>Ga0105240_10006661_pt1 | contig 16936 bp, 14 predicted proteins | sample KBSC54metaG_FD_80426 | JGI IMG/M metagenome (GOLD analysis project Ga0105240, IMG submission 80426) | Corn rhizosphere microbial communities from Kellogg Biological Station, Michigan, USA - KBS C5-4 metaG | ecosystem: Host-associated > Plants > Roots > Rhizosphere > Soil | place: Michigan, USA...
TCCAGCCGCAGGATGGCATCTTCCCGATTTTCCGCTTTCACAATCGAAAAGTCGCCATTCGGCCAACGATAAAGATACAGGCCGGTTTCGAAATCGTCTAGCTCGGGGGAACAATCGTCTTCTTCTGATTTGAGCATTTGAGGCGCAGATGGATCTGAATTCTCTTCGATATCATCCTCTTCCTCACGGCTCAAATAACCTGCGTCAATACACGACACGCCTCGCGCTTCGACGCCGAACTGCTCGAACAGCGGATTGCAAATGACAAGGTCCATTAGGGCTTCTATCGCGCCTCGGGTGAATTCATTTGGCGGGATCTCTCGCGAGCTTCCTTTCTCATCTTCCCCGGCATCCTTCACCAGCGTGCTTTCGGCTTCTTCGTCAGGACTAGTTCTATTTCGAGCTTGAATGTTTTGGCCACAGATCTATGTTGTCAAATCTGACGGGTAGCCCGCTTTGGGTTTGTACCCGATGTTGACTCGTAAAACATAAACGGGTTTTGTTGTGAACCCTCCAGTAGACGGGTCGCGCGCACATCAGCCGACGGACCCACCGGACGAAAACCGGACAAACCACCAATTTCCCGCGTTGGTCCACTGATTCGGCGGAGTTTACGCGACGAGAACAAAGGTCTGCAAAACCTTTATTCGGCGGTTCGATTCCGCCCCGCGCCTCCAATAATCCGTAAATTCCCCAAGCGAAAATACCAGTTGATCGGTGGCCGATAGCCGCCCAATTAGCAGGAATATATTTTCCGTCGATCCAAAAGCGGAATAATAGAAACTGTGTATCATCACGGACGTGCCAGCCGTCTACAAGTCTGCATAGAGGGGCGGCATGTCTAACATGGTGAAAGCGATGCCCAAGCAGGCGGTAATTTCCTGGCAAAGGCGACTGCACAGCCTTGCATTCCTGTTATTCCTATCGCCCGGTTTCGGCCAAGTGAACGTATTAACCTGGCACAACGATAACCAGCGAACGGGACAGAACCTGGCGGAAACAATTCTAACGCCCACCAACATAAACTCTTCCACTTTCGGCCGGATATTCACCCTGAGCGTCGACGGCAAGGTCGATGCGCAGCCGCTGTATGTTGCGGGCGGACCGGGGTCTCACAACGTGCTTTATGTCGCTACAGAGCACGACAGCGTTTATGCCTTCGATGCCGACACAGGCACCCAACTCTGGCAGGTATCCTTGCTTGGAACGGGCGAGACAACGTCCGATGGCCGAGCGTGTGGACAAGTGATTCCGGAAATCGGGATCACTTCGACTCCCGCAATCGACACTGCCACCGGAGCCATTTACGTGGTTGCGATGTCCAAGAACGGCTCAGCCTATCATCAACGGCTACACGCACTGAGCCTGACAAACGGACACGAAATGTTTGGCGGGCCAGTGGACGTACAGGCCACCTATCCCGGTCATGGCGCCGGAAGCGCCGGCGGGACTGTCACGTTCGATCCGAAACAATACAAAGAACGCTCGGCCTTGTTGATACAGAACGGCGTGCTCTACACGAGTTGGGCATCGCATTGCGACATCGCTCCTTACACAGCATGGGTGATCGCGTATAACGAGACGACACTTGCACGGACCAGTGTGCTGAATCTCACGCCGAATGGTAACGACGGAGCGATGTGGAACGCCGGTTCGGGTCCGGCCGCCGACGCGGGGGGATATATCTACGTATTGACCGGTAACGGAACCTTCGATCCGGCGCTGGACGCGAGCGGGCTCCCAATGAACGGAGATTATGGCAATGCATTCGTCAAAATGTGGCCATCGAACTCGGGGCTCAGCGCCGTAGATTACTTCACTATGTCCAACACGGTTTCCGAGTCGAACTCCGATACCGACCTGGGGTCCGGAGGCTTGCTTCTGATACCGCCGGCAGCCACAGGTTCGGTATCTCTCGCGGTCGGCGCGGGGAAGGATGGACACCTGTATGTTGTCGATACCAACAACATGGGTAAGTTTAGTTCGGGCGGTGATGTGATCTACCAGGAACTGCCTGGGGCCTTGGGACCGGTGTTTTCAAGTCCAGCATGGTTTAACGGAAAACTCTATTACGGGTCCGTTGGGAGCGCTCTCAAAGCGTTTGCCTTCGTCAACGGAAGCTTCCTGTTCAGTCCTGCATCGCAAACTTCCAGTTCATTTGGTTTTCCGGGGGCCACGCCCTCAATTTCCGCGAACGGCACGAGCAATGGAATCGTATGGGCGGCGGAGAACGGGTCGACGGCGGTGCTGCACGCCTACGACGCAGCTAACCTCTCGAGGGAGTTGTACAACAGCAACCAGGCCTCGAACGGCCGCGATCAGTTCGGCAGCGGCAACAAGTTCATCGTACCGACAGTAGCGAACGGAAAGGTGTATATCGGGACCGAGAACAGCGTTGGCGTTTTCGGATTGTTATGCACCAATTCCATCTCGGCGCCCAGCGCAAATTTCTCCGCTACGGGCGGCACGGCGGCGATCACCGTGACTCCTACCGGCGCCGCATGCTCCTGGTCGGCGGCAAGCAATGTCAACTGGATCTCAGTCACGTCAGGCGCATCCGGGACAGGGGCGGGTGTCGTCAACCTTTCGGTGGATGCAAACACCGGTGCGGCGCGTACAAGCACCCTAACGATTGCGGGACAGAGTTTTACAGTTACTCAAGCGGCACTGCTGCTAAGCGGAATCACCAGTCCAAGTACGGGATCGCAGTTGCCCGGCACTTCCGCGACTTTCGCCTGGAGCGCGGTTCCCGCAGCCGATCAATATAGGCTTGATGCCGGGACTTCACAGGGCCAAGGCGACATCTCCAGCCAAGTCACGGCCGCTCAATCAGTAACCATAAGCAATATACCGTGCGATGGCCGGACAATCTTTGTACAATTGTCGACTCACGAGTTAGGCGCGTGGCAAACGCCGGTCCAATACACTTACCAGGCGGCCACAGGATGCACTACGCCGGCGGCGTTCGACTCTCCGGGCGTCAGCCTCAGTTCAGGCGGTGGAAGCGGCACGGTTGGAGTAATTGCCAATCTTGGGTGGACCGCGGCGGCGAATGTGGATTGGATCGCTATTACGTCGGGGGCCAGTGGGACGGGCAGCGGCACCATCGCTTATTCTGTAGCGGCGAATCCTTCAAGCACCCAGCGTGTCGGAATGATCACGATTGGTCCTGCGGTTTTCACGATTACTGAGGCAACCGCAGCGGGCGCACGTTTCGTGCCGGTAACTCCGTGCCGCGTGGCTGATACACGCAACGCCGGTGGATCATTTGGTGGACCCGCAGTCGCGGCCAATAATAACCGTACCTTCGCAATTCCTCAAAGCTCTTGTGGAATTCCCGCAACCGCAGTCGCTTACTCCCTGAACGTGACGGCCGTGCCGCAAGGGCCACTGTCGTATCTGACTATCTGGCCCGCAGGGCAGAACCAACCATTTGTCTCGACCTTGAACTCCGCCGACGGGCGCGTGGTGGCGAACGCCGCAATTGTGCCCGCCGGATCGAACGGCGCCGTCAGCGTATTTGCAACAAACCAGACGGACGTCGTCCTCGACATCAACGGGTATTTCGATGCGCAAAACCCCGCAGCCATGCCGTTTTACCCGGTGACACCGTGCCGCGTGGCGGATACACGGAACTCGAGCGGGCTATTCGGAGGCCCACCGATCGGAGACGGCACGCTCCGTGAATTCGCCCTCCCGCAGAGTAGTTGCGCCATTCCCCCCAACAGCGGAGCGTACGCTTTGAATGTCACGGCCGTCCCGGACGAAGGCTTGAATTATCTGACGACGTGGCCTGCGGGCAGGAGCCAGCCGTTTGTTTCCACATTGAACTCGTTCGACGGAAGCGTGGTGGCAAACGCGGCCATTGTGCCCGCCGGGACGAATGGGTCAATCGACGTGTTCGCCAGCAACCGGACGGACGTAGTTCTCGACGTCAGCGGCTTCTTTGCATCCAGCGCCGCGGGCTCCAAGCCTCTATCTTTTTACCCTGTGCCGCCGTGCCGTGTGGCGGATACCAGAAACCCCGCAGGGACGTTTGGCGGCCCGGCGATCGGTGGATTGGCCTCACGCAACTTCCCTATTCCAACAAGCGCCTGTGGCATTCCGGCAACCGCCCGGGCATACTCACTGAACGTAACAGCGGTACCCCAGGGAATCTTAAATTATTTGACCATCTGGCCTGCGGGACAGAGTCGGCCCTTTGTCTCGACGCTGAATTCGCTGGATGGACGCATATTGGCAAATGCGGCGATCGTGCAAGCAGGAAGCAATGGATCGGTCAGCGTGTTCGTGACAGATCCAACCGACGTAGTTTTGGACATCAACGGCTACTTCGCTCCGTGAGATTGGGCAGCCTCTATCCTGTCTTGCGCTCGCGTTCGAGTGTCTGATGGAACGGTGCTTTGATATAGGTTTGGTACGCTAGTCCGCGCCTTCCGGCAATCTCCTGCGCCGCTTCGATATCAGCGACGGGCATGCGGATCATCACCGGCTTCGTCGCGCCGCGGAAGCCGGGAAGCCGCATAATTTTCTTTCTTGGCCTTCAGAAAAAGCTCCGTGACGACATCCGGATGAGCGTCCCACCACGCAGTTTCTTCCTTTTCCGCTTTGAATGCCGGAATCCTGGTTTTGGTTGCCATTATTCCTTCCCTCGGTAGATCTCCCGGTGATTTGGCGGGCATTGGATATGCCGTAATCAACCTCGTCTTGCCCTTCCGTTCCATCACGACGAACGTCAGCAGCCTACCCCTGTTGGTATCGTCCAAGCAAAGCCGGCGCCGTTCGTGCTTGCGCCTCTGGTGTTCGATCACATCGGGCCCATTGGTGTATGCTTCTTCGCATTCTCTGAGCGTCACGCCGTGACGGGTAATGTACTCCACATTCGCGGCATCCCAATCAAAGATCACCTATGGTTTGCATTGTACATACGATTGCGCAGTACCGCTCGCGAACCAACAGAGCCGCTGTAGTCTCGCCGGGCAGTGTCTGCTTTTGGGAGGCGTTGGCAATGGCTCGCTAACCACCGACGCAGTTGAAAGCCCAGAAGAAGTCCTCACTTCTCTGAACTCGGCGGGAATCCAAACGATCCGAAGAGCCCGAGTCAATACTTCATCACCGCCGACAGCGCGAAGCCCCAGATATTCGATATGGACTTCAAGAAGCCCAACATCACCGTGCCCCAAGGAACCGTCGAGGATTGGATCGTCGAAAACCACGCGCGGGAGGCTCATGCGTTCCATATCATCAACTTCATTTCCAATTGCTCGAGCGCGACGGACCAAAAGATAACCGAAGCCATATTGCGGGACACTATCGATTTACCCTTCTGGGACGGTAAAGGTCCATATCCAAGCGTGAAGCTGCGCATGGATTTCCGGGACCCGAATATCGCAGGCACATTCGTCTACCACTGCGACATACTGGAGCACGAGGACGGCAGGATGATGGGAGCAATCGAAGTCGTCGTCCCCAAGCGCTAGCGCACGGCGTTCTTCTTCACGTAATCGCTGACCTCGTCCTGGGGCGGACCGATGTAGTGAAATTCCTCGGCATACTGCAGGCCGTATTTCTTCCCGAGAGTACGGTTCGGGCGCAGTACGAATTCGCGAATATACTCGCGGTTAGCCGTCGCATCATCATTACCAAGCAGAGGAAGCCGCATATGATTCCCGGCCAGGCTGGCGCGAAGCTGTGCTCCATTAGCGCCGGCCGGTCCCTGAGTTTTGTTCACCAGATTCGCGTCGATCTTCTGCTCCGTGTAGGAACCGATATCGACCACCCGATTCACCAACTGCGGACCTCGCGCGAAATAATACTTCTCGGTAACGCTGTGCGGCTTCAGCCCGGCGGCAAAGTGCTCCGGATAATCCTTGTCCCCTCCTGCCATCCAACAGGCCGCCTCCACGCACTGCGCCGTTACATAGTGATCGGGATTTTCTTCATAGGTGCCCCATGGGTCATAGCAAATTACGGTATCCACCTTCAGGAGGCGAAACAAAAAGATCAGCCGGGATCGCATTTCCGGTTTCGAAATGGCGTCCATCTCGTGATTGCCGTAGTTAAGACTGAAGTTACCTTTTAGTCCCATCAGTTTGACGAACTCCTGTACATCGTGTTCATTGGACAGGGCTGTCTCGGCAATCGTTCCATGTCCGGCCATATCGTCGTTGGTTGCACGGATCAAATGTCCCGTATAGCCTTCGTTCAGCAGCTTGGCCAATGTACCTCCCGCGAAGATCGCAAGATCGTCTGCATGCGGCTGAATGGCAGCCAGGACTTTGCCGGTATGCGGTTTACCGGGCTGGTCACGTTCGATGAAGACACCCGATGTGTTGTCCGCTGCACGCGCCAGTCCGGAAACGAGCGCGCTGGCGGCAAACGATTGGTAGAGGAATTGACGACGGTTCATGGGGGCAATGATACCGCCGCTCAGCGCGCGCGTGCCGATTTCATCCGGTCGATGATTCTGGTGATCCCGATATCTTCGGGGTGCAATTTGTGGACCTCTTCGTAAAACGGCAGCGCCTCATCCGGTCTTCCCGTCGCCACCAGCGCCTCGGCGAGCTCCTTCGCTACCTCGCCATCCTTCCTGAGTTCTAAGACATGCCGGTAGTGCGCAATCGCCTGCGGCGCATAACCCCATCTATACAGAAATCTCGCCATTTCCAGTTCGCCGAATATTGCCTCCGGATACAGTCGCAATCCTTCTTCGTAGAGTGCGACTGCTTCTTCCTGTTTTCCCGAAATCGCCATGGCATTTGCAAGCCAGAATTTCGGTTGAGGCATTTCCGGGTAGAGTCCGATCGTGTGATTCACCAGCGTCCTCGTGTCGTGCCAAACCTCAAGCTGGGCATACGACCGGCCCGCGAGCACCGCGATGAAAACCGCGCCTGCGGCGTACGCGGCGATTCTTGCTGGTCTTTGAAAGCGCTCCGCCACATCGGCGAAGCCCCATACGAGCATCCACGAAAGGCCGCTGACGGGTACGTAAGTGAAGCGATCTCCGAAGGCGACTCCCAATACGGGTGCCAGGCCGAACAAAGTCCAAAGCCATCCGGAAATGAGGTACGGAACCCGCCGCGCCAGCCGAGCGAAGATTACAGTAATGCCTGCGAAGAAGGCAATTGTAATCAGAGAAAGCACACCGGACAATTTCGGAAAAGGGTACAAAACAGATAGCGACGCGGGCCAGAGAAACCGCCAGATTGTTTGTAGCAATATTCCGGCCCCAACTGTTCCGGGAATGAAGGTGCCCGCATGGGCCGCATAGACTGTAAAGGCTTCGCGCTGCGTGCTCACATAGCCTTGCATCGTGACCAGCGACGAAATGCCGGCCATGAGAAAGAGAGGAATCTTTTCAATGAAGAGCGGGATCCAGCAGCCGGCTTTTGTCAATCGCGCAAGCGGCCACCAATCCAGACAAAGAAGCAGCAATGGAGCGACAGCCAAAGTCGGTTTCGCCATGAGAGCCAATGCGAACGCTACGAGTATCAGCACGTAACGCTTCGACGATCGTTGTCTCAACCAGAAAAAGTAGGCCGCAATCGTGAGAAACAGAAAAAATGCGCTGAGCACGTCCTTTCGCGATGCCAACCATGCCACTGGTTCCACATGCAAGGGATGAAGAGCGAATAGAGCAGCAACGCCGGCGCTCCTCCAGCTAGAGCCTGTCGCATGCCGCAGCAGCAAATACAGCGCGGCGGTATTTGCTATGTGCCAAAGCAGGTTGACCGCATAATGTCCTGCCAGATTCTGGCCGAACAACTGAAAATCGACCATGTGGGAGACGTACGCAATCGGCTGCCAGTAATTATAATTGCTCGAAAATGCCCAAGCGAGCCCATCCCAGGTAAGGCCATGGATCAGATTCGGGTTCGTAGCTCCGTAGATGTTTTGATCGATGGAGACCGATTCAAAACCGATCATTCTCGAGAACAGAGCGGCAGTGATGAGTAGTAATGCCGCTAGCAGAGTAACGTCGAGCCGGTTCAATACCGGCGCCGGCGGAGGAGAGCGTAGTGGCGGCGTTCGTTTGGCAGGGGCTTTCGACACAGCCCTCATTGTAATGGAGCTACTGCACAGTGATTCCCGACGTCTTCGATGTCTTTCCGCCAATGGAGACGCTAATGGTTTGATTGCCGGCGCTCAATCCCGCGGGCACGGTGGCATTGATCTGGTAGAGGCCCGCAAAACCGGGCGCCAGTCCGCTAAACGAAACCGTCGCCTGCTGTCCGCCAATTGTCACGGTGGCCGAAGATTTTGTCTGGGCGAGTGAGGTGCCGCTCGCCGGATCGCCAGTCGCCGGCTGATTCGTAACCGGTCCGAGTCCATTGGCAAAAAGCTGAATCGTTTGCCCGCGGCGTGCCGGGTTGGTCGAAGTCACAACACTATTGTCACCATTGAGAGCAGCCACTACACCGGCGCCAATTTCAAAGAACGCAGGTGAATAATCGGCCAGCGCAACCTTCACGACATTGCTGCTGGTGTAATCGACATTGATTTTCATTTGCACCGAGCTCTGGCCCTGCAGTTCCCACGGTACCTGCACATTCACCTGCGTGGGACTCACATAGATCAAGTGTCCCGGCGCGCTGATCTTCGCAGACGGCACGTCGAACGTTACATTCACGAAATCGATCGCCAATGGAAGAGTTGACGATGTTGCGATATCTGTGACGTCGCTCAGAGCCGAACCAAAAATGCTAATGTATGAGCCCGGAGCTATCGGCTGTGCGGGATCCAGGCTCGCAGCGTTCACCACTCCGGTAGCGCTGATCGCCCCAACCGCGCGCGCGGTGCCTGAGAACGAAGCCCGCTGGCCGCCCGCAACTGCGATAAACGAATATGTCCCGGGATCTGTGCCGAGCACAGCGTCGGTTCCAGCGATTCCGAATGCGTCCGTCGCGCTGTCGGTGTTTTGGAACGTCCCGCCGTTCCGGGCGGTAAAACTGACTGGTACGTTTGCGACCGGCAATCCAAAGTCGTCTACGATTTTGAACGCGATACCCCCAACGCTTTGTCCGACGGTTCCGTCGAAGCCGTCACCAATGAGCGGAATCAGGTTGGCAACAACGCCATCGCCGACCAAATAGATATAAGGTATCCGAAGCGAGACTCCGGAGCCGTTCAAGGTGACCGCGCCCGAATATTCACCGGCCTTGGGCAATGTGCCCGCCAATGTCACCGTTATGGTCCCGGATGCCCCGGCGGCCAGTGTCAGGCTCTGTTTGTCGAGCGCCGGGCTTGCGCCGGAGCTTTGATTCGTTGGGGCAACGGCCGCGGTCAATGTCACTGAACCCGATCCGCTGTTGGTGATTTGCAACTGCTGAGATTTAGGTAGAGATCCCGACGTGAGCGCACCGAAGGAAATCGTAGCCGGATTCGATGTGACCGCGGCCCCGAGAGCGGCGTTCGTGTCGAGTTTGCCGGCGCCAAGCCACTGGACATCCACCAGGTCTCCGGAGTCATCTTGTGTCACGTCCTGCGAGGCCGAATTAACCAAAGCCGATTTAATTTGCGCGGACGTAAAGCTTGGATGCTGCTGCTTCACCAAGGCGGCCGCACCCGCGACCAGCGGCGTTGCAAAACTTGTTCCATCGGCTGAGATATAACCGGTAGCGCTATAGACGTCGCCCAACGGATCGTAGCTTTGCGCAGCCATGTACATGGATGTTCCCGTAGCCACCAGGTCCGGCTTCACCTGCGAAGCACCTGTGGAGGGACCGAAAGAGGAGAAACCCACCAGCTCATTCTGATCCGCAGTGTCATTCTGTTCGACGCCGGAGGGTTCTATGGTGACGGCGTGTCTCGGACTCGATGCGAGGAAAGTTTTCAACTTCAATCCGTCACTGTTGGCGATCAGAACTGCCGGAGCGAAAGATGCCGATAGACCGCCCGGCATGATGGTCGGCGAAGAATCGTACATATAGAAGATTGCCCCCACCGCACCGGCATTGGTTGCATTGGCCAGCTTCGCCGCAAACGTACAACCATTCACGGCGGGACCGCGTTCAATCAGCGCAAACGCCCCGTTCAACGATCCGGCCGGCAAAGCGGCGCAAGCATAGCCGTCATTGCCGAGCGTGGTCACGTCCACCAGGGGCGCCGTCGTGGCGCCTTGGGGAATGAACGCATCGCCGGCCTGCGAGGGGATGCCCTCAAGGTTCGAAGGTACGCCACTGCCCGGGACATTCACCGTCTCCAGGAAGACATGCGAATTGGTCGTCGCGCCAACCGAGATCACCGATGGCGCATCACCCGGTGTCTCAATCGAGTTGAAGGCCGGATAGAAGTTGCCATCCTCGCCGTCATTGCCCGCCGCCGAAACCACCACCATACCGCCCTTCGCAGCGTTTTCGAACGCCACAGCAGCGGGATCGCAGGGTACTCCGGAAGCGGCGCCGCAGGCCCCGCCAGTATCCATCGCACCAGTAAACGCAGGTTCGCCAGACGAGAAGGATGCAATATCCATGCCGTCCTTGAAAGCGTCTTCGATGGCCTGAATAATAATGGCGTCGGTAGATGTGTCGTTCACCTCCGGCGATCCGTAGACCTTATAATTTCCGAGATACGCCTTGGGCGCCATGCCGTTAAACGTTACAAGGGCCGAAGCAGTATTGCCCGCCACGCATGAAGCGACCGCCGTGCCGTGTCCGCTTCGGTCCCGTGGAGAATAATCGTCCGGCCGCGAATCCGCTGCAGGATTCGCAGGGTCGCTCCCGGCCGCCAGCAGATTCACATAACTACGCGCGACGATCACCTTATTGCTCGTAAACGCGCAGTCGGTACCGCTGCAGATCGGGTATCCTGCCGGCATCTTCAGTGAGCTGTCTTGGAAGGCTGGGTGCGTCTGGTCGATTCCGCTATCGATAATGGCGATCTTGATTCCCGTTCCGGCGTTTTGAATTCCGCCGAGCGCATTCCACGCCGCCGGAGCATCCACGAGTTGCGTAGCACGATTCAGCTTGAGATGGTAACGCCTCGATGGGCGGATTCCAATCACGCCCGGAAGGCTCTGCAGTTCTGCCAGGCGATCTTTGGATGCGATCACAAATACCGCATTCAGCAAAGTAGACACAGAACCGGTCACTTGAATATTTCTAGTCGCAAGGTCCGCGCGCAACGTTCGCTGTTTGGCCTCGATTTGCTGACTATAATTCTTCGCCTCGAGAGATTGCGCCAACGGCCGTGATGCGAACCGGTTGCTCACCGGCGGGTCTTCCAAAATCAGAGTGTACCCGTTGCGAACGTTCTGAGCGAAAGCGGGCAGCGTAAATATGATGGATAAGAAAAGAATCGCGGATCGCACAATTGTTTTTAAATACCAATTCGCCATGTACCCGAGACGCGAGCAGCGGGTTACCGGTTTCCCATTCGACGCTATTGAAATCGCCGCGACAGGCCGCTAATCCACTGGATAAGCCGGCGACAACTTGTCCAGAATCTGTTTTTCAGCCGCAGTGTACTTGTTGCGGAATTCGTCGCTATTCATACGAGCCCGGCGCTGGGCGTCCGGAATATGGCTGAGCGTATTCAGTTCGGCTCGCAGACTCGCCTGGCGAGCCTCCGGCAATTGACTGAACTGCCGCATCCCCTGCCGGAAAGCCTGTTGCTGCTGGGGAGGCAGCTTCTGAAAGAACTCGGCTTGCCGTTTCAGCCGCTCCTGCTCCTCAGATGGAAGCTTTTTGAATTTCTCGAGCTGTTGCTCTACTTTTGCACGGCGTTCCGGCGGCAATTGTTCGAGTTTCTTCTTTCGCTCATCGGGCGGTAACTTCGCAAGCTTTTCAACCGGTCCGGCGGGTCTGCCCATCGGCCGCACTCCCGCCGCTATTTTGTGCGGCTGGGCGTGAACGGACGGCAACAGGGCCGCTGCCACCAGCACCGGCATGAAAGAAAACCAACGCATGAAAATCTGTCGAAACCAAAAACTCGCTAGTCGAGTTTACATCTGTTCGGCCGATGCCGGGGGCGCCAGTTGCTTGAACATCTCGATATCGTCGAGAGTGCGCTCTACCTGATACACATCATCCGTACTTTCCACTTTGGGCTGATTCTGCCGCGCTTGGTGCGCATCCGGTCTCTCAGGCGGCAAATAGAACATCACAGCGGCGGCTATCGTCACACACGCCGTGGCAATCGGGGCAACTGACGAAGACCAGGGAAGCGGTGACGCGAAACTCCATGCCGCAAGCTTCTTCCACCAACTGCTGTTTTCGTGTTCCTCGATCCGGGCATATAGCTTACGGTCGAAGTCCGCCGAAACCGGCGCCGGCTCCCACGCATCGAGTGCGCTCCAAACCGCCTGCTGAGACGCGGCAAACATACGGCAATCCACGCAGGCCGCCATGTGATGCTCGAACTCCAACGTTGCTTCCGGCGTCAACGTCCGGGCGCAATAGTCGAGAAGAATTTCCGAATTCTCTTTATGTTGAACTGGGCATCTCATGTTCTGATCTCCTTTCCGCGCGCCGTCTTTCACGCCATGTGCGACAGGCGGGACCGCAAAGTCTCATATGCACGAAACAGCAGCGATTTCACCGCCGATTCCGAGCAAGCTAGAGCCTTAGCTATCTGCGAATATTCCATCTCCTGATACTTGTGCATCAACACCGCCGCCCGCTGTTTTGCCGGCAGCAGATCGATGGCCTCCCGCACCTCTTTCAATCTAACCCGGTATACCAGAACTTGTTCTACGTTCCGGCTACGGTCCGCTACCTGCCGCCCGACGCCCTCCTGAATCTCGCCGTCCAGGCTTTCCTGGCCCCTTTCATTTTTACCATCGCGAATCCAATTTAATGCCAGATGCGTGGCGATACGGAAGAGCCATGTTGTAAACTTCGCGGTCGGCTCGTAAGATTCCCGCGAGCGGTAAACTCTCAAGAATACTTCCTGCGCCAACTCCTCCGCAATCGCTTGATTCAGCACCATCCGGTAAATGAAATGAATCACCGGGCCACGATGTTTTTCCAGGAGAAGTGTAAAACTTGTCGAATCCCCCGCCCGCACCCGGAGCATCAGCTCGGCGTCCCGTTCCAGAGCGACTGCCGCCGTCATATCTGTGCTAACACGCTCTTCCATGGAAGGTTGCGGAAGTTTGGCGTCCATCCTACTCTCGCTTCAATGCGCGCTCCATAAGCTCTCGCAGGGCGTCCCTCGGGTCCTTGCCCATTCGCAAAACCTGATACATCTGCTCGGTTATGGGCATCTCGACGTTGTGTTTCCCGTACAATTCCGCGGCGGCATAGGTCGTTTGTACCCCCTCCGCCACCATCCGAGTACTAGCAAGAATCTCTTCCAGTTTACGTCCTCGCGCCAATTCCATGCCAAGACGTCGGTTGCGGCTCAAATCGCCCGTGCAGGTGAGCACCAGATCACCTAACCCAGCCAGCCCTGCCAAAGTCGCGGGTTGGCCTCCCATAGCTGTAGCCAAACGGGTAATCTCCGCCAAACCCCTTGTAATCAGCGCCGCCACCGCGTTACTTCCCAGTCCCAATCCCTGGCAAATCCCCGCCCCAATGGCGATCACGTTCTTGAGAGACGCCCCGATCTCCACGCCGACAGGATCGGTGTTCGTGTAGAGACGGAACGCCCGTCCGGAGAATACACCCTGAATCCGCTCGGCCAAATCACGGTCCTTAGACGAAATCACCACCGCCGCAGGTTCCCCTTTCGCAATTTCCGTGGCAAATGTTGGGCCCGATAGTACCGCAACACGCCCTGGGACAACCTCTTCCAGAACCTGTGACATTCTCAACAGCGAATGCGTCTCAATTCCCTTCGCTGCACTGACGAAAATCATCTCACCCTTCAAAAACGGCAGTGCTCGCGTAAACACTGCCCTCAGGTGATGCGATGGGACAACCCCCAGCACGATCTGCGCACCCTCGAGTGCCTCGCCTAATATCGCGGTTGGATAGATATTCTCCGGCAATTTGAATCCCGGCAGAAAAACATCGTTCTCCCGGCTCGTGGCCATCCGTTCCGCCAGATCCGCTTCGTAGGCCCACAACCCAATGCGCTCAAACCGCGGAGCCAGCACGATCGACAGAGCCGTGCCCCAGCTCCCGCCGCCAAGGACCGCCAGTTTCATTACGGGCGTCGTCCTCGAAACGAAAACACGCTTTCGTTACCCGCCCGAATCCGCCGAATGTTCGCCTCATGCCGTATCACAATAAAGATGCCGGCGATCAGCGCGGAAATCAGCACCGGAGCCGGAGGATGGCTGATCAAAAAAACGGCAATCGGAAAGAGTCCCGCCGCCAGAATGGAGCCAATGGAAATGTGCCGCGTGGCCGCTACCGTCGCTACAAATACGATCAGCACCGCCAATAGCGGCAGCGGCGTCAGGTAGGCGAATGCACCGATGAAACTGGCGACGGCTTTCCCGCCCTTGAAGTGCAAGAATACAGGATAAGCATGGCCGGCCATTACGGCGAGTGCTGTGAGGCTCATCCACAGCGGCGATCCTCCGCAGAATCGATCCGCCAACCACATCGCCAGAATCGCTTTCGCGATATCCAGCAGTAGGGTAATCACGCCCATGACGCGGCCGCTCGTACGCAGTACGTTGGTCGCGCCGATGTTGCCGCTCCCCATCGCGCGGACATCCTGCCCGCTCTTGAGTTTCACCAGAAGATAGCCGAATGGAATGCCGCCGATCAGGTACGCGGCCACAACCACGAGTACAGGAATCATGAGTTAGCGAGAGAGAAGTCTGCTAGTCGAGTATAGACCGAGCCGGACGGAGACGTTTTACTCAGATAGAGATGGAAATCCCGCGCTGTGAAACTGCCGAAGTCCACCGTGGGCAGCGAGGCAATGGCCTGCTTCAGCGGAAACAGACGCCCCGGGTTCTTGATCTTGGCCAAACTCAAGTGCGGCGAGTAGGGCCTGGTCTCCATCGGCACGCCGAGGCCGCGCGTTGTTTCGTCGATGGAATGCGCGAGCTTTCGGAGCGATTCTGGCGCGTGTACCGCTGCCACCAGCACGCGGGGAGAATGTGGATTCGGAAACCAACCCAGTCCGTTGACTGAAATTTCGATCGGAGGCCCCGCGCTTGCTCGCCTTAACGCCTCAATCATTTCGTTCAATCGCTCTTCCGGCCATTCACCAATGAACTTTGTCGTGATGTGAAGATTCTCCGCCCGGCTCCATTTGACGTCCGCGGTGGGCTGCAGCGTGTCCAACAGCTTCGAAAGGTTCGCCAGCACATCTGGAGCAACGGAAATCCCCGTGAAGAGCCGCATGCTGATACGATCTCAGCTTAACAGGAGGTATCATCATGACCCGCCGCGATTTCGCCAAGACCATATTCGCCGCTTCCGCGATACCAGCCGCGGCCGCGCAGGAAGCTGCGGCCAGAATGAAAGGCCTTCCTCCGCTGGTGATTAAAGACGTCAAAGTAATCGCCACCAATGGAGGCCGTGGATATCGCTGGGTGTTTCTGAAAATTATTACCAGCGAGCCGGGTTTATATGGAATCGGCTCAATGAGCAATAATTACCAATCAGCCGCGGTCATCGCCGCGGCGGAGGCTGATGTAAAACCATTTCTCATAGGCAAGGATCCCGCCCGAATCGAAGACCTCTGGCAAGGCGGTCACGTGCGCTCCTATTGGAGAAACGGCACGGTCGGCAACAATCTCCTGAGTGGAGTCGACATGGCTCTCTGGGATATCAAAGGCAAGCGCGCCGGGATGCCTGTCTACGACCTGCTCGGCGGCAAAGTGCGTGACACGGTGCCGATCTATGCCCACGCCGGAGGCAAAGACATCCAAGCCGCCGAAGACGATGTCCGCAAATATTGGGAAGACGGCTACACACATATTCGCGTCCAGGTAGGAGGTTATGGAGGAGGCGGCTTCGTCCCACCAGGGCAGGGGAGCCGCGCCGATCAAGGTTACAACGGGCCCGCGTTCGATGAGGATATCTACGCGGACAACACAGTGAAACTCTTCGAGCACATGAGGTCGAAGTTCGGACCGTCTGCGAAATTCCTGCACGACATTCACGAGCACCTGACGCCCACCATGGCCGTAGATCTAGCTAAACGCCTGGAGCCGGTCCACATGTTCTTCGTCGAAGATATCCTGCCGCCGGAGCAGATCGATTGGTTCCGGCGAATTAAGGAGGTTTGCACGACGCCTCTGGCGATGGGCGAACTCTTCGTCAATCCACTCGAATATGTTCCGCTCATCTCCGGCCGGTATATCGACTTTATCCGCACGCGGGTTTCGCAGATCGGAGGGATTTCGCAAGCCAAGAAAATTGCAAATCTCTGCGAGACGTTCGGAGTGCGCACCGCCTTCCAGGAGGGCGGTGACAATGACCCGGTGAATCAGCTAGCGGCTTATCACGTCGACATATCCAGCGCAGGTTTTGGAATTCAAGAAGAGAATCATTTTCCACCGCTGGTGCACGAGATGCTTCCTGGAGTCGCGGAGCAGCGAAAAGGCTACCTGTACGGAACGAACACGCCTGGGCTGGGAATTGACATCAACGAAGAGATAGCGGCAAAGTATCCCATCCAGCATAGCGCGAAAGGGGACAACTACCCGCAGGACCGTACGATCGACGGCGCTATTGTAAAGCCGTAGAAAAAACGAACCGAAATCAAGCTCGACCTGTCCGGCAACGACACATCGTTTGCGGCTTACCGTGCAAACCTTTTTCGGTCACGCCTCGAGCGAATATTTATTGACCCAATAAACCAACAACATACAACCCCCGCCACCCAAAACCCTACCAACCGCCCCGGTATTCTTAAACCAGAAGAGAAGGCGGGCCCACAAGCCCGTCTTTTTTCATTTTCAGGCCAAGGAGCGTTACCAGATGTCCACGCCGTCTCAGATCGCCGCTAACCAGGCGAACGCGCAGCAGTCCACCGGACCGCGCACCGTCGAAGGAAAATGCATCGCCAGCAAAAATTCCACGAAACA
>Ga0105240_10006662_pt1 | contig 16935 bp, 12 predicted proteins | sample KBSC54metaG_FD_80426 | JGI IMG/M metagenome (GOLD analysis project Ga0105240, IMG submission 80426) | Corn rhizosphere microbial communities from Kellogg Biological Station, Michigan, USA - KBS C5-4 metaG | ecosystem: Host-associated > Plants > Roots > Rhizosphere > Soil | place: Michigan, USA...
CCAGAAGATATTTCTCCATGAAATCGCCGAACTGCTTTTGCGCGCCCGCGCTGGCGCCGCCGGCCTGATTCATGGCCTTGGAAAATTCTGGCGACGTCATGGTTTGGTTGGCGAAGGCGTTGAACCCCTTCTCCATCTCGCCGATCATTTGTTGCCACAACGCGACCGGATCGCTGCCCTTGTCAGCCATCGGCTTCCTCCTCCAACAACTCTGGGGCATGAGCGCCCTTCTTTTTCGCCATACCACACCCTTGCGACGGGACGGTCAACGCCTGTCTATCGGGACAAGCGGACGCAGCTACCGCCAAATTTTCTTCTGCGACGCGACAAACCGTGTCATAGAGTTCCAACCGTAGAGAACGACGAGAGGAAGCACCGTGCCATCCGTCGCCCATCAGCCGCCGCGAACCGCACATGCCAACGGCATCGACATTTGCTACGAGATTTTCGGCGATGATGACGCGGAGCCGATGATGCTGATCATGGGGCTCGGGGCGCAGATGGTGCTGTGGGATGACGCGTTCTGCGAGCGACTGGCCGCGCGCGGCTTTCGCGTCATTCGCTTCGACAACCGCGACATCGGCCAATCCTCGCAGCTTACGGGAGGCAAGCGGCTCACGCCGTTCGAGCTGCTGAAGCTGCGCTTCCTGAAAATCCCCGTCGCCGCGCCCTATAAATTGCGTGACATGGCCGAGGACACGATCGCATTGATGGACGTGCTCGGGATTCGTTCGGCGCATCTGGTCGGCGCTTCCATGGGCGGCATGATCGCGCAGGAGATCGCGATCATCTTCCCCGAACGCGTGCGCTCGCTGACCTCGATCATGTCGACGACCGGCAATCCAAAAGTGCCGCCGCCGACACGTGAGGCCGCCGCCATGCTGATGGCGCCGCCGCCGAAGAACCGTGACGAATACATCACCCGCTTTGCGCAGAACTGGAAAATCCTGCGCGCCGGCAGCTTTCCCGAGGATGAGGCACTCGACCGCTCGCGCGCCGAGCGCATCTATGAGCGCGGGCTCAATCCCGCCGGCGTCGGCCGCCAGCTCCGCGCCATCCTCGCCTCCGGCAGCCGCAAGCAGCGCCTGCACAATGTCAAAGCTCCGACGCTGGTGATTCACGGCACCGTCGATCCCCTGGTGCATCCGATGGGCGGCCAGGACACCGCGGCCTCCATCCCGGGCGCAAAGCTCCTGATGATCGAAGGCATGGGACACGCAATTCCGGTGCCGATGTGGCCGCAGATCATCGATGCGATCGACCAGCACGCGCATGGAGCCGCGAAGAAGGCGGCGTGAAAAACAAAGCCCGCCGTTTCCGTTCGTCATTGCGAGGAGCGTAAGCGACGAAGCAATCCATCTCTCGGCTTGCTGAGGCATGGATTGCTTCGCTTCGCTCGCAATGACGTTGAGGTACAGCCAAGTATTCCCGCGGCACAAATCGCGCCCGAGCTTTGCATCGCATTGTCCCTCGAAAAATCAGAGGGCGCAGGGAAGACCGGATGCTGGTTGCACCCGCGGCCCCGTGTGCAACAAAAAAGCACACGAGTTAGGCACCACAGGTTCAACCGGAGCGACCCGGCCTTCCCTGCGCAATGGTTTACGGCTTATGGCGCGCTCTCCCCGGAGTACCGGGCTTGATAGCCTCCGTCATCTGCCAGGCTTTACTGGCAGACTTGATCCCAGCGTCGGGAGATCAGGACCACGCACTTTTGCCGTCCGCCGCCGACATCATTCGTCGAGCTGATGTGGCGGCGTCCATCGCATCCCGTCCCGCGTTCGTGACGACGCGTAACGCCCCTCTTGCCGAGGCGGGATGGCGGCACAACAACATATATTTCTGAAAAACGGAAGAGATATATTTTTCGCGAAAGGGATTGACGCAAATTCGGAAAATCAGCGCGTCGGGCAAATCACCTTGTCCAAGTCAACGCGAACCTGGATATATCCGCCTGCGAAGAAATTGGGCCGCCGTGGGCAGGCCAACCTGTCAAGCGAATTGCGGGATCAATTCGGTTTCGACAAGGCGGCTCGCACCAGAGTTACCAGAGAAGCCATGGTGTAGGGCTTCGCCAACCAGCCCAGAGGGGCAAAAGACTCGGCTCGCGCCCGAACCTGCTCATCATCATGGGCGGTTGCGAACACGCAACGGATGCCAAGCTCACGAAACAGATCGCGGGCTGCTTCGACTCCGTCGCGCTGACCTGCAAGGCGAACGTCCATCACCGCCAGAGCTGGCTTGTGCGCCCTCGCCAGGGCAAGCGCTTCGTCAGCCGTCGTGGCAACGCCGATGATGCCAAATCCTGCTTCCGTCAACGCGCTCTCGGTCTGCATTGCAATGAGGAAGTCGTCTTCGACGATCAGAATCTTGGCTTGTTTGCCGACTTCCAGCGACATTTACGCCGCCCCCGCCTTTGACCCTCGCGTTTGCGACCGGTCGGACGGGAAGGCGAATGCCGGCAGGTCGACCTGGCAGAACTGTCGCATCATGCGCCTCTTCCGGCAGCGAAACAAAGCGTGGCCCGCGATGGCATTCGAGTCACCGCGAAATCGGCGTGAAGCTGGCGTGCTAGACCAAGCACGAGACGCAGACCAGAGGAGGTGTCGCGGACTGCGTCCAGGTCGAATCCGGGCCCGTCATCCTCCACGTAGAGTTCAAAGCGTCCATTGCCCTCAGTGAAGCCGACTCGAACACCATCCTGTGCCGCGTCGTTGACGCCGTGCTTGGCGGCATTTGTCAAGAGTTCGTTCAGGATCAAAGCGAGCGGCATGGCCACATCATTGGACAAAACGCTGTTTGCCGAGGCGCGCACTATTCTCACTTCCGGCCGCAAGGTTTGCTGCACTGTCTCGACTACCGCGCTCAGAAATTTCTCGGCGGAGAAGCGGCTCGCATCGGTCGTACCGTAAAGGACGCGCTGCGCAGCGGCCATGGCCGCAATTCGTCCGCCGGCCTCGTCGAGAACATGACGTGCTTCCTCGCTCTTCGTGCTTCTCGCCGCGGTGGACAACAGCGATTGCAGCATCTGCATGTTGTTCTTGGTCCGATGGTTCAGCTCGTTGAGCAGCAGCCGTTGCTGGGTCTCGGCCTGTTTCCGCTCGCTGAGATCAACCAGCATGTTGATCGCACCGACCACCTTGCCTGAATCGTCACGGAGAGGCGTGGGAAATGGTATGAAAGGAACACGCGTGCCGTCGGGGCGCTCTGCCACAGCCTCAGCGCCGCGCACCGGGCGACCTTCCTTCAAGGCGACTGCCATCGGACATTGATCGTGCGGCAAAGGCGTGCCATCGGGATGATAGAGCTTCCAGGTAACGCACCATTCGTCGCTGCCAATGGTCGGCGTGCGGCCCGCGAACTCGACTGCGCCCTGATTGAAGTAGGTGATCTTTCCCTCCGCATCGGTCGTGTAAATTGCGGCCGGAATTGCCGCGAGCAATTCCTGCAGTCGTTGCTCGCTTTCGCGCAGGCGCTTCTCCGTGAGCTTTCGCGCCGTGATATCGCGCGCAATTTTCGAGGCACCGACGATGCGTCCGGCTCGATCCCGTATCGGAGATATGGTCAGGGAAATATCAATCAGGTTTCCGTCCTTGCGCCGCCGCACCGTTTCGAAGTGATCGACGCGTTTGCCGGCCCTGATCTTCGCCAGGATTTCCGGCTCTTCGTCCAGGCGGTCGTCGGGTATCAGCAGCGTGATTGGCCGGCCGACGATTTCATCCCTGGCAAATCCGAACAGCCGCTCTGCACCGGCGTTCCAGGTCTGGACGATGCCGCCAAGATCCTTGCTGACGATCGCGTCCTCGGAAGATTCGACGATGGCTGCGAGATGTTGCGCATCCCGCTCGGCAACCTTCCGCGCTGCCTCCCCCGCAAGACGCGCCATGCTGAAACCGAGCAGGCGCGCCAGCGTCAGCCCTACGTCAAGCTCGGTCTCGGTGAAGTGGTGCGGACTGGCGTGGTAGGTCATGAACTTTCCGCAAAGGCGGCCATCCTCCACGATGGGGATGAAAGCAGTTGCTTGAATGCCCTCGCTGAGGATCGCCCGCTTCAGATCGGAAGGTAAATCAGCATCCGTAACATCCTCGATGCACACCGGGCGCGGATCGGCTTCTTCGCGGGCCCATGGCGAATGCCCCTCAACGGCCCGCCGGTAGGATTCGGAGAGACCTCGCCAGGCAACGAAGCGCATGACATCCGCGGCGTCGAACAGCAGAACGGAGGCACGTTCGCAGCCCAGCGCGCGGGTGATGGCATCAAGGGCGGCATCAAACACCTCTGCGCGCGCCGTGCAATGCTGCAGTTTTTCCGAAAAAGCAAACAAGGCCGCCTGCTCTTCCATTCGTCGAGCAAGCCGATCCTGGGGCCGCGCGTCCGAGGCCTGCAGCCCCTCGCCACTGACGCGCTGGTCAAAGCAATTGATCGCGCCGGCGATACTGCCATACTCGTCAAGGATCGGCGAGATGTGGACCACCACCCAGATATACGAGCCGTCCGGCCTTTCGAGCCCTCCTTGCAAGCCGCGGACGGAAATTCCCGTCCTCAGCACCTCGGCCATTGGGGTCTGCTCACGCGAGATCAGCCGCCCGTCAAGATACAGCTTATACGAACCACAAAAGAGCTCGCTGTCATCATCGACACGCGGCGCGCGGCCCCATAGCTCCGCTGCGCGCGAGTTGAACCAGAGAATTCGTCCGCGCGCGTCGCAGGCGTAGGTAGCGACGGGTAGCTGCTCGACGAATTCTGCCGAAGGATTCTGCCAGATGAAAGAGGCCAGGGATCCAATCTCGTCGACACTGGGCGCCGTGCGCTCTTGGATATTCATGTGCGAACTCTCCCTGAACCAAGGCCTCTGTTACGCTTTTCGTCGCGCTCCATGGCCTGAGAAACTTCGAAGCCCGCGACAACTTTGTAAAACCTTCGGCGAAATAGAAGGTTCCTCCTCGCGGGCCTGGCAGCCTGACACCGTCGAATCCAAGGAACCGAAGCCAGGCAGATGGGATGGGCCGCCGCCTTGGTGCCCAAACCTCGAAGAGAGCGCAGTTGAAAACGGAAGATAAATTTTTGCAAAAGGGGATTGACTTGAATTCGAAAAATCAGCACGGGGCAAATCACTTCGTCCAAGCCAATCCCGGAAGAAACACTCCTCTCGTAGAGCTCAAACCGCGGCTTCCTCCTCCATCCCTTGTCAGGCTGCCGGTCGCTGTGCGGACGGCTGGACATTCTGGTTCAGGCGGAACAGGTTGCCCGGATCGTACTTGGACTTCAGCGCCACCAGACGGCCGTAGTTCGCGCCATATGCACTGGACACGCGATCGATTTCATCTTCGGGCATGAAGTTGACGTAGACGCCGCCGGTCGCGTGAGGCGCGGTTTCCGCGAAGAGCTTCCGCGCCCAATCGATCGAGCGCTGCTTGTCCGCAGATTCACGCCACCGGGTATGAACGTTCATCGCGAAATTCGCGCTGCGATGAGGATAGGACGTCGCATCAGGCGCCACACGGCCGGCGGCACCGCCAAGCTGCCCGATGAAGATTTCGCACTCTTCAGTCGGGAGCGTCGCGACCTGGCTTACTAGAACGTCCAGGAGGCCATCGCTCAGCTCGACGAAATTGTGCGACTTCCAGTAATTGTAGGCACCCGGAGCCAGCAACGGGTCAAACGCGCTCTGCCATGCCGTAAATGGCTGCATGCCAATCACATCAGCGATCGGCTCTCCGAGCGCGCGCAGGGGCTCCAATGCAATGTTGCCGTCGCCCGCATCGCCGACATAACAGACCGCAAAGACGACAATTTCCTTGCCGTGAACGTCGGCCGGAAGGAAGGGCAGCGGTGGGGCCTTTCTGAGGACCACCCATTGCGTGAGTTCATCAGGTGCATTGGCCGCGACCTGACGATAGCCGGCGAGAAGCTCCCTTGCCCGGGCAAAGGGATGAACGATCAGGCCGGACAGGACCATGGGTCCGACCGGATGCAGGCTGAATTCGAACGAGCTCACGACGCCAAAATTGCCGCCGCCTCCGCGCAGCGCCCAGAACAAGTCAGGGTTTTCGGTAGCACTGGCCTGCACGAGCTTGCCATCAGCCGTCACGACATCGGCTGAGATGAGATTATCGATGGTCAGCCCGAACTTGCGGCTAAGCCAACCGAATCCGCCGCCGAGGGTAAGGCCCGCCACGCCGGTCGTCGAGTTGATGCCAAGCGGGGTGGCCAGCCCGAAACCTTGCGCCTCCTTATCGAAGTCGCCGAGCGTAGCGCCGGGTTCCACGCGCGCGATGCGCCGAGTAGGATCAACCCGAACACCGCGCATCAGCGAGAGGTCGAGCAAAAGACCTCCTTCGCATACGGCATTCCCCGCAATGTTGTGGCCGCCGGCGCGCACCGCGACCAAAACACCATGCTCACGCGCGAGAATGACGGCGCGCATGATGTCCGTGGCGCCTCGGCAGCGGATGACCGCGCCTGGGCGACGGTCGATCATCGCATTCCAAATCGTGCGAGCCTCATCGTAGCCGGCCTCCTGGGGCAGACAAACAATGCCTCGCAACGATTGTCGCAAGGCGTCGAGAGTGTCGTTTCCAAGCACAACCGACCGTCCACCTTGCAGCGAGCTCAACTGGATCTCGGTCATGGTTTTTTCTCCAGAGGTACGGAGATGCGGTCCGGCAAGCGCCGGCTCCGGTCTCCTGCATAAGATCAGTTAGAAATTCCGGACAGTGTCAGTCGAAAGACGATCGCCGCAGGCGATCGCATTCACGGCCGTTCGAGCCTGTCGAACGGCGGATTTCTGCCTAGACGTGGGTTCGCTCGGCGACGAAAAGGTTCACGCACAAAATGTCGCGCGTGAATTGCCTGGCCTCTTAAGCGTGAACGCGATGCTGCGCGAGGCTTTCGCGGTCGAACCAGGCGAAGATTGTGCTCGTCAAGCCGCCGAGCATGGACCAGAACACCAGGCTGGTCAGCGTGACCGCGACCACGAACTGGTGCGACAATGAAGTCGGCACGTTCGTCTCGACATGCTCCAGTTCGGGAGCGCCGATGAGGTGCGGCAGCATGATGAGGACCAGCCCGGCGACGGCGGCCGGCGCAGACCGGCGGAAAAAGATCAGCCCAAGGCCGGCAGCCGTGCCCAAGGCCGCGATGACCCACCAGATCTGACGGGACAGCAGCGGCGCGGCCGGCACGCCCGGCAACTCCGGCGGCAAGCCCAATCCTGGCGCGATGGTGAAGACAGCAAAACCTGCCAGCCCCCACATCAGGCCCTGATGCCACGATACGCTCTCGCCCGTCGTGCCGCTTTGCACGGCGAAAAAGCCGGCAAGCAGCAGTGCAAAACCGACCGCGGTCAGCACATTCGCGGCGGCCGTGTAGGCATTGCGCTCAAAGCCGTCTTTCGGCTCCCACGCTTCCGCAGCGTGCTCATGCTCGTGGCCGGCATGGTCGTGACCGGTGGCAGCGGCGGGTGATGTCTGATGAGACCCGGATGCCTGATGAGGCTCGGAAGCCAGATGAGCTTCGGCGGCCTTCTCGAAGACCTCGGCCTTCAAGATCAGGGGCACCGTGCCGAACTGCTGCAGCACGGTGACGACGACGCCGACGATGAAACCGGAAATGACCGACGCAAATACGATCGAGCGGAAGGTGCCCATCTCACCGCTTCAGTGGCAGGGGAAGGCGTTCGAATGGCGCACATCGTGCGCGGCGTTGTGGACGACGTCGATATGCGAGAAGCCGACGATCCCGACGATGAAAAGGCCAAGCATCATCGCCATCAGCGACTGCGACAGCCTTCCGATTTGACTCGTGACCTGGCTGGTCGCGGTTGCAGCCGGCAGCTGCGTGACTTGAGATTGAGCCATTATTGTTCTCCAGATTGTTCGCCAAGTCCGATTTGTTTCGACTCTAGCAATTTTCGCGCGATGTCGCGACTCGTTAAATGCAGATTTGTACCCGTCGGGATGCCTTTGCGCGCGATCTTGAGGCGGGCCGCCGCCCGAAATGCCTCCTCAAACTTCGCGAAATATGCAAGGCAGGCCTCCTGCGTCGGTTCTGCGCCAAGCAGCGTCCGGAACGCTCCGCGGTGAACGGCGCAGATCGCGGCGTGCTCCCCGATGGGAAAGACCAGGGATTGGATGTCGGCGCGCCAGCGTACTTTCTCGTTCAAGTCGAAACCATGCGACTAGGCAGGTTGGTCAGAGTCATCGGTGATCCCTTTCCCGCACTGTGGGATATCAGGCGCTCTTCGCATGGACACGCAAGCCGAAACGTGGTTGGAACGCGTCGAACACGTGGCTGCTTTCGGTCAGGCACTCATCTCGATTATATCGCTTCTTTGTATCAATCAGAGAGCATTGCGTTCCCCTCGCCAACGCAGTCCATCGCAAAAAGACCCGAGGAAATCCCATGAAGACCTACAAGATCGCAGCCATCCCGGGCGACGGCATCGGCACGGAAGTCATCGATGCCGGCGTCGAAGTGCTCAAGGCGCTGGCGACGCGCGAGGCAAGCTTCGACTTCCACTTCGATCATTTCGACTGGGGCGGCGAATATTACAAGAAGCATGGCCGCATGATGCCCGAGAACGGCCGCGACCAGATCCGTCACCACGACGCCATCCTGTTCGGCTCGGCCGGCCATCCCGATATCCCCGATCACATCACGCTCTGGGGCCTGCGGCTCGCGATCTGCCAGCCCTTCGATCAGTACGCCAACGTCCGGCCGACCCGCATACTACCCGGCATCACCTCGCCGCTACGCGCAGTGAAGGACAAGGAGCTCGACTGGGTCATCGTCCGCGAGAACTCGGAAGGCGAATATGCCGGCGTCGGCGGACGCGTGCATCAGGGCTCGCCGCTGGAGGCAGCGACTGACGTCGCGATGTTCACGCGCACCGGTGTCGAGCGCATCATGCGCTTTGCGTTCAAGCTGGCGCGATCCCGTCCGCGCAAGCTCCTCACCGTCGTCACCAAATCCAATGCCCAGCGGCATGCAATGGTGATGTGGGACGAGATCGCGGCTGAGGTCGCGCGCGAATTCCCTGACGTGACCTGGGACAAGATGCTGGTCGATGCCATGACCATGCGCATGGTGATGCGGCCGCAGAGCATCGACACCGTCGTCGCTACCAATCTGCATGCCGACGTGCTGTCCGACCTCGCCGCGGCGCTCGCCGGCTCGCTCGGCATCGCACCGACCGCCAATCTCAACCCGGAGCGCAACTTCCCGTCGATGTTCGAGCCGATCCACGGCTCGGCCTTCGACATCATGGGCAAGGGCATCGCCAATCCTGTCGGCACCTTCTGGTCGGCCGTGATGCTGCTGGAGCATCTCGGCGAGAACGCCGCCGCGGGGCGCCTGATGAAGGCGATCGAGCGCGTCACTGCGGATCCCTCGCTGCATACGCCTGATCTCGGCGGCTCGGCGAATACGCGCAAGGTGACGGACGCTGTCATCGGCGCGATCCGCGCCGACAACGCTTAAGCCCTCCCGATGTCGGGCGAATGGACGGACGGACGCGCGCGCACCGCCTTGCGGCGCATCTTCGACGCGGCTGTCCGCAGCGCCGATCCACGCACGGCGGTCGCGAAACATCTGCCGCCGAAGCCGCCCGGACGCTGCATCGTGATCGGCGCCGGCAAGGCCTCGGCGGCGATGGCCGCCGGCGTCGATGCGGCGTGGCCGGATGTCGATCTTTCGGGCGTCGTCGTGACGCGCTACGGCTATGCGGTGCCGGCCGGGCGCATCGAAATCCTGGAAGCCGCGCATCCCGTGCCCGACGAGAGCAGCCAGAACGCCGCCCGCCGCATGCTCGATGCGGTGCGCGGCCTTTCGGCCGACGACCTCGTGCTGGCGCTGGTTTCCGGCGGCGGCTCTGCGCTGATGACGGCGCCGGCCGGCGGGATGACGCTCGCCGACAAGCAGGCGGTCAACCAGGCCCTGCTCGCGAGCGGCGCGACCATCGGCGAGATGAACGTCGTCCGCAAGCATCTGTCCGCCGTCAAGGGCGGCCGGCTTGCGCTGGCGGCACGGCCGGCGCGCGTCGTCACGCTCGTGATCTCGGATATTCCCGGCGATGATCCCGCGGCCATCGCCTCGGGGCCGACGCTGCCTGATCCAAGCACGAAGGCCGACGCGCTTGCCATTGTCGAGCGCTACGCGCTCGATCTGCCGCCCGCCGCGCGCGCGGCGCTGGACGCGGGCGCCGAAACGCCGAAGCAAAGCGATATCGACGCCGACGTGCGGATGATTGCGACGCCCTTCCTTGCCCTGGAAGCGGCGGCGCAGGCGGCGCGCGCAGAGGGTTTGACGCCGCTGATTCTTGGCGACGCGCTGGAGGGAGAAGCGCGCGAGGCCGGGATCGTGATGGCCGGCATCGCACGCTCGGTGATGACGCACGGCCATCCCGCCTCCCCGCCTGCGGTACTTCTTTCCGGCGGCGAGACGACGGTGTCGATCGGCAAAGGCCCGGCCGGGCGCGGCGGACGCAACACGGAGTTCCTGCTCAGCCTCGCCATCGCCCTGGGTGGAACGCCAAATATCTGGGCCATTTCGGGCGACAGCGACGGGATCGACGGAACCGAAGACGCCGCTGGCGCTTTAATTGGTCCCGACACCCTTCAGCGAGCCCGCCGGGCGGGCGTCGATTCACGCGCGCGTCTTGCTGCGCATGATAGCTACACGTTCTTCGCTTCGATTGGAGACCTTGTACGCACGGGCCCCACGCTCACCAACGTTAATGACATTCGCGCCATATTGATCGGCGCAGGTACAGGGAGGACGTAGCCATGCGTCGTCATCGTCGAGCCAAGATCGTTGCCACGGTCGGCCCCGCCAGCTCTTCACCCGAGATGCTGAAAGAGCTGTTTCTGGCGGGCGTCGACACGTTCCGCCTGAACTTCAGCCATGGCACGCAGGACGGTCATGCCAAGGTCCACGCCGCCATCCGCGCGCTGGAGAAGGAGGTTCAGCGGCCGATCGGCATCCTTATGGACCTGCAAGGGCCGAAGATCCGTGTCGGCACGCTCCGCGACGGCAAGATCGAGGTCAAGGCCGATCAGACCATTCGCTTCGTCCTCTCGGGCACCGAGGGCGACGCCTCGTCGATCCCGTTGCCGCACCCCGAAATCTTTGCCGCCGTGGCGCCCAACCACGATCTTTTGATCGACGACGGCCGCGTGCGCGTCCGCGTCACCGGCGTCGGCGACAACACCATCGATGCCAAGGTCATCACAGGCGGCAAGATTTCCAACCACAAGGGCGTCAACCTGCCGGGAACCGTGCTCGACCTGTCGCCGCTGACGCCAAAGGACCGCTCCGACCTCGAGTTTGGGCTGAAGCTCGGCGTGGAATGGGTGGCGCTCTCCTTTGTGCAGCGGCCCTCGGACGTGATCGAGGCGCGGGGCCTGATCGGCGATCGCGCCGGTGTCATGGTGAAGATCGAGAAGCCGGCGGCGCTCGAGCGCATCGACGACATCATTCAGCTCTCTGATGCCGTGATGGTGGCGCGCGGCGATCTCGGCGTCGAGATTCCGCCGGAGGAAGTTCCCGGCCGCCAGAAGGAGCTGGTTCGCGCCTGCCGGTTGGCGGTGAAGCCGGTGATCGTGGCAACCCAGATGCTGGATTCGATGGTTGCCGCGCCGACCCCGACGCGGGCGGAAGCCTCTGACGTCGCAACTGCCATCTATGATGGCGCCGACGCCGTGATGCTGTCGGCGGAATCGGCCACGGGCCAATATCCGCGCGAGACCGTCGAGATGATGGAGCGGATCATCAAGAGCACCGAGCAGCACAAGATGTATCGCTCGCTGATCGAGGCCACCCAGCCCGGCGAAGAGCAGACGCCGCCGCACGCGGTGGCAACGGCCGCAGCCGACCTTGCCTCGGAGATCCATTCCAAGGCGATCGTCGCCTATACGTCGGGCGGGACCACCGCGGCGCGTGTCGCGCGCAAGCGGCCGAGCCTGCCGATCCTCGCGGTGACGCCGAGCGTCGATACGTCGCGTCGGCTCTGCCTGTTGTGGGGCGCGCACAGCGTCCTCGCCGAGGACGTGCACAGCTACGAAGAGATGGTCGAGCAGGCGACGGCGCTGGCGATGGACCAGGGATTTGCGTCGGTTCGAGATATCCTGGTGGTCGTGGCCGGCATTCCGTTCGGCCAGGCCGGCAACACCAACAACCTTCGTGTCGTGTCGATCGACCGGTAGGGCCGCTCACGCCGAAATAACGCGCAACGCCCCGTAACCAAAGCGGGACCCGCGACGAATACAGTTCCGCCGGACCGCGCCAGCGACGCTGCGCGGGCCGCGAGGCTGTTCCGTTGGGCGCTATGGACATCTGACGGCCTCGATCAACAAAGCGATGGAGAGTGCGGTGGGATTGTCCTGGCAACAAGGTCCGCTTTCGACGGGAGCCATCGGGCACTTTCTCGTGCCCGAGCCGCTGCCGAAGAGATTGCTGTATGTCGAGCGACTGCGCCGGCGCCTGCGCGTGCGCTTCGGCGGCAAGTGGATTGCCGAAAGCGAGCGCGTGCTCCTGCTGTTCGAGCCGGCGCGCTATCCCGTCGCCTATTTTCCGGAGGCCGATATTGCTTCGGGTGTCCTGGAACGTGCCGAGCATATCACGCAGCACGCCGATCTCGGACCGACATCCTGGTACATCGTCCATGCCGGCGAGCAACACGTCGCGGCGCGCGGGGCGTGGCAGCACTCCAGCCTGCCACCTTACGCCAGCGAATTGCAAGGACACATCGCATTCGCCTGGCGTGCGATGGACGGCTTCTACGAAGAGGATGAACGTATCCTCGGCCATGCCGCCGACCCCTATCACCGCATCGACATCCGCCAGTCCTCCCGCAACCTCGTCGTCCGCCATGATGGCCGCGTCATCGCCGACACCAGGAAAGCGCTGGCGCTCTACGAGTCCGGCTTCGCACCGCGCTGGTATGTGCCGCGCGCCGACATCGATGAAGCTGCCCTCGCGCCCGTGAAGCTCCAGACCTTCTGTCCCTACAAAGGGCTGTGCAGCTATTATTCCATAGGTGACGCGCGTCAGGCGGCATGGTCATATCCCGACGCCTATACTCAGGTCGGCCGCATCTCCAATATGGTGTCGTTCGAGCCCGACATCGTCTCGGTCTATCTCGACGGCACGCAGCTTCGTCTCGAGCCGGGTCAGTCGGTGGTTCCGCATGGCCCCGATCGCAACCTCGATGTCGCCGAACTGGTCCGTGATGATGCGCCGGTCACGGCAGCGAGCGGTTAAGACCTCCACTCCCCGTCAAAAGCGGAGCGGGACATGGCACGACTGCTATCGGTGAATGTCGGACTGCCACGCGACGTCGCGTGGAAGGGCCGCATGGTGCACACCGGGATCTGGAAATATCCCGTAGCCGGCCGCTGCCGGGTTGGCCGCTTGAATCTGGAGGGAGATGGCCAAGGCGACCTCAACGGCCACGGCGGCGAGCAGCGCGCCGTCTTCGTCTACCAGATCGAATCCTATTCTTACTGGCAGAATGCGCTGAAACGGACCGATTTCGTCCATGGACAGTTCGGCGAGAATTTTACGATCGAGGGACTGGCGGACGACACTGTCTGCATCGGCGACCGCTATCAGATCGGCAGCGCGCTGTTCGAGATCACGCAGCCGCGCGTGACCTGCTATCGCGTCGGCATCCGGACGAACGAGCCCCGGATGCCGGCGTTGCTGACGTCGAGCGGACGGCCGGGCTTCTATTTCCGTGTTCTCAGGGAGGGCGTGGTCGGCGCCGGCGACGACATCCTGAAGGTCGGAGAAGCGAGGGAGCGCATGACCGTCGCCGAGATCAACGCGCTGCTCTATTCGCCGAACCACCCGCGCGACCAGTTGGAGCGGAGCTTGCGGATCGAGGCGCTTTCACCGGGATGGCGCTCGTCGTTCGAGGCGCTGCTGAAGAGCCCCGCCGGAGATGGCAATGCGGGGCTCGCACCCGCGGCCGCGGCCCATCCGGTTGCATCGGGATTTCGGCCGCTTGTTGTGGATGCGATCGAGCGGGAGTCAGCCGATGTCGTCTCCCTGTCGCTGCGCGATGCGAACGGTCAGCCGCTGCGCGACGCCCTGCCGGGTCAATACATCGTCTTGCGGCTTCGGCCGGCCCCGGGCGGCGCGCCGCTCTTCCGCAGCTATTCGCTCTCGGGTCCTGTCTCGACGGAGCGCTATCGGATCAGCGTGAAGCTCGAACCGAACGGCGCGGCTGGAAGCTACCTGCACGAGCGCGTTCGGGTCGGCGATATCATTGACGCCAGCTTGGCACGCGGAAGCTTCGTTCTGCAGCGAGAGGAGCGGCCCGTTGTGCTGCTCAGCGCCGGGATCGGCGCGACGCCGGTGCTGGCGATGCTGCACGGGCTGGCGACGGACCACTCGACACGGAAGGTGTTATGGCTGCACGCGGCGCGCGACCGGCAGCATCATCCCTTTGCGGCTGAAGTTCGCCGGCTCATGTCTGCCCTCAGCCGGGGCCGAAGCTATGTTTGCTACTCCAGGCCCGACGCGAGCGACAGGATGGGCGAAGATTTCGACGCGGCCGGCCACCTGTCGCGATCGATATTCGATGAGGTCGGCATGCCAAAGGAAGCCGATGTCTATCTCTGCGGGCCGGCTCGCTTCATGACAGATATGAAAGCGGCACTCGCCGCCTTCGGCGTGGCACCGGCCAGGATTCACGTTGAAATTTTCAACGGCAGCGAACAGCGCAATCCCGGCATCGTGGGCGCCGCGGCGCGCCCGCCGCATTTGCCCGAAGGTGACGCCGACACCGGCCCCTTGGTCTCCTTCGCGCGAAGCGGCATCGCCGCGCACTGGAAACCATCGCGCTATCAGAGCATTCTGGAGCTCGCGGAAGCATGCGATGTGCCCGTCCGCTGGTCGTGCCGGACCGGCGTTTGCCACAACTGCGAGAGCGGGCTAGTTTCGGGCGCGGTCGCCTACGATCCAGAGCCGCTCGACAAGCCCGCCGACGGCAACCTGCTCGTCTGCTGCTCACGACCAAGCGGCGACGTTGTCGTCGATTTGTGAATCCTGACCCAATCGAGGCGCGGAGATGAATGCGGCAAGCATGCTGGTCATGAAGTTCTCAGTCGAGGTGATCACATTGCCTGTGAGCGACGTCGATCGCGCGTTGCAGTTCTATGTCTATCAGGTCGGCTTTGCGCTCGACGTCGACTACGCCCCGAACGAGGCGTTTCGCGTGGTCCAGCTCACGCCGCCGGGATCGAGCTGTTCGATCCAGATCGGCAAGGGACTGACGGATGCACCCGCCGGATCGGTTCGCAACATCTATCTCGTCGTCACCGACCTCGAGGCCGTGCGAAACCGCCTGCTCGCGCATGGAGTCAACGTCGGCAACATCAGACACAAGGCGCCCACCGATGCGTGGGACGGGCGTTTCGCACCCGGGCTTGATCCGGCGCGAAAAGACTACGCCAGCTTCGCTGACTTTTCCGACCCGGACGGCAATAGCTGGGTGCTGCAGGAACGGGGTTATCGACGCTAGCATCAGCGAAGAATGTAGGGTGGGCAAAGCGACTGCGTCCGCCGCAGCTCAGCGAGCGAAGGCGGAAGCGTGCCCACCATTCCAGGTGAAGTACCAACGGTGGGCACGGCGCGTTCGCGCCTTTGCCCACCCTACAATTCTGGCGCTAGCCGGCCGCCCAGACGTCCAGCACGTAGCGGTTCTTGGCGCCCATGTCCTCGATCCAGCGTGCGCCGTCAGCAGCATCCGCGCCTGAGCGTTCGCGATAGATTGCAACCAGCGCGGCCTTGACGTCCGGCTCCATCTTGCCGCCGTCGCCGCAGACGAAGATGACGGCGCCCTGCTCGATCAGCTGCCAGACCTTGTCCTTCTCGGCGGCCACAAGATGCTGGACGTAGGTCTTTGGCGTATCCGCGCGGGAGAAGGCGGTGAAGAGCTCTGTGATCCCGTCCGCCGCAAAGGCCTTCAGCTCGTCGGCATAGATGAAATCCTGCTGGGGATGACGGCAGCCGAAGAACAGCATCGCTGGTCCGAGTGTCGCGCCCTTGGCCTTGCGCCCCCCGCGCTCCTGCAGAAAGCCGCGGAATGGCGCAAGCCCTGTGCCCGGCCCGATCATGATGATCGGAACGGCGGGATCATCGGGCAGGCGGAAGCCGGCCTTGGTCTCGCGGATGGTAGCGTGAATGGTCTCGCCGGCCCTGCGGCCCGCGAGATAGTTCGAGCACACGCCCTTATAGATGCCGCGACCCGAGCTCGCCGCGCCCTCGACCACGCCGACGGTGACGCTGCAACGCGTGGCATCGCCCGAGGGCGATGAGGAGATCGAGTAATAGCGCGGCGCGAGCAGCGACAGCATTTCGAGATAGGCGTGGAACGGCAATTCGCAGGCCGGAAACTCTTCCAGCAGGTTGAACACCGATTTGCGCCGATTGAGAATTTCCGTGCGATAAAGCGCAGCAGACGCCGCATCCTCGCCGACATAGGCGAGCAGCTTCGGCTTGGTCACCGGGCAGCGCGTATGCTCGGACATGATCTGGATCTGCTTGCGCGTCGCGACCTGCTGCAACTCGACGAACTCCGTGAGCAGGCGGCCGACGGAGACCGCCTCTCCAACGGGCAATTGCGCGCGGCGTCCCTCCGAAACCTGCAAGCGGATCTGATCCGCCGGCAGGAAGCCGAAGCGGCGCGCGACGTGATCGACCAGCGTCGGGTCGTTGCGCGGTACCACGCTGAGGTGATCGCCGACGCGATAGGTCTGGCCGCCGGGAAGCTCGACCTCGATATGCCGGGTCGAACGATCCGACGCATTCGGCCCGTCGCGATTCTGCAACTCGTTGTTGACCGCGACCTTCATGGGAGTGGCGCCACCGAGCGCCGCGATCGCGGAACCCGTGCCCGGCGCCATCGGCTCGATCCGGTAGAGCGGCTCGTCC
>Ga0105240_10006664_pt1 | contig 16933 bp, 19 predicted proteins | sample KBSC54metaG_FD_80426 | JGI IMG/M metagenome (GOLD analysis project Ga0105240, IMG submission 80426) | Corn rhizosphere microbial communities from Kellogg Biological Station, Michigan, USA - KBS C5-4 metaG | ecosystem: Host-associated > Plants > Roots > Rhizosphere > Soil | place: Michigan, USA...
CGCCAGCAAGCCAGCGTCGCACAGTGGATCGCCCGGCGCTATCGCGTCGCGCCCGAGCCGGTGAGCCGGCTGGTCAAGGAAGCCTGGTCGGTGGGCAACCGCGCCGGTCTCGACCCGACCCTGATCCTGGCGATCATGGCGGTCGAATCGAGCTTCAATCCGTTCGCCCAGAGCACGGTGGGCGCACAGGGCCTGATGCAGGTGATGACCCGGGTTCACGACGACAAGTACGAAGCCTTCGGCGGCACGCTGGCAGCTTTCGATCCGGTGACCAATCTGCGCGTCGGCGTGCAGGTGCTGAAGGAGTGCATCAACCGCGCCGGCGGACTGGAGGCCGGATTGCGCCACTACGTCGGCTCCGCCAATCTCGAGGAAGACGGCGGCTACGCCAGCCGCGTGCTGGCGGAGCAGAGTCGGATGCGCCAGGTCGCCAACGGCCGGCAGGTGCCGATCAATACCCCGGTCACGACACCCAAGCCCGCGCCGACCCCGGTCGTGGTCGAAAAAGTCGAGCCGGCCGCCTCCGCCCCGGCAGAAACCGCGACCTCGCCTGACCATATCGCACTGCTGCATTGATCCGCGGCGCTCCGCTACACTGCAACGACCGCGCGACTGGCGATGAGGGCTGATTCCAGCCCGAGGTGGATTACCACCGGGAAGCGTGGACGAGGCCTTTCCCGGCCCGTATCCGCCGTTCGCCTGGGCAGTCCTCGATGATGCCGACCTCCTGTCGGCATCGAGGGCCTTCATCTCGAAGAGAACTGCCACCATGTTCGACCGCCAGCAATCGACCGTCGCCAACGTAGACCCCGAGCTCTGGGCCGTCATCCAGCAAGAGAACCAGCGCCAGGAAGAGCACATCGAGCTCATTGCGAGCGAGAACTACGTCTCCCCCGCCGTGATGGCGGCGCAGGGCTCGCAGCTCACCAACAAGTACGCCGAGGGCTATCCCGGCAAGCGCTACTACGGCGGCTGCGAGTTCGTCGACATCGCGGAGCAGCTGGCGATCGACCGGCTGAAAGCCCTGTTCGGCGCCGAACACGCCAACGTGCAGCCGAACTCGGGCTCTCAGGCGAATCAGGCCGTGTTCTTCGGCCTGCTGCAGCCGGGCGACACCATCATGGGCATGAGCCTGGCCGAAGGCGGCCACCTGACCCACGGCATGCCGCTGAACATGAGCGGCAAGTGGTTCAAGGTCGTGAGCTACGGGCTGGACGCCAGCGAAGCCATCGACTACGACGCGATGGAGCGCACGGCGCGCGAGCACAAGCCGAAGCTGATCATTGCCGGCGCCTCCGCCTACAGCCTGCGCATCGACTTCGAGCGCTTCGCGCAGGTGGCCAAGTCCATCGGCGCCTACCTGATGGTCGACATGGCGCATTACGCCGGACTGATTGCCGCCGGCCTCTATCCGAATCCGGTGCCGCATGCCGACGTGGTCACGTCCACCACGCACAAGAGCCTGCGCGGCCCGCGCGGCGGCGTGATCCTGATGAAGGACCACGTGGCCAAGCAGATCAACAGCGCGATCTTTCCCGGCATCCAGGGCGGCCCGCTGATGCACGTGATTGCCGCCAAGGCGGTGGCGTTCAAGGAGGCCTTGGCGCCCGAGTTCAAGGTCTACCAGCAGCAGGTGCTGGCGAACGCGGCGGCGATGGCCGACGAGCTGACGAAGCGCGGCTTGCGCATCGTCAGCGGCCGCACCGAGAGCCATGTCTTCCTGGTCGATCTCCGCGCGAAGAAGATGACCGGCAAGCGGGCTGAAGCGGCCTTGGGCCTCGCGCACATCACCTGCAACAAGAACGGCATTCCGAACGATCCGGAACGGCCGATGGTGACGAGCGGCATTCGCCTCGGCAGCCCGGCGATGACCACGCGAGGCTTCACCGAAGTCGAGTCCCGCGCCACGGCCAATCTGATCGCCGACGTGCTCGACGCGCCGGACGATGAAGCGACGCTGGCTGCAGTGCGCGCGCGCGTTGCAGCGCTGACGCACGACTTCCCGGTCTATCGCTGAGTCGATCAGGGTCGAAGCATGCGCTGCCCGTTCTGCAGTCATGACGAGACCCAGGTCGTCGAGACGCGCGAGTCCGACGAAGGCGATGTCATTCGCCGTCGCCGCAAGTGCCTTCAGTGCGACAAACGCTTCACCACCTACGAGCGCAGCGAGATCGCGCTGCCCGTGGTGGTGAAAAAGGACGGCTCGCGCACGGACTTCGATCGCGCGAAGATTCGCGCATCGATGCTGCTTGCGCTGCGCAAGCGGCCGGTCAGCGTCGAACAGATCGATGCAGCGCTCGAGCGCATCGAGGCCAAGCTGCTCGGCACTGGCGATCGCGAAGTCCCTTCGACTCGACTCGGCGAGTTGGTCATGCGCGAACTCAAGCGCATCGACAAGGTGGCCTATGTGCGCTTTGCGTCCGTCTATCGAAGCTTCGAAGACGTCGACGAGTTCAGGCAGTTGATCCGCGACATCTGATTCGGGGGGTTGGCGCTTCCGCTCACCCTTCAGAGGGTCATCGCGGCCGCCTCGCTTTTCTACAGTGGGCGCTCCGCTGCTGACGGAGCCTCCGTGCATCACACGCCCCTCGCAACGAATCGCCAGCGCGGTTTGTCGCTCCTCGAAATCACCATTGCGCTCTCGATCATGGCGATCGTAGTCGGAGCCGCCGCACCCTCCTTTCAGCGGATGCTCGCGCGCCGCGTCGTCGAAGGCCGGGCGACGGAGTTGATCGGCGACCTGGCCCTCGCGAGGGCGGAGGCCGTCTCACGCAACACGACGGTTCGTGTCAGCTTCATCAAGTCGTCCGACGCCGCGGCTTGCTACGTGCTTCACACCGGCAAGACGGAAGACTGCAGCTGCCTCACCGCAGCGCCCGCCGTTTGTATCCACGGTGCGCAGGAGATCAAGACCATCGTGATCCCGGCCAACGACGCCGTGCAAATGCAGTGGGGCCTGTCGCACAAATCGTCCTACTTGGCCTTCGAGCCCACACGCGGCACCGCTTCTTCGTACGGGTCGATCACGCTGAGCAGCGCGCAATCGGCTGCCATCAAGCTCGTGGTGAACAGCATGGGGCGAGTCCGGGCGTGTGCACCTGCTGCCGCCTGGTCGGGCTACAAGTCATGCTGAACATCTCCAGACGCGGCTTCACGTTGATCGAGGTGCTGATCGTGCTCGCACTCCTCGCCGTGCTGATCGCGATCAGCTATCCCAGCTACGCAGCGCAGGCACGCAAAGCCCGGCGAGCGGATGCGGTGGCGCGCCTGGCGGCATTGCAGCAGGCTGAAGAAAACTGGCGAGCCGATCACTCGACTTATGGCTCGCTGGACGACGTCGGCGTTGCCAGCCGGACCAGCGATTCGGCCTACCACCTGTCGGTGGCCGATATCGGCCGCAAAGGCTATCGCGCCGTCGCGGAGGGCTTCGGCTCACAGGCAGACGACGGTCCATGCCGCTTTCTGCACCTGACATTGATCGGTGGCAACGTGACCCGAGGCTCCGGGCCGGACGAGTCCACCGCCAACGATCCGACCACAAACAGCCGCTGCTGGACAAGATGAGCTCTCCTGCCCATCGTGGCTTCTCGCTGGTCGAACTGATGGTCGGCATGGCCCTCTCGCTTGTCGTGATTGCGGGGGCACTCCAGTTGACCGCACATTCTCTCGGCGCCAATGCGCGACTCCAGTCGAAGCTCTCGCTGCAAAGAGATCTTCGAGTGGCAACCGACATCATCGCCCGCGATTTGCGGCGGTCGGCCTATTGGCGAGGCGCAGGCGACGGGACCGCCTCGTCAGGTCGACTTCCTCCGCACAGCAGCATCGTCGTCTCCGGGACCGTTTCGTCCGCTCAAGTGAATTACGCCTACACGAACGACGCCGCAGCCAACGATGCGGATGGCTCGAACAAGGCTGCCTTTCGGCTGAACGCAGAGTCGCTGCAGATGCGAGAGGGCGATTCCGCCTGGCAAGAACTGACCGATCCGAACAGGGTACGCGTCACGCGGTTCGAGATCACGCCGCATGTGACCGAGGTCTCTCTCGGCCATCTTTGCGAGCCGGTCTGCACCAACACGACACCAGGCTGCCCACGCGTTCGCATCCGTTCCTACGATATCGCCCTCAGCGCCCGATCAGCCGGCAACGATTCGATCGCGCACGATGCGCACGAGTCGGTTCGTATCCGCAACGACGACTTGAGTTCGGCGACATGCCCATGAACACCGAGAGGTCCTTTCGTCGTGCGCAATCAGGCGTGGCCACGTTGGCGATCACGATGCTGCTGCTCTTTGCCATCTCGCTGGTTGTACTGTTCGCCAATCGCAGTCTGATATTCGAACAGCGCGCATCCGCCAATCAGGTTCGCGCCACGAAGGCCTTTGAAGCGGCCGAGTCGGGACTGGAGTGGGCGACTGCGATGTTGAACGAGCCGCGGGGCATCGACTCCCAATGCCGCCCGAACCAATCGTCCGCGCCATTCCGAGCGAAGTACGTTCCAATGGACGACCAATTGGCATTGCGGATCGTCCCGAACAGCCATCCGGCCTGCCGATTTCGAGGCACTTCCCTGGCTTGCAGTTGCCCGGATTCCGGTACGAATCCCGATCTGACCGTCGGCAACGAGGACGGCGCGAGCTTTGCCATCAGCTTCGAAGCCGTGGCAGCCGACCCGGACAGCATTAGAGTCCTCTCCACAGGCTGCACCAACGTCTCGGCCGACTGCATCCCTGGCGCGGATAGCGGCCCGGCGGACGCAACAGCCCGCTCGAGCGTGATTCTGAAACTCAGGCCGCTGCTGCGCGTCCTTCCCGGTGCGGCGCTGACCGCCGGAGGAAGCGTCAGCTTGTCCGGGTCGACGGTACTGCGCAACGTCGATCGCCTCACTGCCGGCATCCTCGTCGAAGCCGGAGGTGATGTACTGGTCGGAGACAGCGTGCAACTGGCATCGTTGCCGGGGTCGCCCGCGATCAACGCCCTGGCTGCCAACGAATCATCGCTCGGCCGGCTGAATCGCGAAAGCGACGACGGCGAAAGCTTCTTCAACGCATTTTTCGCCATGCCGATCGGTCACTATCGCGCGACCACAATGGTGCGAACCGTATCAGATGCGACGGCTGGCGCGCGCGGACAAGCGTTGTTGACCGCCTATCAGCAGGGTTACGACGCGTTCTACGTCGATGGTGACCTCGTGTTCGAATCGCCGAGCATCGGCTCCACGAGCCGGCCGCTATTGCTCGTCAGCTCGCGCGCCATCGCCTGCAGCCAAGCCTGCACCGTGCACGGCCTGATCTACAGCGACAGTACACTGACGGATCGTGATGCTGGTACGGGCGTCCAAGTGCGAGGCGCGGTCATTGCTCGTGGCGATCATCGGCAATCGACGGGTGACAGCGTCAGCTATGACCCGGCCACGCTGAGTCGCCTGCGCCAGCAAGCCGCCATCTTCGTGCGCGTGCCAGGGAGCTGGCGTGATTTCTGAGCGGCCTTCCGCTACCCGTGGCTTCTCGCTCGTCGAGACGATGGTTTCTCTGGCTGTCGTCGGCTTCGGATTTTTGGCGCTGGCTGGCATGCAGCTGAACCTGTATCGCCACGCAGACAGTTCACACCAGCGCGCCACCGCGGCACGCCTCGCCCACGAGAAGCTGGAGCAGATGCGCGGCGTCGAGAGGCTGCAAGGCGACGGCAGCAGATTGGCCCCGAACGATCTCGCATCGGGCGATGACAAGCCCTTGCTCGACGGCGGCAGCTTCGTGCGCCGGTGGACAATAGCAGGTGAGTCCACCGATGGGCAGCGCATGACCAGCGTGACCGTGAGCTGGGGCGGCCAATCGGCGGTCACTCTGGCCACAGTGCTCGCTCGCAGCGATCCGATTGACGGCGCCGGGCTTGCCGTACCACCACCCGGCGGCGTGGTTCGGCGCTTACGTCAACGCCATGTCTCGATTCCCTTGCAGGCATCACCCCTGGCCGGCGTGAACCGAGCGAAAAGCAGCTTGGCATGGCCCGACGGCGGCTACCTCGTCTTCGACAACATGGACGGCTCCGTCGTCGCCCGATGCGCCACCGAGCCGGACGATGGAATCGACCTCAGGACGCAATGCACGGCAGTGAATGCCTCGATGCTCGAGGGCTACATCAGCGGCGTGGACCCGCAGAACCCTGTCGCAGTGCGGTTCCAGCGAAACCGCGACACGCCGGCAGCGCGTGACAGCGAATGTTTCGTCGAACGCACCGGCCGCGGCGGCGATCTTGCCGCCAGCGTCTATCGCTACCGGTGCTTGATTGCAGCGGGCGAGAGCGGCTCGCTGCAGTTCTCCGGATTGCCCGCCGGTGTCGGCGTGTGCCGTTACCTGGCAGCCAGCCGCGACGCGATCTTCGAGAAGTACACTCGCGCGGCCAAGCCTGCGGAACGCCAGAACTTCCTGGTCAGCGCGGCCACTGACTGCCCAGACAACACAGCGCCCTACACCGGCGACTGAGCCTCCCGATGGCTCGCGCCCTGCCGCATGAGCCCATCCCAAGAATCCCAGCCAGACGACTTGCCGATGATGCTGCGCGCACTCGGGCTGGCCGAACAGGCGATCGGCCTGTCGGATCCCAACCCTCGCGTCGGCTGCGTCCTTGTCTCGCCCTCCGGACAGATCCTGGGAGAGGGTCATACGCAGCAAGCCGGCGGCCCCCACGCCGAGGTGATGGCATTGCGCGCAGCGCACGGACAAGGCCATTCGGTTCGCGGCGCCACGGCCTATGTCAGTCTCGAGCCCTGCTCGCATCACGGCCGCACGCCGCCTTGCTGCGATGCCTTGATCGAAGCCGGCGTGGCCCGCGTCGTGGTCGCGTCGACCGATCCCAACCCGCTGGTCGCCGGCCAAGGCATCGCGCGCCTGCGCGCTGCCGGCATCGACGTCGTCGAACTGAACTCCTGCGCGGCAGCCGCCCGTGCGCTCAACATCGGATTCTTCTCCCGCATGCTGCGCGCCCGCCCCTGGGTTCGCATGAAGGTCGCGGCATCGCTCGACGGCCGAACCGCGCTCGACAATGGGCAAAGCCAGTGGATCACCGGCGCCGCCGCCAGAACCGACGGCCATGCCTGGCGCAAGCGCGCCGGCGCCTTGCTGACCGGTGTCGGCACAGTCCTGGAAGACGACCCGCGCCTCGACGTGCGGCTGGTCGAAACGCAGCGCCAACCTTTGCGGGTGATCATCGATTCGCGGTTGGAAACACCGCCGCTGTCACGCATCCTGAGGGCGCCGGGAAGCGCGCTGATCTACGCCGCGCAGGAGCTGCCGGACCGTGCCACGTCGCTTCGTGAAGGCGGCGCCGACATCGCCGTGCATCCGAATCCGAACGGCAAGGTCGACCTGGCCGCGGTCCTCGGCGATCTGGCAAAGCGCGGCATCAACGAACTGCATGTCGAAGCCGGCCACAAGCTGAACGGCTCCTTCGTGCGCGAAGGGCTGGTCGACGAGTTCCTTTTCTACGTCGCGCCGAAGCTGATCGGCCCCGGCCGCGGCCTGGCCGATATCGGCCCGTTGGCACGACTCGACGAAGCCATCGATCTGCGCTTCCACTCCGTCGAGCGTGTCGGCGACGACCTGCGAATCCTTGCGCGACCCACGGTTTCCCAACCGTTCTGAAGCCGGCCATCCCGCGAGCGGCGAGAATTCGCGCATGTTCACCGGAATCATCAGCGGCATCGGCCGCATCGTCGAAGCCGAGCCCTTGGGATCGGACGCGTCCTACGGCAAGCGCCTGCTCATAGAAACGCCGCCCGGCTACCTCGGCGACGTCCAGCTGGGCGACAGCATCGCCATCTCTGGCGCGTGCATGACCGCGACCCGCATCGATGCCGACTCGAACCGCTTCGCAATCGACATCTCGGGCGAGAGTCTGGACAAGACCGTCGGCCTCGATCGCCCCGGCGCGGTCAATCTCGAGAAGGCCCTGCGCGCCCATGACAGGCTCGGCGGCCATCTCGTCACCGGCCATGTCGACGGCCTCGGCATCGTGACCCGTTTCGTGCAGGTCGGCGAATCCTGGGACTTGCGCATCGAAGCGCCGGCCAGCCTGGCGCGCTTCCTTGCGTACAAGGGCTCGATCACCGTGAACGGCGTCAGCCTCACCGTCAACAGCGTGAAGGACGGCCCGGCGGGCACGGAGTTCAGCGTCAACCTGATCCCGCACACCTTGCAGCAGACGACGCTCGGCGGTCTCGCGGCAGGCCAGCGCGTCAATCTGGAGATCGATCTGATCGCGCGCTACGTGGAGCGCATGCTCGGCAGCGCGGCACTCCCCGCGCCCGGCTGAGCGACGCGGATCCGCCTCCGGCCGGTGCTCGGCTCGATCCGGACCCGCCGCCTACAATTCGACCCATGGCAATCTCCCCCATTCCGGAACTCGTCGCCGAGCTGGCTGCCGGCCGCATGGTCATCCTCGTCGATGAAGAAGATCGCGAGAACGAGGGCGACATCATCCTGGCGGCAGAGCACGTGACACCCGAGGCGATCAACTTCATGGCGCGCTATGCCCGCGGCCTGATCTGCCTGACCTTGACACGCGAACACTGCGAGCGGCTGCAGCTCGCGGCGATGACCCCGCGCAACGGGACCAAACACGGCACGGCCTTCACCGTCTCGATCGAAGCCGCCGAGGGCATCAGCACCGGCATTTCCGCAGCTGACCGGGCGCGTACCGTGCAGGCGGCGGTGGCGCGCAGTGCCAAGCCGAGCGACCTCGTCCAGCCCGGCCACATCTTCCCGCTGCAGGCGCAAGACGGCGGCGTGCTGATGCGCGCAGGGCACACCGAAGCCGGATGCGACCTGACCGCAATGGCCGGCCTCGCCCCCGCCAGCGTGATCTGCGAGGTGATGAACGAAGACGGCACGATGGCCCGGCTGCCGGACCTCGAGGTGTTCGCCAAGGAGCACGGCCTGAAGATCGGCACGATCGCGGCGCTGATCGAACACCGCAGCCGCCATGAATCACTGATCGAACGTGTCGGCCACCGCAAGCTCCAGACGGCGCAGGGCGAGTTCGAATGCACCGCCTTCCGCGACCGCACCGGTGCGCTGCACCTGGCCTTGAGCCAGGGCCGATGGCATTCGACGGATGAGGTGCTGGTGCGCGTGCACGAGCCGCTCTCGATCTTCGATCTGCTCGATACCAGTCAATGCAGCCACTCCTGGCCGCTGCAGCGGGCGCTCGCCGCTATCCAGCAGGCCGGCCGCGGCGTTGCCGTGCTGTTGAACTGCGGCGAAGACGCCGAGGCCCTGGCCCAGCACATGCGCCCCGCGGCACCGCGCGACGGGCAGCAGCGCGCCCAGATGGACCTGCGCACCTATGGCGTCGGCGCGCAGATCCTGCGCGAACTCGGCGTCTCGAAGATGAAGCTGCTGGGCAATCCGCGCCGCATGCCGAGCATGGCCGGTTACGGTCTGGAGGTCACCTCCTTCATCGCCGACGAAGCCGAGCGCGACCACCACAACAACAACCGCTGAGGACAGCACCGGATGCAAGCTGCAGACAAGGGCGAGGCCTCGAACCTCGATGGAGACGGTCTGCGCATCGGCATCGTGCAGGCGCGTTTCAACCAGGCGATCACCGATGTACTGGCGCAGAGCTGCCGGGCCGAGTTGCTCGCGCTCGGCGTGGCCGAATCGGACATTGCCCACGTCACCGTGCCGGGTGCGCTGGAGGTCGCGGTCGCGTTGAGCGCGATGGCCGAAGCCGAGACCTTCGACGCCTTGATCGCGCTCGGCTGCATCATCCGCGGCGAGACCTACCACTTCGAACTGGTGGCCAACGAAAGCGGTGCCGGCGTCACGCGCGTGTCGCTCGACCATCAACTGCCGATCGCCAATGCCATCCTCACCGTCGAGGACCTCGAGCAGGCGCAGGTGCGCAGCGACGAAAAAGGCCGCGATGCCGCGCGCGTCGCGGTCGAGATGGCCAACCTGATGGAAAACCTGCAGTGAACGAATCCCCGAGCCCGGCGCCGAAAACCGCCAAACCCTCCGGCGGCAAGCGGACCGGCGGCGCGAACCGGCCCAAATCGGCGCGCCGCTATTCGCGCGAGTTCGCGCTGCAGGGCCTGTACGAATGGCTGGTCGGCGGTGCGGAGGCGGCGGTGATCGACGCCCACGTGCGCGAACAGGGCGACTTCAACAAGTGCGATGCGGTGCACTTCGACGCGTTGCTGCATGGCTGCATCAACGAGGCCGCAGTGATCGACGAAGCGCTCGCGAAACATGTCGACCGCAAGACCACGCTGCTGTCGCCGATCGAACACGGCGTCCTGATGATCGGCGCCTACGAGTTGCGGCACTGCCTGGACATTCCGTACAAGGTCGCGATCAACGAAGCCGTCGAGCTCGCAAAAAGCTTCGGCGGCACCGACGGCCACAAGTACGTCAACGGCGTGCTGGACAAGGCGGCGGCGGATCTGCGGCCGGCCGAGGTCGAAGCCGCACGCGCCGCGCGCCGCTGAGCCCCCGGGGCCGCCGCATGAGACTGGCCAGCCGCCTCGACCACATCGATCCGTTCTACGTGATGGAGTGCGCCAAGGCCGCGGCCGAGCTGGCACGCAGCCCGGCCTGCGCCGACTCGCCGATGATCTTCCTGAACATCGGCGAACCCGACTTCACCGCGCCCGCGCTGGTGCAGCAGGCCGCCGAACGGGCCTTGCAGGCCGGCAGGACCCAATACACCGATGCCACCGGCCTCGCGCCGCTGCGCGAACGCATCAGCCGCTGGTACGGCGAACATCATGGGCTCGACATCGGCCCCGAGCGCATCGTCGTCACCGCCGGGGCATCGGCCGCGCTGCAGCTCGCCTGCCTGGCTCTGGTCGACAGCGGTGACGAGGTCTTGCTCCCGGACCCGAGCTACCCCTGCAACCGGCATTTCGTCGCCGCTGCGGACGGCGTGCCGGTGCTGCTGCCGGCCAACGCCGGCGAGCGCTTCCAGCTCAGCGCGGCCAAGGTCGCCGCCGCCTGGACGGAGCAGACCCGCGGCGTGCTGCTGGCCTCGCCGTCGAACCCCACCGGCACCTCGATCGATCCGGCCGAGATGGGCCGCATCGCCGGCTTGGTTCGTGAACGCGGCGGCTTCACCTTGGTCGACGAGATCTATCTCGGCCTGAGCTACGAAGAGCGCTACGGCCACAGCGCGCTGCAGCACGGCGACGACATCATCTCGATCAACAGCTTCTCCAAATATTTTTCGATGACCGGCTGGCGCCTCGGCTGGATGGTGGTGCCGGCCAGCCTCGTTCCGGTCATCGAAAAGCTGGCGCAGAACCTCTACATCTGCGCCTCGACCGTGGCGCAGCACGCGGCGCTGGCCTGCTTCGAACCCGAATCGATGGCCGAATTCGAACGCCGCCGCGCGGCGTTCCGAGAACGCCGCGACTTCATCGTCCCGGCCTTGCGCCGCATCGGCCTGGACGTGCCGGTGCAACCCGATGGGGCGTTTTACGCCTGGTTCGATTGCTCCGCGTTCGCCGACAGCAGCTGGGATTTCTGTTTCGACGTGATGCGCCGTGCGCACGTCGCACTGACGCCGGGGCGCGATTTCGGCCGTTTTGCCACCGAGCGCTTCGGGCGGCTGTCTTTCGCCAGCTCGATGGCGCAACTCGAGGAAGCCGTCGCGCGCCTCGCCAAGGCGCTTTAGCGGCCCTGCGATGCGGGTTTGCAACAGGGTGCCAATTGCCGCGCCATCTCCCTTGTTTTTCAAGCCGGGAAACTCGCGCGCTGGCCTAAGCTAGCCGCGTGAAAGCACCCCGTACATCAGGCGAGCGGCGATCGGCCGGCCGGCTCGCCAAGGAGAAGCCAACCGGCAGCGCCCAGCAGCTCCCCGGCTCGGTGCGCCCCGTGCCGCCTCCCGGGCCGCCGGCCTGGATGGAGCCGAGCGAGGCGCCCGTTTCCATCGCGCCGCCGTTGGAGTTCGGCTCCAACCTGCCGAGCGGGCCGCTGGAAGAGCTGACGACGATCGGCCACATCGGCCGCTATGCGCTCAAGTACCGTATCGGCGAAGGCAGCCTCGGCGCGGTTTTCGCGGCCCACGATCCGCTGTTGTCGCGGCTGATCGCGATCAAGACCTTGAACCTCGACGAGGCCGCGGAGACCGATCCGGCGTTCGACGCGATGTTCCTGGAAGAAGCGCGTGCCGCCGCCGGCCTGAGCCATCCGCACATCGTCACGGTGTATGACGCCGGCGTCGGCGAACAAGGCCCGTACATCGCGATGGAGCTGCTGAAGGGCCACGACTTGCGCTACCTGCGCGAACAAGGCTGGCGCGCGACCCCGGCGCAAGCCGCGGCGATCGTGCGGCGCGTGGCGGACGCGCTCGGTTATGCCCATGCCAAGGGCGTGCTGCATCGCGACCTCAAGCCCTCGAACATCTTCATGGTCGGACCGACCCAGCCGCGCGTGCTCGATTTCGGCCTGGCCCGCATCGCCTACCTGGAAGATTCGACAGGTGAACGTGGCAGCCTCGCCGGCTCGCCGTACTACATGGCGCCGGAGCAGTGGGACGACGGCAAGCTCGATCGCCGTACCGACGTGTTCTCGCTCGGCGTCGTCTTCTACGAACTGCTGACCGGAAAGAAACCCTTCACCGGTGCGACCCTGGCGCAGATCGGCGAGGCGGTGGCAAAACATCAGCCGAAACCCGCGCACAAGCTCGATCCGGACGTGCCCTCCGCCCTCTCGGCGATGGCGGCGCGCGCGATGGCCAAGAATCCGGCCGATCGTTATCGCTCGGCGCGCGAGCTCTCGCACGAACTGCGCGCCTGGCTCGAAGAAAACGCCCATGGGGACGATGCCGGCGAACCGGAGCTGGAGCCGGAACCGGGCAAACGCTGGTGGATGATCGGCGCCGGTGCGCTGGTGCTCGGCGCTCTCGTGCTGTGGTTCGCACCGCAGCGGCCCGGCCCGGCCGTCGTCGCCGCCAAGGCGCCTGCTCCGCCGGCCAAGGCGAGCGAGCCGGCGGTTGCCGCGGCTTCGGCGGCGTCCGCGCCGGTCGCCGTCGCCGCCGTGGAGGCGGCTTCCGCCGCATCGGCAGCTAGGGAACCCGAGGCCGCTGCATCGGCCGCGGCGAGCGCGCCGATGCGGGTGGCCGTTGCGCCCAAACCGCCCGCGGCCAAGGCTTCAGCGGTGGCGAGCAGCCCCGCGGCCTCGAAGCCCGCGGCCAAGCCGACGAAGCCGGCCAGCGAAGTGGCCGCCGCGCCGGCACCGCCGCCCTCCCCGGCCACGACGATGGGCACCGTGCGGCTCGCCGTCAGCCCCTGGGGCACGATCGAAGTCGACGGTCGCGCCGCGGGCGTGGCACCACCGCTCTCGCAACTGAGCCTGCCCGAGGGCGACCACACGATCACCATCCGCAACGAAGATTTCCCGACCCGCACCCTCACGGTCACCGTGACGGCCGGCCAGTCCGTGACCGTGAAACACCGCTTCTGACGATGTCGACATTGCAGAGTCCCGGCCCCGTCGTTCTGACCATCGCGAGCGCGACGCTGTTGTCCGCCTGCGGCATGTTCCAGCGCGCACCGGCCCCCGCCCCCGCTCCGGCGCCCGTGGTCAGCGTGATCGAGCTGAGCTCCCGCCCGGCCGAACGTGCGCTGCTCGCCGGCCTGCGCGCCTACGACGACGCGCAGTATCCGCAGGCCGAGGAACAGCTCAGGCTGGCGCTGAAGACAGGCCTCGCCTCGCCGCATGACCAGGCCGCGGCGCAGAAATACCTCGCCTTCATCTACTGCACGACGCAGCGCCAGTCGTTGTGCGAAGCCGCCTTCCTGGCCGCGCGCCAGGCCGACCCGGCCTTCGCGCTGAGCAAGGGCGAAGCCGGCCATCCGCTGTGGGGCCCGGTCTACAAGCGGGTCATCGGCGGCGGCGGGAAGTGAGGCCTCTCGGCACCTCCCGCATAATCCCGGGTTACCCCGATGACCGATGCCCGACACCGTCCCTTGCTTTCGCCACACCCTGCGCGTCTACTGGGAAGACACTGACGCCGGCGGCGTTGTTTTCTACGCCAACTACCTAAAGTTTTTCGAGCGTGCGCGCACCGAATGGCTGCGCTCGCTCGGCTTCGGCCAGGAGCGCCTGCGCGCCGAGACCGGGGCGATCTTCATCGTCAGCGACACGACCGTGCGCTATGTGAAGCCGGCACGCCTGGATGACCTGGTCGACGTGACGGTCGAGGTGCGCGAAGCCGGCCGCGCCTCGCTGCTGATCGCGCAGCAGGCGATCCGCTGCGACGCCGCGCGCGACGAGGAACTGCTCGCCGAAGGCACGATACGCATCGCCTGCGTCGACGCCGGAACCTTCCGTTTGCGCCGCATTCCGACCGATGTGCTGGCAGCGCTCGAACCCGAACAAGACACACGCTGAATGAACCAAGACCTTTCGATCTTCACGCTGGTATTGCATGCCAGCTTCGTGGTGCAGCTGGTGATCGCCGGCCTGCTGCTGATCTCGCTCGCGAGCTGGACGGTGATCTTCGGCAAGCTCTTCGGCCTGAAGCGCATCCGCACCCGCAACGATGAGTTCGAGCGCGAGTTCTGGTCCGGCAAGAGCCTGAACGACCTGAATACCGCGGTCGGCAAGAAAGCCGAATCGGCGACGATGGAGCGCATCTTCGCCTCCGGCATGCGCGAGTTCATGAAGCTGCGCGAGCGCCGCGTGACCGACAACGGCGCGCTGCTCGACGGCGCGCGCCGCGCGATGCGCGCGAGCTTCCAGCGCGAGATGGACACGATCGAATCGCATCTCTCGTTCCTTGCGTCGGTCGGCTCCGTGTCGCCGTATGTCGGCCTGTTCGGCACGGTGTGGGGGATCATGCATGCCTTCATCGGCCTGTCGAACCTGCAGCAGGTGACCCTGGCGACGGTCGCGCCCGGCATCGCGGAAGCGCTGGTCGCGACCGCGATCGGCCTCTTCGCGGCGATTCCCGCGGTGATCGCCTACAACCGCTTCGCGCGCGACATCGATCGCATCGCGATCACCCTCGAGACCTTCATCGAGGAGTTTTCCAACATCCTGCAGCGCAACGTCGGCCACGCCGGCGCGGCGCAGTGAGGCCGCGGCGATGCCGGCCGTCTCTTCGCGCAGCTCGCGCCGCCGCACGATCAACGAGATCAACATGGTCCCGTTCATCGACGTGATGCTGGTGCTGCTGATCATCTTCATGGTCAGCGCGCCGTTGATCACCACCGGCCTGGTCGACCTGCCGAGCGTCGGCAAGTCCAAGCAGCAGCCCAAGAGCGTGATCGAGATCGTGGTCGCGAGCGACGAGAGCGTGCGCCTGCGGGTCGACGGCGGCGAGCCGCAGAAGACGACGGTGAAAGGTGTCGCCGCGCTGGTCAAGGAAAAGCAAGGCGGCAACGCCGATACGCCGGTGGTGATCTCGGCGGACAAGGCCGTCAAGTACGAACTCGTGGTCAAGGTCATGGACACCTTGCAACGCAACGGCGTGCAGCGTGTCGGCCTGGCGGTGAAGAACACGGGAAACTGACGTGGAAGCGGTCGTCTCGTCCCGCGATGTCCTGAAGCCGCGCGGCCCGGACCGCATCGGCCGCGGCCTGATGCTGGCCTTGATCGTGCACGTCGGGCTGATCATCGCGATCGCGATCGGCGTGAACTGGCGCAGCCGGGCACCGGAAGCGATGTCGGCCGAGCTGTGGTCGGCGGTGCCGCAGGCCGCCGCGCCGCGCATGGTCGAGCCCGACCCGACGCCGCCGACGCCGCCGAAGCCCGTGCCGGTGCCCAAGCCTGTTCCGGTGCCGAAGGTCGAACCGCCGCCGGTGCGCGAAACGCCCGACGCGCAGATCGCGATCGAGAAGGCCAAGCGCGAGCAGGAGCGCAAGAAGCAGCTCGAGGAAGAAGAAGCGCAGCGCGAGCGCGAAGAGCAGCGCAAGAAGGATCAGGCGGCGGCCGCTGCCGCCGCCGCCAAGCAGCAGGAGCTCGACCGCAAGAAGAAGGCCGAAGACGACAAACGCGAGGCCGAACGTAAGAAGGCCGAAGCCACTCAGCTCGCGAAACTGCGCGAAGAGAACATGAAGCGCATGATGGGCCAGGCCGGCGCGAACGGCGACCCGGGCGCGACCGGCAGCGCCAAGCGCAGCAGCGGCCCTTCCGCCAACTACGCCGGCCGCGTGCAGGCGCGCGTGATGCCGAACGTGGTCTTCACCGAAGAGACACAGGGCAACCCGGTGGCGGAATTCGAAGTGCGCAGCGCGCCCGACGGCACCATCGTCGGAACGCCGCGGCTGACGAAGAGCAGCGGCGTACCCTCGTGGGACGACGCTGCGCTGCGTGCCATCATCAAGACCGGCATCCTGCCGCGCGACACCGACGGTACCGTGCCTTCGCCGCTGATCATCGCGCTGAAGCCGCGGCTCTGACATCCAAGCCAAGCTCGACCATCCCCATGCCCCAGCTCCTGATCATTGGCGGCGGCCACGCCGCAGCCCAGCTCTGCGCCGCGCTGACCGAGGCGGCCTATTCCGGCCGCATCACGCTGGTCAGCGAGGAAAGCGCTCTGCCGTACCACCGGCCGCCGCTGTCCAAGGGCTTCCTGAAACAGGCGGACGACTCGCTGCAGCATCTGCGCGGCGACGGCTTCTTCGACACCCATCGCATCGACGTGCACCTGGGCGATGCGGCGCTGGCGATCGACCGGGCGAGCAAGCAGGTGTCGCTGCGCTCCGGCCTCCAGCTCGCCTATGACCAGCTGGTGCTCGCCACCGGCGCCCGGCCGCGCCGCCTGCCCGGCCTCGCCGAAGGGTTGCAGAACACGGTGCTGCTGCGCAGCGCCGAAGATGCGCTGCGGCTGCGCCGCCAGCTGGCTTCGGCGCAGGCCGTGGTCGTCATCGGCGGCGGCTTCATCGGCCTGGAGCTCGCCGCGACCGCACGCGCGCTCGGCAAGACGGTGA
>Ga0105240_10006667_pt1 | contig 16932 bp, 12 predicted proteins | sample KBSC54metaG_FD_80426 | JGI IMG/M metagenome (GOLD analysis project Ga0105240, IMG submission 80426) | Corn rhizosphere microbial communities from Kellogg Biological Station, Michigan, USA - KBS C5-4 metaG | ecosystem: Host-associated > Plants > Roots > Rhizosphere > Soil | place: Michigan, USA...
AAGCCATCATGTCATCCATCATGTCTGAACAAAATCATCTCGGGCTTTTATTGACCGGGGCCGCATCGGCCATGCGCGATCGCGTGGCTCTTCCTGCCCAGGTTCTGCACGAAAAGGGCGGCGAGGTTTCGCGCGCTACATTGGCCGCTGCGCTCAATCTGCATCTGCTGACCGGGCTTCTGGAGCGCGTGCCCAGCGGCCGCGCCTATATGGATGATCTGGTTCAGGCCGGGCGCAAGCTGGTTTTCGATCACGGCGCCATGCGCACCGTGGCGATGGACGGCATGGGCACCTTGCCTGCCGGTCTCGCCGCCATCTCCCGCGTGCTGGAGCCGCTGGGCTATCACGCGACAAATCTCTATCCCATGGCGCGGCTGAAAATGACGGGCCGCTCCTTCACCCATCGCGACCTGCCGGAAGACCTGCCGCAATTCTTCGTCAGCGAGCTTCACCCCGAACAATTTTCGCCGGACTTCCAAGCCGCGGTGCTGCGGGTGACCGAAGAGTCCAGCGACCCGCTCTCCGCCGTCGATCTGGTGCGGCTGGCGCGGCTGGCCGGAGAAGGCACTTTGCCCCTGGCCGAAGCACAGGCCTTGTTGCCGAAGCTGGCCGCCTGTTTCACCCGCAGGCACGAAGCGCCCAACCTGGCTGATTACGAAATCCTCAAAGCCGAATCCGCCGAGATGGCCTGGATCGCCACCGAGGGCAACGCCTTCAATCACGCCACCGATCGCGTGCCAGACCTGCATATGGTGGTGGAAGAACAGGCCGCGCGCGGCCGCCGCGTGAAGGACCGGATCGAAGTGTCGGAATCCGGCCGGGTGCGCCAGACCGCACTCCATGCCGATCCGGTGCTGCGCGAGTTTCGCGATACGAATGGGGCGATGGTCCACAACGAAGTACCTGGTTCCTTCTTTGAATTCATCACCCGCGCGGCGATGCCCGACGAAGACAGGCTCGATCTGGCCTTCGACACCAACAACGCCCAGGGCATTTTCAAGATGACGGCGGCATGATCCAGGCAGCGAAAGACGCGAAAGCGATTTTGGACGGTTTCGGCCTTGCCGCCAAAGGTGAAGGCCGGGCCTCGCCGGTCGACGGCTCGATCATGCCGGGCCTGGCGGAATGCGACGCAGCGGGATTGGAGAAAGCCATCGCAGCCTCGGCTCGCGCTTTTCAAACCTGGCGCGCGACGCCCGGACCCGTGCGCGGCGAACTGGTGCGGCGGTTCGGAGAAATCCTGCGCGCCAACAAGGAGCCGCTGGGCCGACTGGTTACTTTGGAATCCGGCAAGCCCTTGTCGGAAGGCCTGGGTGAAGTGCAGGAGATGATCGACATCTGCGATTTCGCGGTCGGTCTTTCCCGCCAGCTTTACGGCCTCACCATTGCCTCGGAGCGGCCCGACCATCACATGCGCGAGATGTGGCATCCGCTGGGTCCAGTTGGCATCATCTCCGCTTTCAATTTTCCCGTGGCAGTGTGGGCCTGGAATGCGGCGCTGGCCCTGGTCTGCGGCGATCCGGTTCTGTGGAAGCCTTCGGAAAAGACACCACTCTCGGCTTTCGCCGCCGAGGCACTGCTCCAGAAAGTCATCAAGGATTTCGAGCCCGCGCCGGAAGGGCTTTCCGCGCTTCTGATCGGCGGCGCCGATATTGGCGAGGCGCTGGTCAAGGATGCGCGGGTGCCGCTGATCTCGGCCACCGGAAGCACCCGCATGGGCCGTGCCGTGGGCACCGCCGTCGCCGCCCGTTTCGGCCGCTCGCTGCTGGAGTTGGGCGGCAATGCCGCCACCATCGTGACATCATCGGCCGATCTGGATCTGGCGCTCCGCGCCATCGCCTTCGGCGCGGCGGGCACGTCCGGGCAGCGCTGCACCACTTTGCGGCGGCTGATCGTGCATGCGGATGTTTATGACCGGCTGGTGAGCCGGTTGAAGGCTGCCTTCGCCAGCATTTCCATCGGCGATCCGCGCGAGCCGGGCAATCTGATCGGCCCGCTGATCGACAAACAGGCACTGGATTGCATGACGCGGGCACTTGCCTCGGCGCGCGCCGCGGGCGGCACGGTTACGGGCGGCGAGACGGTGCGCGATCTTTATGTGCGTCCCGCCATCGCGGAGATGCGAGCCCAGACCGACATCGTGCGGGAAGAGACGTTCGCGCCTATTTTGTACGTGATGCGCTATTCCACCTTCGATGAAGCCGTCGCCCTGCTGCGGGATGTCCCGCAAGGGCTCTCATCGTCCATCATTACTCGCGATCTTTCCGAAGCGGAGAGATTCCTCTCTGCCAAGGGATCGGATTGCGGCATCGCCAATGTGAATATGGGCCCATCGGGCGCGGAAATCGGCGGGGCCTTTGGCGGCGAGAAGGAAACCGGCGGCGGCCGCGAAAGCGGATCGGATGCCTGGAAAGCCTATATGCGCCGCCAGACCCAGAGCATCAATTACGGCAGCACCTTGCCGCTGGCCCAAGGCGTGAAATTCGACCTCTGAAAAAGAGACGGCCCGACCCCGGCAATGCCGGGACCGGGCCGCGTTGAACCATCGCCGAAACGGCTGGCTATTTCTTCACATATTTGACCAGATCCTTCGGCCCCACTTCGGCGCCATAGATATTTCCGGCCGCATCGACCGCAACGCCTTCGGCGGCGCTGGTGTCGGTTGCCTTCTCGACCGGATCGGGAATGAAGCCCAGGATTTTGCCGTCCTTCAGGCTGCCCCAGCGGATGCCGCGCTTCCATCCATCATGGTTGCGCGAAACCGATTCCGATTCCGAGTCGGTGACATACAACACGTCATCCTTGGTCACCCAGATGCCGCTGGGCCGGCTGAACTGGTGCAGCTGCTGAATGAATTTGCCGTCCAGGTCGAAAATCTGGACGCGGTTGTTGTTGCGGTCGCCGACCAGCAGGCGGTTCTTGGAATCGATGGCCAGCGCATGCGGCTGGTCGAATTCGCCCGGGCCGGTGCCCAGCTTGCCCCATTCCTTGATGAACTTTCCGGTCTTGTCGAATTTAAGAACGCGGTTGTTGCCCGCGCCATGACCTTCGGCCACAAAGATATCGCCATTGGCGGCGGTGACGACATCGTTGGGCGCGTAGAAATAATCCGGCGCGGCGGCGCCGCCCTTCTTGCCCAAGGTGAGCAGGACCTTACCGTCCGGGCTGAACTTGATGACTTGGTTGCCCAGGGTCGCGCCATCGGGCCCGATCGGGCCGGTGGCACCCCGCTCGCGGCGCTTGCCATTGTCCTGGCCGTCCGTCACCCAGACATTGCCGTCGCGATCGACATAGATGCCGTGCGGGAAGATCATCAACCCGGCGCCGAAAGACTTGACCAGCTTGCCGGTCGCGTCGAATTTCAAGACGCTGGGCAGATCCGACATCTTGCCGGTCTTGCGGTCTAGGCAGCCATTCTGGCCGCAACGTTCGGCGACCCAGATCGATTTGCCGTCGCGATCGATTTCGACCGCGCTGGTCGAGCCCCAGGTTCGTCCGGCGGGAAGCTTGAAATAGTCTTTGACGGTTTGATACGGGTTCGGCGCATCATTCGTCGGCGCCGTCATGTCGGGGATGGTCCCGGCGTCCATCGCCTTCTGCGCCATCGCGGGCGTGATCGTCAAAGCAGCCGTCAAAGCGTAGGCAAAATATCGCATTGTTCCCTCTCAGCCTGATCGGAGCGATGACCCCTGCACATCGCAAGACCCCGCCACCATGAACAGATGATAAAAGGTTCTTCACGAACCCGAAAGTCCGATCAGCGATGGCAAAGCCGCCATCGACAAGTCGTCATTTTTGAATCAGACCGTTTCCATAGCCAGGGCGGCGCCCTGCCCGACACCGACACAGAGCGTCGCCAATGCAAAACGGCCTTTCTTTTCTTCCAGTGCCCGCAAAGCCGTCAACGCCAGCCTGGCGCCGGATGCACCCAGGGGATGACCAAGGGCGATGGCCCCTCCATTGAGATTGACCTGCCCGGCATCGTCAGGAAGGCCCATCTGGCGCAGCACAGCCAAAGCCTGTGCGGCGAAGGCTTCGTTCAATTCGATGACATCGAAATCTTGAATCGACAATCCGGTTTTCGCCATCAGCTTCTGCGTTGCAGGAACCGGCCCGATCCCCATCACCCGGGGCGGCACCCCGGCGGTGGCATAGCCCAGAATTCTGGCGCGCGGGATCAGGCCGTGCCGCCGGGCGGCATCTTCCGATGCAATGATCAATGCCGCCGCCCCGTCATTCACGCCGGAGGCATTGCCCGCAGTTACTGTGCCATTTTCGCGGACCACGGGTTTCAATTTGGCCAACCCTCCCAGAGTTGTTTCCGGACGCGGATGCTCATCGCAGTCAATGAGCATGGGGCCGGCTTTTCCAGGCACCGTCACCGGCACGAGTTCGTCTTGGAAAAAACCGCGCGCCTGCGCTGCTCCAGCGCGCTGCTGGCTGCGCCAGGCGAAAGCATCCTGATCGGCGCGGCTGATGCCGAATTCCACCGCTACATTCTCGGCCGTTTCGGGCATGGACTCGGTGCCGCAAGCATTCACCATCGCCGGATTGATGAAGCGCCAACCGATGGTGGTGTCTTCGATTTTTGCGGTGCGCGAGAAAGCCGTATCGGCTTTGCCCATCACGAAGGGCGCACGCGTCATGCTTTCCACGCCGCCCGCCACGATCAGATCGGCATCGCCGGACATGACGGCGCGCGCCGCCTGACCGATGGCGTCCAGACCGGACGCGCAGAGCCGGTTCATGGTCGCGCCCGGGATAGTATCCGGCAGGCCCGCCAACAGCGCCGCCATGCGGGCGACATTGCGGCTGTCTTCACCGGCCTGGTTCGCGCAGCCCAGGAGCACGTCATCGATGGCCTTGGGGTCCAGCGCTTTGTGCCGCGCCAGCAGGGCTTTGATCGTCAGTGCCGCAAGATCGTCCGGACGGACCCTGGCCAAGGCGCCGTTGTAACGCCCGATAGGCGTTCTGAGGCCATCACAGATATATGCAGCCGGCATGGCATTCATCCATGTACGCCGCGGTTTTGCCCGCGACACGACATGCCTAGCGCATTTATTTAAGCGTTAAAAGAACTCCCGCCGTCCTCGATGATATAGCGGCTGGCTTTTTCCGCGATCATGATGGTGGGGGTGTTGGTATTGCCCGAGGTGATAGAGGGCATCACCGAGGCATCCACCACCCGAAGCCCACCCACGCCATGGACCCTGAGGCGCTCATCCACTACCGCCATCGGATCGGTGGAAAGGCCCATCTTCGCCGTGCCGACAGGATGGAAGATCGTGGTGCCGATATCGCCTGCAGCCTTCGCCAGATCGGCCGTATCGTTCGAGACCTTGGGCCCGGGCACATATTCTTCCGGCGCATATTTCGAAAGCGCTGACTGCCCCATCAACCGGCGTGTCACGCGGATGGCATCGGCGGCCACCTGCCTGTCTTCGTCGGTGGAGAGATAATTGGGCTTGATCACCGGCTTGTCGCGGAAATCCGTCGAGCGGATATGCACCATGCCGCGGGATGTGGGCCGAAGATTGCAGGCGCTGACCGTGATGGCACGGAATTTGTGCAGAGGATCGCCGAATTTATCCAGTGACAGCGGTTGGACGTGAAACTGAATGTTGGCGCGGTCGTGCAGACTGTCCGACCGGGTGAATATGCCCAGCTGGGATGGCGCCATGGTCAGCGGCCCGGTCTGGAACATCGCATATTCCGCGCCCATCAACGCCCGGCCGACCAGGGAGTGATACGTTTCGTTGAGGGTTTTGACGCCGGAGACTTTATAGATCATTCGCTGCTGGAGATGATCTTGAAGATTTTTCCCCACCCCTTCGCGCGCCAACCGAACCGGAATGCCCAGCGATTGCAGGAACGCAGGATCGCCCACCCCCGACCGCTGCAGAATTTCGATCGAGCCGATCGAGCCCGCGCACAATATGACTTCGCGCCTGGCCCGCGCTTCATAGGTTTTTCCGCCGCGGACAAAGCGCATCCCGCGGGCCCAGCCGCCCTCGAAAGTAAGCTTGTCGATATTGGCGTGCGTTTCCAGGCGCAGATTGGGACGGCGCAAAGCCGGCTTCAGGAATCCGCGTGCCGCCGACCAGCGCAGGCCCCGCTTCTGGTTCACATGGAAATAGCCGACGCCTTCATTGTTTCCGGTATTGAAATCCGGCGTTCGGGGAACGCCCATCTCCACCGCTGCATCGCGAACCGCGTCCAGAATATCCCAGCGCAGCCGCGGCTCCTCGACCCGCCATTCGCCCTTCGCACCGTGATGTTCGGTCTCGCCCAGGAAATGATTGTCCAATTGTTTGAAGGCGGAAAAGACCTCGTCCGCGCTCCATCCGGTCAATCCCAGCTGGCGCCAATTGTCGTAATCCTGCCGCTGCCCCCGCATGGAGATCATCGCATTGATGGCCGACGATCCGCCGATCACCTTGCCGCGGGGATATTTCAAGGAACGGCCGTTCAAACCGGGTTCCGGTTCAGTCTGGAACATCCAATCGCTTCGGGGATTGCCGATGGCGAAAAGATATCCCACCGGAATATGAAACCAGATCCAATTATCCTGCCCGCCCGCTTCCAGCAGCAGGACGCGCGTCTTCGGATCGGCCGACAAGCGATTGGCGACCACACAGCCGGCCGAACCGGCGCCGGCGATGATGTAATCATACTCGCCGTCGAGCAATTGAATCGGATCCACGAACAAGCCCCGGTCAGCGGTTCCGGAAAACGGGCGCCCGTTTGGCGACGAAGGCGTTCATGCCTTCCTTCTGCCCTTCGGTGGCGAAAGCGGCCTGGAACAGCAGGCGTTCGTGACGCAGACCTTCCGCCAACGAGCTTTCGAACGCCTGGTTGACGGCCTGTTTGGCCATCTTCACCGCGGGTGCGTTATAAGCCGCGATGGTATGGGCCGCTTCCAGCGCGGTCTGCAGCAGATCCGCCGGCGCGACCACACGCGCCACCATGCCAGCGGCCTTGGCTTCGGCCGCATTGATGGAGCGGCCGGTGAGGATCATGTCCATCGCCAACGACTTTCCAACCGCGCGGGTCAGGCGCTGCGATCCGCCGATACCCGGCAACACACCCAGCTTGATTTCCGGCTGGCCGAACTGCGCATCTTCGGACGCAATGATGAAGTCGCACAGCAACGCCAGCTCGCAGCCGCCGCCGAGCGCAAAGCCGCTGACCGCCGCGATGATGGGCTTTGAGATCAAGCGGACCTGATCCCAGGACGCCAGGAAATCATCCATGTAGAAATTGGTGAAGGTTTTTTCCGCCATTTCCGCGATATCGGCGCCCGCCGCGAAGGCGCGGGGACTTCCCGCGATCACAATCGCGCCCACCCGGTCATCGGCATCGAACTCCTGCAACGCCTTGAGCGTTTCCTGCGCCAGCTGTCGGTTCAAAGCGTTGAGGGATTTGGGGCGGTTCAAAGTGATGAGGCCGACACGCTCGCGCCGCTCCACCAGGATCGTTTCCCATTTTCCCGCTTTCGCGCCGGCCTGGGCGTCCGGTTTGATGTCGTCGCTCATGAAATTCTCCTGACACTGCGGATGATCGATATTTCCGCTTCAATGAAGCGGGCTGTTATTCCTCGTCGCCATGGGACGGAACATAGGCATCCCGCGATGCCATGAATTCATGCAGAATCTGTTCGCGGTGCTGGTTCAGCTTCGGCGCCACGATGGGATCCACAATATTGTTCCCTTTATATCCGCTCATGCGGATGGGATTTCCGGCGGTACGGACGGCGCGGCCGGTTTCGCCGCTTTTCACTTTAATGAACATGTCGCGCGCCAGAAGCTGGGGATGATCGAACAGCTTGTCGATGGTGTTGATCGGCGAACAGGGCACGCCTGCCTCGTTCAATCTCTCGACCCAATGCTGGACATTCTGGGTCTTGGTCACCGCTTCGATCGCCTTCACCATCTGAGGCCGATTCTGGCAGCGCAGATCGTTGGTGGCGAAGGGCGCTTGCAGCGCCAGTTCCGGCGCGCCCAAAGCGTCGGCCATCAAGACAAACAGCGTATCATTGCCCGCGGCGATCACGATCCGCCCATCCTTGGCCGCGAAACTCTCGAATGGCGCGAGCGAGGGATGGCTGTCACCGGTCCGGTTGGGGACTTTGCCTTCCGCGTCATAACGGGCCAGGGCCGTCTCCATCAGCGCGGCCTGGCAATCCAGCATGCCGATATCGACCCGCCCGCCTTGCGCGTTCTGGTTTCGCTTATGGAGCGACGCCAGAATTCCCACCGTGGCGAACAGCGCCGCGCCCAAATCGCCGAAGCTGGTTCCCACCCGCGAAGGCGGACCGTCCGGCCAGCCGGTCAGGCTCATGATGCCGCCCATCGCCTGCACCACCATGTCGTAGCCGGGAAGATCGCTGAAGGGACCGCTATGACCGAACCCGGAAACGGATGCGTAGATGATATGCGGATGGGTCTTGGCCAAACGCTCGGCGCCATAGCCCAGCCGGTCCATCACACCGGGACGGAAATTCTCCACCACCACATCGGCTTCATCCAACAACCGTTCCAGCAATTCGCGGTCGCGCGGCGACTTGATGTCCAGGACAATGCTTTCCTTGCCCCGGTTGAAGCACATGAAATAGGCGGACTCGCCATCCACGAACGGCCCGAAAGCCCGCGTGTCGTCGCCGGTTCCGAATTTCTCGATCTTGATCACCCGGGCGCCCAGATCGGCCAGGATCATGGTGCAATAAGGCCCCGCCAGCACCCGCGAGAAATCCAGAACCGTAATACCTTCCAGAGGCCCCTTGCGGAGCTCTTCCGTCTGCATCGCTCCCTCCCAGGAACTGTTTTATTTCAGCGCGAAACCGGCATCTGGAATTCGGCGCCTTTGCCGATGCTGTCCGGCCAGCGCTGCATGATCGATTTCTGGCGGGTGTAAAAGCGCACACCTTCCTCGCCATAGATATGCATGTCGCCGAACAGACTGCGCTTCCAGCCGCCGAAGCCATGCCACGCCATGGGCACGGGAATGGGAACATTGATGCCCACCATCCCGCATTGGACATTGCGCCCGAATTCCCGGGCCGCATGTCCATCGCTGGTGAAGCAGCTCACGCCGTTGGCGAATTCATGGGTGTTGATCACGTTCAGCGCCTCTTCCATGGTCGCGACCCGCACGCAGCAGAGAACCGGCCCGAATATTTCTTCCCGGTAGATCGTCATGCCCGGCTTGACGTAATCGAACAGCGTGGGACCCAGGAAGAAGCCCTCCTCATGGCCGGACGCGACATAACCGCGGCCATCCATCACCAGGGACGCGCCTTCCGCCACGCCCTTGTCGATGTAGCCGGTGATCCGTTGCCGGGCCACGTTGGTGACGATCGGACCCATTTCGGTGGCATCGTTCATACCATTGCCGATCTTCAGCTCCTTGGCCCGCTTCACCAGCAAGGGAATGATCGCGTCCGCCGCCGACCCCACCAAAACCGCCACCGAGATCGCCATGCAGCGCTCGCCAGCCGAGCCGTAGGCCGCACCCATCAAGGCATCGACCACCTTCTCGGGATCCGCATCGGGCATCGCCACCAGATGGTTTTTCGCGCCGCCCAGCGCCTGCACTCGTTTTCCGGCCCGCGCGCCGGTTTCGTAAATATAGTTGGCGATCGGGGTCGAGCCGACGAACGAGATGGCTTGCACATCCTGGTGCGCCAGCAAGGCATCCACGGCCTCCTTGTCGCCCTGGATCACATTGAATACGCCTTTTGGGAAGCCCGCTTCGCGCATCAGCTCGGCCGCCATGATGGACGGCGTGGGATCGATGGGGCTGGGCTTCAACACAAAGGTGTTTCCCGCCGCGATCGCGATCGGATACATCCAGGCAGGCACCATCACCGGAAAGTTGAACGGCGTGATGCCGGCGACCACACCCAGCGGCTGGCGCAATGTCCAATTGTCGATGTTGGTCGAAACCTGATCGGTGAAATCGCCTTTCAGAAGCTGGGGAATGCCGCAGGCGAACTCGATGATGTCGATGCCCCGCTCCACTTCGCCTTTGGCATCGGAAAACACTTTGCCATGCTCAGCGGTAATGGCGCGCGCCAGATCGTCCTTATGGGTATTCACCAGCGCCAGATATTTGTTCATCACCCGAGCGCGGCGCAGCGGCGGCAGGTTTGCCCAGGCGGGGAATGCGGCCTTGGCCGCCTGCACCGCCGCATCAACATCGGCAGCCGATGAGAGGCAGACGCTTCGTGCTTTTCGTCCCGTCGCCGGATTGAAAATATCCTGCGTCCGGCCGGTACTGCCGGGCACGACATGACCATCAATAAAGTTGTTGACCGTGGAGGTCCCAATTTCGACGGTGTTCATAGCGCCTCTTTCGATTGCGGATTTTGAGTCATTCAGCGGTATTGCGGATTATTGCGACGGTCTGAACACCGGTCGCCGTAATTCCCAAGGCTGCCGAACGGGCAGTCCTTTCAAGGTTGAATGCTTCAATCCTGCTGCCAGCAAGGCATATTTTCACAAGCCGCCCGGCAGGCAATCGACAAAGTTGCGCTTCCGATGTGCAAAAATTCACATACCTCAAGGTAATATTGCCAGTCTTATGTGCAAAAGCTAACATCAACTTATGGAGTGGGATCGGGCGCGTATTTTCCTAGCCGTGGCGCGGAGCGGGCAGATGCTGGCCGCCGCGCGAATCCTGGGCCTTAACCATGCCACGGTAGGGCGCCAACTGACGGCCCTGGAAGAGGAGCTGCAGACCAAACTTCTTGAGCGCCATGTGAACGGATGCACCCTGACATCGGCGGGCGAAGCGCTGATGGCATCCGCCGAAAAAGTCGAATCCGAATTCCTTCAGCTTGAATCAGCGCTTTCCGGAACCATCGGCGCGATCCGCGGCACCGTCCGGGTGGGCGCACCGGACGGGCTGGGCAATTATTTTCTGGCCGCGAAACTGGCGGAACTGTCCGCCCGGCATTCCGACCTACTGATCCAGCTGGTCCCCCTGCCCCGTACCTTTTCGCTGTCGCGGCGCGAAGCCGATATCGTGATCACGTTGGACCGGCCCGTCCAGGGCAATTTGATCATCCAGAAACTGACGGATTACACGCTCAGCCTTTATGCGTCGGAAGAATATCTGCGCGGCAAGCCCCCGATCCGCGGCGAGGAAGACCTGAAGCAGCATCTGTTCGTGACCTATGTCGACGACCTGATTCATACGCCATCGCTGGATTATGGGCGCGAGCTTGCTGCAAGCATGCCGCGCCGCTTCGAATGCGGCAGCGTGGTGGGCCAGATGGAAGCTGTCCGCGCGGGGAACGGCATCGCCATTCTGCACGATTATGCGGCCAAACATGTGCCCAACTTCCGGCGGATCCTGCCGCATCTTCAATTCGTCCGCAGCTATTGGCTGATCTCCCATCCGGACACGCATCGTTCGCACCGGGTCACGGAAGTGCGGCGCCACATCGCCGAAGCCGTCAACGCGTCCAAGGATCGGTTCTGTCCCTGGGGCAACGACGCGCAACCGGCGCCAGAGCTAGTCGATCAGGCCTGACCGGGCCACGATTGCGATATTCTCTTCATGCGAGGTCAGCATGATCGTCAGATCGCCGGCCAGCCCAGCATCGGCGATCCTGGGAATCGCATCCCGCAATTTCCGCACCACCCATTCCTGGCCGCGATTGACCAGCGCCAGCCGCCCGCCAAGGTCCGGAACCGCCATCACCTTTTCATAAAATTGCCCGGTCTTGTCGCTGGGCGCACCGTCCAGCGCCCGGATCGCCTTTGTCAGCAAAGCGCACCATTTTGCTTCATCCAGATGGACGGCCTTTGTCAGCTCTGCGGCATCCTTGCGGTCCGCATCCTTCGAAACGTGAAGAAGCGCCTTTGCGCCCGCCCTCTCGGCTTCGAGCAGGAGGTTGAGGAAATCGAGCAGCTCTTCGCGCGTGAAGGGTTCCATCAATATTCCTCCCCGAATCCGGGAATTTTGGCGGGGCCCGCAAGGCAATTCAACCTTGCCCGGATATGTCGCCTGGAAGCTGACGGGCAAGTAAAAAAGCGCCTCCCGTTTCGGGGAGGCGCAAGACGACTGAGGGGGAAGCTTCAGCCGGAAATCTTTTCGCGGATGCTGACGGCGGGACGTGCACGATTCCGGGATAACGGGTCGGCTCTTTCATCCCGGAGGGTATGGACGTTCGACACCCTCCACCCCGCAATGGGAAAAGTTGCACCTTTGATGTGCATATTAGCACAATCAATCATTCCGGCCCGCTCTTGTGATCGAATTGGCTCCCGTCAATATGGTTGCAGCCGCGAGCGTCAGATGCGGCGCGAATGATGTCGAAAATGCGCGTCCCAATTGGTCCGTGCGAAATTCACCGTTCGAAAAACAAAATAAAATTGGAGGGACACTCGTGAAAAAGATACTTTTCTGTACCTGCGCGGCCGCGGCGCTTCTGTCAGGGCTTGCCGTTCTGGATCGGCCGGCACTTGCCCAGCCGGCGGCAAAGCCCCGCTCCACCATCGCGCAATCGCTCACGCCTCCCGCCATTTCCGCGTCCCGCATTCAAGACAGCCTGATCGAGTTTCCCTTACCCAAGGGCGAGGAAGCCTATGGCTCGATCGACGGCCGGAAGATGCACCGTTATGTCGAAGAGCTGGCGCAGATTTCGCGGCGCTATCGCGACAACGGCCATCCGAAATTCTGGGGCCGGATCATCGGCACCTCCAGCGATCACGAAACCAACGAATGGCTGGCGGGCAAGTTCAAGGCGCTGGGGCTGACGGATGTGCGCATCCAGCCGCTGGACCTGGCGCCGCAATGGATGCCGAAGGACTGGACCGTGACCATGACCGGCGGCGGCAAGACGATCGGCCTGAACTCGGCCCAGCCAGCCTATCTGGCCAACGGCCTGCCCGCCGGTGGCGTGGAATTGGAAGCGGTCTATGCGGGCCTTGGCACCGAAGCGGATTTCAAGGGCAAGGATGTGCGCGGCAAGGCGGTCTTCGTCTACAGCATGCAGGGCTTGAAAAACGAACGTGCCGTCAAGCGCGCGGACGATCTGGGCGCGGCCGTCGTTTTCGACGTGTCGATGCTTCCCGGCAATATGCATTACATCGCCTATCCATCGGACACCAAGGCGCCCAGCCTTGTGCTGGGCAATGACGACGGCGTCGCCGCCCGGGAGATGATCGAGGCGGCGAAGAACGGCCCCGCACCCAAAGTCAAAGTGACGTTAAACGTCGAAAAGGTACCGAACCTCAAAACCGCTTTGGTCTGGGGCACATTGCCCGGCGCCACGGATGAGACCATCTATATCACGGCGCACAAGGACGGCTGGTTCGAAGGCGCAGGCGACAATGGCGGCGGCGTGGCGTCGATGCTGGGCCTTGCGGAATATTTCGCGAAAATCCCAAAAGAGAAGCGCCGCCGCACCATCATCTTCATCGGACTGGACGGGCATCATAACGGACCGGATGGCGCCGCCGGAAAAACCTGGCTGACTGAGAACAAGAACAAGCTGTTCGCCAAGACCGCCATACTGATCAACGACGAGCATCCGTCCACGATCACAACCCAGTCACGTCCCCGCTATTATCCGGGTGACGAGCTTGCCTGGGGGAACACCTATATGCCACTGCAATGGTATGCCGGCGGCAAGGACCGCCCCGAGCTTCGCAAGATCGTATGGGATTCCTTCAAGAAGTTCGGCGTGCCGCTGGAACTTGATCCCAGCCCCACCCCGCCCGCCAGCGACGCGTCCTATTTCTACCGCTTCACCCCGGCGATCGATGCCAGCGAATATCACAATTACTTCCATACCGATTGGGAAACGCCGGAGACCGTTCCATGGACGGGGCTGCAGGCCGCGACGCGGGCCTATGCCAAAGTGATTGACGAAGTGAACAAACTGCCGCTCAGTACCTTCAAGCGGCCGGATGACACCGGCAATCATCCCGACTTCGACGAGTGATGCGCCTATACCGGGACCGGACCGCTTCGGTCCGGTCCCGGCCGCAATGAAATGGAGAGCGCCCCGTGAATAGAAGCATGACTTATGCCTTTGCCGCCGCGGCACTGTTGACGATGGCCGGTCAGGCGGCTTTTGCGCAGCCGGCGCCGCGCTCCACCATTGCCCAATCGCTCACTGCGCCCGCGCTGCCTCTTTCCCGCGTTCAAGATGGCGTGATCCCCTTTCCGCTTCCCAAAGACTCGCAGGCCTATGCGTCCATCGACGGTAAGAAGATGCACCGGTACGTGGTCGAATTGGCCGATATCAGCCGCCGCTATCGCGATGCGGGCCATCCCAAATTCTGGGGCCGGATCATGGGCACGTCCAGCGACGTGGAAACCAATGAATGGCTGGCGGCAAAATTCAAGTCGCTCGGCCTCACTGATGTGCGCACCCAACCGATCGATCTGCCGCCTCAATGGATTCCGAAAAGCTGGGACGTGACGATGACCAGCGGCGGACAGACAATCCATGTTGACTCCGCGCAGCCGGATTATGGCGATGCCGGACTGCCTGCCGGCGGTATCGAAGTGGATGCTGTCTATGCGGGCCTCGGCACCGAAGCGGATTTTGCAGGCAAGGATGTCCGGGGCAAGGCCGTTTTCGTCTACAGTATGCTGGGACTGGCCGATCAGGGCGGCGTTCGGCGCGCCAGCGAAAAAGGTGCCGCCGTGGTTTTCGAAGTTTCGATGCTACCCGGAAACATGCGCTATCAGGCTTATCCATCGGGCGCCAATGTCCCATCCTTCACGGTCGGCAATGATGACGGAACCGCGGTTCGCCGAATGATCGAGGCGGCAAAGGATGGCCCCGCCCCCAAGATCAAAGTGTCCCTGGATGTCGAGAAAGTCCCGAATAAGCAGACGGCGCTGATCTGGGGCACCCTACCCGGGGCGACCGATGAGACCATCTATATCGCGGCGCATAAGGATGGCTGGTTCGACGGCGCCAGCGACAATGGCGGCGGCGTCGCCTCCATGCTGGGGCTGGCGGAGTATTACGCCAAAATTCCCAAGGCCAAACGCAAGCGCACCCTCGTCTTTGTAGGATTGGACGGGCATCACAATGGTTCGGATGGCGGCGTCGGGCGCCGCTGGATGGTGGCGAACAAGGCCACGATCTTCGCGAAAACCGCCTTGTTCATCAACGTCGAGCATCCTTCGACGATCGTCACGCAATCGCGGCCGCGCTACTATCCGGGCGACGAGATCGCATGGGCCAACACCTATATGCCGCTGGAATGGTATGCCGGCGGCAAAAGCCGCCCCGAACTGCGGAAGATCACATGGGACGCCTTCAAGAAATTCGGCGTTCCGGTGGAATTCGATCCCAGCCCAACCCCGCCTGCCGGCGATGCGGGTGTTTTCTTCCGCTTCCTGCCTGCGGTCAGCGCCAGCGAATATCACAGCTACTTCCACACGGATTGGGAAACGCCCGAAATCGTGCCCTGGACAGGCCTGGAAGCGACTACGCGCGCCTTCGCAAACATCATCGATAACGTGAACAAGCTGCCGCTGAGCACATTTCAGCGGCCGGAGGAGCCTGCCCCGCAGCGCGCGGCGGCGGATTGATCGCGAAGCGCCTTAAAGCGTGCGGGCGGAGAATGTATCGCAGGCCTTGATATCGCCGCCCTGCATTCCCCGCTGGAACCAGCGAGTACGCTGGGCGCTGGTGCCGTGGGTGAAGGAATCCGGCACGACATAACCCTGGCTCTGCTTTTCCAGCGTATCGTCGCCCACCGCGGAGGCCGCTTGCAGCCCCTGTTCCACATCGCCGGTCTCCAGGATACGGAATTGCTGGTTGGCGTGATAAGCCCACACGCCCGCGAAACAATCAGCCTGCAGCTCCGTCCGCACGGAATCGCTGTCGGCGCCGCGGCTGCCGGTCTGGTGACGGCCCATGACGCCCATCAGATTCTGAATGTGATGGCCATATTCATGGGCCACGACATAGGCCCGCGCGAATTCTCCGGGCGCTCCAAAGCGACTTCCCAATTCATCGTAGAACGCCAGATCCAAATAGATGTGGTCGTCGGCCGGGCAATAGAAAGGCCCGGCGGAAGACTGGCCGGTCCCGCAACCGGTGGGCGTGGCGACATCGTATGTGGTGAGGGTGGCGGGTGTGAACGTCACACCTTCCGCCCGCAGGATCGGCGACCAAACATCTTCTGCCGAACCTACGATCCGCCGGGAAAATTGATAGGCCGCATCGTCGGCGCGGGGACCACCGGGATTGCCTTGAGGCGCTTGTTGCGTGGGCGCGCCGCCATTCATGGCATCCAGCAGCTGTGTCGGATCCACGCCGAAGACCAGGGACAGCACCACCACCGCAACAAGCCCAAGGCCACCCCCGCCAATGGCAAGCCTGGGACCGGCGCCGCCAAACCCTGACCCACGCCGGTCATCGACATTTTCCGTTGGGCGAAGATCGTCAAGACGCATGGCCATATCCCCATCTGCGCGAGGCCCGATACTACAAAAAGCTTCGGCCCTTGTCTCGACCAGGCATAGGCCCTGCCGGCAGCATGACATATTTCCCGCGATGGCCGCCTGTTCGCCTGACTATTTTCGAGAATCCGCGTTGTACAGGCATGGATTACGCCAACACCCGGACACAAATGGTCGAACGCCAGATCGTCCGGCGCGGCGTGCGCGATCCGGCGGTTCTAAAAGCTATGCGCGAGGTGCCTCGCGAAGCGTTCGTCGCCGCGGATTTCCAGGATGCCGCCTATGACGACAGGGCCTTGCCGATCGCGGAAGATCAGAGCATCTCCCAACCCTATATCGTGGCGGTGATGCTGGAAGCGGCGGGACTGAGATCGCCGGACCGGGTGCTGGAGATCGGCGCCGGCAGTGGCTATGCCGCCGCCATTATCGCCCGCATCGTGCGCCGTGTCTTCGCCATCGAACGGCAGGCGGTCCTGGCCGAAGCCGCAGGCG
>Ga0105240_10006668_pt1 | contig 16930 bp, 11 predicted proteins | sample KBSC54metaG_FD_80426 | JGI IMG/M metagenome (GOLD analysis project Ga0105240, IMG submission 80426) | Corn rhizosphere microbial communities from Kellogg Biological Station, Michigan, USA - KBS C5-4 metaG | ecosystem: Host-associated > Plants > Roots > Rhizosphere > Soil | place: Michigan, USA...
CGACGTCCAGACCAACATAATACGTCATCTCAATCTCCCTGCTTCTCGCCATGGCCACCGTGACCATGGCTACATCAGGGAACTCGCCTCCGACTCAGAGGTGGCCCGATTACGAATGCTTTCAGCGACACCTGACCTTTTTATCCACCTCCGCATAGCCGTCCCTTTCCCCTTCCAACACCTGTCTGAAATTTAAGAAATGGATCCGGCGCACGGTGCTCCGAAACTGCGCGATTCCGTGGACCGGTTATTCAATTGCGCCGACGCTTTCACTATGAACGACGGGCCGAGTGCACGCTTCATACATAGGCCGTCTCGAATCTCCGAAGGACCTTTAAATGGAAGTATCCCGCCGCATTACGATCGGCATCTGCCCCACCCCGGCTTGCGGCGAGCGAATTCGAGTTTCCGTCGGTCGGTTCACAGGCGGCATCAACCACCGGGGCGGCTTCGTGATAGAATGCGCGAAATGCCAGAAATTGTCTCACTGTCCGGTGTTGAACCCTGACGATGCATCGTTTGTAGAGAGCGGCGGCCGGGTCATCGACAAGTGGGACAGCGAGGTGGATGGAGACCGGGAAAACGTGCTCGCAGATCACGGTCTTTCAGAGGCTGACATGCTAAGCGATCCCCTTCTGTACATCCCGTCACAAGAGCCTGACGATCCGTTCTTCGAACTCGCCGATCGGCCGATCTATGCGTGTCTGGATTGCGGGACCAACATCGAACCCGCGGCACATGCCGCACTCGATCACGCTCTCGATGCAGTCAATCACGCGCTAGGCAACTTCATGGGGCCCTATCTCAAGGGCTACACGCCGCAGATCGCCGCAGTCGAGGTCGTTCTGGATGTCCAGTGCAGTTGCTCATCGCATCGCGTCTCGTTCTTTCGTGATTTTTTAGAGCGAGACGACTTTGCCCAAAAGGCGTTGGATTTCATCTTTGCCGGCCCCGAAAATCCGACGATGCTGCGCGAAATCGACGGCATCTATAAGCGCAATGAATGCATCGCGATCTTCAAAAAGGTACTGCTTCGCTGGCGAGCACGTCATAAGGTAGTGATGCTCGTTGTTCCGTTCATCGGGTTTGATTATCCCAATCGCGAAGATGACAAAATCAGCTTGTGGAACATGGTCGTAGGCTACACCAATGCCGATCGGACATTTATAGTCACCAGACGCCGCACCTATAACAGCTTCAAGGCGACCGCAGGGAAAGTGGGTCTCGATCTCGATGTTTTGAAAAAATACGGCATCCTCGCCCGGCTCCTTGAGGCGCTGGACCAAAAGAAGGCGCTATTCAAGACCGAGAGCCACGCCAAGTTTTACGCCGCGATCGGTCCAGAGACGACTGAACTCCTCAGCGGCTCGTTCAACATCCATTCCGGTGAGTATGTCGAAAATCTGGTGTTCTCAACCCATCAGACCGCTAGCTTCGTCACACGCTACCTGCTGCCACTCGGCGTCCTACCGACCCCCATCACTGAGCTAGCGACAAAAATGGATGTTGTGCGTTTTACGGTCGCGGATGGGCAAGTCGTCAATACCTCGTGCGAGAAGGTTTGACGACTGCGGGGCATCGGCGATTCTCCGCTTGGTTTGCCAGCAACCATTACACACTTTTTGGACATATTTGGGGGTAGCATCACTTAAGCACATCATCAGGCTGATGATGCCTTCGTGGACATGTCAGCAACCGCGCCAGCACTAAAATCGTAGAGCAGACTCTTACTCTTGCGCCGCAGTCTGGTGCCGTTAGGCTCAACAGATGGACACCTTCAACCTCGACCCTCGTCAGCTCGTCAGAATCGAAGCTGTCCACGGCGGTTTTTTGTACCAACACCTGTATGCCGCGGCCTGCCTGTTCCAGGCCGCCCGCGCGGGCGTAACCCACGTAGTCGTAGAGAATGATGAAGACGTAGAGTTGGTCCAGGACGACGAGCGCATCTACGCTCAAATCAAAAAGCGGGCCGCAAATCTGATCTTTAGCGACATCGAAGGTGCGCTTGAGCGGTTCGACGCTATCAGGGCCGAGCACGCGAAGGGTCGCCGAAAGGGGGCATGCCGCTTTGCGGTGATCGCGAACAGCACACCAGGTCCGGACCTTACCGAGCGCATGGGAGCGGAGGGCTGGCCTTCAGATGTCGCAGTGCTCTTTCCCGGCTCGGAGCAGGAAAACGACATCCTTCCCCAACCTCACGCGAGCATAGAAGAGGCCTTTGAAGCCTGTAGGGTCTCAGCGGAGGCGTTGCCTTTCGCTGTGCTTGCTCCCGAAACCCTCGTCTGGAAGCTTGCAGGCCGGATTATGGCCGCATCTGCAGGCGTCGAGCCCAACCCAAACCACGCTTTTGTCGTCGCCGATCTTCCAGCTCTTTTCGAGCAGCTTGTCATTCAGCTGCAGGACTTTCCCGCGCCGCCCCTTCGCTACCGGCCTCAGGACGACGAACCCAGCCTCACCAGCGAGCAGCGCGTGCGGATGATTGTTGGCTTCTCCGGCGCCGGAAAGACATCTTGGGTCTCACAGACTGCCCTGCATGCGACCGATCGCCTGGCCTATTACGACGTCGCGGATATTTCTGGCCCCGCTCTCGCGAGCGCGGTCGCACGGGAACTCGCCGCTCGCATTTACGGATCGCGCGGGGGAAAGCTCGGCGAGATCCTGTTGCCGGGCGCTGGCGGGACTGAGATCCTCTTCGCCATCGGCCGCCATCTGGCCGAGGACAAACTCACTGCAACGGTCGTGCTCGATAACGCCCATCGCGTCCCGTCTGGCGATCTAGTCTCGCTGGTCAATGCGTCCGAGCACCTGCGATTTGTCCTCTTGGCCCAGCCCGGACAGTCGATCGCACGCATAGAAGCGACAATCGGTATCGAGGCAGAACCGCTTGCTGGCTGGTCCAACGAAACCGCGGCCGCAGAGGGTGCGTCGGTCAGCTGTCGCGGCAGCTATGAGGATTATGAGCGCCTTCTGCGGTTGACGGGAGGATTGCCCCTCTACGTCCAAAACGCGCTGAAAATCGCGAGCGAGAGCTATGAATGTGACCTGAGTCGCCTCATGGAGGCGCTGGAAGAGCGCACCCACATAACTGAGACCGCCCAAGAGCTGATCCTGGCCGACGTCTTCAATACGTTCAACGACATCGATCGGAAGGCCATTGCTGCGTTGAGTCTCAGCGATGTCCCCTTGACCCAAGCCGAGGCCGCGGGCGTGCTCAAACAGAGTTTTGCGATTGCACCTGCCGCAGCGGCGGCGGCATTCAGGCGCCTGCGATCCAGCGGCGCTATCCAGATTTTCGGTATCGACCGGTTTAAGGTTCACGACGCGATGAGGCCGCTCGGTCGCGGATATCTCGATGAAAGCGGCGCCGAACACGCCCAGAAGGCGCAAGAGGCGATCCGCGACCTGCTAATCGCCACCCTGCAGCAGGACAATGATCGCCAGCGCGTCTTCCTGCTCCTGCGAATGTTCGTCGCCCTTGGGAATATCAAGCCGCTCGTGGAAATGGCCACGGACGAGCTGTTCCACGAGATGGGGTATATGGGCGAGATCGCCGGCTATCTCACGACGGCCGCGCAATCCGACGCCATCACCGCCGAAGATCGCTTCTGGGCGCTGGACGGCCTCGTCTTCGCTCACTTCAAAGCGGGCGATGAAGCCGACATCAAGGAGAAGCTCGACCGCATGGAGGAGCTAGTCCGCAAGGAAAAACTTGGCCTGCAGGAGCGGCTTGCCGTCGGGATGAAGCGCATGGTCTTTGCGGCCCGCGCACAGGATGCCGCCATGGTCAAAGCTATCATGCAAGACCTGACGCGGGTGCTGCCGAAGACACCCCAGCACCTCCGGGTCGCCCGGTACAATTATGCCCATGCCATGTACGAGCTCGGGCAGATGGATGAGTGCGTCATCGCTACCCTAGATCTGGTCTCGGAATATTACGGCGTGCTCGGCCTCACCATCAATGATGTGATGGCGAAGAACCCAGACAAAATCCTCCCCCTTCTCAAGGAGGGTGAGAACCACACCGATGACCTGAAACATCTCGCCGATGCGTTAGACCTTCAGTCAAAGGCGCTCAGGGCAATGGGCAAAAACCCCGGCCTGGGGCCGATCCACGCCATGAAATTCTACGCAATGGCGCACTCGCTTGATTCGTTCGTCCGCGTAGGACAGGAGTTGGTCGACGACTTTATCGGCCATCAAGACTATATCGGCGCCCGGAACGTCATGGAGACCAATCTGATGCCAACAATCGTTGGCCTCAAGCTGGCTGGCCGCGTCATCCCTGTGCGCAGCCAGTATGCCGTCGTGCTTGCCTACTGCGGCGCCTTCGCCGAGGCGGACGCAGAAATGGCGCGCCTTCTTCCCTATGAATCCGGCCTAGATGAAAATGGGCAGCGCGAGCTGCAAAATCAGCGCGCTTACATCACCTATTTGCGTAGTAACCCGCCCCCCCCGCAGCGGGAAATGCCGGCTCAGCTCAGCGGACCCGCAGCAAAGCCTTAGCGCTGCTTAGCGCTGCGCGGCGGGCTAAGAGGCAATCCACCGACGCAGATAATAGTCCGTCTCCTTGTTGCTTTTGCAGTGGTAGGTATTGCGGATCATCTTGCGAATGGTCTCGCCGTGCGGCCCCGCTTGCTGGTCCCCTTCAGATAGGTCGACGTTGTCGAGCTCCTCCTGCGTGAAGCCCTCTGCAGGAATGGGATTAATCGTCCAAATTTCGCTGATATTTGCGGTCATTCCGTTCGAAAACTCGATGCGCTTCAGCACGCGGGGAACGTGGTCCTCAAGTCCGTAGAGTCGTGCCGCTCCGAGCTTCACGCTGACACGTACGTCCAAGATCGGTTTTCGCCTGTAGAAGGTGACGTCGGTTGGCTGCCCGGACGTCGACAACAGCGTCAGCGTGTGGGTGAGCATGCCGACGCGATTGCCAAAATGCTGCTCTAAGCGCTTAATTGCCTCTTGTGGCGTAATGTCCTGCGTCATCAGCTCCTCACCTTGCGCGCACCGGCGCTCAAAGGCACTAGAATAGGCCAGTGCTCTCAACCGCCGTAACGAGCGTCTGGTAGCCGCTAGGCGGAAAGGCAGCTAGCAGCGTAGCTTTTCCCGGAAGCTACAATGAGAAGTGAATTTCTACCGAACAATCGCAATATTGATAATTGTTGCGTCAATTATGCGCGTCAGACGCATGAAAAGGTACATTTTTTCGTCATCAGGAATGGCGGATTTCCGGGAAAAGATATAATTTCTGACGCCTCACGCGCTTGAAACCCGCTTTAGCGCCACAAAATCGCTGCAGTTACACTAAAGCGCGAGGGAGAAGCGACAATCGTTGGACCGGAATCGGGCGAGTACAGAAATTCTTTAAAGCCGCGGATCGACCGGTTCAGTCTCCATCGCCAGGGTTCCGAAGGCTTACGCGCCTTTCCATGCCATATGGGTAAGGGCATCTATTTGGCAATCCGCACTTCCAGCTGCATCGCTTCCGGCACTCCAACGCGCACTAGGGCGGCGAGGATCACGTCGATATCCGTCCGGTATACGCCTTCCGGGCGGAAGGCCTGCGGTGCAATTTCGAGCATCCTGTCGAACCATCGACACAGCTTTCGGCCCAACCCGTAATCGATCCAGAATCCCGTGTCGTCCGGTCTTGATGCGACCCAAGATTTGCTGATTTCCATTGCAAATGGGAGCTGGGAGACCCGCGGCGACGTTTCGAGAAACGACATCGTTTCCGCCGCGACCAATATAGTCGGCGCGGCTGTCGCCAAGGCCGCAACTACAGGCAGCAATGGATCTGTCTTCTCAACCAGTTCCGGCACAACGTAACATTTCGGTGGAGCAAAACCATGATTATAGACGTGAAATAGCAGGGCCGACACAGTGTCGGCCATACCGGTTTCGCTCGAAGGCGACCGATTCGACGCGAAGCGATCCCAGCCATAGTGGCGGCAAAGTAGGTCAAGGACGCTCTCACGGATATGGACCATAACGCTGGGGTCAATGGCGTCGAAATCCAGGAACAAGACATCCGCGTTTCGCAAGAGGTTGGCGATTGCGCTCAATGACGCCTTTGGAGAGATGTCGGCGATAAGCTCAAGCGCGAAGTTGTCTACCTCTGAGGAGGTGAGCCCCGGCAAGCAGGCCGCCATGAGCTTGAAATAGGCGTCATTCCATTCGCTCGGAGTCCGCTCCACGTCGCGATCAGCCTCGAGATCGGAACCGTTGGCTTTGCTCGTCCACTCTCGATAGTGCTCAACAAGATTCCGAAGCCAAGGTCGGTCAGCCACTTTGGAGACAGAAGCTAAGGCATCTAGCCAGGCCGCCGCGCCCTGCCAGTCGGCGAACAGTTCACGATCGACGCGACGCGCCCTTGGCGCAGGAGGTGAGGCAGCGCCAATCCTGGCCCCCCGTCGCGTAGAAGGGTCGAGTAAGGGGAACTCAGGCCAATACGGTTCCGGAGCCCGTCCCGCGAGCCAATCCAATTCAAGTGCAATTCCCGCACTAACGGACGCGCGAAGTTTCGCTTTCTTCGCATCGTAGTCAGCTTCATCCAATTCCCAGCCTCGATGACAACGTATGCGCGCCCGGAGGGCACAGCGAAGGATCGCTTTCAAGAGCCGCTCGTCCACTTGTGCGATCGCAGTCGCGGAAGCCGCAAATCCGGGTGCCGCTGCCCTCGAGTCACTGCCGGCAATTTCCAGAAGGGGACGAATGCCAGCTTCACTTGACTGATCACGGAGTGAGAAGGCGTATCCCGCAAACGCAATGGCGAGTGGGTTATATTGAAGGCGATCGTACGAGCCTCTCACGCTGTCGATCGGCCGGGCCAAGCGTTCAGCGAACACTCCGTGCGCCCACTCGCGCGACCGCGAGCGGACGGCTTCATCTCCATCCCGCATCGCGACCAAAGCGATATTCATCAATGTTTCACCGCGCGCCCAGGCCGCCAGGTTTCGGTCGTCATAATCCTCGCCGGCATGGGGATCGCGTTCGGGTGGCGGGTTGTTGCGCGCCCAATCGGCCATAACTCCGACCACCTCGGGGTTGGCAGCGCCAGGAGCGTCAAGGAGCTTCCCTGCAGCTTGCTGAATCTGCACCTCCAACATGCGGCCCTGGGAGTCGGCCTGAAACGGCGCGAGGTGGTCGACTTCGCTCTGAGGGGCAACATACTGAATGGCCTGCACGATGCGTCCGTCGGGTAATCTTCCTTCGACCCGCGCCCAGTTAGCGACGTTGAGCTGATTGAGAGCATGGAGGACCATAAACTCGGGATCGCCGAAATTCGCTTCCGGTCCTGGTTCCGGCAGGCGCCCCATGGCCTCACGAAGAAGTGCGACCACCCGTTCCCGGTGCTCTTGATTGTCGTCGAGGGTGTAGAATTTGAGACATTCGTAGAGAGTCGTGCCTCGTGACGGCCGCTCATTCAGATCCTTGATACTAACCGGCCCGTGGGGCTCGCGCTGGATTCCTCGAAGCCCCAAAATGTCCGGCATCTCCATTCCTTCTCGCGTTCCTCTTTCGCGATCGAGGATGATCAGGTCTGGATTTGCCACGAAAGGAATCGCGGCCTCTTTGGACGCGGGCCAGTGAGACAAGATGAGGTCGACGGCGATCAGCAGATAGCATGCCGGCGCATCGCCCTCCCCTATCACATCGGCTATGACATCGCTCACGGGCTCGCCTGCCTCAACGCGGCCATGCGCCCAAGCCTCCAAGGCCATAAGGCCAGAGGAAACGGCGTAGAACGTCGAGTAGGACTCTCTCGACCAGAGATATGTATGAAGCCAGGTGAATCTTCGGGGACCGCTCGACAAGGCTATTTCGATGAACTCGGGGTCGCCGGTATACTCCCGCGTTTGAGCTGAGATCGCGTAATCGAGGAGCCGCCGGATCAGGCGCTTGCCCGTTTCAGGAGCAGCGACGAGCAGATCATAGAAGGGCCCCTGTGCAGGGGAGACGGGCAGAAACTGCGTGTCGAGAAAAGTGAAAATGCGGTCTTCAAATGAGCTGGCGGAGTAGCGCTCCGGTCGGTCCTGCCGGAGCGGAGGGATGAGGGCTGCTTCGAATAGATCGGCCATCTCGTTCGGCGCTACTGCTGTAAGCGTGCCTCTGAACTCGTGCAGTTCCTGGACGAGGCGCTCTCGTCGTTCCCTTGCCCTAACGGTCTGAAGATAGGCTTTTGCAAGGGCCGGATCATGGTTCGAGAACATCGCGAAAGCGCGCCGTAGGTCTCCTTCCAATGCGTCGATCTCGTTGGAGGTCAGCGCATTGCCGAACAAATCGCTGGACCGACTGTAGCCTCGCTTGTCCTTGTTCTCCTCGATGGCCGTCAGCCAGTTGAAAAGCGGCCGAAGCAGCAAGGGGGTCACCGGGTCGGTACCTAGCATAGCGGTAGACCACTTGGTAAATAGGTCCACAACATCGGGCACCGAGCCTCCCGGCAATTCGTCCCCGAGACACAGAATCCAAGAAATAAGCCGGGACCATGACGGACCGAGAGGGATCATAAGGCTTTCAGGAAGCGCCTCCAGATTGAAGCCGGACTCGGCGAACGCCTCTCGCGCAGCCTGGGCGTCAACCGCAGTCGTTGTGCGTATGAGTTCGTTCAGCAGCGCGCCATTCTCGGCGAGAAGGTGGGCTTGCGCGGTTCGCAGAACACGGGAGGCCGCTTCCGAGCGCACTAACGCCATGAGCGCCGCCCTTCGCCAAGTAGCGTGCACTCCGGGCGCGCTCAGTCGCGAGAACAAAGCATCCCATGCGGTACAGTCTCCGCGATGCTCGATCAGTGACCGCGCATAAAGTTCGATGCTGCGGGCCATATAGGAGTCGGCCGGCCGATCTAGGTGAAGCCGGTTGATCGCCTGGGGGTCCAAGGCGATGAATTTGGCTACAGCCCATTCGCGTAGCACATCATGCCGAAAGCCGACCTTGTCGTCGCCGTATTCCTGCAAGGTTTCAGCCCCTATGAGCGCATCGACAGCACTTGAAGGCTGGCTGCTCACATCGAATACGGCCACAGGACCGAGCGCCTGTTCAGCTATGAACCGAATGACCCGTTGCCGTTCCCGCCGTCCGTCCGGCTGACCGTCGGCCGTGTCCCACCATTCGGTTGCCATATCTGTTTCGGTCCGGATAACCGGCGCGTCCGACGAGCGATTGGCCAACCTCATCAAACGAAACAGGTTACGTGTCACGTCCCGGGCAGGGTGAGATGATCCAAGCAGGCTCGCCAGAAATGGCGCCGCAGCGGCCAATTCGCCGACTTCTGCTTCGTTTAATTCATCGACGAAGATCGGGGGCGCGCGGCCAAGCTCGTCGAGGCCTTCCTCAGTGAGCCAGCCAAGTTCGTCGACACCGAAGTTGCGGCGCGCCGTAGCGATCACAGAAAACCCGGGGACGCTTGCTGCGGCGCGTATGAGGTCATTAACGGTAGGACGTTCCTCTTCGGAAAAGAGGTCGAGATTATCGACGAACAATAGGCCCGTGCCATCGGCCGCCAGCTCAACCAACAGGTCTCTCGCTGCTCCGTCAAATTGCAGTCTCTCGCGCAGGCCAGACCACCCGCGTGTCGGTGTCCTGCCGGGTCTCAGAACGATGATTCCGGTTTCCGTCTGCGCCTGGACCGCCAGATGTTTCAGGATGCCGGATTTCCCGACGCCCGCGTCGCCTCGTATCTCCACGTAGCGGCCGGCCTCAAGCCCGGCGCGAACCTCCGCCACGCGCGCGGCCCGACCAATACTCACGCCATTGATCTGGTCTCTGATATCGGCCAACGCATCGGCTCCGTCGCTCGCAAGTGCGGCCAGGGCCCTGATATGACGTGGCTCTCCGGCCCACCGGAAGTTTGGCAGATTGGAGTCGCTGCGAAGAGTTTCTCGCGTCCTGTCTCCGCCCGCGGCCGCCACTTCCGTCGCCAGCGCAGTGAGGGCCGTCCACAGATCGCCTCCGCGTCCAGCATCATCGGGGATAAGCGCGCGGGCCGAGCGCTCTCGCGCCAGCGCTTCGGAGGCAGAGCCGGTCGCCGTGAAATCGAAAATGAGGATCTGGAACCTGCGGAGCAGCTTCCACACCATCTCGTCATCACTTGGGAAGTCGACCTCGGCTAAGTTCGCCTTGAACGTTTGGACGAACTTCCGCATGTCCTTGCTTGAGGAGCCCTCGCGGGCGATGCGCTCGGCGAATACCTGGGCCGTGCCGATCTGGCGAGCCCACGTCAGAACATCCTGATACGCGCCGTCAATTTTGCGGGATGTGCGCGCGGTCGCGAGGGCCAGTTCATGCTTCCGTTCCCAGAATCCGGGTTTCCGGGCCGCAGCGGCCATCTGCCCCACGACCTTCTTGAACACTGCGTCCGAGGCCGTGAAATCGATGGTCCGTTTAACCTGGACTTCGAGCGTCGAGAGATTCCCCGCGCCGTCGTGCGCCTGGACGATGATGTCATCAAGCGGGTATCCTTCGCCCGCGCGTTGAAGCTCTACCCGATCGATGAGGGTGCCGGGGAGACCTCTCGGTTCCGCACCGATGAGCATTGACAGCAAGTAAGCTGCGCCCACTTGTCCTTCGAACAAGCTGCCGGCGGGACCGCTCGCTGCAGGACTTGTGCCCTCGGCTAAATTCGTTTGGTCATCAATCGCCATCTGACCGTTATCCTGCAGTTACCGCCCGCGCACCAGTCCGGTCAGCGATCGCAAGGACAACTTCCATGGTACCGCCCCGGCCTAGGCGACACTCATCGTGCTGGTGAAGGGCCGCCCCGCGGGCTCTTGTCGGTGACAGATCACCGACGCTCCTGCTCAGGATGGCACGGAAAAAGACCTGATTTGGTCGCCGCAACTTAAGTCCTGCATGCCTGATTGTTGCATGCTGTCAGCGACGACACGTTCGGCGCGGATCCACGGCTTGCCGGGCATTTTGAGCAAGGGCGATACTGGCGCCAAGGGCATTGGTCGTTCAGGAGCAGTGCCGGCGCATGTGCGCCACAGGTTCAGTGCGCGCCACAGCTTCAGCGTGCCCGCTTTGTCGATTCGGCCTTTCGGTTTGGGCACGAGCCGGATTGTCGCAGGAGGTTTATGGGACAGCGGGCGGAGGAAATATAGGGGAGACATCACCCGATGCGATTACATCAAACGTATTCAGATAGGGCATATCTTTCATTCCCGGGCACGGATCAATCTTTCCGTCTCCAGTTGTCAATTTACGATTCCCATCTCGCTGCCATAATAACCATGCATCCGCCGTCTTAAGTTCTATTTCAGTTAGAGATTTCCGCAGTTCCTCCAACCTATAATCTGTATCGAAAGCTTCGGAAACTACATTTTCAACCCTGGATTGCCACTCTGGAGACCTATACCCGCATCGCCGTATTTGATCTGCCGTTTCTAGAGCAATCCTTAAGGGCTCTGCCCGGTGCTCATATTCATTCAAAAGAGGGGAAGCGTAAAACTGCGTGTCAGCAATCAACCTTTTAAAACTCCGCGAGCCTTGTGCGAACTGTATGATCTGGTCATTCCATTGACGATCGATATCTCTCTGTTGATGCGCGACACAGTTGTCATCGCAAGCAGCGGAAGGAGAGTTTTCTAGACTTGAGGGGGTTGATGGCTGCTTTCGAACGGGCTCTGAGTCATTGGGCTCGGACGGAGCGTCGATAGCGTCGGCCGCGTTGGTTGCCTCGTTTACGTTAGCAGGGTCATTCAACGTCCGGTTAGCGAGACTTAACACGAGTACGATTGCTGCGATGGGCGTGAGAATGTGCGCCATAGTTATGTGCGGCCGGCTCTTGGCTCCGCAATACCTGCAGCGCCTGGCTTTGGCGTCGATCTCGGCTCGGCATTCCGAGCATATCTTCACGTCGGACTTCACAATGCTTCTGCAGCTTGGCTGGCTGATTGCATCTCGTCGCTCCCTGCTCGCGGGCGACGTAGGCTTCTTGCACTAGCCGCCCCTATGCTCCTCTCGGGGCGACGGCCAAAGCCGGATGTTGGAAACCTGTCCGTAGAGCAGGCGCATGCGCCTTTACCGGCAAGCCGGCTGGACATGCGCGCATGCCACCCGGCCGATATCTCGACCGAGTTTCTACGGAAGGGGTTTCCATGCCCCGCTTCCCGGCTTTCACGGGAAGCGCAGCAGTCTTAGGCTGTGCCCCAAGGCATTTGCAAGGGCATCGCGTCGTCATTGAAAGTCGTGGCCGCGGATTGGCAAGATCGCGCCCTGCCCCGACGACGTGCCATCGGGTTCAGAGCCAAGTGTCCGCGCCCGCGGCTATCTGCCATCGCGAGGGTCAGGACCACCACCGCATTTGGCTTGTCTGCGGACGCTTGCTCGCGCTCAAGGTCACAATCGCGTGCGCCAGCATTGGGGGAGTCTTGACCGCCACCGTGCACAGCGGCCGGCGAGGCTGGGTGTCGATCCGAAACGCGTTGCCGACCGCCGCGCGGCAGATCGCGAGCAAATGATTGCGCCCGTGGGTCGACGTTCCGAGCAGAGGTCTTTTCGTACAGCCGCACGAGTAGGATGGTTTTACCCGGCATGGTACTCTCCCCCGCAAGGGTGTTGCCAGCGCCACGCTTGCGATCGGCAGGGACGAAGCACCTTACACCCCTCTGCTAAGCCAATATGCTGTCCCTGCTGAATGCGCTCGGCTGGGAACCTGAGCACAATGGCCTCGGCAAGCGTGTGGCTGCCGGCTTGGATTAACGGAGGCGCCTTAGCGATCCACAGCGACGCATCCCTGAAATGCTTGTGTGCCCTCAAGTCACCACCTCCCGTGATCCACCGCAAAGGGTTCGGAATTGTCATCTTCTAACCATGCGAAGTCGGTGGCCAAGCCGCGCCGTGCTTACCCGACCAAAAGGTATCGTTGATGTCGCGTTGAACCAGCGTTGATGTCTTCATTGAAGCATCGTTGAAGTCAGCAAGCCGGCGATCGGCCTCGGCCAGCAATTCGGGTGCGTGTTCATTGATGATGCCCCGAAACATGGCGATCCAGCTTTCAGCATCGTCGACCAACTCCTTGCGCCACCGGGCCGTGTTCGATGTCTTGGCTCGGTAACGTAGGCGGGGGATGCCAACCACCGTTGCTTGTCTCGCTAGGCGATCAGCGGGCAACAAAAAAACCGCGGGCATGGCGCGTTCGTAATACTGCGCGTCGGGCCTGATCCCGCTCAACTGCGCTTTGGTCAACGCGCAGGCGGCCCGCACAGCAAAGCTGCCGACGATGGTTTCTAGCTCCGACCACACCACCTTGCCATGCCGCTCGACAGCTACAGGATAAATGCGGGTGGAATCGCTCTTGTCGTGCTCAGCCAGATAGTAGACCCACTCAAGTGCGCCGGCATCGTGCAGAATATCGGCGGTCCCAAAGAATCCCGCGCTCTTGTTTCCCTTCTTCCACCCCTCGTTAATTTCAGCCGCTGTCAGCTTGCGGGAATGATGTTTAAGGTCATCGCCCAATGCTACGGACTCGCCTTTATTCCTGAAGCGCCAGACTTGAATGTCGCTGGTCGCGCCGGCCTTCTCCCGCGCAAATTTCTTTTCGTAGCGAGCACGATCGACGCCGCCATGTTCGGCGAGGTCCTGCAGGGCGTAAAGGTCGATCAGCAATCGGAACGCCATATAGTTCCGCGACAATCGGATGCGTTCAACGATGGTGCTGCCAGCGATCGCTCTGCCTGTTTCATCGCCGACCAGCGACATAGGCAAATAGGCTTTCACCATCGGCCGCTGCCGGACGAAACGCCATACACCATTATGATCTTCGGCTAGCCACCCGGCGTCCTTACCAATCGTTGCCGCGCGGATTTCGGCGCCAGTTCTAGGTTGTTCGCCGGTCTTGATCCGATCAGCCAATGCCGCAACCTCCTTTTGCACCGGCCTCCGGGTTTCAAGGGGAGGAAGGTCAATCTTCGGCTTGCGGGAGCTCTTTCCTGAAAGCCACCGGATGAGAGCATGCTTTTCGAGCTTGTCGCAGCACGCGCTGGCCCTGCGCCAGGTCAATCCCGTACGATTCTTGACCGCTTCCCGTGACCAGGTGCTAGTGCGGTTATCTGCACCAGTTCCTGCGGCGAGGATCAGGTAAACGGCCGCAACATCGGCATCGCGCAAATCGCAAACCGCCGCATAAGTCGGAATGTCGACCAGGAACATATGCCCCCGGTTCTTAGGCTTTGACCCCGACGAGTCGTCATCGTTACTCGGCATGCGCGGGCACCTTCCCGGCCAACCGTACACCCATGCCCCACTGACAGCGACGTTGAGCCCTCGGCCAGGGTCTCGACGCCTGCCGCTTCGTATGCTGCCCGCAAGGCGTGTGCACACACACCAAAGAGTTAGGCCTCAACGTCTTCACTGCCGGTGAGCCTACGGATGCTGTCAACCCGGACTAGACGTCGACGGCCGATCTTTACGGAAACAAGTTCGCCCGAGGCGATTAGTTCTCTGACCTTTGTGTCTCCAAGGCGCATCAGTGAGCAAGCCTCGGATACGGAAACGACTTCCGGCATCATTTTCGAACCTCCACAGCACTCGGCGATTGTCAGCGAGCACTGGTGACGCTCGGCGAGCGAGATCACGTGGTCAAATTGCGTTACGCAGCGCGCGACGATTCTGACGCAATCGGCCCGTGGCCTCAGGATTTCAGATTTGCGTGACGCAATTCCGCGGGCGCGGGCCAGGCTTAGTGCCGGTGAAGGTGTCTCGCACAAGCTGCTGCGTCACGAGATTACCGAATTTAGCTCTTGCCGCCCGATAGATGACGTTGTCCTTGTTAGGTAGCACGGGGTGATCCTGCCGATATTGGGCAACCCATTGGTCCCATTCGGCTGGCGAAATTCTCTTACGAGGCGACTTACGCTCCTGTATAGCGCTGGAACGGGCAGCCGGCCGCGGCTTCATCTCGATGGGACAGCCCAAAGCCACTGCTTTAGCGGCATCAAATTCCAGCCCCGACATCGCGTAGCCTGCCCTCTGCTTATAAAAGTTTGGCTCGCCGGTAAGCTTGGTAAAGGTGCCCGTGGTCCAATCAATGTGATCAAGGATGGTATCGCCGTCTATCCCCTCAACGATCTCCTTGTTAGGCATCGCGGTACAATCGAGTCTTAGGAACCTTTGCCGGTCCGCTCGCCAAGCTTCGTAAGCGGATGTCGTCAGATAACAGGGCTCCCGGTGAGTCTGAACGAGCGCTTCCCAGGCCCGCTTCAGCAGCTTTTCATCAGCTTCGCTCACGTGGTACAGTTCAAAGTGGCGAGCTCGCATGCGAAGAGAACGCTGACGAACCTGTGTGATGAGAAACGGGCGCCAGGCTTCCGGCATATCGGAAACCGGTCTCCAGATCGGTTCATTCATGCCGTGGCCGCCAACCTGACAACCTTGTCGACACCGGCGAGATAATCAGCCCACATCTGCATGAGCAGACGCCGCTTCTCAAAAAAATCTGTCCGCCGGTAGGCTGCCTCAACCCTGTCGGGCAACTTATGTGCTAACGCCTTATCGACCACCTCCTTGGGGAGCGAAACTGTCTCCGCGGCCCAATCCGTGAAGCTCGATCGAAAACCGTGAACAACAGGGATTTTCACTGCGTTCGGGTCTTGACCCCGCCTGGTAGCGCCCTCTCGCAAACCTCTCGCATAGGTCGACTCCTTCATCACCTTATTCATTGTCATGTCACTAATCGGCGCCTCCTGTGCCGGTCTGTCGGCAATCGCCTTGGATCGGGTTGCGGAGAAGATGAAGCCGTCGCGGCTCGTGCTCGCTGCATAGCGTCGGTGCAAAATCTCAACCGCCGCCGCCGCGAGGGGGACCACGTGAGTTTCCTTCATCTTCATGCGTGTGCCGGGGATCGTCCAAGTCGCTTTTTCAAAATCGATCTCCGACCATCTCGCAAAGCGAGTTTCACTCGATCGGACCGCGGTTAGAATCGTGAACCGAAGAGCATCCCGCCCTACGCTGGGAACGTCTTCAGCCAGAGATTGAACGAAAGCCGGTACATCCTGATAAGGCATTGCCTCAAAGTGGCTACCGAACTGTTGTCGTCTCGGCAGGCCTTTGCGTACCGATTTGAGCGAGGTTTCTTCAGGCCGCCAACCTTCGATATGTGCGAAGTCTAGTACCACTCCAATGCGCTGCAGCAGACGTTCAGCTGTGTCCGGGATTTTCAACCAGATCGGCGCAAGTGCGTCACGGACCATGACGCTCGTGATCGCGTCCACAGGCTTTTTCCCGATGGCAGGAAAAATATGGTTGTCCAACGATGCCAGCCACGAATCCTTGTGCTTGGAATTCCGCCAACCCTGCTTCATTTGCTCGTGACAGGCCCGGGCCGCTTTCTCGAAACTAGGGACGGTCGCCAACGTCTTGGCGCGCTCCGCTACAGGGTCGAGACCGGCTTTCGCCATTCGACGATAAGCACTGGCTTTGTCTCGTGCTTCAGCGAGAGTCAGTGACCGCCGGTTGAGCAGGTCAATCTTCTCCGCCGCAGCTTGTTGCTCGTTCGTGCGGGGCTGAGTCTCCGCTGCACCAAGGCCGAAGTCACGACGTTTTCCATTGGCTTGAACCCGTAAGATAAACTGGCGCGAGCCAGTTTCTCGCACGAGCAGATAAAGCCCGTCGCCGTCCGGATGACGTCCTGGCCCCGCATTTTTGACCTTAAGCGTTGTCAATCTGACCATTGGCGTCCCTCATCGTGTCCCACATCGTAGCGCGACTGCTGGCGATGCTCAACGATGATCCGCGACGTCGAAAGGCAGGAAATACAAGAGATACAAGCCTAGGTCTGATGTGAGGCGACGCCCGACGACCAAAGGTTGGATAGCCCTCAGCTCCACCAGCCCCGCCGTTTCCTACAGTTCCTAAACGATCAGCTGCCTCGGTCGCGATCAAGCACCTGCTTCATGTGGAATAATGAACTCATAGTGCGTGCCGCCGCGCGTCTCGC
>Ga0105240_10006670_pt1 | contig 16929 bp, 15 predicted proteins | sample KBSC54metaG_FD_80426 | JGI IMG/M metagenome (GOLD analysis project Ga0105240, IMG submission 80426) | Corn rhizosphere microbial communities from Kellogg Biological Station, Michigan, USA - KBS C5-4 metaG | ecosystem: Host-associated > Plants > Roots > Rhizosphere > Soil | place: Michigan, USA...
CATCCAGATTCGGCATATTCAGATCGGTGATGACCAGATCCACTTTCGGGGTCAGTTTGGTCAGGGCATCGCGGCCGTCGACAGCTTCGATAACGGTGTAGCCGGCGCCGGTGAGCGTGAACTTTACCATCTGCCGGATACTCGTCGAATCGTCGACCGTCAGGATTACCTTTGCCATCTCTGACGTATGTATCGGCACGTTGCGCCGATCGCGATAGGGCCATCAATTAAAAAAAACAGATCTATTGCCGCCCGCACAGTCTGCCGATAAGGAAAGCATGGCGCTGAGGAATGCCGTCACTGAACACCTTTAAGCAAATCCTGGCCAGTTGGTTTGCCGGTATCCTGCGGCGCTCGCCGCAAGAGTCGTGGAGTGCTCCTCTCGGTCAGGTAATCGAGTCCTTAAAGGATCTCAACCGCTCGACCGAACAGGATTTCCTCACGGTCGGCGAACGGCTCATGGAATTTCGATCGGCTGCCCGGCAAATTACGTCCGGCATGGCGCTGCTGACGGAATTAATATCGGGTGAACAGGCCAACAACGCCGGCCACGCTCTGAAACGCATACTGGACTATTCCCAGGCGGTCAATTCCGGAGTTACGGCAAGCGGCGACTGCCTGGGGTCATTGCATGGTCTCGCCGCGCGCGTGCGCCGCGCTTTTTCCGGCATTCCTGCGATGGTTTCGGTGCTGCGCAACCTGTGTACGCTGACCCGGGTCGAAACGGCCCGCCTCGGTAACAGCAGCATGGCATTCGGTGATCTGGCGGCCGACGTCATTCCACTATCCGAGAGCATCCAAACGAGCGGCGCCGGTGTGCTGGAATCGGCGGCGCGCCTGGACCTGGGCGTTGACGCCGCACTCCGCACCGCAACTCTACTCAGGCTCAAACAGACCGAAGAACTGGCCCCACTCACCACGGCGGTTACCGGCAGCATCCGCGATTTCGCGGCGCGCCAGCAGAGCGTCCACGACGCCGCCGGCCGCCAGTCCATTCAGTATGGGGAACTGTGCGAGGGAATCGACCGCCTGGTCGGCAATATCCAATTTCACGACATCACCCGCCAGCAGATCGAGCACGTGATTCAGGCTCTGGCGCAAATCAACCCGTCCGATCCAGCCCAGGCCCGCGCGGTTTTGGCAGTGCAGGGCCCGCAGTTGCGCAACTCGGCGCAGGTATTCGCATCGGCCGTAACTGCCATCGAAATCAACCTGGAGAAGATCGCCCACCGGCTCGCCAGCATGGCGGAAAACAGCGGCACGCTTCTGGGCGGGTCGGAAGACGACCACAATTCCTTTTTCCTGCGCATGGAAGAGAGCTTCACCACTATCCTGCAGGCTATGACCGCCTGCTCAGAGGCTCAGGAGGAAATTGAGACGACTCCCGCGCGGATGGCTGGGCTGATCGGCGAAATGACGCGAGCCATCGACGAGATCCGGGTGCTCGAAATTCGCATTCAGAGGACCGCGATCAATGCGTCCATTCGGGCGGTACATATCGGCGCAACCGGGGCCCCGCTGGCCGTAATAGCCGAGGAGATGGAGCGGCTGGTCGCAACGTCCTCGTCGAACACGGAAGATGCGGCGCAAGCGCTGGAGGCGATCGCACGTTCCGCCGACACCCTTTCCGGCTCGGGCGACCTCTCGCGGACCTCTCGCGATGCCACCGAACAGATGCGCACGGCCATCCGGGAAATGCAATCGGCGGCCGAAATCAGCTATGCCCGAGTCAGCGAAATCTCCAGCCTGGGGGCGCGGTTGTCCGACGATATCGCCACTTTGCGGAGCAGTTTCGCCGGCGCATCGGCCTTCAGCGCCGCCATCGACCGGGCCTACGCCGATCTGGACGCTATCCTCGCAGCACTGCCGGCCGGTGAGGCGTCCGGCGCGGAAGAACTGGCGGATCTCGCGAGCCGGTATACCATGCAGATCGAACGCGACATTCACCAGCAGATCACGAAGGGGATTTCGGTACCTGAGCCGGCGGACGATTCCCTCGGAGAGAATGTGGAGTTGTGGTGAGGCCCGACCCGATTACCGCGCTTGCAGGAATTTTTGGATATTGGCAATATTCTGCCTGGCGATTTTGACTTCGTCCATGTCCGGATTGATTGCGATCATCTGTTCGAAATGCTGCTTGGCCGGAGTCAGTTCCGCGACGCTGCCGGTGTTCACGGCTTGTGTCATGAACGCCAGCCCCAATGCGTAGTGCGCGAACGGATCCTTGGCATCGTAACTCAAGCTCTTCTGGCAATACAGGATGGCCGTATCGTAGCGCGCCAGCTTTCGCTCGCAATCGCAGATCCCGAAATAGGCCAGGCTGCGCAGGTCTTTCCAGATATCCTGCGTGGCCGCATGCTTCTTCCGGCCCATGCCGAACAATGACCCCAGGACGTAGTAGTTCAACTGACCGGTCAGCTTGGTGTCGAAATCGCTCAGCTTCAGATACTGGTTGTACTCGGGCTCGGCGTCCTGCCATTTCCCGCTCAGCCGGAGACTGTCGGCCAGCCAGAGGTGGGGCTCCGCGCTCCGGGGCGCCGCCGTGATGGCACTCCGCGCCGATTCGATCGACTGCGGATACAGCGCCTTAAACCGGTATGCCTGCGACAGCATCGTGAGCGCGTCGGCATGTTTCGGCTCCCGCACCAGCACGGTGTTGAACTGCCGGATCGCCTCGTCCACATTGCCGACGTCCAGCAGCATCCCGCCGTAATTCGCCCGCGCTTCCAGATAGTCGGGATCGATGGCGATGGCCTGCTTGTAATACTGCTCGGCCTTCTCCTGGTCGAAGAGCGCGTTATAGGTCAGCCCGAGATAGAACGCCGCCTGGCTATAAGTCGGCTCGCTGGCGAGCGCCTTCTCGAACAACCCTGCCGCCTTCTTGTAATGCTCCTCGTACCCCTTCTGGTATTCCTGGATGCCGTCCTTCAGCAGATCCATGGCCGCCTGTTTGCGTCGCCGCGGAATCAGAATCTTGATGCTGACCGTGCTGCTCTCGCCCGGATACACCGTCTCCTGCCGCGGACCATCCGGCTCGTACCCCATTTTCAGACCCTGTACCGTATGCTGCCCGGGCGGCAGCCCCGGCACGGTCAGCGGCTTGCCCGGACTGATGACGCCGATCGATTTCCCGTCCACCAGCACTTCCACTTCATCCTTATTGGCCTCGAAGACCAGCGTGCCGAATTGCGGCGCAGGCGGCGTGGCCGGCTTCGCGTTCGCCGGAGTATACGCCAGCCGCATCTTCGGATCGAACGTTCCCCGGTCCGAGGTCGGATTCTGCTTGCCGCCGGTGGCGTCGCGTACCTGCGTATGGACGTACTCCGCCAGTTCGTCCGCCGTCACCAGGCCGTCGTGATCGTAATCGGCCGAACCGCCCAGCCCCTGCACCACGTAGTACGTGAAAACGCCGTGGCCGCCCTCCAGTTCCGGACTCTCAAACGAGCTCTCCCGGTCCCGGCTCGCCGTCAGCGAAAACAGCGAATTGTGCAGATTGCTCAACGTGGTATTCAGACTCGCCGTTTCGTCCGGCGTGATCGCCCCGGAATGGCAGGCATCCGTCATCAGTACCTTGTAAGTGGCGTTGATCTTCGACCCGATCGCCGTCCCCAATTCGTCCATCGGAAAGCCGGTCGCCCCGATCTTGTCCATCTGAATGTCGTACGGCGCCAAATAGGCTTTGCCCTGGTAAATGAATCCGTGCCCGGCGAAGTAAATCAGCACGCGGTCGCCCTGCTTCGCGACCGACGGCAGCCACGTGTCGATCTCGCGACGCATCCCGGCCAGCGTGGCCTTCGCGCCGGTCAGCACGTGCACGTTCTCGGCCTTGAAGTTTCCGCCCTCGGGGCTGATCAGGATCGTGTTGATCGACTGCGCGTCACGCTCGGGAAACTGGAGCTGAAACTTGGACTCGAGATTCTGGTAATGTGAGATCCCCACCACCACCGCATAGCTCCGCGGCACCTCGACCTTGGGAGGCGGCGTCGGCTCTTCCAGCTTTTCAATCTTCAGATCGCGCTTCTGCGGTTGCGCCGGGGGTTGCTGGCCGAGCGCCGCCGCGCACGCCAAAAGGAAAACCGGTATCGACTTCATCGCCTCACCTGTGCGCCAGCCGGAATTCATAGATCACCGGACCCGTCAGAGGCTCCGTCGATGCGATCACCGCCGTGTCCTTCTGCCGCATGAACAGCAGGTCGCGCTTGCCCTGCTCCGCCGCCGCCGAGAGATTGTCCGGCACCTGCTCTCCCCGCGGCACCAGTTTGGGACCGGCCGACGTATCGATGCAATCGCCGCGCGATCGTAGCATGGCGTCGTCGCATCGCGGGATCAACGTCAGCGGCTTGCCCTCCCCGCTGGGAGTTCCTACGCGCGGTACCCCTTCTGTCAGACGCGCCGGACTCACCAGCCAGTACACCACCTCGTGTCCCGCCGGACCCGCAATCCGGAACGCGGTCGAAGTCGAAGGCACCTGGTATTCCTTGTTGGCCGTCACGCGGTTGTCCTGTCCCGTTTCCTCGCGCGGAAATAACTGCTCGTATTTGCCCGACGTGCTCTGATTCATCACGTACAGGAACCCGTCGAAATTCGTCCGGAACCGGAAGCGCACCCGGTCGCCCTGCTGCAACACCAAGCCCGGATCGATCGTCTTCCACGCCGACCCGTCGAGTCGCTCTAACTGGATTTCCATGCGGTGCGCGCCTTGCGTTACGGTGCGCGACTGCGCCGCCACCCCCGGCAGCAACAGCATCAGGACCGCCGCCACCCGGACAATCATTTATGCACCAGCAGCAAATCGGCCATCACGCGCGAATCGGGACTGCCCGTGGGATTCACGATGTAGACCGCGCTCTCTTTCTTCTCACCGCCGGGAGTCGCCGGATCCACTGCCTCGATGATCAGGTCGCGCGCGTACGTGTTCCGCAATCGGCCCACCGAACTGTCGTCGATGGACGCGCGCAATACCGGCGGCATCTCGCGCTCAGGCGCAGGCGCCGACACCGGCTTGGCCTTGCCATCCTGCAGGGAGAAAATCATCTGCTCGAGATCGGCTTCCTTCTCGCGCGAAAACACCAGGAAGAGTTTCTCGGTGCCGGCCTGCTCGTCGAAATAGAAGCGCGTCTTGGGCGGCATCGTGTAGGTGTGGAATCCCTCGATGTGATTGCTACCGCCATCCACATCGGGCGAAGGAAACATCGGCTTCCATGTCCCGCTCGATCCCTGGCTGATGATGTACAGGTAGCCCGGACCATTGGTCTCCACGCGGAACTGGATGCGGTCGCCGGTGTGGAACACCGAGTCGGTCGGCACCTCTTCCCACTGGCCGTTCGTCAATTTGAGCAGCGAGTACTTGAGCCCCAGTGGTGTCCCGGTCGCCGGAGGCGGCGCCGATGTCGGCATGCCTGCGGACACCGTAAGCAGTTTGGCTCCGCCCGCCAGCATATCGTTGCGATGCGGCGGCGTATCCAGCTGTACGGGTCGCGTTGGTTGCGCCGACTGCACCGGCCTGGTCGGCGGAGCCTTGTGCGCCGTCTCCGCAGGTCTCGCCGCCGTGGGAGCCTTCTGCTGAGTAGACGCGGTGTAGAACAATTCCCTCGCCGTCAACTGTGGCTTGGGCGCGTCCTGGCAGAAAGCGACGAAAGGTAAACAAAGAAACGAAAGAAGCCCAGTGGTTCGAGGCATAATCCCCCCTCCATGTAACGATATCACCGGGGAGCCCGAAAGTCGTGAAATATAGTACTAGGTGTCGCGGCTCCGATCGGAGCCGCGACCGTGCGGGAACTCGGGCAAAGCCTACTGATTGGGCACCAGGTACCCTTGCGCATACAGCGCCAGACCCGAGCAGTTGCTGCTGGCAGCCGGGGTTCCGGCCATTTTGATTCCGGTGGTCAGATGTTCGCTCTTAGCCGCGACCCCGTCCGGGCCGCCGTGGGATACCGAGAGCAGGAATCCGTTGCCGAAGCCGAAGCCGACATAGCAAGCGCTCCCGGAACTGCCGGTCGCGTACCATTCGATATCCGTAACGATGAGGATTTGCCCCTGGTGCTGTGTCATGTCGAAGCAGGGGATCGTTCCGTCGGCGCCGAACGCTCCGATTTTCGTAGCGCATGCCCCAATGGTGTAGGGAATTGAGGCCAGGTTGTACTGCTGGCTGGCTAGGCGGCCCACATTGGTCAAAGGTCCAGGTTGCGTAAGGGTAACCCCCAGGTTAGAGGGAAAGGTGACATTGGCGTTCACGGTGGGGGTGCCGGACAGGGTGACCGCCGGTAAGCTCGAGACATTGACGCTGGGCGTCCCCGAGAGGGTGACCGCCGGTAAAGTGGAGATGTTGACGCTGGGCGTGTTGACTACATTAACGTTCTGCGTGCCGCTGGTAGGGGCTTGTCCTTGAGAGTTGCCTTGGGCATCGCAGACGCCGGTGGCCGCGGCCAGCGCGGCAACAGTGAGGACAGCCGAGCGTATGGCGGTCGTGGTGTTTGTGTATCGCAAGTAATCTTCCTCCGAAGTGTGCTGAAGTTCTCAAAAACTCCAGCACCGATAGTAAGCGCCTCGCCGGGAAAGCGGACCACATAATCAGATAGGCTGTAACTTGCGATAAGTGGGAAAACTCACAGATGACGCTATTCGTACCTTAGAGCCACCACGGGTGAGATGCGTGTGGCGCGGCGAGCCGGTACGGCCGCGGCGAGAAGCACCACTCCGAACAGCACGCCTGGCACCAGAGTATAGGTGAACAGGTCGGTGGCGCTGGTCCCGAACAGCATCGTCTGCAGCAGGCGCGTCAGCGCGAGCGAGCCCGCCAGGCCGAATGCGATCCCGACTACCGCGAGCGTCGCAGCCTGCCGAACCACCAGCCGCAGCACGTCGCCGGGACGGGCGCCCAGTGCGATGCGGACCCCGATTTCCTGGGTCCGCCGCGCTACCGAAAACGCGATCAAGCCGTAGATTCCGACCGACGCCATCAGCAGCGCGGTGGCGGCGAAGATGCCGAGAATGGCGGTGTGGAAGCGCGGCTCGGCCACGTCCAGATCCATCGCGTGGTCCATCGTGCCGATCCGCGCGACGGTCGCGGTCGGGTTGGCCGCTTGGATCTCGCGCCGCAGCGCCCGCACAAGACTTCCGGGCGCTTCGATAGTGCGGACCGCCAGGTACATCCGCTGCACATAGTTCTGGCTGAGTGGCATGTAATACGCGGCGTCGTTGTCGCGAATCTCGGAACGGCCGAGATACTTCACGTCGCCAACGATTCCGACAATTTTCATCCACGGATTACCCATGCCGGCTCCGCTGGCGCGCAACCGCTGGCCGATCGCGTGGCTGCCGCCGAAGAAGCGGCGCGCCATGCTCTCACTGATCACGGTGACGGGTTCCGACGCCGCGATATCGTGCTCGTCGAAATAGCGGCCGCGCAGGAGCGGAATGCCGAGCGTGCGAAAGAAGCCGGGGCTCGCCGTGATGTCCGACACGACGGGGTTGATCTCGCCGGCGGCTTCGGGCCGCCCTTCGATCCCGAACGTGTCGGCGTCGCCCTGGCGGTCGGGCGGCAGAGCGTCGGAAACGGCGGCCGATTCCACCCCGGGGATTGACAGCGCGTGTTGAACGACATCGCGATAGAACGGCAAGCCCGCGGCCGCTTCGCTGTACTTGCGATCGCCCGGCGAAATCGTCATGGTGAGGATCTGCTGCGCCGGCGCCGAGAATCCGCCGCTGACCCGCTCCAGGCGATCCAGGCTGCGCAGGAACAGGCCGGACCCGACCAGCAGCATGAGCGAGAGCGCGATCTCAGCGGCCACCAGGGCGGAGCGCGTCTGCGTGTGCCGGCGGCTCACCGCGCCGGACCTGCGCAGGTCCGTACGCGAACTGCGCAGCGCCGGAAAAAGCCCGAACAGCAGTCCGGTGAACAGCGAGATTGCCAGCGTGAAAAGCAGCGCGCGCGTGTCGAGGTGCACGAACTCCATGAACGGCAGGCTGCCCGGATTACCGTAATGCAGCGCCTGTACGGCGGCGTATGCGAGCGCGATGCCCGCCACGCCTCCCGTCCCCGCGAGCAGCAGGCTCTCGATCAGCAATTGGCGAACGAGGCGGCCGCGTTCCGCGCCAAGACTGAGCCGCAGCGCCATCTCGCGATCGCGAGCCGTGCCGCGCGCGAGCAGCAGGTTCGCCACATTCACGATCGCCACCAGCAGCACCAACGCCACCGCGCCCATCAGCACCGTCAGGGGCTTGCGCATGTCGCCGGCGAACCAGTCGCGCAATTCGAGCACCGGAACGGTCAGCCGCTTGTACGTCGGGTTCTGCCGCATCATCACCAGGCCGATCGCGTTCGTGTCCGCCTGGGCCTGCTCCAGTGTGACGCCGGGCTTCAGGCGGGCGATGCCGCGATAGCTCCACGGTCCATAGCGGGTGGGCAGCGGCTGCCGCAGATTCGTCCAGGCCTCCGTCTCGGCGTACGGACACCGCAGCGCGCCCGGCATGACTCCGATTACCGTGTGCGGCACGCCGCCAATCAGAATGCTCCGGCCTGGCACGTCGCGGCTAGCGGCGAAGCGGCGCCGCCACAGCGATTCGCCGATGATGATCATTGCCGGACTGCCGGCCTGGTCCTCTCCAGGCGCGAAGATGCGGCCCAACAGTGGCTGCACGCGCAGCGTCGGGAAAAATCCGCTGGACACCGCGGCCCCCAACACCTGCTCCGGAGCCGCCTCACCACCCGCGAGGTCGAGGCGTGTTGCGCCGAAAATCGAGGGCTCTTCGAAGGCGTGATTGTTCGCTTTCCAAGTCTCGAAGTCGCGCAGGCAGAGCGTGCCGTACGCGAAGTCGCGCGGATAGTAGCGCAGGCACACGACCGCGATCCGCGCGGCGTCCGGATAAGGCAAAGGTCGCAGCAGAATGCCGTACACCACACTGAACATGGCGGTGTTCGCGCCGATGCCAAGCGCGAGCGCCAGCACGGCAACGGCGGTGAATCCGCGATTCTTGCGGAGCATGCGCACGCCGTAGCGAACGTCCTGCAGCGTCTGTTCGATCAGCCGGCCGGCCCGCACCTGCCGCACTTCTTCCTTCACCTGATCGAGGCCGCCGAGTTCCATGCGGGCGGCGCGGCGGGCCGCCTCCGGCTCCATGCCGTCGCGGAGATTGCGGTCGGTGAGTTGGTCCAGGTAGACGCGGAGTTCGCTGTCGAGGTCGGACTCCACCGCCGATTTGCGGAAGATATTCTTCAGCCGGCCCACGGCGTTGCTCCTTCCGATCAGGCTTCGAGCGCGTTCTGCATGGCCACCGCAATCGTCTCCCATTGCCGGCTTTCCGCCTCGAACTGACGGCGTCCCGCGGCCGTGAGGCGGTAGTATTTGGCCTTGCGGTTGTTCTCCGATTCGCCCCAGTACGACGCCAGCCAGCCAGCCTCTTCCATACGGTGCAGGGCAGGGAACAGCGAGCCGGGCTTGACCAGGAACGTGCCCCGCGTGATCTGCGCGATGCGGTTTGAAATGCCGAGTCCGTGCATTTCCTGTACTGCGAGGGCTTTCAGGATCAGGAGATCCAGCGTCCCCTGCAACAGGTTCGTCTGCTTACCCATAGAATCTCTATACAAGACTACCGCTGTTCCTATAGAGTGTCAATAGGTGCCGACTCCTAACCCACTCGCCAGAACTCGCCCGTGAGCCCGACGGACTCGAACGCGGCCTGAGTTTCCATCGCGTTCATGCGCCGCCAGTCGGGCGTCAGCCGGCCGGGATACCAGACTTGCGACAGCCGCCAGCATTGGTCGAGACTGACGACCGCGCCGCGAGCCACCGCGCGCTCTTCGCACCAGCGGTCCACATGCGCTTCCGACCGGAAGGCGAGGATCGTCGATCAAGTGTATGCGACATTCTCCCAGAACCGCCAAGCGGGCACGACGAAGTGAATCACCGCGTCACTTCGGACAGCGCCGCCACTCACCGACAGGTCGATCGAGTCGGCGCAATCGGGACAGCGGCACACGCATCGCGTATCGCGCCCGAGCATCGCTGCGATCCCGAGCGCATCCCACGCGCAGTTGGCCCAGTACGAAATGCCGCCCGATTCCACCCGATACGGCGTGGGCCTCGCCGAGAACGGATGCGCCATCCAGATGGAGCGCGTCGACGGGGCGAAGGTGATGACGCGCGACTCGGCCAACTCGGTGTAGTCCCGCTCGACTTCCGTCACATCCCGCCCGAGTTGCTCCGCAATCTCCCCGACGCTGGGCGCACGGCCGGTGGCGATCAGATGGCGATAAATGGCGACTCGAGTGAGGGCCGGCATGCGAGATATGATAGCGAACATTATGATGCGCTCCGTGCTTGTGGGGATGATCGTGCTGTCTGTGTCGATGGCGCAGCGAGGTCCCGCCGCCCCGCCGCCACAGTTGACTGCCGACCAGAAGAGTCAATACGAGGCGAAGATCGCCGAACTCGACGCCATGGTGCAGGCCTTCCGCGCCGCGAAAGTAAACGACGACCTGATCGCCGACGTCGACATCTACGCCAAAGCCGGCAAATGGCTGCTCGAATTTCCGCAGGGCTTCGCGAACGCGCAAGCCATCACGAATTACCTGAACGTGCTCGACCAGGGCCTCGAGCGCGGACGCCTGCTGCGGAAGGGCGAGTCGCCGTGGGTCATGGAGAAGGGACGCAAAGTGCTCGGCTACTACTCGTCGCTCGATGGCTCCGTGCAGCCGATGGGCGTGACGATTCCGGAAGCGTACGACGCCTCCAAGCCCGACCGTCTCTACGTGTGGCTGCACGGACGGAGCAACGGCTTGACCGAGGCCAGTTTCATCAACGGCATCAAAAACGCGCCGCGGTTCCCGAACACGGCGTTCACCGCCGACATCGGCCAACTCACCCTCGACTGCTATGGCCGCGGCAACAACGCCAATCATCAAGCCGGCGAGGTGGACGTCTTCGAGGGGATCGCGGCCATGCAGCGGCGCTTCAAGGTCGACCCCGACCGCATCCTGCTGCGCGGATTTTCCCTGGGCGGCGCGGCGGCCTGGCACCTCGCCTTGCAGTACCCCGATCGCTGGGCGGCCGCCGAGGTGGGTGCGGGCACGTATCCCGGCCGCCTGCTCTACGCGCCGACCCCGTTTCCGCCGTATCAAGTCGGTCCGCTGCACATTTACGAAAACATCATCGATTGGGCGCTGAACGCGTACAATCTGCCGCTGGCCGGCCACGACGGCGATGCCGACGACCAGGTGTCCACGGTGGGCGCGCCGCGCGGATCGGCGCCCGTTCCGAACCGGGGACAACTCGAATCGTCGCTCCGGGTCCGGGCGCAATTAGCGAAGGAGGGGCTGCCCTCCGAAGGCGCCGAAGGCAATTGGACCGTGCCCGGGACGCGCGACATTTTCGTGATTTCGGCGAACACCAAACACGGCGTGAATCAGGAAGTGAAGACGCGGCTGGACGCCTTCCTGAAGGAGTACGGTGACAAGGGCCGGCAGGACCCCGACCACATCCGCTTCGTGACGTACACGACGCGCTACAACCGGTGCTTCTGGGTGTCCCTCGACGGCTTGGAAAAATTGTACGATCGCGCCGACATCGACGCGCAGCGTTCCGGCGGCGGCAAGCAGTATCGGATCACGACGAAGAATCTCGCGCGGCTGACCTTACGCGAGACTGCGAAAGCGGCGAACATTCGGATCGACGGCCAAACTCTGAGGGTGAAGGCTGCGCCGGAGATCGTGCTGGAGAAGGTCGACGAAGCGTGGCGTGTCGCCAAGCCGGCGAAGTGGGCCGGGCTCCACAAGGTCCATGGACTCCAAGGTCCGATCGACGATGCATTCCTCGACCCCTTCCTGCTGGTCCGCCCGACAGGCACGCCGTGGAACGACGCGGCCAACCAGCACGCTCTCCGCATGCTCGCGCATTTCGATCGCGAGTGGGCGATGAACTATCGCGCGCATCCTCGCATGAAAAATGATAAGGACGTCACGCCGGCGGATTTCGACAGATACAACGTGGTGCTCTTCGGCGATCCCGGCAGCAATCCGTGGATCGCGAAAATGCTGCCGAAGCTGCCGTTGAAGTGGACGAAGGAATCGATCGCAGTCGGCGACAAGAGTTTCCCGTCGACGGAACATGTTCCGGTGCTGGCGTACCCGAATCCGCTAAATCCCGCTCACTACGTAGTGCTTAACACGGGACTCACAATCTCCGACCAGGACTACAACGCCGACTACGCCATGCCCCGCTTCGGCGACATCGCCGTGCTCAAGATCAAGGACCCCAGCGAGCCGCCCGAGATCGCCTGGGCCGCCTTATTCGACGAAGCATGGCAATTGCCGGCCGGGAATCGATGAATGATCAGCGAGTCAGTTGCCGGGTCAGCAGGACATACCAATAGCCATTGTTCGGGATCTTGTCCTGCAGGGCGGCCTGCTGTCGAAATCCGCCTTCCAATGTTGCATGTTTCGTTGACAGCAGCAGAGCGCCCCCGTACCGGAACACGCGGTTTCCTTCGGCTCCATAGAAGCCCCAGGAGTGCGTAAAGGCCGGCCCCTGCCGCAGCACAACCCGCAGCCCGTCGCGGGACAGCAACCGGTGTTCCGTGTACACCTGCGTATACACTACGGTGCCCGTGGGCAGCGTCGATTCCAGCAGACTGTACGAATCAGCGGTGACGAAGAGCGGCACGCGTTTCACTTTGGTGCCGTAGGTCAGGTTGCCCGAAAACAGCCAGTCCTTGGCGCCCGTTTTGATCGCCGGCAGGACCCAGCGTTGCACACCCCCGGTCATCGTAATGGTCCCGGCCTTGCGGTGCATCACCAGCGCCTTATACAGAAGACCGGCCTGCCAGTTTGGCGCGCGCGTTGGAAGATTGGTGGTGCTCCACCCGAAAGCGCTGATGCTGTCGCCGCCGCGAAAGGCGTTGTTCAGGCTCACCGTGAGCCGGTTCTGGAAGGCTGGACCATCGCCGTATGTGCCCCCGAGGGTCATTTGGAACGTACTGGCAAAGCCTCCCGTGAGGCTGGCCGTCCACGTGGGTTTGAGCGCGGGCGCATCCTGCCCCGTAGCGGCGAGGGACCACAGCAGTAATGTAAAGACAAGGCGATTTCCGAACATGATATATACCGGCATAACATATATCGGATGATCGGGTCTTTTTAATAACGTGCCATCCGCGACTGCGCCGGATGCGTTCGCAGCCCTCGACGAGTATGCTGATAGCATGTTGACCAAAGGCCCTGCCAGAAAGGTCACGATCTTCATTAATGAAGATGCTCCGCACCAACTCACTCCGCTCCACGACGCCGTGATGACGTTCCTCATGCGCAAGGGAATTTCCGGCGCCACGGCGACGAAAGCCTTCTCCGGTTTCGGCTCACACCAGGTATTGCACACCCCGGCGGTCGAAGCTCTCGCGCAGCATCTGCCCGTCCGCATCGAGTTCATCGACACCGCCGAGAAGGTCGACGACGTGCTGCCCACCCTCTACGAGATGGTGTCCGACGGACTCATCGAAGTGCAGGACACCACGGTCGTCAAGCACGCGCGCAAGGGGAGCAAGCCCGACCCGGCCGTCGCGCACCAGCGCCGCGATGCGCACGCCAAGCTGCTGCGCGTCTTCATCGGCGAGGCCGACCGCTGGCATGACGAGCCGCTCTACGAAGCCATCGTGCAGCGCCTGCGCATGATGGATATCGCCGGTGCGACCGTGTATCGCGGCATTCTAGGCTACGGCGCGAAGGGCCACGAACACAAGCAGAGCTTCTTCCATGTGTCGCGCGATCTGCCCGTCATGATCTCGGTGGTCGACACGCCCGAGAAGATCGGGGTAGCCGCCGAGGCCATCGAGACGATGCTCGAGGACGGCCTGATCGTGATCTCCGACGCCGAAGTTGTGCGGCTCGTGCGCAGCCACAGCCAGGAGAACGCCGATGGCGGCAAGACTGCCCGCTGAAATCCTGCGCATCCACATTTCTGAAACCGACCGCCTCCACGGCAAGCCGCTTTACGAGGCGATCGTGGCCCGCTGCCGCGAATTGCAGATCGCCGGAGCCACCGTATTCCGCGGACTCGAAGGCTTCGGCGAACAGGCCGAATTGCACAAGCACCCGATCGTCGTCACGGTCGTCGACACCGCCGAAAACATCGCGCGTCTGATTCCCGAACTCGCCGGCATGATCGATACCGGCATGATGGCGCGCTCGACCGTGCGGATGGTGCGCGTGCGCAAATCGGCCTAGCGTTACTTCAAGCGCTCGGCCACGATGGTAGCGACCTCGCCCAACGGCACGTCCGTGGACTGCTTGGCCTTGCGATCCGCCAGTTCCACGATGCCGCTCGCGAGCTTCTTGCCGATAACGATGCGGAATGGAATCCCGATCAGGTCGGCGTCTTTGAACTTAACGCCCGGCCGCTCGTCGCGATCGTCGAGTATCGTGTCGAGACCCAGCGCCAGGCATTCCTGATAAATCTTCCTGGCGGCCTCCGCCTGCGCCGCGTCGTTGAAATTCGCCGGCGTGACCACCACCTGGAACGGCGCGATCGTCTTCGGCAAAATCATGCCGTCTTTGTCGTGGAACAACTCGATGGCGGCCGCCAGAATCCGCTCGATCCCGATCCCGTAGGAGCCCATGATGGGGGTGACTTCCTTGCCGTCGGCGGCCAGCACGCGCAGCCCCATAGACTCGGAATACTTGTAGCCCAGCTTAAAAATGTGGCCGATCTCGACCGTCTTGCGGATGACCAGCGGCTGTCCGCATTTCGGGCAGGCGTCGCCCTCGTTCACCTGGCGCAGGTCGCGCACCTCGGCCTGAAAATCCTCGCCCAGCGTGACGTGCCGCAGGTGGTAGCCGTTCTTGTTCGCGCCGGCGATCATGTTGCGCCGTCCGGCCAGCGCCTGGTCGGCGTAGATCCGCATGTTCTTCACGCCGATCGGGCCGAGCGACCCGGCCTCCGCGCCGAACCACTCCACGATCTCGTCGGCGCGCGCCGTCCGGAATTCCGGATCCCCAGTGAGCGTGCCGAATTTGGACTCGCTCAACTGATGGTCGCCGCGCAGCAGCACCAGCACGGGTTTCCCATCCGCCACCAGTACCAGGCTCTTCATCTGCGATGTTTCCGGCAGTCCGGTAAATTCGGCGATCTCCGCGATCGTCTTGCGGTTGGGCGTGTGAAACTCTTCCGGCGTCAAATCGCCCTCGGGATCGGCGCCCGCGGCCGGTTGCGGCACGGAGATCGCCTTCTCCACGTTGGCCGAATAACCGCACGATTTGCAGATGGCGATGAAGTCCTCGCCCGCGTCCGACTCCACCATAAATTCGTGCGACTGGCTCCCGCCCATCGCGCCCGAGTGGGCCTCTACGACGGTGTACTCCAGCCCGCAACGATCAAAAATCCGGCGGTACGCGGCGTAATGTTTGTCGTACGCGGCGTCGAGTCCGGCCTGATCCATGTCGAACGTGTAGGAGTCCTTCATGATGAACTGGCGCACGCGCAGCAGTCCGCTCTTGGGACGCGGCTCGTCGCGGAATTTCGTCTGGATCTGGTACCAGATCTGCGGCAGTTGCTTGTAGCTGCGCAGTTCGCCGCGCGCGATCACCGTCATAACTTCTTCGTGCGTCATGCCCAGGCAAAGGTCGCGGTCGAAGCGATCTTTGAGGCGGAACAGGTTGTCGCCCATCACGTCCCACCGCCCCGACTCCTGCCACACCTCGGCCGGATTCAACGCCGGCAGCAGCATTTCCTGGCCGCCGATCGCGTCCATTTCCTCGCGCACGATCTTCTGGATTTTGAGCAGCGCCCGCTGCGCCAGAAACAGGTAGTTATAGATACCCGCGGAAAGCTGGCGGATGTATCCGGCGCGAAGCAGCAACTGATGGCTGGCAACCTCGGCCTCAGCCGGGTTCTCGCGTAATGTGGGGATGAACAACTTGCTCCAGAGCATAAGGTTGTGAAGGGAAAATCCAATTCTAGCACTGGCGGTTGAACGAAGGGCATGCGGCATGTGGATAGATGACTCGGAAAGCAGATACAATATCCGATAGATATATCCATGTCTCTGCCGAGCCACAATGCTTTGTCGAGAGCGCGGCGAGTCTTCGCCGACCAAGGGGGGATGCTACGCACCACCGAGGCGATTCGCCGGGGGATCCACCCGCGAGATCTCTACTCACTGCGAGACCGGGGTGAGCTCGAGGAGGTGGCGCGAGGCGTGTACCGGCTCGTCAGCGCCCCGCCGCTGACGAGCCCGGATCTGGTTGCTGTCGCCCTTCGGGTCCCCAAAGGTGTCGTATGCCTCATCTCGGCGTTGGCACAGCACCGCCTCACAAAGGAAATTCCTCACGCGATCGACCTTGCCCTGCCCAGCCATTCTCAACTGCCGCGGATCGGCGCCGTTCCGCTACGCGTGTTTTGGTACGCGGAGCCCTCGTACAGTGCGGGAGTGGAGGATTTCCTTGTCGATCGCGTGCCCGGGCGCAGGTACTCCGCCGAGAAGACCATTGCCGATTGCTTCAAATACCGGAACAAGATCGGTCTGGATGTCGCGATCGAAGGCCTGCGAACATACCGCGAACGGAAACGCCGGCCGGACATCAAAGCGCTGACGCACTTCGCGGAAATGGATAAGGTGCTCAGGGTAATGCAGCCGTACCTTGAGGCAATCCTGTGAGCAAACCTGACCTCGGCGCTTCCGTGCGCCAGCGCCTGTTCAACCAGTCCAGGAGGCGGGACGCCCGTTTCAGGAGTTGCTGCGGTACTTTGCCATGGAGCGGTTTCTCTACCGCCTCTCAACATCTGCGCACGCGGACCGCTTCGTTTTGAAGGGAGCCCTTCTGATCGCTGCCTGGCAGGGCCCGCTCTCACGGCCAGCAGTCGCCTCGAAGCCGCGGCCCTCGAATCGTCTCTCCCGGACGTACCCGGCTGCCGGGATCAGCTCAATAACTTGCTCGTCAGAATC
>Ga0105240_10006674_pt1 | contig 16920 bp, 16 predicted proteins | sample KBSC54metaG_FD_80426 | JGI IMG/M metagenome (GOLD analysis project Ga0105240, IMG submission 80426) | Corn rhizosphere microbial communities from Kellogg Biological Station, Michigan, USA - KBS C5-4 metaG | ecosystem: Host-associated > Plants > Roots > Rhizosphere > Soil | place: Michigan, USA...
CTGCACGTGACGCGGTCGCTCGTGGGCGCGACCGGCGTGCAGCCGGCGAGCGCGATGCCGGCGCTCATCGCGTGGCTCAAGGCGATGTCGGCGGACGACGTGAAGTACGTCGTGATCAACGCGGGGAGCTGAGCTCGCAATAATCGGTACCTCGTGCCGCTGCTCTGATGACGGCACGAGCGTGGGATCTGTGTACGGTGTTCGCGCGCGGTCGATCGACCGCCGCGAGCACCGTACGCTCGTTTTTCCCCCACGCTCAGCGAGGTGGCCGTCATGCACTCCATTCATCGGGGCCTTTCCATCGTCGCGATCGTCGCGATCGCCGGCGCGTGTTCCGATCCTGTTGCCGGTCCGGCGCGGAGACCGCGCCAGGATTTCACACCATCAGCGCCGGTCGCGGGGCGCGTCATCTTCCTTCCACCGCTCGGTGCCGGGGCGATACCGAGCGGCGCATCGGATGTGTCTCGACAGGTGGCGGTCGAAATTTGTGTCCGCGCGGATACCGCGTGTGCCGGCAGTGCGATCGCGCGCATCGACACGGGCGGCGGCGACGGATCGCGGCTGCGGGTGGTGGGCAGCACGGACATCGGGCGCGCGTTCTACGAGGCGGTGTGGCCCGTGCCGCGTGCGCTCGGCGACACCGGAGTGAATTTGCGCGTCGGCGTGGTCGTGGATGGGGCGCAAGGCGGGCGCGTGGACGTGCGCGTGCGCGGAAGCTCGGACGGGCTGCGACCCAGTCCGCCTAACGGAGAGATCGTGGTCGCGGGCCCTGACCTCGTGATCCGGTTCTGGATCGAAAAGCCGCCGCGACGATTTACGGTGCTGGTGGGACCCGGGGTACGCGGAGCGCCCGGCGCGAGCGATTCGCTGTGGGCGTACGGGTCGCGGGTGCCGTACGCGTTCGCTCCGGCGCCGGGTTACGAGAACGTGATGGTGCGGGTGGACGGCATGGCGGCGCTGCCCGTTGGGCTGGTGGTGACGGATACGGAGCACATCCTCACGGTCACGGCGGACCGGCGCGTGGTGTTGAACAGCAGCGCTCTCCCATTGTATCAGCGCGCGCGCGCGGTGCTCTCGGCGGCGGAGCCGGTTGGTGCGTACCAGGCGTATCTCGACATGGCATCGGGGTACGTGGAGTCATCGGCGCGCGGCGTCGACGCGGCGACGCAGGACGTGCGGGATGTGGAGTTCTTAGCGTTCGATCCGATCCGAGACTCCGCGGCCTTACGGAAGGTCGACGCGGCGTTAGGCGGGCACGTGTTCACGGTCGACTCCGCAGGAGGGGCGACGGTCAGCGCGTCACGGCAGTCGAGAACGAGAAGCGTGTTGCGTGGACTGGATGCTACGGGTGAGGACAGCACCGAAAAGACAGTGTTTCTCTATGTGAATGGAATTGCGACCCCGCAGTTCGGGCCGCAGGGCGCCATCGCGACGCAGTTCGAGCTTCGCAATATCGTATCCGAGGTTCCATTATTTCGAGATCATCAGAAGTTCGATGTTAGGCTTTTTTACAACCGCACCTATGGTCAGCAACGTCCGACGCCGGAACAACAGCGCGCGCACTGCGTGTCGCTCTTCGCCTCGAGGTTCGTATTCGGGTACGTTGGAGCCAATACATTCGCGTCGTTCATGGCAGCGTGCACTGCGGACCCAAGCTATCGCCGTTTCTCCGATCACGACCTCTTGGAGTGTGTACGGCAGATGTGGGCCATCATTGCGAACACTGACGGTGCGGAGGTCGACGCAATCGCGTTGGCGTCTCGAATTCAGGAGCTTCGCGCGAGCGGGCTACACGTAATCCTGGTACCGCACTCGCAGGGCAATCTCATGGCGAACCAAGCCATTCACCGCCTGCATGCCGTAACTGGCGAATTCGATCCAACCCGGGACTCGACGTGCATAGGACTAGTCTCACTTGCTTCGCCGACGAGTCGTCGCTGGGAGCTTGGCGAACACTACATCGCGCCGATCGTCGTTCGCGGCGACGTTGTTCCTACCATCGACAATGAATGGCCGCCAATCGACACCGACCTGTCACATCAATTACTCGATATTCCATCGCTCGAGACTGCTTTTAGGCCAACCGGAATCATTCTACACGAAGTGATCGGGAGCTATTTCTTGCAGTCACAGTCGCGGGCCGCGATTCGGTTAGGCCTCGAGAACGTCTATCGCGCATGCGCGGTCGCGAGTTTGGCGGTGCGGCCGACGTCACTGACGCTAACTCTAGGTAGCAGCGGAAGTATTTCGGCAATTGCATTAAACGCATTCGGCGACACGTTAGGCGGCAGATCCGTTTCGTGGATGAGCGCCGCACCATCGGTCGTGTCGGTTACGCCAATAGGTCCAATGGCCGCCCGCGCACAGGGCGTTGGATCGGGAGGCGCGTCTGTCGTAGCAAGCCGGATGACGCGGCGCGCAGAGTCCGCCGTGCTCGTGGTCAAGCCTGCTCCCACAGAGGACCCGTTTAGTTTCACTTACGTCGCCTCGTATGGAGAGGGCTTTTTCGGCGACGATCAACACCTGAGCGGTACCGTCGGACATCCGGACGCGGTACCGCTACCCGCGGGGACGCTACGGCTTTCGTTTACAAGTCAGTTCGGGCGTCTCAGCGCCTCAGTGAATAGCTCTCTGTATACGGCGAGCACGTTTGGCCTCGATTCAGTGATCCTCGGCGGCAATCCGGGGTCATCGTATCGACTCGTGTGGAACGATGATCACACCAGACTTACGGGAACGCTCGACGCGCTGAAGTGGATCTTCCGCGTCGGTTTTGTGCCGGCTCTACTGCCTGTCACATTCGAGCGTCAGTAGTGACGCCTGTGACCGGCCGAATCTCTTCACTTGTTGTCATGGCCGGCTTCCTCTTTGCGTCGGGCGCGTGCAAGCGCCCGGCGCACAAGACGGAGCATACCTTGCCGCACAGCGTCGCGCACTATCCTCACGCCGCCGACCGGTTCATTCTGTTGGTGCGAAAGCAGCTCACGGCGCCGGATCCGGCCGAAGTTGAACAAGAGATCATGTGCGAAGGGGAGCGCGTGTCGCGTGTGTTAGGCGACGCCGAGACGTCGATACGCCTTCGGTCCGCCCTTGACACAGCGTACTCTCGTCGCGTTGACAGTCTGGCCTTCCAACGAGTCGGGCGCGCGCTGGAGGGCCGTGTACTCGGCACCGGCGACCACGTCTGCGATTCGTTGATCGCCGCCGCCGATCGAACCGACCCAATCGTTCCGGTTAGGCAGCAGGAGCGGCCCTAGCGCGCTACGATACCGCGGCCGGACTCGCTGCGAGCGCGGTCAGCGTTTCGTCGTCCAGACGGTGGCCGCCGGCGAACATAATCGTGCGCGCGACGATCGAGTCGCGCGCCAGGCGCTCCGCCTGCTCGGCCACCGCCGCGCTCGTGACGAGACCGTCGTCCGTGCCGACCACGATGACGATGTCGGCCGCACGTTCACTCGCCGGCGCGGCGAGCGTGGCCAGGTCGAGATCGTGCGGAATCAGACCGCCCCACATGATCAGCCGATCCGTCACGATCTGGCCCTGCGTCACCCAGCGACACGCCGTCGCTACCCCCTGCGAGAAACCGAGCGTCACCACGCGTGGGAGTTTGCCGCCAATGTCGCGCCGAATCTGATCGGCGAGCGCGTCCAAATACTCGATGTAGTCGTCGATCTCGCTCAAGCGGTCTTCGCGCGTCATCCACGACGCGCCGACGGGCGAGTGCGTGTGGCTGCCCGTCACCGTGTCGAGATAGAAGCGCGAGAGCGCCTCGGGTGCGACGATGAGACGGCGCCCATCATTGAGCACCTCGAAGTGCCGCAGAAAGCGCGACGCGAGCTGTCCGTATCCATGCAACACGAACCACACCTCGGCTGGCGCACGTTGCGGGTCGCCCAACGTGTAGAAGCGGGCGGTTCGCCCGACGGGGAGGTGGTGCTCGCGCATCATGTGCCAAGAGTGCCGGAGCGGCGCGCCGTCGTCAATGCCGGACGCGGCCGGTGCCGATGTCGCGAGGCGTCCTCGCTCAACGCAGCGCGGCGAAGTGGACGAGCTCGATGTCGCCGCGCGCGAGCCGATCTCGAACGGCCGGCGACGTGAGCGCTGCCAACTCGTTCTCCCGCTGCCACGTATAGTTGTCCATCGAAGCGAGCTCGGCGTCGCTGCGGCCCGGGTGCATCATGAGCTCCGTGGTGCCTGGCGCAAGGTTGTCGAGCGCGCGCAGCAGATTGCGCTCGACGTCGCGGCCGCCTTGCAGCGAGATGCCCATGAAATGATCCGGGTAGCGGAGCGGCGATGCGGTGCGGCGAATGGCTGCCCAACTGAGCGCGACGAGCACGTTCGTCGCCAACCGCGATGGCTGCAAGGGCGTGTTGCGAAACGACTCGGCGGGCCATCGCATCGCGCGAATGCCGGCGCGCACCGCGGCCGCCGAAATCGGGTGCCAGAGCGCGGGAATCGCGTGTGTGTGCATGTGGCTGTCGACGTGCGTGATGTCCACACCGGCGGCACGCACCGCAGCAATCTGTGCTTCGCACTCGGCGCCGACTTCATCAGGATCGATACGCCCGGCGAGTACGCGCGCGACGAGCGCGGGCAGCGCGTGAAACATTCCGGTGCGCGCGTCGACGAGCGTGCGCACACGCGCGAGCGGCCGGCCCTGTACGAGGTTGATGTGCACGCCCACGCCGAGTGTTGCGTCGCCCTCGCGGACGGCGCGTACGGCGTCGTCAAAGGCAGGCATGTTGGCGAGCAGCGTGGTGGACGACACGACGCCTGCGCGATGCGCCTCGACGATGCCGCTGGTAACGCCTCGTGTGTAGCCGAAATCGTCCGCGTTGATGATCAGACGATGCGCGTCAGTCGTAGCGCCTCCGCCACTCGTTCGTGCGGATGCGGGCGAGGTCGCGCGCCATGTCGGCCGCATCTTTCACGAAGCGCACCGTGGTGGGCTCCTGATCGTAGCGGAAGTTGACGGCGACTTGTTGTATCGTTAGGCCGAACTTGCGCGCGATGAACAGCGCTTCGACGTCGAAGCCGAATCGCGGGATCGTGACACGCGGGAAGACGAGCTCGGCCGCCGCGGCGGTGAAGCCCTTGAGGCCGGCCTGCGTATCGCGGAGGCGTGGAATCAACGTCCACCGGACGAGCGCGTTGAAGACTCGGCTCATCACGTGGCGCGTGTAGAGATACGAGAAGAAACTCGGGCTCATGAGATAGCGCGAGTCAGGAAGTACACGACACGCGACGGCCACATCCGCGCCGAGCTGCAGGGCGTCGACGATCTTGTCGATCTCGGTGGTCGGATAGGCGAGGTCCGCGTCGGTGAACACGCGATACATACCGTGCGCGGCGCGCATACCCCGCGAGACCGAATAGCCCTTGCCCATGTTGCGCGCGTTGTGGAGCACGCTGACACACGGCGCTTCCGTGGCGAACGCGTCGAGCGCGCCGGAGACGCCGTCGTCGCTGCGGTCGTCAACAAAAATCAGTTCCCACGAATACGGACGGGAGCGCAGGAATGCCCGCAACTGCTCCAGCGCCGCGGGTAGCTGCGCGGCGCCGTTGTACACCGGAACGATCAGCGAGAGGATCGGCGGCCGCATCGCCGAGGAGTTCTGGGAGTTCACGCGCGAGCGCCTGAAGAGTGAAACGCTGGTGCGAAGTTCCAAATATACCCGCGCCGGACACAGCGGTGCGGTCGCGGCTGCTTCTTCGCGAAATCTTAGTCATCGACGGTGGGCGCGTCGTGTCGCGCGTGTTAGGCGGGGCGCGGCGCGCGCGGTACCACGCGCAGCGCCGCCGTCCGGGGCGCGTAGATGTCGGCGCGCGTGCGCGGCAACGCGACGTGACCGCGCGCGTCGGGTTTCGCGAACAAGACCTGCGCCAACCCAATGCGACCGCTGGCGAACGCGTGCGCGGATGCCGACATGTACAACCGCCATACGCGGTACGCCTGCTCGCCCACGAGCGCCACGGCCGCATCACGAGCATGCTCCAGCCGTCGCACCCAGTGCCGGAGGGTGAGCGCGTAATGCTCGCGCAGCGACTCGACATCGCGCGCCTCGAGGCCGGCGCGCTCGCCGCAGCGCACGGCTGTTTCGAGCGGCACGAGCTCGCCATCCGGAAAGACGTAGCGCTGGATGAATGCGCCCTGCGGCCAGAGCGCGCGCCTCGCGAGCGCGAGCAGACCGCCCGCGGCCTCCGTCCGTACGATGCCGTGATTCAAGAACAGGCCGCCGGGCTTCGTTAGGCGGGAGGCCGTCCGGAAGTATTCGGCCTGTCGCGAGCGTCCGACGTGCTCGAACATCCCGACGCTCACGACCTTGTCGAACTGGGTGCCGTCGCCGATCTCGCGGTAATCGCGCACTTCGACCCGGCAGCGGCCCTCGAGGCCCTCGGCGCGGATCCGTTCGCGCGCCAGCGATGCCTGACGCTCGCTCAACGTGATGCCGACGGCCTCGACGCCGTAGTTGCGCGCGGCGTGGCGGATGAGCCCGCCCCATCCGCAGCCGACATCGAGCAATCGCTCGCCGGGTCGCAGCCGCAGCTTGCGACACAAGAGATCCAGCTTGGCGTGTTGGGCGGCATCGATGTCTTCGGCGCCAGTAACGAAGTAGGCGCACGAGTAGACCATGTCGCGATCGAGCCAGAGCGAATAGAAATCGTTGCCGACGTCGTAGTGTGAGCGAACGGCCGCGCGGTCGCGGCGTCGCGAATGACGCCAACCCTGGTGAGAGAGGCCGGGCCGGCGCTCGTGCGCAGGTTCCGGCGCATGATCACGGGGTAATGCGACGAGCGCGCGCACCGCGTGCAGCACGGTACCCGTTGACGCGAGCCGCGTGCGGAGTGTGTCGCGCACCTCCACGGCCGCCTCCATGTTGCCCTCGACATCGATGTCGCCGCGCACGTACGCCTCGCCCAGGTGCAGCTCCGATGGCACGAGGAACGCGCGGCGGAGTGCGCCGGGCGAGGAGATGACGAGCGTGAATGCCGGAGGCGGCGCGTCGACCGTGATCGGCTGCTCGACCGTGCCGTCCCAGTATCGCACGGCGAAATTCCGCGTGTCGGGCGTGCCGAAGAGCGCAGCCACCGCAGCCTGCGCGCGCTCGCGCGAACGCGCATCGCCCAACGCAATCGGAGGCGTGGCGTGTGTCCAGAGTGCGGTGCGTGGCTCGACGGATAGCGGCACCGGCCGCGCTTCATCGAGCGTCGCACGGGCGCTGCGCCTCCGCTGCCGCGCATCGCCGCGCGTGCGCGACTCGGGTCCGTGTGTCGAGTCACCGAGGTGCTCGCGGCGTTCGTCCGAGTCCGAATGCATCGTTCTCTCCTCCCTGCACCGCGTCCGTTGGGCATCGCATGCCGTCTGGCGCGATCCGAGCGGGCTATGTACCTTACCGGTCCTTTCGTCGCGCAACGCAAGACGGATGTCGTTCGTCTACCGCCGGTCACCCGAGCGTTTGTCTTTCGTACCACCCACCGCGCTTTCATGCATCGCAGCCGTTTCCGCATTGCCGCCGCGCTCGCCGTCGTCGTGTTGGGCATCTCGTCCACCGCGATCCGCGCGCAATCGCTGCGCGGGTCTCACACGAGCGTCCGATACGCGTACACCTACGCTCGCCACCACGACCTCGATCTGTACCGCAGTGCGTCCGACGTGCGGCGCGCGATCCGTGACGGCGACTTGGTCCGGCTGAGGCCCAACGGCCACTACACGCTGCATCGCGTGAGCTACCCGTACGTCACGCCCACCACGCGGACGTTCGTCGAGCGCCTGGCCGGCCAGTACTATCAAGCATGCGGCGCGCCACTCGAGATCACGAGCGCCGTTCGTCCGACGCGGCGGCAGCCGGCAAACAGCTCGCCCCTGTCCGTGCATCCGGCGGGGATCGCGTTGGATCTGCACCGTCCGACGGGCACGTGCCTCAGGTGGCTGCGCCACACCCTGCTGACGCTCGAGTCCGAGCGGGTCGTCGACGCGACGGAGGAACGTCACCCGGCGCACTTCCACGTCATCGTATTCGGAGAGCCGTACCGGCGTTTTCTCGCCTCGCGGTAAGCATCGGGGGCATCCGCCAGACATCTGTCGTTCGCCGCCGCCCGCGAGCACAACGTGGTGTTCGCGGGCGTTGTGTGATGTCTCGTTGCGTCACTCGTCCCATGAAATAGATTGGGTCCCATTCAACTCCCGTCAAGTCCTCACCCACAGGAGCGTTGTACTATGTCCCGCAAGAGCCTCGCCCCCGCGGCGCTGCTCGCCGTTTCGACGATGCTGTCGGCCTGTCATCATGCGCCGCAACAAGTCGCGCAGGCACCGGCGCCTGCTCCGGCTCCGGCGCCCGCACCGGCGGCGGCGCCGGCGGACCACAGTGCCGACAGCGCACAGGCTGCGCAGGCACGCATGGCGCAGGCACGGTCGACGATCGAGCAGCGCATTCACTTCGAGTTCGACCAATCCGACGTTCGCACCGACGACAAGGCAGTGCTGGATGCGAAGCTGCCGATTCTGCGCGCCAATCCCAACATGCGCATTCGCATCGAGGGCAACTGCGACGACCGTGGATCGGAAGAGTACAACCTCGCGCTTGGCCAACGGCGCGCCGCGGCGGCCAAGCGGTATCTCACGGATTTCGGGATCGATGCGGGCCGTATCGACATCATCTCGTACGGCCACGAGCGTCCGGTGTGCTCACAGGGCTCAGATGAGTGCTGGTCGCAGAACCGGCGCGACGAGTTCGTGATCGTCGCGGGCGGCGACAACATCGCGTCCATGCGTTAGGCAAGGTCCGCGCGGCCGGCCTTTGCCGGCCCGCGCGTGGCGGCGCCACGACCCGTGCGCCGCCCGACGCCGTGGTACTCCAGCGCCTGTTGGGGCGTCATGTCGCGCGCGCTGTTACCCGTGTAGCTTTCCCGGTGACCGATTCGCGAGTCGCCTATGAGCCCCGAGCCATCAGCGATCTCGCTCGCGCCAACCGCCACTCAGCGCGAGCAGATCGTGCAGCGTTTGTGTAGCCATTTCGCGAGCAACCATCTCACGATGGACGAGCTCGAGCAGCGCATTGATCAAGCGTACAAAGCGCCCTCGCTGGCCGAGCTCGACGCGCTCGTGGCGGGACTCCCGGTGCTGGCGGACGAGCCGGTAAGCGCGACATCGGCAGCAATGGCGCCGTCCAGCGCGCCCGCGCTCCCGACGGTGCCCGAGCGCGATGTGCTCATCGGCATCATGAGCGGCCACACGCGACGCGGGCCGTGGGCCCTTCCCCGTCATCTCAAAGTGTTCACGGTGATGGGCGGTATCGTGCTCGATCTTCGCGAGGCATTCATCGCGCCGGGCGTATCAGAGATCGAAATCACGGCTGTGATGGCCGGCGTCGAAGTGTTCGTGCCACCCGGCGTTCGCGTCGAGTGCACCGGCTCGGCGTTCATGGGCGCGTTCGAGGTCGATCAGCGCGCGCAGTGGATCGCAGCCGGCGAGGATCGCGTGGTGCGCGTGACCGGTTTCGCGTTCATGGCCGGCGTCGACGTGAAAGTCCGGCCGCCGAAGGGAACGGCCCAACTGCGTCGTTGAGTTGCGTTAGCCCCGGGCGGCGAGATCCGGGCGCAACGTCGTCGCGTCACGCAGATAGACGGGTCGCGGCCGTTCGCGAGCGCGCGGCATCTCGACGTGCATGAGCACGCGCAGGCAGCGCGCGAGTCCACTCGGCACGGCAATCTCGGACATGCAGAGCAGCGGGACTCGGTCCCAGCCCAGGTCGCGTGCCGCGCGGGACGGATCGGCGGACGACAGATCGCGCGTGGTCGTGAAGATGATGCTGACGATGTCGGCCACGTCGAGATCGTTTCGGGCGACCATGGCACGCAGGAGCTCGCGCGTCGCATCGAGCAAGTCGGGCGCCGCATCGCGGTCGACGGTCGTGGCGCCGCGCAGCGCGCGGAGGCTGCGTGCGTCGCGGCCCAAGTCGAGCGCGCGCTCCGGTGCACGGTCCACCCTGATCTCCTCGATTTATCGTTAGGCGGCGCCCTTTCGCCGCGCCGACGCGCGCATGTTACATTCGGGAATGTCCGGCGAACGTATGCCGGGGGTGGATTGGTCTGTCAAGCGCACGTCGGCGGGCCGACGGACGCGAAATTTCTCGGTAGCGTGAGCGGAGCGGGGTCATGCGCATAGCGATCATTGGGGCGGGTCACGTGGGCGGGACGCTGGGGCGCCGGTGGGCGACGTCGAACGGCGCGCACCACACGGTCACGTTCGGTATTCGGGCGGGCGACGAGGTGGACCCCCAGTTAGACGAATTCATCGAGGGGTCGGGCGGCGCGGCGCGGGCGGCACCGGTGCCGGACGCTGCGCGCGGCGCCGAAGTGGTGGTGTTCGCCGTGCCGTGGAAGGCCGCGCGCGACGCGGTACAGTCGGCCGGCCCGCTCGCGGCCAAGATCGTGATCGACTGTACGAACCCCTTCGCGCCAGGCCTAACGGGACTCGACGTTCCCGCCGGGGGCTCGGGCGCCGAGGAGGTCGCGTCGTGGGCGCCGGGGGCGCGGGTTGTGAAAGCATTCAATACGACGGGCTTCAATATCATGGCCAACCCGGCGTTTCCCGAAGGTCCGGCGACGATGTTCTACTGCGGCGATGACGCATCGGCGAAGCGCGCCGTGCACGGATTGGCCGCCGAGCTCGGGTTCGATCCGATCGATGCCGGTCCGTTGTCGCGCGCGCGCGTCCTCGAGAACATGGCGTTGTTGTGGGTGAGCCTGGCGATGGGCGGCGTGTCCGGCGGCATGGAGCTGGGCCGCGACATCGCGTTCCGATTGGCGCGGCGCAAATCGACAGCATGAGGGCCCGGGCTTGACATAGGCCCCCGGGGTATTGATGCTTCGAAGGGTACCCCGTGGGGGTATCGCCTTCTTTCGGAGCATCATCGTGGAACGCGTCACCATTCAGATCGACGGCATGTCGTGCGGGCATTGCGTGGCCGCCGTTGGGCGTGCCCTGCGCGCCGTACCGGGCGTGGATGTGCAACAGGTTACCGTGGGCTCGGCGACGATCGCGTACGATCCGGACGCGGCGTCCCTCGACCGCATCCACGCGGCCGTCCGCGCCGAGGGCTACACGCCGTGCGGCGACACGCCGGGCGGGCCGACCCGATGACCGCCGCCGACGTCGTCGTCGTTGCGTTAGGCATCGGTGCCGTGGCGTGGGTCAACTGGTATTTCCGGCCGTTCTCGAGGCACTGACGTGGCGGCCGCGACGCGACCAACCGGCGAGACGGTCACCATTCCGGTGTCGGGCATGACGTGTGCGGCGTGCTCGAGCCGCGTGCAGCGCGCGCTCGCGGGGCGCCCGGGCGTGGAGCAGGCCGCGGTGAACCTGTTGTTAGGCAGCGCGACGATCACGTTCGACCCGCGGCGCGGCAGCGCGAGCGACCTGGTGGACGCGGTTCGCGCCACCGGCTACGGCGCCGAGCTGCCCACGCCGAGCGATGCCGGGCAGGCCGCGCCTGCGGTACACGATCACGCGCATCGCGGCGACGCGAGGAGACTGGCGCGGCGCGCCGGGTTCGCGCTCGTGGCCGCGGCGGTCTCGATGGTGCTCTCGATGGCGTTAGGCAGCGGCGCGATGCCGCAGGGCGCCACCATCGATCCGTTCATGCGCTGGACGATGGCGCACCTGACGCCGCTCCTGTCCGCGGCGGCGCCGTGGCTCTTCGCCATCCCGCACAGGGCCGTGCTCGGCGCGCTGCTCGTGTTGACCGTGGTCGTGATGGGTTGGACGGGCCGCGAGTTCTACACGCGCGCCTGGATCGCCTTCCGGCATCGCGGCGCCGATATGAACACGCTGATCGCGGTCGGGACTGGCGCGGCGTTCATCTACTCGCTGGCGGCGACCTTCGCGCCGGGATTCTTCGCTGCGCACGGCGTGGCGGCCGACGTCTACTACGAGGCGGTCACGTTCATCATCGCGCTCATCCTCCTCGGCAACGCCATTGAAGCGCGCGCCACGCAGCGCACGTCTGCTGCGCTGCACGCGTTGGCCGCGATGCAACCGGCGATGGCGCGCGTGCGAGCCAATGGGGCGGAGCGCGAGATCCCGGTGGGCGATGTGCGGGCCGGTGACGAAGTGGTGGTGCGTCCGGGCGAGCGGATTCCGGTGGACGGTGTGGTGGTGGCGGGTGAGAGCGCGGTGGAAGAGTCGATGCTCACGGGCGAGTCCATGCCGATCGAGAAGCGGCCGGGCGACGCGGTGATCGGCGCGACGATCAACGGCACCGGCGCGTTCCGCTACCGGGCGACGTCGTTAGGCGCGGACAGCGTCCTGGCGCGCATCGTCCGGCTGGTGCGCGATGCGCAGGCCACGCGCGCTCCGATCCAGGCGCTTGCCGATCGCGTGAGCGCGGTGTTCGTGCCCGTGGTGATCCAGATCGCGATCGTGACGTTCGTGGTGTGGTTCGTGGCGCTCGACGCGCCCGTGGGCGCGAGCGTGACGGCATCGGTGCGGGCGTTCGCCGCGGCAATCGCCGTGCTGGTGATCGCGTGTCCGTGCGCGATGGGCCTCGCGGTGCCGACAGCCGTCATGGTCGCGACGGGGCGCGCGGCACAGTTAGGCCTGCTCATCAAGGGCGGCGCCGCGCTGCAACGCGCGGGCGACGTGCGTACCGTGGTGCTCGACAAGACCGGCACCGTGACCGAGGGCAAGCCGGCGGTGACCGACGTCGTACCGGTGCGCGGCGGTCGTTGGACATCCGCGGGGCTCGTCCGGTTGGCGGCGTCGGTCGAGCGGGCGAGTGAACACCCGGTGGCGGCCGCGATCGTTGTGCACGCTGCGTCGGCCGTGGCGGTGCCTGACGTGACGGCATTTCAGTCGACCACGGGACGCGGCGCGCAGGGCACGGTGGCAGGGGATCGGATCGCCGTCGGCAACGCGGCGTTCATGGCTGCGTTGGGCGTGGACGTCTCGCCGCTCGCCGGCGATGCCGCGCGCCTAACGGATCAGGCGAAGAGCCTGGTGTACGTCGCCGCGAACAGCGTGCTCGCCGGCGTGATCGCCGTGGCGGATCCGGTGCGGCCGACGTCGCGCGCGGCCATCGCGCGTCTGCGAGCCATGGGGCTCGACGTCGTCATGCTCACCGGCGACAACGCACGCACGGCGAACGCGGTGGCGCGCGCGGCGGGCATCGATCGCGTCGTCGCCGGACTGCTGCCCGAGGGCAAGGTGGCGGAAATCGAGCGCATCAAGCGCGAGCAGGGGCACGTCGTCGCCATGGTGGGAGACGGCGTGAACGATGCGCCCGCACTCGCGAGCGCCGACGTGGGCATCGCGATCGGCTGGGGCGGCGGTACTGACGTCGCCGCCGAAGCAAGCGACATCACACTCATGCGTGGTGGCGTCGAAGCCGTGGTCACGGCGATCGCGCTGTCGCGCCGCACGATGCGAACTATGCGGGAGAATCTCGGTTGGGCATTCGCGTACAACGTGATCGGAATCCCGATCGCCGCCGGCGTGCTCTACCCCGCGTTCGGCATCCTGTTGAGCCCCGTGCTCGCGAGCGCGGCCATGGCGTTCAGTTCGGTGAGCGTTGTGACAAACAGTTTGCGGCTGCGGCGTGGGCGGCTCGCGTAGCTCACGCCACCATTTCATTCGACTTTATTCGAGAGCGTTCTCATGCCGAAGACTGCGCGACACGTCGAACCCGATCTCAAAGCGCGCAACCTGACTCGACTGCGCCGCATCGAGGGGCAAGTGCGCGGTTTGCAGCGCATGGTCGAGCAGGACCGATACTGCGCCGACATCATGACGCAGATCTCGTCGGTGCAGGAGGCGTTGCGCGCAGTGGGCAAGGAGCTCATGCGCAATCATCTCAAGTACTGCGCCACCGAGGCGATCCGCGCCGGCAATAGCGAAGCCAACGCGATGTACGACGAACTGATCGACCTCATTTACGCGCGCACGCGGTGACACGCGCGGCCGCGCGCGTGTCGACCGCTTCGCGAAAGTGCGCTGGGTGGCCCGATTCTCGCTCGCCCATGAGATCGGAGGGATACTGAGTCCGATTCCGTTCTATAGATGGGGCAGTGCGTCGCGAGGTGAACCGGGCATCGGCAGAGGATTCGTGGGCCGTGCATCCAAGAAGGCTGCGCGTGGCAGCGGTAAGCACCTTAGAAGGACTGGAACGCGGCATTCCGATGCACGGCGCGCCGCCGACTTGGTGTGCATGCTGGTCGAGCACATCGCCGACCTCACCATCTACGCGGTCGATCCGCGCGCGGCGATACTGAGCTGGAACGCTGGCGCCGAGCACGCGACCGGCTTCTCGGCAGACGAGATGATCGGCGAATCGATGTCGCGATTGTACACGCCGCAGGATCTCGCGAGCAACCTGCCGGCGCGCGAGCTCGAGCAAGCGATGGCCGTTGGGCGGTTCGAGAGCGCGGGATGGCGCGTGCGGAAAGACCACTCGCATTTTTGGGCCAAGGTCGTGGTCACCGCGCTCCGAAACTCGGGCGACATGCTCCAGGGATTCGGCATCGTGCTGCAGGATCTCACTGCCCAACGGGAAATGGAGCAGCAACAGTACGAGCACGCACTGCAGCTGGCCGCTCGCGACGCGGCGCGACTGGACGCCGAGGAGCGCGCGCGTGATCTCGCCGACCTGGTCGACCAGATCAGCGCGCAGGCATCGGAGCTCGAGCAGCGGCGTGTCGAATCGGATGCCGCGAGCCGCGCGAAGACGGATTTTCTCGCGACGATGTCGCACGAGCTGCTCACGCCGCTCAACGCGATCGGCGGGTACGCGTCGCTGCTGGCGATGGGTCTTCGCGGCCCGCTCACCGCAGAGCAGCGTGCAGACGTCGACCGGATACGGGCGAGCCAGCTGCGGCTGATCGGCCTGATCAACGATCTGCTGAACTTCAGTCGGATCGAGTCGGGTCACGTTGCGTTCAGTCTGGACGACGTGGTCTTGTCGGACGCGCTACGTGACGTGGCGGAGACCATGGCGCCGCAGGTATTGGCGCGTCAGTTGGTCGAGGAGCGCGTTGCGTGCCCCGACGCGGTGATGGCGCGCGCGGATCGCGCCAAGGTCGAGCAGATTCTGTTCAACCTGTTGTCCAATGCGGTGAAATACACGCCGCCGGGCGGCCGCCTGACGTGGACGTGCGCGGCGGATGGCGACCGCGTTAGCCTAACGATACGCGATACCGGGCGAGGCATTCCGGCAGACCGGCTGGAGGACATCTTCGAGCCGTTCGTGCAGGTGGGGCGCGGCTTTGCGCACCCGGGGGAAGGCGCCGGGTTGGGCCTCGCGATCAGCCGCGATCTGGCGCGGGCGATGGGCGGCGACCTGACCGTCGAGAGCGCACCGAACTTGGGCTCCGCGTTTACGCTGGATCTGCCGCGGGCGCGTTAGGCAGGCTGGCAGCCCGCTCGGCCTGCGAGACAGAGTCGAGCGACGCAGCCAACGCTTCGATGTCGAAGCCGTCACGCCGGATCCGGAGATCGAAGTAGACGACGGCATGCGCGACGTAGACGATCGGGCGCGCCACCAAGTTTGCCAATAAGATGAGCAGCGTCGCTACGCGAGCCGGAACATAGTGGTGGTCGGGTAGCGCGGCCCATCCCGCGCGGATCGCGAACGCCGCCCCGTAATACAAGAGGTTGGCGCCTAACACGGCAGGGATGGCCACACCGAGCACGTGCGGAACGAGCCCGCTCGCCAACCGCCTCGAGCGGCCGAGGGCCCCGAACACCCCCACCTCCTCGAGGGCAAATGCGGGTATGGCGGCGTACGTCCACGCGACGCACAGGAACGCGCCCACAATCACCGCGAGGAGGCCGCACAGTATGTAGAGGTAGCAGAGCAGCTCCACGGCCACGCTACCAGGCGCGCGCCGCAGCGACCTCGAGAGCGCTTCGCCTAACGCCACGGGCTGGCCGGTAAATTCCTGCGACACGAGGCATGCCGTCATGGCGGCGCTGATGCCCGACGTGAGCACTTCGCCCCACTCGACCCATCGCAGCGTCGGGGACGACACGAAGACCGCGATCACGAGAAGCGGAAGCGCCGGAATGAGCGCGGCCACGAAATAGTCCCAGTAGCGTCGCCGAAGACAGACAATGACGGTATCGATGAGGCCGGTCGCGGGGCGGGCGCGTAAACCGACGGAGGACATGCGTTGTCGAAGGGAGGAGGGCGTTGGCGGGGGTGCGTCGATGCTAAAGCCGGGGGCGCGCCCTGTCGAGGAACGACGGTCGAAACAGTACGGCCGCGCCCGCCGTATCGACCATCATGGCGTGAACACAGGACGGAGCCACGAGATCATGACGACTCGACACACGCGTGCGGAACCCGACCGCCGCGCGCGAGCCATCGCCGCGTCGGTGTCGCGCATCATGCGGATGCGGGATAGGTTGCGGGGCGATGGGACGACGGCACAACCATTCGTCAGCATCGGATGCGGCGACGGCCGAGTGGCCGCACTGGTGTCCGCCCGAGCCGCGCGGGCCGCGTTAGGCGCCGACCCGGCTCCGCCGGCGCGCGTCTCGATCCCGGTGGTGGCCTCCGCGGACCACCGCCTGCCCTTCCCCGACGGCGCCGCGGCCTACGTGCTCATGGCGGATGTGCTGCGCCGTTCCGCCGATCCCGTGACGCTGCTCAGAGAGGCGCTCCGCGTCGGACGCCACGGCGTGATTCTCACGGATCGCCTGGTGCGCCGACGCGGCGACCGCCTGCTACTGCGCGCCTTGGACCTCGGCGACGGCTCCCCGCAGACGCTGCGCTACTGGACGGAGCGCCAGTGGTGGGAGATGGCGGAACGCGCCGGCGCGCAGGTGACGCATTGGGAGCGCTTGCGGGACGTATACGCCCCACCCGCGTCGTGGGTGTTCGGCCGCCACCTGCACGTCGTGATGGTGCTCGAGCGCGACCCGGC
>Ga0105240_10006675_pt1 | contig 16917 bp, 16 predicted proteins | sample KBSC54metaG_FD_80426 | JGI IMG/M metagenome (GOLD analysis project Ga0105240, IMG submission 80426) | Corn rhizosphere microbial communities from Kellogg Biological Station, Michigan, USA - KBS C5-4 metaG | ecosystem: Host-associated > Plants > Roots > Rhizosphere > Soil | place: Michigan, USA...
TATCTACTACCAGAATTATTTCCATTCACATTAGCAGACAAACCGCTTAAAACGCTAGCACTAGCGGCCCACGATCCAGTGCCATTTGAACTAGGATCATTACAATTCGTAGCGTTGTCACAAGGCGCCGCATACGAGAATGAAGCTATGAGAGCAAGACCGCTAACAAAACCAAGCTGTCGCAATAAATTTTTCATGGCTTATTTCACCTCCAAGTCGTTGGCTTCAGGCTTGGCCGGCGCTTTTTGAGCGGACTTGGGTGTGCCAAGGTTTAACAGGTTTTCTAAATCGTCCAATTCGGGAAGACTGGGTTTGCGCGCTCCTGTGGCGGTCGCCGGGTTAAACACTCGGCCTTGGCTGGCCACCATTTGAGATTGCACGCCTTCCATTTTCCCCATGGCTAACTCCATCTGACGGCGAGCCGGCTTGAAGCGCGGCTCCGTCTCTAATAAGCTGTCGAAGAGAAGAACGGCCTGCTCATACCGCTGAGCGCGTACGGCCGCTTTCGCTTGTTCATAAATCCGGCGTTGTTCAGGCGACAGAATCGGACGCGGTTCGCCGAAACGGAAACTCATTTCGTAGCGATGGCTCATGCCCAATTCCCCTTGGCCTTGATACGCATAATCAAAAGACACGCCCTTGATTCTTAACCCCAAACCGGCGCGAATGCCAGAGCCTTCTGTATGGTTGTTAATGAAGCCGGTGCGTAAAGCAATATAGTGATTAAGCCAATATTCCACGCCGCCACTGATTTGGGCATCTTCGGCTTTCGGCACGCCATAATCCAATGACATATTTAATTTGCGATCCATCATCTGAACGGCCGCAAGACCTACTTTCCAGTCTGTCGGCAAAGGATCGGATTGAGAAAGAAATTTAATTCCCGCGCCCAAGTTCTGAACCACGCCACCTAAGCGAAGCGTTCCACCTAAAACGGGTTTCGGATAGATCAAGTTCACGCCGGTATCTACAGCAAATCCGTTGGCTTTCTCATCCGCCAATTTTTCTTGAATTCCTTTGAGATTAACGCCGGCTGACCACTGATTGCCCAGCCAAGCAGCGCCTACCGTACCCACCGCGTTATAAGCACTTTGATCGCCAATGGAGTTTCCATTTTGGTCAAAGCCGGCGATGGAACCATAGCTTAAATAGGAAAGACTGGCGCCGATGGCGCCATTTTCTAGCGGAATACCTACCGAAGCATTAGAAAATTTAAGGTTTTGGTACATCTGGTCATACATAAAGGAAGCTTGACGTTCCTGCATGAGGGCGAGGCCGGCAGGGTTCCAATATAAGGAAGACACATCATCGGCTTGCGCGGTATAGGCTTCACCCATACCAATGGCTCGCGCGCCTACGCCGACTTTAAGTACTTCGGCGGCTGTTGTCCCTGGGCTAGCTGCCCACGCTGAAGGACCCAAAATTCCAGCCAGTAAAAGTACGACCCCTAGTTTTTTCATTGTATTCATCCCCCTCGCACTTATGTATAGCCGAAGGAAATTACGGCAATGTGTCGCTAACGTTAAATTTATGTTAACTAGTAGATCCATAAGCTTGTAAGGTACATTAGTCCCAATATTTCCCCATTTCAACGGGGGGATTTACACGCCTTAACATCATCACGTTTTATTAACAGTTTTTCACTTCTTCGTCGATGCCATTAAGAATAGGATCGTGAAATGAAGCTGTTTTTTAAGTTGTAAATTATTCGGCTAATGTCTACGCGTCAAATCAAGCGGCGATATGCGCTGATGGGCAGCGTCCAAACCGTAACCCCACAGAAACGGTCCCCCTCAGGACAAAAAGGCCTAACCCCCGCTTGTTTTCGCATCCAACAAGGTGCTCCAAAATACTTTCCCAACTGCGGAAATGTTTTTTGAAGCTGCAATACCTCTTCTTGCGACGTCTTCCAAATTTCTTCCTGTGCAGTGTAGCAAAGACGATGGGTCCATTTGTGATGAAAATTTAACAAATCGCCGGACTCCTCAAATCGAATCGGAAAGGCATTGGGCAGCAAATACGACACACTTTCTTCATTTTCGCCGGCATTGATTAAGGACGCCATGCGCTGCCACAGCCGTTTCATAGCGTCGTGGTAATAGGCAAGCGCTTCCGGGTTCGCTTGAACCACTACCGGAATTAAATAATCCGGCTGATCCCAAAGCACCTGGCGAATTAACACAGGCCGCGAGGCCGGCGTCATGCGGTGACGCTGATCTTGAGAATCCGCCGTATGCGAAATTTTCTTTTTAAAGGTGAAATGGGGATGCACCAACGTGCGCGTGAGCTTAGACAGCGAGGTCAAATTAAGCGCTTCAGAAAAATACGGGTTCTTGGCTGGATTTAAAACGGCATCGATCGCTTTTTCATCGGACAGCGCCTCCGCCGGAAGTCCTAAAACGCTGCGCACGCTTTGCGCCAGAACTTTTTCAGAATTGATTTTATAGTCCACCATTTTAGAGGAATAACCGGACATATCGCGATCAAACTCGGCCAGAAACTCGCGCGTCCATGTTTTCTTTGCGTCATCCGCGAACTCTTTAAATAATTGGTATTCCAACGTTTCTTCTAATGGCAGCGCGTCTTCAATAAATTTAAAAAAGTCCGGATCTACCGCGTTCACCGCCGCGATCATTTTATCGATCACAATCTTCTGTTCTAAGGGCGCATCAAACTGTTGGCAAAGCCGGTGATAGCGATGGAGCGTCAGCCCGCTGATGGTGTGGTAGAGATGGGCATGCGTTGCCACCGGCAGCACATATCGCGCTACCTCTTGGCAGCGTTTCTTGATAGCACCGCGCCAGCGCTTTTCTTCTAAATTGCGTGCCGGATAGAGCCGCCGGTATTCAGCGACCACTGTCGGCTCGAGCATCTTTGCCAAGGTGTGATAGGCCTCCATCAATTCGCCAATTGCTTGCTGGTATACGGGAACATTTTCTTCAAGCAATGAAGGCGTGGTGAAATTTTCTGGTTTCATTTCTACATAGCGCTGGCTCACTTGTTCGGAGTTATAGAAAGGATGGCTATGCAAAAAGGACCAAATCATTTGCCGCGACACTTTGTCTAAGACAAATTGAAACGTGGCATGCTGAATGGTGGTATGGTGGCCGGCTTGATAAATGGATTGCGCGATCGAGTCGCGACGAATTTTGGCTTCCGGCGTGGCCGTCACATCGGCCGCATGAATCACTTTGGAGGAGTAACAGGTGCGTGCCGTAGCTACTGCATTGTCGTAAGGATTTTGGAAAGCATTCTCCAAAATGACAACCGGCTCTGGCGATAGCGCGGTCCTGCGGGAGGCGGCCACCGTCATGCGAGAAAACGTTCTACTTCAGTTAGGGAGTTCATGCGGGTGTAGCCATTATAAGCGCGCGCGGACCGATCAATCAATATGGGAATGAGGCCCGATTGACGCGCCCCCTCATAGTCGTCGGAAATGCTGTCGCCGACATGCGCGCAATGCTCGCGCGCCACATTCATGGCCGTCAATGCCGCCTCAAAGATTTTGAGGCCCGGCTTAGAACAACCCACCGCGGCGCTCGCAATTACGGTCTCAAAATACGCCGTAAGTCCCAATTCTTTCACAATCGAAAACAAACGATGGTCCCAGTTGGAGATAATTCCTAGTCGATAGCCTTTTGCTTTCAGATGATTCAGCGCCGGCAACGTATCGTCGAATAAGCGCCAGCATTGGGCTTGGGCGAATAAATCATAGAGTTCGATAAAGAAGGCGTGAAAATTATCGAAGGCGCTGACGTTATGAAAAACCTCCTGCACAAAAGAGTACCACCATTGCCGCTCGATCTTTTCGCTGGTCTGTCCAAGTCCGCCCAATCCATTGCGCAGGTGCCATTTCTCATGAAACGCTTTTTCAACTATAGACGCGTCAACGTTGACGCCATGCTTCAGTGCCGTCCGCGCATAGACCTCGCCGACGGAGGGCCAGGGTCGAAACAATGTTCCCCCCGCATCAAAGAAAACCACTTTAGTTTTTTGCATAGGTTGTCAAATCCTTCACATGGTCCTGCTGAAACGCTTTACGCCGTTCGGCACATTTATTGCATTGACCACAATGGCTTTTCCCCCGCGGCGACAAACAAGAGAAACTCAGATGCAGCGGCCATTGCTGCGTTCGACGAATGACTTGTTCTTTCGTTAATGCGCGAAACGGGGCGACGATACGCACGGATCGCGCTAAGGCCTCGCTTAAAGCGTTTGACCAGCACTTAAAAAAATGGGGTGTCGCATCGGGAAATGGATTGTGCTGCAAAGATCCTAAAGCGAGTTCTGGGATTTTTTGCAGCGCGCAGAATATGGCGGCTTTTACCGTCAGCGTGGGATTGCGTCCCGGCAAATATACCGCCTGATCCGGTGTTCGCGCCCCTGGAACGCGCGCTTGACGGTTACTCCAATGTGCGCCATACACATCATCCATCGGTAACGTCAGCACAGTTAAGGGTTGAATATTTTTTTGTTTTTTTACGGCGCGCAAAAAGCGGCGCAGCCAATAAAGCTCTACAGTTTCCCATCGCAAATTCTGCCGGATGTAAATTGGATATATCGCCTGATGTCGCGTGCTCTTGTCACCCACCAACGCGACACTATCTAATCCGCCGCTCACCAATATCGCCATCCCCTTACGTTGCATGCTGCCATTATAAGTCTTCGGCTGAAAGCTATAATTATTAGCATGTTCGAAATCGTGAAAGAAATTAATTTTTGTTATGGGCATCGGCTGCTAAATTATGAAGGCAAGTGCCGGCATTTTCATGGGCATAATGGCAAAGTGGAAGTACGTTTAAGATCGGCAACGCTTGATGAGAAGGGGATGGTGCGCGATTTTGGCGACATCAAACTTATTCTGAAAACGTGGGTTGATGACGTCTTAGATCACCGCATGATTTTGAATGAAAAGGATCCATTACGCATGACGCTCGAGAAAGCCGGCGAGCCGTTGTTTATTATGAAAGCCAATCCCACCGCAGAAAATATCGCCCACGTCATTTTTGAAAAAGCCAAAGAAAGAGGATTGCCTGTGGCCTCTGTGACCCTTTGGGAAACACCCAACTCCTACGCCACCTATCAATCCTAAAGAAGCGGCTGCGAAATAGGATTAGCGCGAGGTGACGTTGAATAAGAAGGCGGGGCGCTGCCAGCTGGTAAGACCGTGCGCGAGAGAAAGAAAAGCGACGTAGGCAAATCCGAATCCAAAAAGCGCAATAAAAGGCAGACTAATCCATTGCGTCATGATTAAGGCCAGCCAAAAGGCGCCCATAAAATAAATCGCAAACAGAAGCTCCATCCAGCCGGCCTTTAATGAGGCGGACCGGTAGCCCATTTTCTTCCAGCCGCGATCGCGCTTGAGCACAGAAAATTTAGGCGTGCGGCGGAATTCAAATTGCCGTCGGCTTAAGCCCCGCAATACGGCTTGTGTATTGCTTAAGCACATTCCTACACCGACAGAAATCATCAATGGCAAATGCCGCAAACGGAATTTCCAGTCTGGATAAATTTCTTTTAAACACACCCCATAAAAGAAACCGATGGATAAGGTCGTCGCAATCAATGCCCAGCCTTCGACCCAACCTGTTAAAAACCAGTGCTGCTGCGTGCGCAGAATAATGCTGAACGGCAAAAGAATCGATAAGCCCATCATCAATAAATATCCGACACAACCGGTCAGGTGGAACGTTGCCTCTATTTTTACTTTCAACGGTACGGTGCTGCGCCAAATTTTAGGCAGCATTTTTTTTGCGGTTTGAATCGCGCCGATAGTCCAGCGATTTTGCTGCGTTTTGAAGGCATTGATATCCACGGGTAATTCAGCGGGACATACGACATCGGGTAAAAAAAGAAACTTCCAACCCGCCATCTGCGCGCGATAGGACAAATCCAAATCTTCGGTTAAGGTATCCGCTTGCCAGCCGCCGGAGGACTCTATCGTCTTCCGCCGCCAAACACCGGCCGTGCCGTTAAAATTAAAAAAAGCGCCGCTGCGGTTACGTGCCGTATGTTCCAACAAGAAATGCCCATCAAGAAAGATCGCTTGAATGCCGGTCAGAATAGAAGATTGATCATTTAAATGTCCCCACCGCGTTTGCACCATCCCTAAAGAGGCATCGGAAAAATAGGGGACCGTTTTCAACAAGAAATCCACCGGAGGCAGAAAATCGGCGTCAAAAATCGCCACCAATTCCCCCTTCGCTTTTTCTAACCCCTGAGCCAAGGCACCGGCTTTAAATCCGGTTCGTTGGCTACGGTGCAAGTGCACAATATCAAGACCCGTCGCGCGCATTGCCGCTACTTTAGCGGCAACGAGTTCGCGCGTCATATCGGTGGAATCATCTAATACTTGAATTTCCAAGCGCTGAGGCGGGTACGTCAAAGCGCTCACAGAATCAATCAGTCGCTCCGCCACATAGCGTTCGTTATACAGCGGAAGCTGCACCGTGACAAAGGGGACCTCCGCTTGCAAAGGCGGCGTCATTTTTGTGGGGGCCCATTTGTAATAGCGGAAATAAAGGTAAAGGATCCAGTAGCGATGCAGCCCATATAACGACAGTAAAAAAACCAAACCCAAGTAGGCCATCATGAACAGGTGTGCAAATAATTCCATTGCCAGTTTCCTCTAAATTTTTTGTCTTTCAAACGTCATATGTACTTTAAGCGATGGTTCCGGGTACCCTGAAGGCAACGGCGGCATCGGATTGGTATCGCTGACCGCATGTTGAGCCACTTGGTCAAAAAATGGGTCACCGGATGATTTGGACACTCTTATATCTGACACGGCTCCGTCGCGTCCTATAACAAAGGTAATGACACAGCTTAAAGCCTCATCCGGCGCATGCCATTGCTTTTCCAGCCGGCTGTAAACTACTTTCAAATACCACGGATACGGAAACGGCTGTCCGGTCTTTGCCGATACGCTCGCCGCATTAGACCCCAAAGGACTGGCCGATGTATTGGTCGCCTCAAGATTATTCGCAACGGCCCAAGAAGGCAGCGACGGCGGCGTTTTCGACACAGGCTTTGGCTTCGGCGCCGGTACATGCGGGGCCGGTTTCTTTGGCGTCTTGGCTGCGATCTTAATCGCTTCGTGCGGCACGCTTTTAGGTACGACGGGCGCGGGCACCGGCGGTTCCTTCACTTTAGGCGTTTCGGGAGTCACAGGTGTCGCCGGACTTACCGATGGCGCAGACGGTAAAGAGCTGACTAAATCTACAGAATAGTAACTCATTGGCGGACGCGAGAGCAAAGTTCCTAAGGCCACTAACGCGCCAAAAAATAAACCATGCGCCGTAAACGAAAATAAGAAGTACTTTTTCAATGTCCTTTAGGTGAATCGACTGAAATTCCCAGCTTCGCGACATTCAAACGCTTGGCCACATCCATCACCGATACGACGCGCTGCAAGGCTGTTTCTTTATCCGCCTGAATCACCACGGGTCTGGCCGGATCGCTGCGTAAAAGTGTCGTCAATTCCGATTCCATTAAACTGGCCGGGACTGCTTTATCATTCACATGAATTTCCCCATCTTTCTGCAACGCCACCACAATCGGGCGATCGGGTGCTTCATGACCGGAGGTTGCCTGCGGCAAATTTATTTTGATTTGTTGTTGGACTAAGAAGGGTGTCATCACCATAAAAATAATCAACAGCACCAACGACACGTCAATTAAGGGAACCATGTTGATGTCGACAATCGGACTATGACGTTTTGAGGAACGGCGCGTCGGTGTCATGCGCTAACGGTTAAATCAACCACTTCTTCGGTACAGAGCTCCATATCTTCCGTCACGCGTTCCACTTTGCGTGCGAACATGTTGTAGGCGACAACCGCGGGAATAGCGACAAACAATCCCAAAGCCGTCGTAATCAACGCTTCCGCGATGCCATTAGCCACAACGCCCGGCCCACCGCCGGCATTTTCCGCAATAGCTTTAAAAGCGTGAATAATTCCCACGACAGTTCCAAAGAGACCGACAAAGGGTGAAATACTTCCGATCGTTCCCAAAATGGTGATGTAGCGCAGCATCTTGGCGCCCTCGGCGCGCACCAGTCGCTGCGCGAAACGCTCCAGCCCATCGCGTCCTCCGGCACGGAAAGCAGCGGGCGGATCGATCAAAAGGCAAAGCATCTTTCCAATGGGACGTTTAATGCTCATGCAAAGACCCATCGCTTGATCGCGTTTTTTCTCCGCTAGCGGCTTGCGCAATTGCGCCATCAATTCTTCGCGATCAAAGACCCAGCGGCGTAAGGTGAACCAACGCTCTAAAATAATCGATAACGAAAAGACTGAACAGAGAAGTAAAAGAGAGATCACGGGCCAGGCATTGGCCCACATCTGAGTCAGTGCGGCGACTGTAAACATAGAAGTCCTTTCTAACTTTTTTTAACCGCCGCTTCAGAGAGCGGCACAAAACCATGCGAAATAATAATTTTAAACACGTCTTCAATCGATATATCCAAATGCAGCGTTTGCGATGCGGGGATGTAAAGTAAAAGACCCGATGTAGGATTGGGAACCGTGGGAATGAAGACACAATAATGGGGTTCGGTGGAGGAGAAGACGCTTCCGGGCATTTCGCTGGTTATAAATCCAATGGTGTAGGTTCCCAAGCGCGGATATTGCACGAGCACTGCCGATTGATAAATATTCTTGGCGCCAAAAAATGCTTCCGTAATTTTCTGGATAGCTTCATACAAGCCGCGGAAGACCGGAACTTGATGCACTGCTTTATTAATCCAGTTGACTAGCCACTGCCCGACAAAATTAGAAGCCAATGCGCCCAAGGCCCAAATCAAAACAATCGTCAACACGAAACTAAGCGGGCGGATCGCTGCCGGCGGTAAGGCGACTAAAGACTGGTTTACCAAAATCGGATGAAGATAGCCGCTAATTAAAAGAAATAAAAGTTTGGAAAAATAAACGGTGAGCGCGATGGGCACAAAAATAACGAGCCCCGCGAAAAATTGGCGCTTTAATTTACTGAGCATGAAATAACATGTGATCCATTACTTTAGGATTCTATTAAAAGAGAGGCCCTTACAGCCTGCATAACCGCATCGGGAGATAAAGAAGAAGGCGCCGGTTGCGGCGATTGGAGCGCATAGGCCCAAGGCAACTGGTAATACCATTGCGCGGGATCGGTCAGAAAAAAAAGTCCCAGCGTCGGGACTTTAGCCGCCACGGCAATATGAAGCAGTCCGCCATCCGGACAGATCCATAAATCCAAGCCTTGAATAAAAGCCGCGACTTCGGTCAAGTGGTCCGCATAAAAAGCGGGAAATTCACGTCCTAAGCCGGCACATACTTCTTTATAGATGCCCACTTCATCTGCGCCACTGCCAGAACGTAATTGCGGCGGCGGCACAATAGCGACTACGGATAAGCGCGTATCGGCTAATAACTGCCGTGTTAATGCGACCCAATGGTCCACAGGCCATAACCGTTCTGGACGATGTGGATTACCGCCCAGGTTAATGCCAATCTTTTTTTTATCCTGAGGCAACAAGGACTGACGTGGCGCTTTCACTTTTTCTAAAGCGGCTGGCGGAATAAAAAACTCCGGCGTTAAATCATAAATGGGACCGGTAAGCGGCTCAACCAAGGCATTAAATTTTTTCACCTCTGGGAGTTTTTCCGGTGGCGCAGGCACCACAAAGGACGCCAACCAATCGCTCCAATTAGCGCCGCCATAAAAAGGATGCGTGTCATAGGCCCAGACATAACGCGTGCCCAGCAGACGCGCGAATAGAAAGCTCGTGAATGAGGGAATGCGACCAGACAGCACAAGCGCTAAATCAAAGTGCTGCCCGCGCAATGTTTTCACAAAAGATAAAAATGTCGGGCCGCGCATGGTTTTTTTATCCCATACCCATAACGTTTTGAAACGCGCGTGATATTCCATGACCGGCCGCAGATAACCGTCCACGAGCAAATGAATTTCTGATTGAGGAAAAGCTTGCGTTAAAGCGCGAATGGCAGGAGTCGCCAGAATTAAATCGCCAAAGCCTTGATGCGGACGAATCAAAAGGATGCGCGGCGCCGACGCCTTTAGCAAATCTAAGCGTATGGTTTCCGCCGATGCTTTTTTTAAAGGGAATAGGGTTCCGATTAAAACAGCAAGCGCGTTGCGGCTACGTTCTTGAAAGGTCATGCCTTTTTTATCCAGCGGCGCGCGCCCGAGATGAGAATTACAAAGGTGCACCCCATCATCATCATTGTCAGCGCAGCGTTCAGTCCGCCCTGAAATCCATGCCCTGGCTGCCGCATCAAGGGTAAAAAATTGTGCGTGATGTTCTGCCAAGCGGCGGTTAAGGTGGTGACGCTGACAACCACCATAGGAATCAAGGTCACCCAAAGATACTGTCGGCGTCCCATATTGATCAAGACCGTTGTGCCCACACACAGTGCAATCACCGCCAGCAACTGATTGGCCACGCCGAACATCGGCCAGATCGTGGAAATACTTCCCGTTAAAATAAAATAGGCCCAGCCGAAAACGACCAAGCCTGTCGATAGAATAGTCCCCAGCCAATAATCTGGGCGCTCCAGCGGTTTCCACAAATGCCCTAAAAATTCTTGCAGCACAAACCGTGCCACACGTGTCCCCGCATCAATCGTCGTCAAAATAAATAACGCTTCAAACATGATCGCGAAGTGATACCAATAAGACATCCATTGCTTCATTCCCGGGAGCGCGGTAAAAACTTGCGCCATGCCAATCGCTAAAGAAACCGCGCCGCCGGTACGACCGGCGACATTTTCTCCTACGGAAGCCGCCAGCGCCGGTAGATGTACCGTTTGAAAACCGAGCTTAGCGAATTTTTCCGCAGAGACATTAATGGCGAAGTAATCTCCCGGATGGAGCGCGGCGCAAGCTAAGAGCGCGGTAATCCCGACTAATCCTTCGAGAAGCATCGCGCCGTAGCCAATGGGGCGAATGTCCATTTCATTAGAAATCATTTTGGATGTTGTTCCCGACGCCACTAAGGAATGAAAGCCAGAGATAGCGCCGCAGGCGATCGTGATAAACACGTAAGGAAATACTTTGCCAGGAATAATCGGACCACCGCCGTGAATAAAAACAGAAAAGGGTGGAGCATGCAGGGTGGGATGTACTAATAAAAGGCCAATGATCAGAATCGCAATCGTTCCTAACTTCATATAAGAGCTCAAGTAATCGCGTGGGCATAAGAGCAACCATACAGGAAGAACCGAGGCGATAAATCCATAGATGGCGATGGCCCAAGTGACTTGTGTCGCGGTTAACGTAAAGGCAGGAGCCCATGAGGATCCGGGGATAAATCCACCGCCAATCACAGCCCCCAGCATGGCCACCACGCCGACAATCGTAGGGCCGATCACACGGCCGGGACGAATTTTGAACATATAAATGCCCATCAAAAGCCCCAGCGGGATACTGCAGGCAATCGTAAAAACTCCCCAGCAACTTTCTCGCAATGCATTAACAACCGCCAGACCTAGACCCGCTAAGGCAATCACAATCACAAAAAGAATCGTAATCGCCGCCACCGTTCCTGCAACGGGACCAATTTCATTACGCGCAATGACGGCCAGTGATTTTCCATCTCGCCGCACAGAAGCAAAAAGAATAATGAAATCTTGCACTGCGCCACCGAGCACCACGCCGATTAAAATCCACAAAAATCCCGGAAGAAACCCAAATTGCGTGGCCAAGACCGGACCTATTAAAGGACCTGCGCCGGTGATCGCGGCAAAGTGATGTCCAAAAACGACCCAGCGTGAGGTGGGCTGATAATTGGCGCCATCATTCAAGCGATGCGCCGGTGTAATGCGCGTAGCATCAAGGGCGACAACCTTAGAAGCCAGGAAAGCGCTGTAATAGCGATAGCCGATCGCTAGCACACAAAGAGCGGTAATCAGAAAAGGAAATGAATTCATTGGCATAACGCTATAAAAAGCACGGTCCATAACGCTAGATAATTATGCAATGCGCTCAAACAACGCTCACATCATGATTATGAACTTCATTCAGTCCCTGTCACCCCGGCGAAGGCCGGGGTCCAGTGATGGACGATGCACGGGATTCCGGCCTGCGCCGCAATGACGTCTGTAATCATGCCTCATGTGGGTCTTTAGGGGGGGTGAAGATTGGGGCTTCTGTAATCTATATCTCTTTTGCCAAACTCCTTACACTCATAGAATGCTCCGCTTTGACCGTCTCACACGATCGCTGATTTCATGTTTCTTGATTGTCGCTATCCTTGGAAATACAGCACAGCCTGTTGCCACGTCAGGACGCGCTCAATACAGCTCAATATGGGCACCCTCTATTACCGCCCAAGCTTTTGCTGGACGTGCCGTATGGCTTGGCCGTTTATGGCCTGTGGCTTCGCGGATTCATTCCCACATTATTCATAGCGTCTCAGAGCAACACCCCATCACACCAGTCTCGCTCGTCCTTCTTGTTTTTAGTGGAAGTCACTATTTACTCCATCACAATTTAACAACGGCGTTGATGACGTTTTCTTTTGGAATGGGTCTGGCTATTCGACTTATTAATTCTGCCCAGGACCAACGTGATGTCATTATAAGCCTATGCGCTTCCAATGATCGCGAGAGTATAAAGGAACACTTGCAAGATTTGCTCGATAACGATCAAAAGCGCGAATTAGGCATTGCACTCGAGACATTAGCGGGACTGAGACATGTACAACCCGACCTTCGTATCGAAAATACATTAGCGGAATGGATAGACCCGGAGACAAACAACCCGTTACGATTATGGTGGCCCGAACTTCTCCATGTGCAGCGAACAGGTCTGCTGCGGGACGCCATCTTTCGTCTATTTTTTGGCCGACTACAAAAACCCTTCGTTTTATCCCACTTTGACAAAGCCAAGGCGTATTACCAGACCATTGCGCAGATTTTGGACATCGCGGCCGCCTCTCCGCACCGGGCTTTCAAGTATAAAGATCTGCTCAAACAAGCACAACGCCAGTTACTGGCCTTGCCATCAAAGACAACCACTACAGCACAAAACAACTGGGTTCTCGAGCAAAAGCTCTTACTTACGCATTGGCTCCATTTAATTCAAATAGAACAAGTCCATCAGAATACAGAATTCCTCACGGAAATTGCTTTTATTGAAGCGGCTTATTATCCCCTGTGGGTCGCCGGACAATCTTCGGCGGATAACCTGGACTATAATGCGTCTTGGATTGGACCCGATGCCATTGATTGGTTAGGCCACCAACATGAGAGACCCGCTCCTTCAGAGACGGAACGCAGGATGGCCGCGCAGCTCCTTGCGCATTGTTACGGAGAACAACCGGAGATTCCCTGGGATCCCTTCGACCTATCGCCCCATTCTTTCATATCCCTATGGCTCGCTATTAAAGACTTTGACAAAACATTGATTCTCCGCTTGATTGGGCAAATAAACCGTCTACTTAGCAAAAATATCGAAGAAGCGATGACTCATTTTAACCTTGTAAAGTCACGCGCCGATGTTAAGGCAGGAGACCTCTTAATGACGTATCGAGAAGATCCTAAACAACTCATCGATATCATACGGGTTGCAGACATACAGGACAAGATAACCGCTTATAGTTGGGTCAAACAAGAACATGTCGTCTTGTATTATCATGGCCAAAATCGCAATCAACTAGCGCTCTGGAGACTTATCAGTTCTGATGAATTTAAAAAAATAACAAAGAAAGTAAAACGCGTCGCCTCTACCAGACTTCTGCCTTATTTAAAAACGCTATGGACCTCTGATAAAGAAAATGTGAATCGCGTTTTTTTAACAGGCGTAAAAAATATCAAAGCAATGAGTTATCACGAGCATGACAACGGATTTTTGCTGGCGTTTTTTCCTTCGCGTGGATCTTTTTGGTTTGCCTGGTACGCCGCAACGCACGTGTTGGAAATTGTATGGAATGATGAATTTATCTATCTCTATGATTTTATTCAGAGGCCCCTGGTGACTATTAAGAAAACGGACTCCGGAGCCATGCTTTACATATGGACACATGAGTTTTGGGCGCTTTATATAAGAGAAAAAGAACGCCTTGGATGGCCGGAAAAAGGTCGTGTGCGCGGAATCCCCTACCGATTTCTGCCCGAAGAAATTCCCCCAGAACCTGTTCGGTCTGTGACTGAAGCCGCTTAACGCAAAGGGCATGAAAAAGCCCTGGCGCTAACCAGGGCAATTTTCATTCGTCGAACTAATTAAAAAAGTTTAGAACTGACGCGCGAATTGTGTCCCATTGTCGGGACCGAGCATCGAGATCGTTTCCCCACCCAGGGCAGCGGCTAACGAGGGATCTTCGATCGCCTTCAAATGAAGTGTGACTACAGTATTGTCACCTGCCACGACTTGAATATGCGCTTCGCGGCTGGCGAAACGGTCGTAATATTCACCAGTTTTCCGCATGATGGCGCTTGAAATCCGGTAGGTGCCGGCCGGAATGCTTAACGTCGCGGTTCCAGGAATTTCTTTCCCGCCCACAAATTTGGTTTTAGCCTCTCCATAGATATAAACGGGCGCATGTGAAACCAAAGCGCCATTTTCATCTAGGATCGTAATGTTTACCGTACCCCCCATAGGAAGGCCAACGGCTTGCACGGATTTAATGCTGGTGGCTAAGAAGATCGCGGCCAAGACGGTTTGAAGTTTCAAGGTTGAAGGTTTCATGTCCCGAGTGTAGGCGCGCTAGGGATTTCGTCCAGAGGCTCCTCTTGAGCGTTAAACGCTGTTTTCACCCTTTCCACGCATCACCTCCCTGCCTCAAAAAGGCTTATTTTTCAATGACTTTTATAATTCCCGTGTTAAGAGAGGTTTTGTTGTGATTTTGGTGTGGTTGTAAATTAGTTGTGATTTGACGCACCAGCCCAAAAACCTATAAACTCGGGGTCGCTTGGACACTTCTCTTTTCCAATCCATGATGCTTGGCGTGATCCAGGGACTGACGGAGTTTCTTCCCGTCTCCAGTTCCGCACACCTGATTCTATTACCCCGCTATTTTGGCTGGGTTGATCCAGGCCTTGCTTTTGATGTTGCACTGCACCTAGGGACGCTTTTAGGCGTTCTCATCTACTTTCGCGAAGAATTGGGCGTCTTACTCAAGTCTATCCTCTTCTATAAGGAAGCGGCCCGCGCTAGCGATCGTGTATTAGTAGGAAACATTATTCTAGCCACGATTCCCGGCGCGCTAGCGGGCCTGCTTTTAGAGCACCGCGCCGAATCCACGTTCCGGTCGCCCCTGCTTATTGCCTACACTTTAATAGTGATGGGAGCATTATTATGGCTAGCCGATCATTTCGGTAAAGGAACCAAAGGAATTAAAGACATTACTTTCCGTACAGCTTTGGTGTTGGGGGTGGCTCAAAGTTTAGCGTTGATTCCCGGCGTTTCTCGATCGGGCATTACCATCACCTTGGGTTTAGCGTTTGGGTTGGAACGCAAAGCCGCGGCGCGTTTTTCTTTTTTAATGTCGATTCCGATTATTGCCGGTGCAGGCCTCCTTAAAGCCAAAGCCATTTGGTTGACGCCGGATAAAATGGCGCTAGCCGCCGGCTTTGCTGCCTCGGCGCTGGCCGGATTTTTTGCTATCTGGATTTTAATGCGTTGCGTCGAACGTTATCGTTATACGCCTTTTGCAGTCTACCGCTGGGCATTGGGTCTTTTTGTCCTTTTGAACCTCTCTCATTTTGAATAAATTCACTTCTTTGCTTTGTCTTTTTGCCTGGTGCTCATATACCAGCGCTTTGTCACTTGCGCATGCCGATCAAGTGATCATGAAAGACGGAACGGTTTATAAAGGGAAGATCCAAATCGATAACGGGAAAGCCATTTTAATCGGCAATCCTCCGTTTGATCCGAATGCTTACCTTCTAGAAAATAAAGATATCGATAAAGTGGTTTATGAAGAGTATCACTTGAATCCGCCGGCGCAACGGCGGCGAGGGCTTTTAGTAGAAACGCGCTTGAACGGCATGGTTTCTTCGTCGGATCAATTACCTTTAAATCCAGCGCCGAGTCTTTATGTGGGTGCCGGATTTCGTTTTCATCCGTTTGTTGAGTTAGACAGCGGCTTAAACTGGGCGCCGGAATTACGCGGCCAACGAGAATTATCCATCCGGAACACCGCCACACCGCCGCAGATGCGCAACTATCAAGATTTTCATGCACTCCATGGCATTATCGCCGGACGTTTTTATCCCTTTTTTCAGAAACCCTGGAAGATTGAGCCTTATTTGACGGCCGGTTATTTGTGGGGCATGCTGACGCCCTCGGGGACGAACGATAGTTTGAAAGGATCGGGATGGTTGACGGGCTTCGGCGCGCATTATCCGTTGACCACGCATTTTTTTCTTGAAGGCCGTTTCGTTTATGAGAGTCTTTCTTATGACACCATTCACTTTATGGATCAAGACGGTTCGCTCAATCCAAAAGTCGATGAAAACAATTACACCTTTAGCGTCGGAATTTCATGGCGCCTGTAATTCTGCGCGGTTTATTTTCTAAAATTTCTAAATGACTATAAAAACAGGATGGCTTCTCATCGCATTAATAACCGTTTCCACAACCGTTCAAGCAGTCACTAGCCGTGTGGGCAATACCGAAGATATGGGCGTTGGATTTGCGCTCGGACAACCGATGGGCGCGACGGCCAAATATTGGTTAAGCTCGACCACTGCCGTAGACGCCTTCGCCGGATACCACTTTAACAGCAACTTCGATATGCATGCCGATTATCTTTGGCATTCCTTTTCCAGTTTTGATGTGACCAGCGGACGCCTGCCTTTCTACATTGGCTTGGGTGGACGCGTGAACTTAGGCGACAGTTCGGATTTCGGCATGCGTACACCTTTTGGTATTTCCTATCTCTTTCCGACGGACCCGATTGAATTTTATGCGGAA
>Ga0105240_10006676_pt1 | contig 16917 bp, 11 predicted proteins | sample KBSC54metaG_FD_80426 | JGI IMG/M metagenome (GOLD analysis project Ga0105240, IMG submission 80426) | Corn rhizosphere microbial communities from Kellogg Biological Station, Michigan, USA - KBS C5-4 metaG | ecosystem: Host-associated > Plants > Roots > Rhizosphere > Soil | place: Michigan, USA...
GCAACCAAAGGCGGACGAATAGTGGGTTTGAGGTTTTCCCCCACCGAAGCCCTGGCCGGGAAAGCTCGCGATTTGTTGCTGAAGATTTCGTTCGATGGTGGAGCACCCGCTGTATTGTGTCCGCTGGGGGATTTTTTCGGCTACGCTTGGGGGGAGCCGGCGACGCGATCTCTGCTCGTGGGGACCGTCGGGACAACCAACTATTGTTATTTTCCGATGCCCTTTGACCACACTGCCACCGTCGAGGTGACCTCGGAACGGAACGCGCCCGTGGAATTGCAGGCGGAAATCCTGCACGCGGCCGTGCCGCGCAGGCCGGACGAAGGAGAATTCTACGCGGTATGGCGCCGGGAGAACCCGACCAAATTGGGCGAGCCCTACACGTTCCTGGAGACGACCGGGCGAGGGCACCTGGTGGGCGTGGTGTTGCAAGCGCAGGGTTTCGAGCCGGGCAAGACGCTCTTTTTTGAGGGCGACGATGAGACAACGATCGATGGGGAAACGGTGATCCACGGGACAGGTTCGGAAGACTTTTTCAACGGTGGTTGGTACGATGTCCCGGACCGTTGGGAGAAGCGGCTTTCTTTTCCGTTGAGTGGCTGCCTGGGGTATGCGAAGCACGTGGGCCGCACGGGAGCCTACCGGTTTTTCCTGGGGGATGCATACGCCTACCATCAAAGCTTGCGGCAAACCATCGAACACTCGGGCGAAAAGAATAATATCCTGACCGACTATTGCAGCGTGACGTATCTCTATTCGGCCCAACCGCTGACCACGACAATCGCGCCGACCCCGCTGAAGGAGCGTGCCGTTCAAGACCCGCGCGAGGTGGTTTTTCCAGCCTGGTGGCAAACTCCGATCCATGCCTGGTCGTTCGAGCGCGCGACGCTGGCGCGGAAGAAAGAAGTGATCGATAAGGAGGAGGTCCGCTACCTTTCGATCTCGGCCACGGGCGAGGATTGGTTTGGCCCGCATTTCCTCTCGCCGGTGTGTGAAGTGCCCGCCGCGGGGCGCTACGCCATCTATATTGAAGCCGTCAAAGGGCCCGCACAGGGGCGGGTGCAATTATTCCAGAATGAGAATCCCGTGAGCGAGCCCGTGGACCTGTTTGCCGTGACACCGGTGAAAAGTGGACGGCTGCTCCTGGGCAAGCTGGATTTGGAGGAGGGAAAAAACAATTTGATGTTTAAGCTGGTGGACAAGAATCCGAAGTCTGCGGGTCTGGGCCTGGATTTGATCCAGATCGTTTGCGCGCGGGAGTGAATCCCGGATTATCCTTCCTGCCAATGCGCAGGCAAATCTTCTCACGCAATGGCGCTACGCTCGCCGGATTTCTTTGAGTGCGGCGGCACGTTCGGGGTGCTCAAACGCATCAGCGAACTGATCCAATTCCTGATTCGTCATGCGCAGGGCGGTGCCTACTTCACGCCATTTGGATAGAGCATGCTCAATCCGGCGCAGAATCTCCTTCGCCTCAACCCGTGCGATCCGAAAGCAGGGTAAGGCCGACATGGCGTTTTCGCCGAGCGACGGCCACATTATGGCCGAGTGTGGCCAGCGAACAACGCAGTCGCAGGGGAAGAACGGCATGGATGCCAGATCGCATCGCTGATGGTTGTAAACACCTTCCGGATGCTCCCCGCGTTGAAACATCTGCTCAGGGACTCTGGTTTACTCGGGGAGCGGGCAGACTAATTTCATACACAGGACGAGAATGCGTGCCAATTTTTTACCGCACCAGCACCAACCAAATCACGTTGTCGCCCGGCTTGTCCACCAGGTCGTCAGGCTCCTTGGGCAAATGGGTGAACCCCGCCAGCGGCGATGAACGGCCGATTGAGAACTTTTCGGGAGAGCAGGCGAAAATAATCCTGCCCTCAGGATGGAATGACGCCCCTTTGTATCTCAGGAAATAAAGGAGCGGGCGACTGGGGGTAGCATGTGGTTGGCAAGGAATACCGTTCGGATGTTGGCCTGGCGGCACTGGATCAAGGCCCAGACTGATTGACCATCGCGACTGAGGCCGGTAGGCTCACGCCATTATATGAGAACATTCGCGCTGCTGATGTTCATTTGCGTTATGTCGAAAGTCACCTCTTTTGGCCAGGCGGAAGCAACCAAGAACACATTCACCATCACATTGGATCCGGTCGAGAACGGCTCGATCCAGGTTGAACCGGCCGTTCCGAAGGATGGGCAGGTCAAGGGAGGCACGGTGTTGAAAGTAACGGCGACGCCTGCGTCGGGTTACGCATTCGACAGTGGTTATTATTCCCAGCCGGGGATGTGGGGCAAAATGTTTTATGAATCAATGACGCCGACGTTCGAGGTCACGGTGAACCAGAACAAATCGATCGGCGCGTCGTTCATCGAACAGAAGGCACTGGTGGGATTCACGGTCAAGCAGGACATTGTCTACGCGCAGCCGGGCGTAAAGAAGTTGAAGTATGACGTTTTCTCGCCAAATGGAGCGAAAGATTTGCCGATCATCGTGATCATCCACGGCGGCGGTTGGGTTTCGAATACAGAAGATATTATGCGCGGGCTGGCGCGGGAATTGGTGCGCGGCGGCAATTATGTGGTTTGCAGCCTGGATTATCGGTGGATGGGCACTCGCGACGGCGACCAAGGCACGAACACCATGGCCAATTTGATTGAAGATGTGTTCGGCGGATTGGCACACATCCAGGAGCACGCGAAGGAGTATGGCGGGGATGGTTCGCGCATTGGAGTGACGGGCGATAGCGCGGGCGGGCACCTATCGGCGGTGGCGTCATTGATGCCGAACATGATCGGCGACGGCGGATTTGGGGTGAAGGAAGGCGTGTATGAATTCCATCCGACTTATCTTCCGGCGGGGAAAACGGCGGAGCAGGTGCAAAAGGATCTGTTGAAGGCGATCAAAGCGGCCGCGCCAAGCTACGGCGTTTTTGGCGGGCAGATGATGGCGGGAGTTTTGCGCGGTCAACCGGACGCGGTCATCAAGGCGGTGTCCCCGCAGGAACATATTCCGGATGTAAAGCAGCGCGCTGTGCCTCAATATTTGTTACGCGGGACGGAGGATGGATTGGTCACGGACCCGGGCGTGCAGGCGTTTGCGGATGCGTTGAAGGCGGCGGGGCAAACGGTGGAGTATGTGCGCGTGGAAGGCGCGGCGCATGCGTTTTTTGATTGGAAGCCCGATCCGCGCACTAAGGCTACGTTCGCGAAATATGGGGTGCCGTACGCGGCCAAGATGAAGAGTTTCTTCGATAAAGTGTTCTATTCGCGACGCAGCGCGGCGGGGAAATGAGCGCCTGTGTTGGTATCGGCTATTGGGAACGATCCCAACCCACTCAAGCGAGGGAACCAGGTTTTCCAGGAGCTACACGGGGCCGATGGCCACACGCACCTGGAGTTCTTTCCGGTGGCTGCTGGCGGCCTAGCCGTCCATGACGTTTTCAAAAGCCATTCTTGGTTCAGGTTGCCGGTGCAGGCTCGTGGACAGATTGCCCCGTCCGACAATTCCGGTTCTGGCACTTTCTACGCTTCTGTCTGTCCACGCCGAACCGCAGCCTCTCAACCGGAGCGCGACGGATCACGATCGGCCCTTCCCGCAAAACGCCGACTTCTACGTTTCTCCACAGGGTCAGGATGGATGGTCCGGACGCGTGGCGAGCCCGGAAGGAAACAACGGCCCTTTCGCCACGATCGCACGGGCGCGGGACGCGGTGCGGGCGTTGCTCAAATCTCGAAAGGAGCCACGGCCAGTGCGCGTGATGCTGCGGGGCGGGACCTACTACCTGGACCAGCCGCTGGAATTCGGTCCTGAGGATTCAGGTTCGCCGCAAGCACCCATTGTTTACGCGGCCGCGCCCGGGGAACCAGCGGTTTTGAGCGGTGGGCGACGTCTGAGGGGCGGCAAGTGGGGCGAGGTGAACCACTGCCGGGTTTGGGTCTTTGAGATCCCGGAGGTGAAAGCGGGCACGTGGCGGTTCCGGGAGCTCTTCGTCAACGGCGAACGCCGGCCTCGCACGCGACTGCCGAACCAAGGAGAGTACCGGATCGAATCTCTCCCCGGCTACACTGGCGACTTCCTGCGAAGCCCGACCAGGAAATTTGTTTATGCCCGGGGCGACATTGTTCCCACGTGGCACAACCTACAGGACGTGGAAGTGGTCGGCCTGACGCGGTGGTTGGATAACCGGTTGGCGATCGAAAGCATCAACGCAGAGACGCGCACGGTCACCTTCGACCGCTCGAGCCTTTTTGCGCTTCTTTCGGGAGACCAGCCCGGACCCTATTGGGTGGAAAACGCGTTCGAAGCTTTGGGCACCCCTGGGCAGTGGTATCTCGATCGCCCGAGCGGGCTGCTCTATTACGTGCCCCGCCCCAGCGAGGAGATGACGTCGGCTGAGATCATCGCGCCGCGATTGACGCAGGTGCTACGGATCATCGGCCGTGCTGACGCTCCGATTCATGACCTCCGATTTGACGGTCTCACCTTCACAGCCACAGAATGGCAACCGCCGGCCGGCTACGCCTCCTCGCTCCAAGCCGGGATCGAAGTGCCGGGCGCTTTGTTTTTCGATTACGCCCGACGCTGCGCGGTCACGGGCAGCCGCATCGAACACATCGGAAACTACGCGATTGAAGTGGCCGTGGGCTGCGCCGACGTAGAAATCTCACACAATAAGATCACTGATATTGGGGCAGGAGGAATAAGAATCGGCCACTTTTTCTCGTGGGAAACGGATGATTCGGGTCGGCTAACGGAGCGCGGACTCCAGCGGAGAGCCGCCATGCCGCACGGGCCGCACAGTGAACGGATCTTGGTGGCCGACAACGAAATCGCGCACTGCGGCCGGTTTACTCCAGAGGCGGTCGGTATTTTCGTGGGTGACAACGCCAACAACCAGATCCTTCACAACCACATTTGGGACCTGTTCTACTCAGGCATCTCCGTTGGCTCTGTCCAGGAGTTTGGACCGGCTCAGGCACGGAACAATATCGTCGAGTACAATCTTATTCATGACATCGGGCAGGCGATGCTCAGCGATTTGGCTGGGATTTACACCTGCAGCACGCCCGGCACTCGGGTCGCGCACAATGTTGTCCATGATGTTTCGCGACGCGATTATGGCGGCTGGGGGATCTACACCGACGAGGGCAGCCACGACCTCCTCATCGAAAAGAACCTCGTCTATGGCTGCCAGGACGGCGCGTTGTTCGTGCACCACAGCCGCAATATTACCGCCGAGAACAACATTTTCGCCATGAATCCCGGCACCCAGATCGACCGTGGCGGCATCGGCGGCTTTGAACTCACTTTCCAAGCCAATCTCATCTATTACCGCCAGGGCACGGCGGTGGGAAGTTACGGCATCCACCGGTCGGCGCGCGATATCTGTGCCTTCGATCGCAACCTCTATTGGAATGCCTCGGGTAACCCGATCCGGTTTGGCAGTCAAAGTCTCTCCCAATGGCAAGCGGCTGGACAGGACAGAGAGACTCTCATCGCCGACCCGTTATTTGTGGACCCAGACCACGGGGACTTCCGACTTCGTCCGGATTCCCCGGCCCCACGAATGGGTTTCAAGCCGTGGGTCTTTTCAGCAGTCGGGCCCCGCCCCGGTTCAGAGACCGCGAAGGCCCCTTGAAGACCGGGCGCTTCCCTCTCGCGAGGCTTGCTCCCTCCTGGCAGGCATGGCAGCGCCTCGCCAAAAACCTGCAATCAATGTGCCCACGCGCCCCCTCAGGCCGGCGTGGCCACGCCGACCGGCGCGAGTTTCGCACGAATATTCTGCAGGGTGGATCGCCGGCGCTTCAGCATGTTTTTGAACTCAATGGAATCTGCGCGGCTGAGTTCCAAATCGATTTCTTTCAAGTAACTCTCCAGCACTTCCCGGAGAACCTCGGCTTCTTCGGGAGTAATTTCGCAATTTTGCATATCCTGCCTCCGTTTATGCGCTGAGGGCTGTCAATGGCAGCGACTCAACCACTCACTTATCTAACTATACCACCGGCTCGCGTCTCCGCATCCTCTCCTGGCTTCTTCCAGGCCAAGTTAGCTGGCCGTTAACGGAGAACTTTCGAGTGACGGCCAGGGGCAGAGACTGGTTGGGGCAACCAGGCACGAGGGGGTCATGCTGGTATGAATTTGAACTGGTGCACGATTATCTCAACCTCCTGGCCGTTCTTCGGCGCCAAGCCCTTAAACAACCACAGATTGATGTGGATTGGCATTGGCTCTTGCGAAACCCGACGCGCGGGCTCACCGGGTTTGTAAATCCAACTGGCGATCTCCTCGCCACCGTCAGGCTGATGACCGCGTAATGACCGAAATCCCACTTCCGCAGGGCTCCAAACGAAACAATGCGTGGTATGGTCGTCAGCCAAGGAGAACGGGAAGGACTTGGAAATCTGCCTGAGCGACTTTTCCACCGGCCAAACCGTGTAACTGCCCATCGGGTTCCGGGCGTTGCCCCACCGCGCGAATTCAATGTCGATTTCGTGCGTCCCGTCTGTTCCCACATCACGGGTCGGGTAATTGAAAAGTCCCAGCACCACGTTGTCGTCCAGGTGATCAAGCCGGCCGATGACTTGGAATTGATACCGGCCAAAACCGAGACGTTTTCGCATGGTAACTTCAGCACCGGACCATTTTCCGTCTCGCTGGCTGAGCTTCAGATGCAGGTTGGTCGCCGCATCCATCCAGACGTTGTTCTCGTCCCACGTATTAGGGCCTGGGCCGCCTCTGCCGGATCTTACAGTCCAGGTGTAACCGCCGAATTCGAGGTCCTTTCCCAACGCCGGAAACACCAACACCAGGAGCAAGCCAGCCAGCCACCCATTTGTCTTTCGGTCCATTGCGAGGAACATGATAAGCAGCAGCCCTCCGGAGGAAAACGAATTTGACTCAATATGGATTTCCACCGCTCAACGTGTTGTGGTTTACTTGGCCATATTCTTGGCGGATTTTCCATCTCGGCGGCTCTTTAGTAGTGAAGCGATGATGACTGAGACGCAGGAATTGCTCGCGAGATTCGTTCATAACGGGTCAGAACCAGCGTTCCGTGAACTGCTGACGCGCTACTTCGACTTGGTGTATTCGACCGCAGTTCGGTTAGTCGATGGCGACACGCACCGAGCTGAGGACGTCGCCCAGATGGTTTTTTGCGACCTTGCCCGGATGGCTCGCAACCTGTCTGACACGACAATGCTAGGTGGATGGCTTCATCGACACACTTGCTTTGTTGCCAGGACCGTCATGCGTGGAGAACGCCGCCGTCAAGCACGTGAAGAGCGGGCCGCTGCTATGAACGCACTGAATGATAAAGCGGATGGTGTAATTTCCCAGGTCGCACCAATTCTGGATGAGGCCATAAATGAGCTTGGCGCGGATGACCGACACGCCATTGTGCTGCGGTTTTTTGAACGCCGCAACCTGCGGTCAGTCGGTGAAGCGTTAGGCATGACCGAAAATGCGGCCCAGAAACGAGTGGCCCGCGCTTTGGAGGAGTTGAGGATTCTGCTCCGGCGCCATGGCGTCGCCTTGTCCGCCGCCGCCCTGGCGAGCGGCCTTGCAGTGGGGGCAGTAACCGCCGCACCAGCGGGGCTGGCCCTGAGCGTGGCCGGGAGCGTGCTGGGTGTCACCGGGACAAGCGGAGCAATTGGGGTGACCTCTGCCAGGCTCGCCCTGATGGCGAAATTGAAGGTCGGAACCGTAGTCGCCACCCTCGCAGTAGGTATCATTGCCGCGCTCTTTCTGCACCACCAGCCCAGATTGAAAACCGGTGATGAAGGCGGTCCCTCCGGCCCGCAAATCAGCCAACAGCAGAGCGAAAACCCGACGGTCTCCGATGCCGCCAGTGGGCCGGCTCCCACAACCGCTCCAGTCGACCGACCGCTCGATCTGCCAGTGCAGAACGTGCCAGAGACTCAGGCTGTTAAGGTCAACGTTGGTCCCTCGGCCGGCTTGGAAGACCCACGCCCCGGCGTCCCACAATCAATCGCGCCAATGGGCGCGACCTCCTCGACGGTGCGCTTCTTTTCCAGGCCCGGAAGCAAGGTCAGAATCGAAGGCACGTCTAGCATCCATGACTGGCAGGTAGAAAGCTCCATCATTGGCGGGTTCCTGGAAGTCGGGCCCGGATTTCCCGAAGAAAAAGGGCTGGGAGGCCGACCTGGTCCTGTTTGGGTACGAGCGGAAGCTTTTGTCCCGGTGCGATCCCTGAGAAGCGTCGAGCCGGGCGGCAAGCCGTATAGCGACAAAATGGATGAGGTCATGTATGAGAGGCTCAGGTCAGAACAACATCCGCGAATCGGCTACCGTCTGACCGGGATGTCATTTGCCGGGACCACGAACTATAACGACGGGGTCCGGTATGAATTTGAGTCCCGTGGCGAACTATCGATAGCTGGGATTACGAACGAAATCACGATGCCGGTTTTCGTTCTCCCGTTGGAGAATGGCAGGCTCCAAATCTCTGGTCAGACGCTTCTTAAAATGACCTCGTTCCAGATCACTCCCCCGAGTCCAGAGATTACGTTAGGGCTCATCCAGACGGGAGATGATATACTCGTTCGGTTTGACTGGCTCGTTGCGCCGGCGGGTTTTTCTTCCGCACATAGACATAGCCACATGGTGCCGCTCACCCTGGACCTGCCCGCCCCAGCATTCAAGGGCATCCCGGCGAGTGTACAACTTGGTCCCAAAGTCGAACGACCTTCAGACACACCTCGTTCGGCACTGATGGTCCCCGAAGGCGTTAGAAACATCGCGCGCGGCAGCAGGCTGACGTCGAGCGACAAAAATGTCCCAGGGTCGGCCTTGGCAAAACTTACGGATGGCCACAAAGAAGCGTCCGAGGGTGCAATCATCTATCTTCGCAAGGGGAGCCAATGGGTGCAGATGGACCTGGGTAGACCACACGAGATTTACGCCATCGTGATTTGGCATGCTCACAACAGCGCCAAAATCTACCACGACGTGGTTGTGCAGGTCGCTGACGATTCAGAGTTTTCCGAGAATGTCCGCACCCTTTTCAATAACGACTCAGATAATTCTTCCGGTTTGGGTCTTGGTTCCGATTCCGAATACGTCGAAACCCACGAAGGCAAGCTTATCGACCCCAAGGGGGAGGCTGGGCGTTACATTCGGTTTTACGCGAAAGGCAGCACTGAGAGCGCTCTCAACGAATATACTGAAATCGAGGTTTACGGAACCCAGGTGCAATGACGAAAAAACGTAAGTGCAGCCTTTTATCTTCTCCAGCCGAGTGGCGATTTATCCGGGGCGAATCGGTTGCCTGTCTCACGGCACCGCCAGGCGGTAAAACACGCTCGGATTGGCCGGGTCGATGGGGATTGAAATATCATTGGTGCCGGTTGTGTTGGGCACGTCGCTCCAGGTTGCGCCGAGTATATTGGTTTGCGCCTGCAAATGCCCAGCCGCCACCGGCCACGAGAGGTCGATCGCGTTGCCCGCCAGCCGGGCGGTCAAACGCACCGAAGCCAGCATGTAAACCACCCCGCCGTTCCCATTGGGCGGTGTGTCGGTGGCCATCGCGTAGAGTTCGCCGTTGGCGTCCTGTCCGAAGCCATGCACTGTCTGTCCCTTGGGCAGGATTTCCGACCCGAATTGCGGCAGGGTAAAGACGTTAATGTTGCCGAGCTGAAGATCCGCATAGAAGATGCGCCCGTTGATCCGCACCGGGCTTGCGACCAGGGCCAGGTCGCCAAAGATATACTTGCCATAGAGCTCGGGCATCGCGCTGCCGCGATAGACAAACCCGCCGGTGATGGAGATACCATTGTTGTGGTCGTATTCCAGGATACCCAACGGGCCGGTGATTGGGTCAATCAGACCCACGGGCGAGCCCGGGCTAAAGTACCCCGGCGGTGACCCGATGGTGCCGGCGGGGCCGGCGGGCCCGTTCGTCATGTTGAAAAGGAAATCCCCTTCCTTGATTGCCCAGCCGTAGTTACCGCCCCGGATGATGCGGTTGATCTCCTCGATGTTGTTCTGGCCGACATCGGCTTCGATTAAGTCGCCGGTCACAGAATCAAATGCAAAGCGGTAAGGGTTGCGGAAACCATAAGCGTAAATCTCGGGCACCTGGCCGGGGCCCTGATAGGGGTTGTCTGTCGGAATCCGGTATTGTCCATTGGGGCTGACCGGGTCCGGGCTCGATGGATTGAGTGCCGGGTTCAGCGGATCGAACCGCAACATTTTGCCCAACGGGACGCTCAGGTTTTGGGCGTTGCCGCCTGGCGAGATGTGGCCGGGGCCGACGTCGTTGGCGTTGCCGCCGTCCCCCAAGGCGAGGTACAGGTAGCCGTCTGGTCCAAACGTGCAGGTGCCCCCGTTATGATTCTGGGCGTTCTTGCCAAAGGAGATCACCTCCCGGCGCGTCGAAGGATCGACGCTGCTGGCGTTGGTGCTCGAAATTTTCCACTCGTTAATGGCGTTTTGGTAATTATTGGTCGCACCACCCGACAGCGGATAAGTAGGCAGGGTGTTGCTGGGTATCATCTCGCTGTTGTAGGTGTACAGCGTTTGATAGCCGGGGCTGGATGGGTTGTTGAAACCAGGATGAAAGGCCAATCCGAGCAAGCCGCGTTCATCATTCGCGTTGGTCGCGTTCAGCGGCGGCTGGACCAGGCTCTGAAGATCCAAAGCCGGCGTAGGCAGCAGAACCCCGTCTTCGATGACGCGCATCAGCCCGTTCTGCTCCAGCACAAAAAGCCGGTGAGTGTCCCCCGGCGGGCTGATGCCGTATAGGGGGGCGGACAGGTTGGTGGCCACGGGAATCAGGAAGACGGAGATGGCGCCATTGGTCACCTCCGGTGTGTAGCGGGCGATGGTCAAGTGAACGGGCCCGGAGGTCCCCATCGAACCGAGGTTGTCCAGGGCCACAGCGGTCAAGGTATGCGTGCCCAGCGCGAAGGTGAACGGACCGGTGATGAGATTGAACGGGGGCGCGGAAACGCTGCGCAGCAGCGTTTCCCCGTCATAGAACTGCACATTGGTCACACTGGCACCCGTGCCGTTGGCGGACGTACCAATATTTATGCTGTCGGTGTTGCCGAAGACTGAGCCGTCCGGCGGGTTGGTGATGGCCACACTCGGCGGCTGATGCGCAAGGCTATCCACTAAGATGTTCACGACTGCGGAGGTTGTGGAGAGCCCGCCATTGTCCGTGGCCACCGCGGTGAGCCCGTGGTTCCCAGCGGCGAAAATGGCCGTCACGGTGAACGGAGTATTCGTTGTCGCACCGAGCAGCGTCACTCCATCGTAAAACGCTACGTTTGTAACCGCGCCATCCGAGTCCGCCGCGGTGGCAAGGATGGGAATGGTGGCGGGGGCACTAAAGGATTCATTGTTGGTGGGTGAAGTGATGGCGACCGTCGGGGGGTTGTTTCCACCCTGGACATTAACGGTCCCGGTAAAGCCGTGGACCACGCAGAAGTAGGGGAATGAGCCGGCGGAGATGAAGGTATTGGTGAAAACGTGACCGGTGTTGAATACCCCCGAGTCCCACAACCCGTTATCGCTGGTTGAGCTATGAAAGTCGGAGGCCCACGTCCACACCACCTGATCGTTCACGTTAATGGTTACCGTGTCCGGGTTAAAAGCAAAGGGATCGATCTCCACGTTGGCGGTTGCGGCCATCAACACGGTCGGTATCAACAACGGCAACAATCCCAGACAGAAACTTTTTCTGAGCCAGGCCGCAATTGCCAAAGAGGAAGAGCTCGTGAACAAAACATCAGCGCATGGTTTCATAGTTTTTCTCCGGTCCTTGCAATAGTGTCTCGGGTTCTTACTGATGATTGGCTTCGATGCGGCTGCGGGTCGTCAGGCTCGGTGTGGCGTGGTTGGTGGCTCCAGCCCCCTTCAGCAATTCCTGAACAATGGCCTCCGAGAGGTCGCCGCTGGTGGGGAAAACCATTTGCAGTCGATTGGACGCGTCGATGATGAGCGTGCGGAAGTTATGGTTGAAGCCACCGTTGTCCGCCGCAAACTTTACATCACAGAGCCGGGCCAGCTCCGCTATTTTGTCCGAGGGGCCCGTCAGGAAGCTCCAGTGAGCCCGGTCGTAGTGGTACGAGTTCGCATACGCTCTCAGCACGTCGGGGGTGTCGTGGGTGGGGTCAAAAGTGACGGAGACCAAGTGCCAGTTCGTCGGGCCGTGGACCATCGCGCTGAGCTTGCGTTGCACTTCCTCGAAGTTCCGCGAGAGCCGCGGGCAATACTGCGGGATCGGACACCGCGTAAAGAAGAAGGTCAGCGCGATGGCCTGCCCCCGGAATTCTGCCAGGCTAATGGGCTCGCCGAGCTCATTGGTGAACTTGTAATCTCGCAATGCATTTGGGGTGCGGCTGATGGGCGCCGGCCCTGGTTCGGAAGCCACACTCCTGTTCGGCAAAGCGGCCAAGCTTCTTGCCGTCCCCGTGGCAGCCGCCAATGGCTGAATGTGGTCCACCCAGCTGTCGCTTTCGGTAACGTGCAATTGAAAAGTGATGTGGTCGCCGCTAGAGGCTTCTGTCAGCACTGGGGCGTCCTTCACATGGAACGGCATCGTCATCGCCTCCATAAAATGGGGTATTTCCTCATGGCTGATGACCAGCTGATGCTCCTCCTGCCGAACCTCTTTCAGGACTCCCTGCACGACGTAATTCGTGGTGTCGGCGTCGCAGCAGACGGGCGAAAGTATGCCCGCCGAGGCTGAGAGCAGAAGCGCTACCCACCCTGACACCCGGCGATAATCGCGAATGGGCACAGGACCCTCGTTGGTATTGGTGCTCCGCCTCATTGTGTTATGATCAACTGCCAATCGTATGAGGTCCCACCGCTGATAAATGTTCCCGCCTTTCCAGCCTCCTTTTCAGCTTTGGGTTCCGCTTAGAACACCCCATGGATAAAAAACCCGGGCGAGTCGATGTTTTCTACTGAAGAAAGAAGCCAAATGAAGAATCTTACTTACCTGTGCGCGCTCGGGACGGGATTCCGAAAATGCGACAGGCAGTGCCAGTGATACCCACCGACCCACCTCAGCAATGGCGCCTCCGCGGATAGCAGCGCTAACGCCGCTCCCGATAATACCGGCAAAAACATTCGCGACCGGTCAAGCAACGCGCTGACATCTGGGGACCGAGGCGAGAATCAAGCAGGTCTTGAAATCACGCGCCGGGTCCGGCGGGCGGTCATTGCCAACGACCAGGTCTCGGCCGAGGCAAAAAACATCAAGGTTATCACTTTGAACGGCAAGGTCACGCTTCGCGGGCCGGTCAAAAACCGCATGAGACGCGGTGAGCGCAGAGAAGGCATACCAAAACGCGCTCGCGCGAAGCAAAACACCTGGTCGGCGAGGCGAACAGGTAGGCGCCGAACAGACGCTGCAGAGCTACCTTTGAGCAGCGACCCGCTTTACCTCACAGAATGAGGCCAGACAGTGGGCAAAGCTGCAAGTGGATCGCCCGTTTTCGTTTCCGTGTGTTCCGGGTGTTCCGTGGTTTGGTCGCAGTAAGGAGTTGATTGACGGTTGCTGCTGCTTTAGAGTCATCGAAATGGATCGAATCCTCTCAAGTCCCACACGGGCCCGTGGCCGGTCCGCTGGCTTCACCCTCATTGAACTTCTGGTGGTTATCGCGATTATCGCCATTTTAGCGGCGATGTTGCTGCCGGCTTTAGGCCGGGCAAAGCTCAAGGCCACCGGCGCCAGTTGTCTCAGCAACCAAAAGCAGTTGGCCCTGGCCTGGGTGATGTACACCACCGACCACCAGGAACGCCTCGTCAATTTCACGGAGACCCAAAACGCCAAGAATGAAGTGCCCTGGCGTTACGACCCACCACCCAAACCCCCGACCATCCCCGCCGGGACCACGCCGGAGAACCGGATTAAGCTCACCATCGAAGAGGGCTATCGACAAGGCGCGTTGTTCACTTACGCCCCCAATCCGGCCATCATCCATTGCCCGGGCGACAAACGCATCGGCCTGAAGGCCGGCGCCGGGTATACTTACTCCAGCGTTTCCCCCATCGGCACCCTGAATGGCGAAACGCCGGTCTTCTACAAAACCACCGACATTTTGCGTCCGACTGAAAAATTCCTCTGGGTCGAGGAGAACGATCCGCGCGGCGAGAACCTTGGCTCCTGGATCATGAATCAAACTGGCACAACGGCCAATGGTTTTCTTGGCTCATCCTTTATTGACTCCCCCGCGGCATTCCATGGTGAGAGCAGCTCATTCAACTGGGCGGACGGACACGCCGCCATGCACAAGTGGGTGGATCCCGCGACCCTGGTGTATGCGATGAGCATGGATCAGAATAAGTACGGTAGTTCTCCGGCCGCCGCCAAGGTGAAGAATGACGCGCCTTGGGCCGCCCGAGGTTTTGCTTCGAAGATTAATCAGTGAGGCTGCTTTCCTCGGGCTACGCGAGCAAACTCCAACCGATCTGCCCTCGGAGGGGTCGGGCAGACTCGAACCGCTTCCGCGGTCCCGTGATTGGGGTTCATGGATTAGACAGAAAGATTTAAAGACAGGAAAATGGAGGCGAGATTCGCCCGGCCGGTATTGTTGCTGCACTCGAGGTCGACGCGGGATCGCCAGGAACGGCGGAAGAGCCTGCTACCGGAACGAACGTTGCACCGCGCGGATCAGTTCTTCCATGGCGCCTTTCCGGAGATATTGGGAAGCGCCTTGCGTTAGCATTTTTTGGACAGTCAGCTCATCATCGTCACGGCCGGTGTAGAGCAGGATGGGCACGCCCGGCTGGTTCACGCGCAGAAAGCGCATGAGCATCAACCCATCCTCGCCATCAAGGTTGAGATCCAGGATAATGAGGCCCAGCGCGACGCCTTCGCTTTGGAGCATCGCCTCGGAAGCGTCTTTGGCCGTGAGCACGTCGTGCCCGCCCGCTTTCAACGCGCCGGCCACCATCGTCCGCCACTCGGGCTCATCGTCGACAAAAAGGATCTTCTTGCCCATCGCTCCTATTGAGGAAAGAAAGGCGGGGAAAGGCAAGGAAAACAGGACGGGATCTAAGCTGGCGGCAAGCCTATGTCGTCTGGTGGCGGATTTTTCTGGGTGCGCATTGGGGGGCGCTGGACGGCCTAAGCCGGCTGCAACCCGGCGCTCCGGGGTGATTCACTTCGGGCGTGCGTTCGGCGCGGCAGGCGTTAAATTCTGGCTATGATTTCTCGCGCTCAATCCGAACGCCTGTTTGCCGAGGCTTTGCAGTATATTCCCGGGGGCGTGAACTCGCCGGTGCGGGCCTTTCGCGCGGTCGGCGGGAACCCTTTTTTCGTGAACAAGGCTCAGGGGGCCCGCATTTGGGATGTAGACGGGAATGAATACATTGATTACGTGGGCACTTGGGGGCCCGCGATTTTAGGGCATGCGCACCCCAAGATCATTGGTGCCGTCCAGGCCGCCGCCGCCCACGGCACGAGCTTTGGCATTCCCAACCCGTTCGAAGTCACCATGGCTAAGATGATCCGCAGCCTGGTGCCCAGCGTGCAGAAAGTCCGCATGTGCAACTCGGGAACGGAAGCCACGATGTCCGCCATTCGTCTCGCCCGGGGCTTTACGCAACGCGATAAGATCATCAAATTCGACGGCTGCTATCACGGGCACGCGGATTCGCTCCTGGTCCGAGCGGGCTCGGGAGCACTCACTTTCGGGCATCCCGACAGCGCCGGTGTCCCAGCCGCGTTTACCCAGCACACGATCGTGGTGCCGTATAACGATCCGGCGGCTGTGAGCGCCGCCTTTGCAGCCAACAAAGATCAAGTTGCCGGACTCATCATCGAACCAGTTCCCGGCAATGCCGGGTTGTATCTTCCCCGGCCCGGCTATCTCGAGTTCCTGCGGGAAATTACCCGCGCTCAAGGGGCACTGCTCATCTTCGACGAGGTCATGACGGGTTTCCGCCTGGCCGCGGGCGGAGCTCAAGAGCGTTTCGGTGTGGCTCCGGACCTGAGTTGCTTCGGCAAAATTATCGGCGGAGGCTTACCCGTGGGCGCCTTTGGCGGGCGGGCGGACGTTATGGATTTTCTGGCACCGCTGGGCCCGGTTTACCAGGCTGGAACACTGAGCGGGAACCCGGTTGCCATGGCGGCTGGGCTCGCCGCCTTGGAGGAGCTCTCGACCAGCGACGCCTACGTCCGGCTCGAACGCCTCGGTGCCTTGCTTGAACAGGGTATGAAAGAGGCCGCCAGGGTAGCCGGAGTTCCGGTTCAATTTAATCGGTGCGGCTCCATGTTCTGCGCGTACTTTACGGAGGAACCGGTGTTCAACCTCGCCGATGCTTTCAAGAGCAGCCGCGAGCGCTTCAAGGCTTATTTCCACGGAATGCTGGCCCAGGGGATTTACCTGGCTCCCTCCCAGTTTGAGGCTGGATTCCTCTCCACCGCGCATACGGAGGCGGACTTGGAAAAGACGATCACCGCCGCGGCCAAGGTGATGAAGAGCCTCCGGCCAGGCGGCGCTGGGGTCGCGTAGGACCGCTCAATCGTCGCTACGCGACGAAAGGTGCCTGGGGATCGGCGATCCACGGGCTGAACGCCCGTGGCTACCATCCGGTGTCGCTAGGCGACAGAGAAACACGGAGGCCCGGCATTCCGCCCTTTCGGTGTGTGGAAAACTTTTTGGCAGTTGGCAACGTACCCTCGGAAAGGTGGTGTGAGTTCCCATACAACTGATTCCGTGAGTTTCCGAGCGATTCTTCTTTCTCCCAAACAACCAATTCGTTTACCAGGCACCCCCGCCCTTCTCGGCCTTGCGTTGCGACTTGCGGTGGGTCGAGGGGTTGCGGCAAGTTTACCGGGTGCGCATTCTCGCTTTAGATCACGGGACCAAACGGATAGGCGTAGCCGTTAGCGACGAGCTCAAGATGATCGCCCAACCGGTGGAGTTCATCCCGGC
>Ga0105240_10006687_pt1 | contig 16904 bp, 12 predicted proteins | sample KBSC54metaG_FD_80426 | JGI IMG/M metagenome (GOLD analysis project Ga0105240, IMG submission 80426) | Corn rhizosphere microbial communities from Kellogg Biological Station, Michigan, USA - KBS C5-4 metaG | ecosystem: Host-associated > Plants > Roots > Rhizosphere > Soil | place: Michigan, USA...
CAGCATGCTGTGATGCAGGGCCTCCTTGCCCTCCGCCTTGAATACCGTGTCGTTGAGCCGCCCCACGATCACCGCGCCCAGTCCGCCCATGATGCCGACGACGAAGTAGTTGATCGAGAACACCGTGGCCCGGATGTTCGGCGGCGTGATCGATAGGGACGCCGCCTGATATACGGTGGTCAGGCCGCCGGACAGGATCGTGTAGAGCCCCATGAACGCGATCGCGTAGGCCGTGTCCGGCGACAGGATTCCGATCGCCAGGAACGGCGCGGACAACGCCGCCATGGCGGAAGCCAGATACATGCGCCAACGCGCCCCGCGGCGGGCGAGCCGGTCGCTGAGGAAGCCGGCGCTCGCGTTCGCGATCACCGGACCGAGGCCGAAGAACACCGCCGAGACCACGCTCGCCTGGGCGGTGGACATGTGGTGGACCCGGGTGAACAGGGTGGTGTTCCAGGCCAGGAAGCCCGTGAAGCCTACGTTCAGGAACACCAGGCCGGCCAGCAGGGCAGGCCAGCTGCGGATTCGTCCCATCCGCCGCAGCGCGCCGCTCATCGAGACCGGCGTCCGGTCGATGCCGCCGTCCTGGGCGCCGCGCTTCGGCTCGGAGATGGTGAGGTAGATCAGGGCGGCGACGAGGAGGCCGGGGGCGCCCACGCCCAGCATCGCCACGTGCCAGTCGTACATGTCGTTGAGCACGCCCGCCGCGATGGAGCCCACGGCATAGCCCGCCGTGCTGCCGACGACGATGAAGCCGATCCGCGCGCCGCGCTTGGCCGCGGGGAAGAAGTCGCCGACCATCGACAAAGACGTGGGCTGGTGGGCGGACTCGCCCGCCGCCACCCCGAAGCGCGCCAGCAGCAGCTGGATGTAGCTGCCGGCGAGGCCGGACACGGCGGTCATGACGCTCCAGAACGCCACGGCGATGGCCAGCAGGTTCCGGCGGTTGGTGCGGTCGGCCAGGCGCGCGACCGGGATGCCGACGGTGACCAGCACCAGGGTGAAGGCCAGCCCAGTCAGGAACCCCATCTCGGTGTCGGTGGCGCCGAGGCTGGTCTTGATCGGGTCCAGCAGGATGTTGAGGACGTTGCGGTCCACCGCCGCCAGGAAGGCCACCGAGGCCATCACGAAGGTGATCCAGGCCAGGCGCCCACTGGACAGCTCCGCCTCGGCCGCGGCCCCGGGCGGCGCGGCTTCGGACCGGACAGGGGAGGGCTCGGTGTCCGAAACCATGGAACGCGTCTCCTCCCCCGCCTCGCCGATCGTACCGTGTCGGCTTCGCCGGATCATTGGCCGGCGCCCGGCGGTGGCTGTCAATCAGCCGGCGGCGGCGGGCGCGACGGTGTTCGGCCGGCGCAACAGGAGCGACGCGGCGATCAACAGCGTGATGATGACGCCGTACATGCCGAACCCGTAGGCCATGGCCGTGCGGATGGCGGTTCCGCCGCCCAGCGCGTCGGAAAGCTCGCCGAGCACGGCGGGGCCGAAAGTGAAGCCGATCAGATTGGTGGTCCCCTGGATCACCGACATGACGACGCCGCGCATGTGCGGCGGGGTCCGTCCCAGCACCACGGGATAGAGCAGGGGCGGGTATCCCTGGCGGAAGAACTCGCCGAGCACCTGGCAAACGATGATCACGGGCAGGACAGTGCCGAACAGCCATGCCTGGCCGAACATGAAAGACACCGCACCCGCAATCGCGGTTATGATCAGCGGCAGGATGGGGCTTCGTCCCGACACGCGATCGGCGATCCATCCGAACAGCGGCGGGGCCAGAAGTCCGCAGCCGCCGAGCGCGAGGCTCTGGATCACGGCCACCTCCGACAGCTTCAGGTGGTGGACGCGGATGTAATAGGAACTCGCCCACGATCCGATGGTGATCGAGATCCAGCCGATCAGCACGCCGGCGCCCATGATGCAGAGGATGGCCGGCTGGCTGACCAGGAACTTCAGGACCTCGGGCAATGGCGCCGGCTTTTGTTCGGGGGTCTCGTCGCTGGCGCCGCGTCCGGGCTCGCGCACGAAGATCATCACCAGCACGGCCAGGAACAGTCCGGGAATGCCGGCCAGCATCAAGGCCATGCGCCAGCCGTAGGCGGCGGCGATCAGGCCTCCGGCGCCGGCGGCGAGGATCCCGCCGAACGGCACGCCGACATAGAGCAGGCCCATGGCGAACGAGCGCCGGTGCTTGGGAAAGATGTCGGTGATCAGGGGCAGGATGATCGGCGAGGCGCCGGACTCGGCGACCCCCACGGCCCCGCGCGTCAGCAGCAGCGTGCCGAAGCTGCGCGTGAAGCCGCCGAGCGCCGTGCAGGCGCTCCACACCACCATGATCACCGACAGCAGCGTGCGCCGGTTGATGCGGTCGGCGAGGTAGCCCATCGGCAGCACCGCGAAGACGAACCCCAGCCCGAAGTAGGCGCCCGCGAACAGGCCGAGCTGGCTGTCCTTGAGGTGGAACTCGGCGCGGACCGGCTCGATCAGGATGTTGGGCATGGCGCGGTCCATGGAGTGGGCCGCGTAGGCGAGGGTGAGGATGAACAGGACGAACCAGCTGTAGCCGGGCCGCGCGTAAGCGGAGGCGGCCATGCGCGAGGCGCCCCCTGTTTCCGCCGCCATCCGTTCGATCCCCATGATGCGCCCGCGCACTGGCCGGCGCGGCTTGTCCGTCAGGTTAGTGTGGCGCCGAGCGGCGGGTCAACGCGGCGCCCGCCTTATTGCAGCTCGACCCAGCCGGCGCCGGCCGCCGAACTGCGCGCCGCCTCGATGATCTGCTGCACCCGCCAGCCGGCCCGCAGGGTCGGCACCGCCGCATCCGGGTTGTCGCGATTGGCGAGCCAGTCCTCCAGCATCAGCGCCTGCGCCCGCACCATGGCGGCCGAGCGGGCCTTGGAGGTGATCGCGCCCTTCTTTGGCTCGCGCTCCGTCAGCGGGATCTCGGCCACGTCCGGGTCGCTGGCCCGCCCGCCGGTGACCTTGCGGGCCGGCGCGTTCTCGAACAGCAGGGTGCCGTTCTCGCCGAACATGTCGAACCGGGTGCCGCGGCTGTGCGCCCCCACCACCGAACAGGAGATCACCGCCGCCGCCCCGTTGGCGAAGCGCAGGATCAGGGTCGTGGTGTCGTCGGCGTCGACGTCGATCTCATGCCCGTCCTGCATCGCGCGGCGCTTGACGCTGGTGCCAAGGTGAGCCGTCACCGCGACCGGCTCGCCCACCAGGGCGCAGGCGAAGTCGATGTCGTGCGAGAGCATGCCCATCAGGTAGCCGCCGCCGGCGTCGCGGCGGTACATCCATTCGGACTGCGGCGCGTGGGTCGGGTGCCAGTAGTCGGCGCTGTGGACGATGCGCAGGCTGTAGGGCTTGCCGACCATTCCGGCCCGGACCTGGTCCCAGACGGTCAGCCGCTCGGGCAGCCAGCGGGTTTCGAAGCAGGTGGTGTGCATCACGCCGGCCGCCTGGGCCGCGTCCAGCATCTCCTTGGCGTCGGCGGCGGTCAGGGCGGCGGGCTTCTCGCAGAGCACATGCTTGCCGGCGGTGACCGCGGCGACGGTGATGTCGCGATGCAGGTCCACCGGCGAGGCCACGGCGATCAGGTCCAGGTCGTCCCGCTTCACGAACGAGGCCCAGTCGGTGGAGAGGTCGGTGATCCCGTGCTTGGCGCCGGCAGCCTCCAGCGGCTCCGGGCGCCGCGAGCAGAGCGCCACCAGGTCGAACCCCTGCGCCGCCTGGAAGGCCGGCGCGTGCACCAGCGAACCCCAGCCGACCCCGACCACGCCCACGCGAAGATCGCTCATGCCGTCCCTCCCTCTCAGACATTTTCATTGTCACCCCGGAAGCTCGCGCAGCGAGCTGTCCGGGATTTCCTGTAGCCCCGGGAGGTCCCGGCTCTGCGCGGCTGCGCGGCTCCGGCCCGGATGACCCTGCTGGGCGACTAGATCGCGTCGGCCTTGGACACCACCGGCCGGCTCTCGCGCGTCCCGCGCATGCGCTTGTCCGGGGTCGCCGGATCGTTCGGCGAGATCTCGACGTAGTCGTCGTGCACCGCCAGGATCGTGCCCACGAACGGGAAGTCGTCGAAGGCCTCCGGGACCCGGTAGCTCACCGTGTCGCCGACCTTGAAGGTGGCGGCGTCGAAGTTGAAGTCGAACGGGCAGGCCTCACCCGCCGTTGCTCCCATGCCCTGCATCAGGCGTCTCCTCCAGAGCGCCAGGCGCCAAAGGCCGGGCGATCAACTGCTGGCCCGATCATAGCCCCTTCTCCGGCCCCGTGAAACGGGGGAGGGGGACCACGAAGTGGTGGAGGGGGCGCGGGGCAGGGGCGCTGTCTATCCAAGCAGCGTGCGCGCCGCCTTGCGCCCCCTCCGTCAGTCCGCTGCGCGGCCTGCCACCTCCCCCGCCCTCTGCGGGGCAGGGGAGGAGGAAGACAGTTCAGGCCTGAACCATCTCCCGGGTCGCCGGCGCGGCCTCGAACGTGGTCAGCTTCCCCTCGCTCTCGTCCATCACCCGCTCCAGGCAGTAGCGGGCGTCGCCGAGGTTGTACTCCCAGTGCTTGCACCGCGTCGTGAAGAGCTGCAGGTCGTAGTCGTTCATGAAGCCGATGCCGGCGTGCACCTCGTGCGAGGCGAAGGTCATGGCCGCCGCCGCCTTGCTGGCGGCGGCCTTGGCCAGCGCCGCCTCGCGCAGGAACGGCTGGCCGGAATCGATCTTCCAGGCCGCGTACAGGGCCAGCAGCCGCAGGTTCGCCGCCTCCACCGCCACGTCGGTGACCAGGCGCTGCACGAACTGGTACTTGCCGATCGGCTCGCCGAACTGCACCCGGTCCTTGGCGTAGCCGACGGTGATCTCCAGCACCTGCTCGCCGGCCCCCTGGATCATCGCCGACTGCAGCACGGCGGCCTTCATCATCACCTCGTCGAGCGTCTTCCAGGCCCCGCCGACCGGCCCGAGGACGTCGTCGGCCCCAACCGTCACGTCGGCGAAGGTCACGCTGTGAAGCGGATAGCCGCCCATGTTCGCGGTGCGCTCCAGCGTGACGCCGGCGGCCTTCGGATCGACCAGGAAGAGGCTGATCCCGTCGGCCGCGTCGGTCCCGCCGGTGCGGGCGGCGACCACCAGCCAGTTGGCCGAGCCGGCATAGTTGACCAGCGTCTTGGTCCCGCTGAGCACGAAGCCCTCGCCGCGGGGTTTCGCGGCGAGGGTGACGCCCTCCGGGCCATAAAGGCCGTCCAGCTCCATGAAGGCGAAGCTCAGGATCGCGTCGCCCGAGCCGATGGCCGGCAGGATGCGCCTCTTCTGGGCGTCGGTCCCCAGCGCCGCCACCAGCTCTCCGCAGATCGCCACCGTCTCCAGGTGCGGGCTCGGGACCAGGTGGCGGCCCATCTCGATGTAGAGGGCGTACATGTCGAGGAAGGTGGTCTCCAGGCCGTCGTACTCGGCCGGGAAGCTCATCCCCAGCCAGCCGAGGTCGGCCATCTTGCCCCACAGTCCGCGCGGATAGGGGTCCTCGGAATTCTCGTACCGCCGCGCCAGTGAGGGACCGCAGTTGGCGGCGAAGAACTCATTGGCGGTCTGTTGGACGAGCTGTTGTTGCTCGTTGAAGTTCAGATCAATGGCCATCCCGGCCTCCTGAAAATCGTCGTTTCAAATCAGCGCGGCAGGCCCAGGCCACGCGTGGCCAGGCTCATCCGCTTCAGCTGCGAGGTGCCGCCGGCGTGGTTGCCGAACGAGGCGCGGAAGTATTGCTGCACCCGCCCGTCCAGCACCGCCCACTTGCCGCCGTGGAGCTGGGCCATGGGACCCACGATCTCCATGCAGATCTGCGCCATCCGCGGCCAGAACTCCTTGTAGAAGGCCTGGCTGATGAAGCTGCGGGCGGCGCGTCCGCCAAATCCGTTGGAGGCGCTGAGCGCGCTGTAGCTCTCGAACACATGCAGCTTCATCACCTCGACGCCGCTCATCAGCTCGGCTAGCTGCAGGCGGATCACCGGGTCGTCGGCCATGCGGACGCCGCGGCGCCGGGTGGTGCGGCAGTAATCGACGATGGTGTTCAGCATCCGGATCACCCGGAACGGGTGGCCGTCGGGCGCCGGGCCGCCGCGGTCCAGCCGATCGCCGCCCTGGCCGAACCAGACCTGCGGCCAGGCCTGGCCCTCCTCGCCCAGCAGGCAATCGGCCGACACGCGCACATTGTCGAAGAAGGTATGGTTCTGCTGGCCGTTGGCCATGTTGTGCAGCGGCGCCATCGAAATCCCGGGCGTGTCGAGCGGGACCAGGAAACAGCTGAGGCCGTTGTGCTTCTTGGAGTTGGGGTCGGTGCGGGCCAGCACGCTCATCCACTGGGCGTGGTGCGCCGCCGTGCCCAGGGTCTTCTGACCGTTGAGCACCCAGTGGTCGCCGTCACGGTGGGCGCGGGTGGTCAGCGAGGCCAGGTCGGACCCGGCCTGGGGCTCGGTGTAGCCTTCGCCCCAGAGGGTGGTGACCTCGGCGATCCCCTTCAGGTGGAACATCCGCTGCTCTTCGGTGCCCAGGCGCAGCACCGCGCCGGATACGGCCAGGCCGATGATCGGGTAGCTGGGGATGTCGTAGTTGATCATCTCCTCGTGCAGGACCCACTTCTCGATCGCGGACTTGCCGAGGCCGTAGTATTTCTCCGGCCAGGTCAGGGCGACCCACTTCTTCTCGCCCATCTTCCGCCAGAACTTGAGGTACTCCGCCCAGCGGATCGGATCCTCGTCGTAGTCGTAGTCGAAGAAGAAATTCCTCGGCGCTTCGCTGTCGAAGAATTCCCGAACTTCGCTGCGCCACTTCCTCAGTTCGACCGTGTCGTCCGCACAGAAATCAACCATCTCGCGCTCCGCCCGCTCCGCCGCGCTTTTCTCATCGCTGATCTGCTGTAACCCGAGAAAGCGAGGCCCGCCAACCTCCTTCCGCGGCCGAATTGTTCTGCCGTTGCGTCAACCCAGGTCGACGGATCGGGCGGCGCCCACGGCGTCCAGGAACGCCGGGTCGTGGCTCACCGCCAGCAGGGCGCCGTCGTAGGCGGCGAGCGCGCCCTCCACGGCCGCGATCGAGTCCAGGTCGAGGTGGTTGGTGGGCTCGTCGAGGATAATCAGCTGCGGCGGCTCGGCCGCCATCAGGGCGCAGGCGAGCGCGGCGCGCAGGCGCTCGCCGCCGCTGAGCGCGCCGGCCGGCTTCAGGGCCGTCACGTTGCGGAACTGGAACCGCGCCAGCGCCTCGTGCGCCGCGTGGTCGGGCCAGGCCGGGTTCAGCCGGCGGAAGTTTTCCAGCAGCGTCTGGCCGTCGTCCAGCAGCGCCGCCCGCTGGTCCAGCACCACCGCCGGGACGCCGCGGCGAACCACGCCCGAGGAAGCGGCCAACTCGCCCGTGGCCAGCCGGATCAGGGTGGTCTTGCCCGCGCCGTTTGGTCCGGTCACCGCGACACGGTCAGGGCCGGTGAGCCGGAAGCTCACACCCGACAGCACAGGTGTTCCATCCGGCCACGCGAAGCCTACGTGCTCGAACCACAGCACCAGCTTGCCGGCCGGAAGGCCCGACGGCGGCAGGTCGAAGACGAGTCGGCGGACCCGCTCGACACGCGCCTCGGCGTCGGCCAGGTCGCGTTCAGCCTCGCCGCGCAGGCGGTCGGCGAGCCGCGTCTGGCGCCCGCCGCTGGCCTCGGCGCGCTCGGCCCGGGCGTCCAGCAGGATCTTGGGCGCATCACCGCGGGCTCGGGCCCGCTTGCCGGCGCTGTCGCGGCGGGCCTTGCGCTCGCGGGCCACCTGGATGTCTCGCTCGGTCTTCGCCAGTACGTGCTCGGCCGTCGCCAGATCGCGCGCTGCGGCCGCCGCGGCCTCGGCCTTGCGGGCGGCGTAGAGGTCGTACCCGCCGCCGTAGACCTCCGCCCCCAGGCCGGTCAGCTCGATGATCCGATCCATCCGCCGCAGCAGGGCGCGGTCATGGCTCACCACCAGCGCCCCGCCGCGCCAGCGTTCGAGGAACTCGGCAACGGCGGCGCGGCCCTCGGCGTCCAGGTTGTTGGTGGGCTCGTCCATTACCAGCATGTCGGGCTGGGCGATCAGCAGCGCCGCCAGGGACGCCCGGGTCGCCTGCCCGCCGCTGAGCGTCGTCGCCCGTCGGTCGAGCGCCATCCCGCCGAGCCCCATCGCTTGCAGCGCTTCCTGGATCCTCTGCGGCAGCTCCCAGTCGGCCGCCTCCAGGTCGTATGCGTCGCCGTGGCCGGCCTCGAGCCGGTCAAGGCGCGCCAGCCCTTCCGACACGCCGAGTAGGTCCGCCAACGCGGCCCCGTCCGGCGGCGCCATCGCCTGGCGCAGCACGCCCAGCCGGCCCGCCACGCTCGCCGCGCCAGCCGTCGGCGCGAGCTCGCCCAGGACCAGGCGCAGCAGCGTGGTCTTGCCGACCCCGTTGCGGCCGACCAGGCCGGTCTTTTCACGCCCGAAGGCGAGGGTCAGGTTGTCGAAGAGGCGGCGGCCGTCAGGGCTGGTGAAGCCGAGGCCGTCGAGGGTGATGAGCGGAGACATGGCGCGCCTTTGCCGGGGAGACGAACGGACGGTCGGTTCTGTTCGTCAGGCGCATGGCGGCGTCTCCCAAAGGACGGTCGCATATAGGCGGTCAGATATCGGACGCAAACCCGGCAAGCGGGGGCTGATCGCGCGTGCTCCGAGACGCGCCCCGCGGGCGCTCCTTAGGAAGCGCCCACAACCCTTCGTCATGCTGAGGAGGCCGCGGAGCGGCCGTCTCGAAGCACGCACTAATGTCAGCGCGCCAGCACGTCGCCCGGCGCGGCCTCGTTCAGCAGCGGCTGGCCTGCCACGTAGCGGTTCAGATTCTCCAGGAAGAGCTGGCGGCTGCGCTCGTCCAGTCCCGACCCCATCGCAGACGCGTGCGGGTTCACGGCCACGCGGGGGTGTTGCCAGAACGGGCTCTCCGGCGGCAGGGGCTCGGTCTCGAACACGTCCAGCACGGCGAACTCGGGTACGCCGGTGTCGAGCGCCGCCAGCAGGGCGGGCTCGTCCACCAGGCCGCCGCGCCCCACGTTGACCAGCACCGACTTCGGCTTCATCGCCGCCAGGAAGGCCGCGTCGACCATGCCGCGGGTGTGCTTGCTGAGCGGCACGCTCAGCACGACCACGTCAACCTCGGGCAAGCGCGAGACGATCTGGTCGGGCGTGATCATCTCGTCGGCCAACTCATGCGACCCGGCGCTGCGGCGCGCGCCGATGATCCTGGCCCCGAACGCCCGGGCGCGCCGCGCCGTCTCCTGCCCGATCGCGCCATAGCCCACGATCAGCCAGGTGGTGCCGGAGATCTCGCGGAACGGGAAACGCTTCCACTGGCTCGCGGCCTGCGCCGCCCGGCGCTGGGCGCCACGCTGGAAGTGGTCCAGCACTCCGTGCAGCACATATTCGGCGATGCATACCGACTGGCTGGAATTGGTGGTCAGGCGGACGCCCTTGGAGACCAGCTCGGCGAACACCGGCATGTCGAAGCCGGCCGCGCCGCTCTGCAGCCACTTCATGCTGGGCGAGCCCAGCAGCGCGCGCATGTATTTGCCGGCCGGGCCGGCATAGAGGTCCATGTTGGTCCAGCCGACCTCGGGCCGCGCGTCCTCGACCGAGATCGGCTGACCGTCGAGGCTCAGCGAGGCGTCCGGCGCCATCAGCACGATCTCCAGACCGCTCTTCGGCAGCCGGTCCTCGACCGATCGGTACGACGGTTCGTACAGCAGCAGGCGCGTCATCGGCCCCTCTCCCCAATGATATCGATACCGGCTTCATACGCGGCAGTGCGACGAAGCGCCAAGGCCCGGCCCTGGACGCGCGCGGTTTCACGCCGCTATACCGCCCCGCGCCGGCCAAGAGCGGCGGGAGGGATTTCATGACTTCGACGAACGGCATCCTCGCATTCGGCGCCTATGTGCCGATCCGCCGCCTGCAGCGCTCGGCCATCTACCAGGCCAACGCCTGGTTCGCCGCGGGCCTGCGGGGCCTCGCCGCCGGCGAGCGGTCCGTGGCCAACTGGGACGAGGACCCGATCACCATGGCCGTGGAGGCCGCGCGCGACTGCCTGACCGGCCTCGATCGGGATACGGTCAGCGCCGTCACCCTGGCCTCGACCACGCTGCCCTACGCCGACCGGTCCAACGCCGGGGTGGTCAAGGAGGCGCTCAACCTTCGCACCAACATCGGCGCGGGCGACGTCACCGGCTCGCTGCGCTGCGCCACCTCGGCCCTGATCCAGGCCCTGACCGGCGAGCCCGGCCGGTTGGTGCTGGCGTCCGACCTGCGCAAGGCCCGGGCGGCCTCGGAAGGCGAGCTGCAGCAGGGCGACGCGAGCGCCGCCATCCTCACCGGCCAGGGCGACGTGATCGCCAAATTCCTCGGCCACTACAGCGCCACCGTCGATTTCGTCGACCACTACCGCGCCACCGGCAACGACTTCGACTACACCTGGGAGAGCCGCTGGATCCGAGACGAGGGCTACACCGCCATCCTCGGCAAGGCGCTCACCGAGGGCCTTGCCGCCCTCGGCGTCACCGGCGCCGACATCGACCGGGCGGTGATCCCGATCCCGCTGCGCGGCGTGCCCGAGGGCCTGGCCCGCGTGGCCAAGATCAAGCCCGAGGCGCTGCAGGACAATCTGGTGAGCGTGCTCGGCGATTCCGGCGCGGCGCACCCGCTCATCCTGCTCACCGCCGCGCTCGAGGCGGCCAAGCCCGGCGAGAAGATCCTGCTGGCCGGCTTCGGCCAGGGCGCCGACCTGCTGCTGTTCGAGGCCACCGAGGCCCTGGCGAAGCTGCCGGCGCGCATGGGGGTGAAGGGCTCGCTGGCCCGCGCCCGCAAGGACACCAACTACATGCGCTTCCTGTTCCACCGCGGCATCCTGCAGGTGGAGCGCGGCATGCGCGCCGAGGCCGACGAGAAGCAGCCCGGCACCACCCTCTACCGCAACCGCAAGGCCGTGCTCGGCCTGGTCGGCGGCCGCTCGGCCAAGACCGGCGCGGTGCAGTTCCCCAAGTCCGACATCAGCGTCAGCCCCAATGACCGCGCCCAGGGCGACCAGGAGGATTACCCGCTGGCCGAGAAGCGGGCGAAGATCACCACCTATACCGCCGACAGCCTCAGCTATTCGCCCGACCCGCCGGTGTATTACGGCGCGATCGATTTCGAGGGGGGCGGCCGGCTGGTCGCCGAATTCGCCGATTGCGCGCCGGAGGACGTGGAAGTCGGCCGCGAGATGCGCATGGTTTTCCGCATCAAGGCGGTTGATGATCTGCGAGATTTCACCAAATACTTCTGGAAAGCCGTTCCCGTGAACGCCGGAGAATCCTGATGCCCCGCGGAATCAAAGACAAAGTCGCCATCCTCGGGATGGGCTGCGCCAAGTTCGGCGAACGCTGGGACAAGGACGCCGACAGCCTGATGGTCGAGGCCTTCAACGAGGCGATCGGCGACGCCGGCATCGACGTGTCGCAGCTCGACGCCGCCTGGCTCTCGGTCGCCTTCGACGCGGTCAACATCGGCCCCTCCGGCATCCCGCTCGCCACCGCCCTGCGCCTGCCCAACATCGGCGTCACCAAGGTCGAGAACTACTGCGCCAGCGGCACCGAGGCGTTCCGCGGCGCGGTCTACGCCGTGGCCTCCGGCGCGGCCGACATCGCCCTGGCGCTCGGCGTCGAGAAGCTGAAGGACACCGGCTACGGCGGCCTGCCGGTCCGCACCCGCGGCACCACCTTCGACATGGTGGGCGTCACCGGCTCGGCCCCGGGCAACTTCGCCCAGCTGGCCGCCGCCTATCGCAACAAGCACGGCGTCTCCAAGGAAGAGCTGAAGCGGGCCATGGCCCACGTGTCGGTGAAGAGCCACGCCAACGGGGCCAAGAACCCCAAGGCGCACCTGCAGAAGGCGGTGGACATGGACACGGTGCTGAACGCGCCGATGATCGCCGAGCCGCTCGGCCTGTTCGACTGCTGCGGCGTCAGCGACGGCGCGGCCTGCGCCATCGTCACCACCCCCGAGATCGCCCGCGCCCTCGGCAAGCAGGACATCGTCACGGTCAAGGCGCTGCAGATCTCCACCTCCAACGGCTGGGAGCTGCAGGCGAGCGGCTGGGACGGCAGCTACTTCCACACCACCCGCGTGGCCGCCACCAAGGCCTACGAGGAAGCCGGCGTCACCAATCCGCGCGAGCAGATCAGCCTGATGGAAGTGCACGACTGCTTCTCCATCACCGAGCTGGTCACCATGGAGGACCTGTTCATCTCCAAGGAGGGCGAGGCCTACAAGGACGTGCTGGACGGCTTCTTCGACGCCGACGGCAAGGTCCCCTGCCAGATCGACGGCGGCCTGAAGTGCTTCGGCCACCCGATCGGCGCCTCCGGCCTGCGGATGATCTACGAGAACTATCTGCAGCTGCTCGGCCGCGCCGGCGCCCGGCAACGCTCGAACCCGCCCAGCCTGGCGCTGTCGCACAATCTGGGCGGTTCGCCGATCCAGAACGTCAGCGCGGTGGCCATCGTCGGTCTCGCGGACGCCTGACGCCCCGCAGATGGATTCGGAGTCGTTCGAGCTCTTCATCGAGCAGCTGAAGCGCTATGTCCGGGACCGTCTGGTGCCGGCCGAGGAGCAACTGATCGCCCTCGACCGCGTGCCGGAGGACATCCTGGCCGAGATGCGCGAGATGGGCCTGTTCGCCATCACCACGCCGCCGGAATACGGCGGCGCGGGGATGACGGTCAGCCAGTACATCGAGACCATCAAGCAGCTCAGCTGGGCCGCGCCGGCCTACCGGGCGACCATCTCGATCAACGTCGGCATGACCACCTCGGCGCTGGTGAAGTCGGGCACCGAGGCCCAGAAGGCCAAGTGGCTGCCGAAGATCGCCGAGGGCGAGATCGCATCGTTCGGTCTCACCGAGCCCGACTCCGGCTCCGACAGCGCCGCGCTGCGCACCCGCGCGGTCCGCGACGGCGACCACTACGTGCTGAACGGCACCAAGCGCTACATCACCAACGCGCCGGTGGCGAAGCTGGCGCTGATCATGGCCCGGACCTCGGCCGAGGCTCTGCCGGGCAACGCCCACATCAGCGCCTTCATCGTGCCGATGGATCTGCCCGGGGTCAGCACCGGCAGTCCGGACAGGAAGATGGGCCAGTCCGGCGGCCTGATCTCGGACATCATCCTCGAGAACGTCCGGGTGCCGGCCGAGAACCTGCTCTCGGGCGTCGAGGGCGGCGGATTCAAGGCGGCGATGCAGTCGCTGGACAACGGCCGGCTCTCCGTGGCTGCGGCTTCCACCGGCTACGCCAAGCGGATGCTCGACTCGGCGATGCGCTACGCCACCGAGCGCAAGGCGTTCGGCGAGCCGATCGCCAACTTCCAGCTGATCCAGGCCATGCTCGCCGACAGCCAGGCCGAAATCTACGCCGCCGAGTGCATGATCCGCGACGCCACCGCCCGGGCCGACACCGGCGAGCGCGTCTCGCTGCAGGCCGCCAGCGCCAAGATGTTCTGCTCGGAGATGTGCGGCCGCGTGGCCGACCGGGTGGTGCAGATCTACGGCGGCGCCGGCTACCTGCGGGAGTACGACGCCGAGCGGTTCTTCCGCGATGCGCGGGTGTACCGGATCTACGAGGGCACCACCCAGATCATGCAGCTGGTGATCGCCAAGGCGATGCTGCGCGAGTTCGCGGCCCTGGCCTGACGCCGGATCGCCATGGGGGAGCTCAGCGACAAGGTCCGCGCGGCGCTGGCCCGCGATCCCAAGGCCCACGCGATCCAGTTCAAGGGCGCCTGGCATAGCTGGGGCGACGTCGCCCGCATCGTCGCCTCGCTGGATGATGAGTTCGCCCGCCTCGGCCTGGGACCCGGCGCCGCGGTCGGCTGCGTGTTCCGCAACCGCCCGGCCTTCGCCGCCGCCATCATGGGCATCATCAGCGGCGAGCGCTGCCTGGTCACCCTGAACGGCCACCTCCCGGACGCGCGCCTGGCCGCCGACATCATCGCCGCCCGGCCGCCGGTGGTGATCGCGCTGGCGGAAGACTGGTCGAGGCCAGAGCTGCGCAACGCAGTCGCCGAGATCGGGGCCGCGGGCCTCAGCCTCTCCGACGAGGGCGCCGCGCGCGTCGCGGGGCTCGAACGCGTCGGCGCCGGCCCGCATGTGGAGCCGCCTGCCGGGACCGCGGTGCTGATGCTGACCTCCGGCACCACCGGCGCGCCCAAGCGGGTGCCGCTGACCATGGCGACGCTGGAACGCCAGCTGGTCGAGTCGAGCGGCGGCGCGGCCCGCCACGGCGTCGCCGAGCCGGCCGCCCCGAACACCGACGTGGCGATCCTCGGCGCCTCCTTCGTGCACATCAGCGGTGTCTGGGGCCTGATGGGCCCCGCCATGGCCGGACGGCCGGTCGTGCTGCTGGAGAAGTTCAACGTGCCGGAGTGGCATGCGGCTGTGGTCGAGCATCGCCCGCGCGCCGCCGGCGCGCCGCCCACGGCGCTGCGCATGATCCTGGACGCGAACCTGCCGGCCGAGGACCTGTCCAGCCTCGCCGCGCTTGGCTCGGGCACGGCCCCGCTCGACCCCGACATCAACGACGCGTTCCTGAGCCGCTACAACATCGCGGTGCTGGCCAACTACGGCGCGACCGAATTCGCCGGCGCCATCGCCAGCTGGTCGCTCGCCTCCTATCGCCAGTTTTGGTCCGCCAAGCGCGGCGCCGTCGGGCGGGTGCACAACACCATGGACGCCCGCGTGGTCGATCCGGAGACGGACGAGGTGCTGGCGCCTGGGCGCGAGGGCATCCTGGAGCTCAAGGGCTTCGTCACCGGCCGCGGCGACGCCTGGCTGCGCACCACCGACCTGGCGGTGATGGACGAGGACCGGTTCCTCTGGATCAAGGGGCGCGCCGACAACGCCATCGTCCGCGGCGGCTTCAAGATCCAGCCGGACGACGTGGTGGCGGTGCTGCAGCAGCATCCGGCCGTCGCCGAGGCCAGCGTGGTCGGCGTCCCCGATCGCCGGCTGGGCGAGGTCCCGGTGGCCGCCCTGGTGCTGAAGCCGGGCGTCGAGCGCCCGACCGACGCCGAGCTGGAAGCGCTCGTCCGCTCGCGGCTGATGGCCTACTGCGCGCCGACCGCGTTCCGCGTCGTCGACGAGCTGCCGCGCACGCCCTCGCTGAAGGTCAGCATGCCGGCCGTACGGGCCATGTTCGAAGAGTCGCCCGCTGAACCGCCGAAAACGGCATAGGCGCGGGCCTGGACGCCCCGCCGTTGCGGGTCCTAAGCTGGCCGCATGCAACACACGAAATTCGGGCGGACGGGCTTGCGCGTGTCCAAGCTCTGCCTGGGGACGATGACCTTCGGCCTGCAATGCGACCAGGCCCAGAGCAACGCCATCATGGACGCCGCCGCCGAAGGCGGAATCGACTTCTTCGACGCCGCCGACGTCTATCCGCTTGGCGGCAGCGCCGCGACCGTCGGGCGCACCGAGGAGATCATCGGCGACTGGCTGCAGGGCAAGCGGGATGAGTTCGTCATCGCCACCAAGTGCTTCGGCCCGATGGGGCCCAAGCCCTGGAACCAGGGCATGTCGCGCAAGCACATCGTCGAGGCCATCGACGGCTCGCTGCGCCGCCTGAAGACCGACTACATCGATGTCTACCAGCTGCACGGGTTCGACCCCGGCACCCCGATCGACGAGGCGCTGGAGGGACTGGACGCCGTGGTGAAGGCCGGCAAGGCCCGCTACGTCGGCGTCTCCAACTGGATGGGCTTCCGGATCGCCCGGGCGCTGGGCCGCAGCGAGGCCCGCGGGCTGGTCCGGATCGACTCCGTGCAGCCGCGCTACAACCTGCTGTTCCGCACCTTCGAGCGCGACATGTTCCCGCTCTGCCTGGAGGAGGGGATCGCGGTGATCCCCTACAACCCGATCGCCGGCGGCATGCTCTCCGGCAAGCACGCTCGCGGCGCGCCCACCGAAGGCACCCGCTTCACCCTCGGCAGCGCCGCATCAAACTACCAGAACCGCTACTGGCACGACCGCGAGTTCGACACCGTCGACGAGCTGCGCCGGCTGGCCGACCAGGCGGGCATGAGCCTGGTGACCATGGCCGTGGCCTGGACCCTGGCCAACCCCGCCATCACCTCGCCGATCGTCGGCGCCAGCCGCCCCGAACAGCTTGCCGACAGCCTCGCCGCCGCCGCCAAGCCGCTGCCGGCCGACCTGAAGAAGACCCTGGACGAGGTTACGCTGCCCTACCGCGGCATCGACGCGGAACGCTGAACGTTCGCGGTCCTGGTCTCTTTTGAACCCGCTCATCCCGGCGAAAGCCGGGACCCAGGCTTTTGTCCACGGACCACACTGACGACACGGACCTGACGTCGGCGTGGTCGGTGTAGTGCGTGGACCTATGGTTTCTGGCTTTCGCCAGCATGTGCGGGCTTGGGAGCGTCATACAAATTTCACGGGACCCGCGGGTCCGTCTCCCTATCATCCGCCGACCTTGAATGACCGATCGGGTGGGTCATGAACTCCGATGCCGTCAACGTCGCGCGGCTGCGCGACAGCCAGATCGACGACCTGGACGAAGAACTGGAGATGGAGCTCAGCGACGATGGCGACGCGCGCTTCGCCGAGCTGCTCGAGGGCCTTGTCGACGACAGCGCCGACGGCCCGAGCCGCCACAGGTACCTCAAGGAACTGTTCCGCCTGCAGGGCGAGCTGGTGAAGCTGCAGGACTGGATCGTCCACCGGAAGCTGAAGGTGGTGGTGCTGTTCGAGGGCCGCGACGCGGCCGGCAAGGGCGGGGTGATCAAGCGGATCACCCAGCGCCTCAATCCGCGCGTCTGCCGTGTGGTCGCCCTGCCTGCGCCCAGCGAGCGCGAGAAGAGCCAG
>Ga0105240_10006690_pt1 | contig 16901 bp, 12 predicted proteins | sample KBSC54metaG_FD_80426 | JGI IMG/M metagenome (GOLD analysis project Ga0105240, IMG submission 80426) | Corn rhizosphere microbial communities from Kellogg Biological Station, Michigan, USA - KBS C5-4 metaG | ecosystem: Host-associated > Plants > Roots > Rhizosphere > Soil | place: Michigan, USA...
CGGCAATATCGAAGCCATCCGCCCCATGCGCGACGGCGTCATCGCCGACTTCGAAGTCGCCGAAGAGATGATCAAGCACTTCATCCGCAAAGTGCATAACCGCCGCTCCTTCGCCAATCCCATGATCATCGTCTGCGTGCCGTCCGGCTCGACGGCGGTAGAGCGCCGCGCCATTCAGGAATCGGCCTTGTCGGCCGGCGCCCGCCGCGTCTTTCTGATCGAGGAGCCGATGGCGGCGGCGATCGGCGCCGGCCTTCCCGTGTCCGAGCCCACCGGCTCGATGGTAGTCGATATCGGCGGCGGCACCACGGAAGTGGCGGTCTTGTCCCTGGGCGGCATCGTCTATTCCCGCTCGGTGCGCGTGGGCGGCGACAAGATGGACGAAGCGATCATCGCTTACATCCGGCGGCACCAGAATCTGCTGATCGGCGAAGCGTCGTCCGAACGCATCAAAAAAGAGATCGGCTCGGCCGCGGCGCCGGAAGGCGGCAGCGGCATTACCATGGAGATCAAGGGCCGCGATCTTCTGAACGGCGTGCCGAAAGAAATCACCATCACCCAGCGTCATGTCGCCGAGGCTTTGGCCGAACCGGTGGGCGCCATCGTGGAAGCGGTGAAGGTGGCCTTGGAAGCCACGCCGCCGGAACTCGCCGCCGACATCGTCGATAAGGGCATCGTGTTGACCGGCGGCGGCTCGCTTCTTGCCAATCTCGATTCTGTGTTGCGTAACGAAACGGGGCTTCCCGTCTCCATCGCCGACGATCCCTTATCCTGCGTCGCGTTGGGCACCGGCCGGGTTTTGGAAAACACCAAAGGCATGCGTCACGTCCTTTCCACCGCGTTCTGAGCACAGGGGCTAGAAGGGCCCCAGAGCCGACCATGGCCAATGTCACCTGGAAGATCGCACGGCGCGGCAATGCCCAGCTTCCCCTGGTCATTGTCACGGCGCTGGCGCTGGTCCTGGTGCTGCTGGGCAAGGCGGAGCCGGCTCTGTTCGACCGTGCCCGCATGGCGATGACGGACGGCATGCGGCCCTTCCTGGCGGCCGCGCATGAACCCATCGTGCGCTTCGACCGCTTCGTCGGCTCCTTCGACGAACTCTTCGCCGTCTATCAGGAAAATCTGCGTCTGAAGGACGAGAATGCGCGCCTGCGCCAGTGGCGCAATGTTGCGGTGGTGATGGAGGATCGGGTCAAGCGCTACCAGGCACTGCTCCATGCCGTCCCCGATCCGGCCCTTCATTCGGTACTGGCCCGGGTGATCGGGCGCGCCAACCGGCCCTTCCTGGAGACCATGATCCTGGACGCCGGCGCCGCCAACAACGTCAAGCCCGGTCAGGCTGTGGTGGACGCCAAGGGCATGATCGGGCGCATCTATCTGGCCGGCAACCGCACCAGCTGGGTGATCCTCCTGACCGATCTCAACAGCCGTATCCCCGTCACCATCGCGCCCGGTAACCGCCAGGCAATCCTGGTGGGCGACAATACGGCCATGCCGTCACTGGACACCCTGTCCCAGATCGTGACGTTAAGGCCCGGCGACCAAATCGTGTCATCGGGGGATGGCGGCTTGTTGCCGCCCGGTTTGCCTATCGGAACCGTGGTGGAACAGGGCGGCGGCTATCGCGTGGCGCTCCTGGCCGATGCGGCTTCGAGCGAGGATGTGGAAGTCCTGGCCTTCCGCCAGCCGCCCGAGCAGCCTCCTGCGCTGCCTGAACTTCCCGCGGTGGCGGCTGGGCTGCCGCCCGCCACGGCTGCGCCAGCCGCGCCTCCTGCGGCGGCTGCGGCCCCTGAAGCCAAGCCCGTAAAACCCGTCGCGGTCGCACCGCCTGCCAAACCCGCGGCTCCGGCCGCCCAGCCCACCAGCCCGCCGGCCGATGACGCCGACGAGGAACGATGAGGGCGCGATGGGAACCGCTGAAGGCACGGGGTTTGTAATGAGCGGGCGAGTTCTCTCCGGGTTCCTGCCGCTTCTCTGCGGGCTTGCCGCGGTTCTGATCTCCAATCTGCCTTTGTCGCTGACCAACGGCCTGGTGCCGGCGCCTCTGCTGGGCCTGGTGCCGATCTATTTCTGGTGTCTGGTCAGGCCTGATCTGATGACGCCCGCCGCGGTGTTCGCGATCGGGCTTTTGGAAGACATAGTGGCGGGTGGGCCGCCGGGCATCTGGACGCTTTCCTTCGTCATCACCTTTGGCGTGATCGACCGCCAGCGTGAGTCCTTTGCGGGCCTGGCGGGTCTGGGCGCCGTTCTGGGCTTCGCCACCGCGTCGCTGATCGCCTGCGTGGTCGCCTATGCCGTGACCGCGGCGCTCTATCGTTTCGCCCCGGTCGGCCCGATGGTGGCAGAGCTGGCGATGACGGTTCTGTTCTATATTCCCGGCGTCTATCTCATTGGCATCATTCACCGGCGTCTGGTCGGTCCGCTCCGGAGCGAACCCTGATGCCGCTATTCGATAAGAAGGACAAATCCCGTTACGCCACCTTCACCCGCCGCTCGCTGGGGATGGGTGGCGGCATGACGCTGGTGTTCGCTATCCTTACGGGCCGGCTCTATCAGCTCCAGATCCGCGACGGCAACCAGTACATGACCGAAGCGGAAGACAACCGCATCAATGAGCGGCTGCTGGCGCCGCCCAGGGGCCGCATCTTCGACCGTTTCGGCGTCGAACTCGCCAACAACCGGCGCAATTACCGCGTGCTCCTGGTGGCGGAGCAGGCCACCCAAGGTGTTCAGGAAGCGCTGGACACGATCGGAAAACTGATTGCGCTGACCGATGCGCAGAAGAAGCGTGTGATGACCACGCTGGCTCAGAACAAGAAATTCGTGCCGGTGCCGGTGGCGGAAAATCTCAGTTGGGAAGAATTCTCCCGCATCAATTTGCACCTGCCCTATCTGCCGGGCGTGCAGCCCGATGTGGGCGAGACCCGCGATTATCCCTTCAATGACGAGCTGGTGCATATTCTGGGTTACGTTGCCCAGACGTCGCCCGACGATCTGAAGGGCGACGAGGATCCGCTGCTCGCCATTCCCGGCTATCGCATCGGCAAACGCGGCATCGAGCGGCGCTATGACAGCGCGCTGCGCGGCTCGGCCGGCGCGTCGCGGGTGGAAGTCAATGCCTATGGCCGCGTCATTCGCGAGCTGGGCCATGAAGCCGGCGTACCGGGCCAAGACATCTGGCTCACCATCGATCGCGAAGTACAACAATTCGTTGCCCAGCGGCTGGGCAATGAGAGTGCGGCCTGCATCGTCACTGATGTACAGACTGGCGACATCATCGCCATGGCCTCGACGCCGGGTTACGACCCCAATCTCTTCAATGTCGGCATCTCGCCCGACCAATGGCGCGGCTTGACCGAGGACGATCACAAGCCGCTCCTGAACAAGGTGATGGACGGCGTCTATCCGCCCGGTTCGACCTTCAAGCCCGTGGTGGCGATGGCGGCGGTGGAAGCGGGCCTGGCAACGCCGGATTATCGCGTCTCCTGCAACGGCCAATTGACCTTGGGCAACCACACCTTCCATTGCTGGAAAAAAGGCGGGCATGGCACGCTCGATCTGGAAGGCGGCATTAAGAACAGCTGCGACGTATTCTTCTATGAGACGGCGCGGCGGCTGGGCATCGACAAGATCCAAGAAGTAGCCGTGAAGCTGGGCCTGGGCGCGCCCACGGGGATCGAATTGCCTGGCGAGAAGTCGGGCTTCATTCCGACGCGCGCCTGGAAACAGAAGCGCTATGGCGTGGCTTGGCAACAAGGCGACACACTGAGCTGCGGCATCGGCCAGGGCTATGTCACCGCCACGCCGTTGCAATTGGCGCTGGAAGCCACCCGCATCGCTTCCGGCAAGAAAGTCAGCCCGCGTGTGGTGCATATGGTGGGCAATGACCTGAACCATCGGGAAGACGCGCTGCCGCTGGAGCTATCGGCAGAAGGCCTGGCGCGGGTGCGCGAAGGCATGAACCAGGTGACCAATGTGCCGGGCGGCACCGCTTACGCCTTCCGCATCAGCGAGCCGGGTTTCGAAATGGCGGGCAAGACCGGCACCGCCCAGGTGCGTGCTTACAGCGCGGAAGAGCATCTGCATGGCGTCACCAAGGATTCCGCGCTGGACTGGAAGCTGCGCGACCATGGTCTGTTCATCGCCTTTGCGCCAGTCGCTCAGCCCAAATATGCCTGCGCCTGCATTGTCGAGCATGGCGCCGTCGGCCATCCGCAAGTGTTGATGGCCCGCGACATTCTGCTGTTCACCCAGAAGCGCGATCCACTCAACATGCCCACGGCTTATCCCATCAAGGCGGCGTCGCTGCCGGGACGGCCGGTCCGATGATCTCGCGTGCTTATGATGGGGGCTCACTATGATCTCTCGCCCTTATGCCGCCGCCAAGCGCACCCTGGGCATCGGTGAAAAGTTGTTTGATGTGAATTGGGGCCTGGTCCTTCTGATCACCCTGATCGCCGCAGGCGGCATTGCCATGCTCTATTCGGTGGCGGGCGGGCATTTTCATCCCTGGGCGCTGTCGCAGCTTTCCAAATTCCTGGTGGGGCTGCTGGTCATGGTGGTTGCCGCCACCATTGATGTCCGGGTGTGGATGAGCCTGGCTTACCCGGCCTATGCCCTGGCGATGGTGCTCCTGATCGCGGTGGACGTGGCGGGGCATGTCGGCCTGGGCGCGCAGCGCTGGATCATGCTGGGGCCGTTGGAGATTCAGCCTTCCGAACTGATGAAGATCTCGCTGGTGCTGGCGCTTGCCCGCTTCCTGCACGGCAAGAGCGTGGAGGATGTTTCCAAGCCCCTCAATCTGGGCATCGCGCTGGCGATGATCGGGCTTCCCGCCTTCTTTGTGGTGGTGGAACCCAATCTGGGCACGACCTTGATCATCCTGGCCGATGGCTGCTCGCTGCTCTTCCTGGCGGGTCTTTCCTGGTACTGGATCGCGCCGGCGCTGGCTGCCGTGGCCACCGCCGTGCCGCTGGTCTGGCGCTTTGCGCTGCATGATTACCAGAAGGCGCGGGTGATGACCTTTCTCGATCCCGAGGCGGACGCGCTCGGTGCGGGCTGGAATATCACCCAGGCCAAGATCGCCATCGGGTCCGGCGGATTGTCGGGCAAGGGTTTCCTCAATGGCACCCAAAGCCGCCTCAACTTTCTTCCCGAGAAACAGACCGATTTCATCTTCACCAATTTCGGCGAGGAATTCGGTTTTGTCGGCAGCGTGGCGCTTCTGATCCTGTTTGCCGTGGTGATCTTTTACGGACTTCAGATCGCGCTCGGCGCGCGGAGCCAATTCTCCCGTCTGTTGGCCATGGGCATAACCTTGAATTTCTTCTTCTACATCATGATCAACGGGCTGATGGTGATGGGGCTGATCCCGGTGGTGGGCATCCCCATGCCGCTTCTATCCTATGGCGGAACCGCCATGCTGACCGTGATGTTCGGGTTCGGCCTGCTGATGAGCGTGCATGTGCATCGGCAGGTGGAGATTCCCCGTCATAGCGGGGGGATTATTTAAGGCCCCATCTGTCTCTTTCGCGCAAGCGCTCAGAGCCGTTCGGTACGCTGCCGCTACGTCACTCCCGCCAGCGGCTTTGCCGCGCGGGGAAGAAAGCCGGAACCAAGCCGCACTTGTTCTCTGGCTCAAGAGCCGGCACCTCTCCGGCCAGCGCGCTTACACGCGGGGAGGCGGGTCCCGGCCCGGACGGCGCTGCCCAACTCCTGCGAAAAGCTCCATTTTCCAGGCATGTGGATGGGGTGAGGCGCTTTCTGGACAGGGGGATACCCCTCTGCTAAGAGGCCCGTCCTTGCCGGCCTCCAAGAGCCAGCGGGCGTGGGTGATTAGCTCAGTTGGTAGAGCAGCTGACTCTTAATCAGCGGGTCGCAGGTTCGATTCCTGCATCACCCACCATTCTAAAAGAGTGGCACTGATCCCGGTCCTCATCAGGGTCGGTCCCGAAAAGTTATTTCACCAATCTGCGCCGTGCCTTTTCCACGAACCTGATCATGCGGTCGATGGCCGTGTGGGGCGTCAACCGTCCGAGCCCGTTGAAATCGGATGCCGGATGAGGATCGCTGTGCCCAAACGACATCGTGTAGCGAGGAACATAGCGCCGGCCACCGGCGGGATCGGTGCGCCAAGGCGCCTTTGTCGGAAAATCTTTTGAGGGATGGAAGAACACGTCTTGATGATAGACCGGCGTGTCGCGCGGTGTTGTGTGGATAACAAGGCTCAGTCGCGTTCGAGTCAAATCTTCGATAGGCGAACCGCCATGAGGCAAATGAGGGTGCCAAATTATCGTTGAACCCTTTTTTACGGGAACCGAGATCGTCTTGATGCCGGCTGCCGCGACCTGCCTGCCAACTGCCGACTGATAGCGCTCCCATAATTCAGGGGAATCAGCGGGAATCGAATTGAGGTCGGAATAAAGGTCGCGGGCAACTGCCTCCCGATCCAGTTCTTTAAGAAGATGGCCACCAGGCGCTACCATCAAGGGGCCATTGGTCTCGTCAACATCCTCGAGTGCCACCCACATCCCGAAATATTTATACTCTGGCCGTGTGGCAAAATATGGCGTGTCGCGGTGCAGGTCCTGCCATGAGCCGCGCTCATAGAACAGCGACGTATAAAGCACCGTCTCCTCACCGAAGAGAGCGTCTTGCAGTTCAAGCGCGGCCTTATTTTCATAAAATAACTTCAGCAGGGACGGCATTATCGCGTGCAAATTGATAAGGCGAGGAAAGTGCCCATCCGTATCTTTGTGCTTGTCGAACAGCCGCGGGTTGGCTTTCGCCAGTTTCCAAAATTCGTCCCGAACGAGGTCGCAGGTTTCGGTCGAAACGCTGTTCTGCAGAACCACGTAACCGTCTTCTAGAAATTGCGCCAGGCGGTCACCAAGATACTTGGGAATGTGGGCCGGCACTCGGGTCTCGTACAGATACCAAGGGTTCATTCCGACAGGTTGTGCGGTCGAGCTTCGTGTCGCCGCTTCGATTATCGCCATAATTCGTCCCGTCTGTAGCCCGGAAATAGCCACCGACAGTATCTTTGGCCGCGGGGCCTGTTCCAGTCCTTCAAAGGAAATAATTGGCTCCATATGTGTTGATCTGGCAGTTTCCGGATAGGTTCAAGGGGCATAGGAAGCTTCGAACGAACTGCCGGAGCTGTGAACATTTTGACCGGAACAGCCCGCTATAATTGGTAAACCACGAGGTCTTTTTGCCCTGCAAATTAATTTGCTTTGAGAGCGCCAGCCCTGGGAGCGGCGAATGACAAGGTCGAAGCTACGCCGAGTCTATACGCGCATCCGATCAGACATCATTCCGGGCATACTGAACGGGATTCGTTTGGGAAATTTCCAATATAAGCTATGGCAGCCGACCGGCCGGACGCGCGCCGCGCAGGATGATCGCAGTATGGTCGTGCCTTTCGACTACGCCGTCGAGAAAAGGTCGGGCAAGCCCACCATCGCGATCATCTGTCATCTCTTTCACACTGATCTATCGGATTGGCTGCTGCGATTGCTTCGCGATTCCGAGCTGAAAGCGGATCTATATATATCGACCGACACGGAGACAAAAGCGGAAGCTATTAGGCGTCTCTTCTCCACATGGAGCAGGGGAAAAACAGAGGTTCGTATCGTGGAAAATCGGGGTCGGGACATTGCCCCCAAACTGGCGAGCTTCGCCGATGTCTATGACCGCCATGATCTCGTCCTCTTCTTGCATTCCAAGAAAAGCGCACATTTCGCTTTCGGAGATGCTTGGCGAGATCATCTCGCCCGCTGCTTGCTGGGTTCGCCTGCCATTGTCGACAGCATCCTGGAAATTTTCGACCGCTGCCCCAGGGTCGGTATGATCGTGCCACAACATCTTCGTGAATTGCGGGATAGCAAATTGATCGCATGGGGCGGAAATTTCCGGCAGGCCAGGCGGCTTGGCTGGCGGATGGAAATCGACCTGTCGCCCACGGGCTATCTCGACATGCCGTCGGGGTCGATGTTCTGGGCAAGACCTGGGGCGCTTCGTCCTCTGATAGGTCTGGGACTTGAGTTTGGCGATTTTCCGCCCGAACCTTGCGAGGTGGATGGAACGATCGCGCATTGCCTTGAAAGGCTGTTTCTCTTTTCCTGTGAGAAAGCCGGTTATCACTGGGTCAAAGTCTCCGATCGGCGGGATGGTGATCCGACCGCAATTGAAATTCACGAAGCCTCCGATATTTCCTCGTTTCTTGCGCGGTATGATTTCCGCCTTCTTGGACCTCAGGGAGGACATGGTTGAGCTCTGACGGTCCTGTCTTCGATCTTGACGTCACCAATCTTCGGCAAATTTCGGTCCGAGGAGCGGCAGTGACCTCGGGAGCGCAGCTGGTCAAGTTCTGCCTTCTTCTGGGGGCCCAGATCTTGCTGGCGCATCTTCTCAACCCGACTGACTTCGGCATTATCGCCATGGTTGCGCCTGTCCTGGGCTTTGTTGTCGTGATGGCCGATTTGGGGATCAGCCAAGCGATCGTGCAGCGCCCGAACCTGACGGGCAATCAGTTGAATTCGGTCTTCTGGCTGAACAACGCATTGACTGTGTGTCTGTCAGTGCTGCTGATGCTGTCTGCGCCTCTTCTCGTATGGCTCTATCACGAGCCAAAGTTGCTTCCCATCACGCTTGTGCTGGCCAGCCTGGTCGCCGTCACCGGACTGTCCATCCAGCAAACCGCGCTCCTGAACAGAATGATGCGATTCTCGGCGCTCGCTTTGTCGGAGACCGTTTCGCAAGCTACCGGCCTGGCCGTAACGGCAATCGCGGCGCTGAAAGGCTTTGGCTATTGGGCGCTTGTCATGGGCCAGGCTGCCACCACGTTGACGGCGGGCGCCATCGTTTGGAGCGCGTCATCCTGGAGGCCAGCCTGGCCCACCTTCCGCGGAGAGGCGCTCTCCATGTTGCGTTTTGGTGGCAACATCACGGTCTCGAACATTGCTCAATATCTCAACACCGTCTTCGACAATATCCTGGTGGGCTATTATCTGGGTCCGATGCTGCTCGGAATTTATGACCGGGCATGGAAATTGGTGGTGATGCCACTTGGCCAGCTCATGGCGCCGGTGAACAGGGTCGCCGTACCCGCGCTTTCAAGGCTCTCGAATGATCCGCAGCGATATCAAAAAGTCTTCGGTCAAATGTTTCGGCTATTGCTTTTGATCAGTCTGCCAGGCCTTGTAATCGGCGTGTTGACGGCAGAACCCCTGGTCCGAATTTTGTTCGGATCAAAATGGCTGGCGGTGGCACCCGTGTTTTCTTGGCTGTGTCTGGGCTCCATGCTTACGCCGCTTAATACGGCTATTTTCTGGGTTTTCATCAGCCAGGGGCGCGCGCGCGATCAAATGATTTACGGCACCGCGTCCGCTTTGATCAATATCGCGACTTACATTGTCGGTATTCACTGGGGGTTAATTGGCGTGGCGCGAACCTCGGCCATCGCGGCCTTTATCGTCACGACGCCGCTGCTGGTTTTTGCGGTGTCGCGAAATGGCCCGATAAGCACAAGTCGCATATGGGCGTCTCTTTATCCTTTCGTCGCATCCCTGCTGGGCGCCGCGGCTGTTTTGGAATTGTATGTGTACCTGGTGCGCGTGACCAACGTGATCGACCTTATGGCACTGGCGATCATTGCCTATGGCACAACGCTTTTGATGCTGTGTTGCTTCTCGGCAGGGCGCACGACGATTAAAGAAGGCATTGCTATTGTGCGTTCCTTCAATGCGCGGAGTGATGGCCGTTGAATCTGCTTGAGCAAATAAGCGCAAATCTTTCAGCGGATCAAGCTTATGAGCCGGACAACAAATCTCTGGTCCCCCTCGCCGATCCGCTGGTTCGCCTGATTGCGTTCTATCTACCGCAATTCCATGCCATTGCGGAGAATGACGAATGGTGGGGCGAAGGATTCACCGAATGGACCAATGTCACCAAAGCCGTTCCTCGCTTCACCGGGCATTATCAGCCGCGATTGCCGGGCGCGCTCGGCTTCTACGACGCCGCGCGTCCAGAGATACTGGCGCGGCAAGCGGAGATGGCCAAGCGCTACGGCGTCGCCGGCTTCTGCTTTCATCATTATTGGTTCGGAGGCCGGCGGGTTCTGGAGAAGCCGCTTGAGATGCTCTTGGCACATCCCGAGATCGATCTTCCCTTTTGCGTGAATTGGGCCAACGAGAATTGGACCAAGCGTTGGGACGGGAAGGATTCCGAGATCCTGCTTGAGCAACGCCATTCTGCCGATGACGATTTGGCCTTCGCCCGTTCGCTCGAGCCGCTGTTCCGCGACAAGCGCTATATCCGGATCGATGGACGGCCGCTTTTTCTGGTTTACCGGCCAAGCCTTTTCCCCAACATGCGCGAGACGGTCGAACGATGGCGCGGTCATTTCAAGGCAACCGGCTTTGGCGATCCCTATATCGTCACCGTGCAGACGCATGGAAGCGCGGACCCGTCCGAGTATGGGATGGACGCCGCAGCAGGCTTTCCACCTTTCTGGACATGTTTCGATATTCCCATGCGCAACGATCTGGAGTTTTTGGATCCGCGGTTTTACGGCGCGGTGCGGCACTATGCTTTGCTGGCGGATTCTGTCATCGCGGGCTATGCCCAGGACCGACGGGTTTTTCCCGGGATAACGCCGTCATGGGACAATGAAGCACGACGGCCGGGACGGCCGACTTGTTTTTCGGGATCGACGCCAGCGCTCTATGGCCGTTGGCTGAGGGCCGCCTGCGCCGCCTCCATGCGCGCTTTCGCGGGAGATGAAAGACTTGTCTTCGTCAACGCTTGGAATGAATGGGCGGAAGGGGCCTATCTGGAGCCGGATCTGCATTTCGGCTTCGCCTATCTGGCGGAAACGCGGCGCATACTGGACTCGCTTACGCCAGATCTAGCTGACAATCCGCCATCGACCGTGATGGACCGAAGCTGGGAGGTCCCAAAACTCGGCCTGTCGCGGCGGCTCCGCCGGCGGGCGCGTAAGGCTGTGAATGTCGTCGCGGACGGATTCGAGCAGATTGCATGGAAATTAAGGGGGCGCTGATAGTCTTCCGCCACAGTTCGCCATGCCGGGCCGGAACTTTCCAGTTTGTTAGGGTTTACGCATACTGACCTTGGGGTGCTCAGCCGCCATCTGGTGTTCCCGAGCTATTCTGGCAGTATCAAGTCGCGAAATAAGAGCAGGGCTCGTTCCCTTAGGTATTGGTGGATGTCCGAGAATATTTCGATAAAGCGCAACGTTCTCGCCAACTATCTCGGTCAAATCTATTTCGTTCTTCTCTCCTTCATTATGGCGCCTGTCTACCTCTCTTATCTGGGGACGGAGGCTTTTGGTTTAATCGGCTTTTTCACCATGCTGTCTGGATGGATCCAACTTCTGGACATGGGGCTGACCCCCACGATTGTGCGGCAGACTGCACTTTTCCGCGGGGGCCAGATCACCGGCGGTCATCTCAAATCCTTCTTGCGCGGGCTTGAGATAATTTTTGGAGCGGTGTCGGTTCTGGTTGCGGGTGCCATTGCAATCAGCACGCATCTGATCGCCACGCGCTGGCTGAAAGTCGGTCATCTCGCGATCTCCGATGTTGAGATAGCGGTTGGAATTATGGGCCTTACGGTCCCCATGCGCTGGATCGCTGGGCTGTACCGGGGAGTCATGATCGGGTTCGAGCGAATGACCTGGCTCGCTTCATACAACATCGTAATGGCGAGTCTGCGTTTCATTGGTGTGTTGGGTGCCTTTGCTATATTTGGCATAAATGCGCGCGTCTTTTTCGCTTATCAATTCGTGGTGGCGTTGGCCGATCTTCTGGGAGCCATGACTATGGCACACCACCTAATGAACCGTGCTCATGTCGCGGCGCGTGACTTTTCCTGGGCACCCCTCAGGGCAAATGCCAAATTTTCTCTGACGATCGGTTTCGTTTCGACGGCCTGGGTAGTCTTGACGCAGTCGGATAAGCTAGTCCTTTCCAAAGCGCTGCCGCTGGCGCTGTTTGGCATTTTTTCTCTTGCAGTTGCGGCTGCAAGTGCGATCGGCATCGTGAGTGGCCCGATTAGCCAAGCGCTCTTGCCGAGATTGACAAAGCTGTTGGCCGAAGGCCGAGATGAGGGAGCTTTTCGCCTTTATGGAGACGCTACTCAGGCAGTTTGTGTCGTCGTCTGTCCGGTGACGGCTTGGCTAGTTTTTCTGGCGGAGCCAGTTCTGTGGGCCTGGACCGGTCATAGGGACATAGCTCAGCACGCGGCACCAATGCTGAGACTCTACGCCATTGGAAATGCCGCCGCCGCCTTGGCGTCCTTTGGCTATTACATCCAGTACGCCAGAGGTAATGTGCGCCTGCATTTTATTGGCAATGCGATAGCGCTAGCGCTCCTGATCCCCGCCTTCATTTGGACGGGATTCTCGTTTGGTGGTGTTGGAACGGGTGCGGCCTGGGCGACTATGAATTGCGTTTACCTATTCGCCTGGATCCCGGTTATCCATGCGCGATTCCTGCCAGGGCGGCATTTGGAATGGCTGACACGCGATGTGCTGCTTATAGCGGGGCCGACCGCTTTATCGGGCTGGCTGATATCGGGCATCATGGTTTGGCCTGCTGACCGAATCGCTACTTTCGTCTGGCTGGGGGTAATTGGCCTAATACTGTTGGTTGTTTCATTGATCAGTTCTTCATTCGCCCGCGAGATGTTGTTGCGCTTAGCCAAGCGAAACTTTCCCGCCATTGCTGAAAAGACCCCATGAATAAATTATCTCACCCTCACGCTGACACCGAATACTATGGGCAAGATCGGCCGGAAATGCTGGCCTTCCTGCCCAATAATCCGAAGCACTTGGTGGACATCGGATGCGGTGAGGGCTTTTTCTGTGCTGCCGTTAAGAGCCAATTCCCAAATTGCGAAGTTTGGGGGGTCGAGCTTGCTCCCGAAGCCGCGGCAAAAGCAGCGCTTAGAAGCGACCGGATCGTTCAGGGTTTGCTAGAGGGCGCCGATCTGCCCGAGAAATATTTTGACGTCGTCAGTATGAACGATGTCCTGGAGCACATGGCCGATACCGAAGGTGCTCTGTCCATTGTGCGCCGAATTCTCACAACGGATGGCCGCCTTGTGCTTTCGCTGCCCAATGTACGCTTCTATCTCAACGTGCGCGACTTGGTTTTCAAAAATGACTGGGAATATCGCGACTTTGGAATACTGGACCGCACCCATTACAGGTTCTTCACAAGTAAGAGCGCCGTGAGGTGCCTTAATCAAAACGGCTTCGCAGTCGAGAAAATTCAGGGAATACCAGGGGCGCCCATCAAGCTGCACTATCGCATGCTATTCGCCTTAGCCCCTAGCTTCTTCCACTGGATGCGATTTCCACAAATTGCCATCGTGGCACGACCAAAGCTATGAGTCCCGCCACCCCTGCCAGAGAATTCGAGCATAACAACTCCTTCGGGGCTCTCAGACTCATCTTCTCATGCGCCGTTATTATCTCGCATTCGGCGGAAATGCTTGATGGCAATAGAACGCGCGAGATTATGCATCGGCTGGGATCTCAATCTACTTTGGGTGGCTTGGCGGTCGATGGTTTTTTTTTGATAAGCGGTTATCTGGTGGCGGCTAGCTATCTCAAGAATCCCCGATTGGGTGACTATTTCGTGAATCGCGTTCTGCGTATCTATCCAGCGTTCATCGTGGCTAGCCTGATTTGCTTTCTTTTAATCGGCCCGCTGGCAGGCGGCGATCTATGGCGATTGGGATCGGCGGATTGGCTTAAAGCTGGGGCTCGCCTCATCCTCCTTAGAGAGCCAAAATTGCAGGGATCTTTCGATGCATTGCCAGTTGCATCTCTTGACGGCTCCATGTGGACGATTGCCTATGAGTTCCGTTGCTATCTCCTTGTGGCAATTCTTGGCCTCATCGGAGTATTGTTCAAGCGTTGGTGGATATTCGGCTTGACGGTATTCGCATATGGCGCGGCGGCCTATTGTGAATATCGGGGATCTGCGCTTGACCGAACGGTCCCGCATCTGCTGCATTCGGCCATTGGGTTACCCTCAATCTTCTTTCCGTTGACGGCTTTTTTTATGACCGGAACCTGCTTTCGCATTTTTCCTGAGTGGCGAAAAGCGCGACCGTCGATACTAGTATTATCCGCCCTGATTTGCGCATTTGCAGTACTCCGGTTTCCCATGGGCGATCTTTTCTTCGGTATATTCGGTGGATACGTAATATTTTTCATTGCAGTCGCGGCTGACACCAAAATTCTCAAAGCAATCAACAACCGCTACGATTACTCTTATGGAATCTATCTTTATGCGTGGCCAATCGCGTCCATCCTGATGCTGTGGGCGCAACAACTGAACTGGGTGCTGATGCCTTGGCAATTGTCAGTCCTGACAGTCGGCCTATCAGCCGCTGCCGGAGCGATGAGTTGGTACTTCCTGGAGCGACCGGCGTTGCGACTCAAACATGGTCGTTTGCTCGCAAACATTTCCGGCCAGCCGGTCAAAGCGTGACAATTCGAAAAGTAATCCGCTGCCGTATCTCATCTATTTCCAAGCACGGGGCAGAGCGGAGATATTTTGATGAATAACAGCGAGATCAGCAACCGGGCCCAGTTCGTCATCGGTCGATCTCCGCGCGGAGGCTACGACAATAGCTTTGAAATCGGCGACCTCCTTATAGAATATGGCATTGGTTTCGCGCTGACGGAAATGTACGATCGCGGAGGTTCGCTGGTTGGAATATTTCTTGGCTCGGTCGTCGATTTTGCTTCGCAATCTTTCCGGCCTCAGTCCGTAACATTGCAGTGGGATTCGCAGAGCGGTGATCTGCAATCTTTGGAAAGAGAGTTGTACGAGCGCTCGGGTTCCTGGATCGCGCTGATCTCTTCGAATGAGCTAAGGGTGGTATATACAGACGCCTGTGGCTCTCAACCGGTCGTGTATTCTAAAGAAAAGGGCGTAGCTGGATCGTCTGCGGGCGCCCTGCTTACCCGCGAGGCCTATTTCGACGAGCTCTATGATGAAGCGAGATCTGAAAGCTGGTTCAAGGCCGACTGGTATCATACAGCTGGTCTAACGGCTCATCGCTCGCTGCTACGTCTGTTGCCCAATCACAGATTAAATTTTAATAGTATGGCAGTGGACCGGATTTGGCCACTTGCGCCAATTGAGGGTCTTCCTATCGATCGAGTTGTGCGTGAAGTGGCAGAGACCTCGCGCGAAACAATCGAAATCGCTATGCGACGAGCACGAGCTTTGGCGCCCCTCACGGCCGGCAACGAAACTCGAGCACTTTTGGCACTTTTGCAAGGTCGAACAGAGAATGCTCTTTTTTTTACCGGGAAATTCCCCGGCGCTGTTGTTGATCTGGGGTCCGCAAGGCGACTGGCGAAAAGATTCGAACTGACCCATATCGTCAGTAAGGTAAGGCCGAAGACACCGGCTGAGGCCGAGATTTGGCGCTATCGCACAGGCCACTGCATTGGTGGTACTGTTGGTGCCGCCTTGCTGGATCGGTCGAATTTTCCTAAGGACATTGGCGTCGAACTTTCGGGAGCGGCAGGAGAGGTAGGTCGTGGTTTCCTCTGGGCTGCGGCTGACACGGTCGATCATAAGCTTTCGAGCGAAATCCTTCTGGCGCGGCTTAAATTGCCTATGCTCGACAGATTTGTGGCCGCGGTGGACGATTGGCTTGGGTCCGTGAAGCAGTTTGATGCGCTCACCATCATGGACCTTGCCTATATCGAACTGAAAATGGCCTGTTGGGCGGGTCCTCAAGCACCCGGGTCGGATACGGATGTCCCGCAAATCTGGCCGTTTTCAAGCCGGCGCTGCTTTTCGGCGATGATTGCCGCGCCGGTAAATGTTCGTCTGGACCAGTCGCTATTTCAACGTATCGTCCAGCAGGATTGGCCGCAATTGCTGGAAATACCGATCAATCGGGGCACAGTGCTGGAGAATGCACAAAGGCTCCTTTATCGCGCGTCTTCGCCCCGCCGGGTTTGGCAGAAAATACGAAAGAATTTCGCAAAGATGGCGTAGCAGAAATTGGCACCACATCGTGCCATCTCGGTACCTATTTTCTGCAGAGATCTAGCGGACCGATGCTCATTTCCGGTCCGGCGCCTTCCGTGAGAAAGGCGCACGCTTTCGGATCGGCCTTGCCTATAACCAGCGCGCCTGCCCAATCTTTGAAATCAGAATCCTCATCATTATCCGAGGTGGGGCCCCGGCTTCGTGACACAAAAACATTGCCACTGACAGTTGTGTTCACGAGCGGCGTGGGATAGCCGGAATAGCCGTCGATGATATTTTTTCGCACAGTTACGTTTTGATCGCGCCCTGAAAGGCGCAGTGCTTCAATACCTTCTTTCTGAAAGAGTATGACATTCCGCTCGATCAAGACTCCGTTGGTGTTCCCGCCCCAGCTCTGCAGCGCAACTCCGTCCTTGACGTCCGTCTGAAAGATATTTCCCCGGAATATAATGTTGTTAGGTAGAGGATCTTCGGGACCGGCGCCTTCGAATGTCACAGCGCGCGTCGCATCTACGACCAAATTATTTGTCACCAAAGAATCCCGATTATCTTTGTAAACCGAAATGCCATTGCCGTGGGTGCCGTATAGGCCGCGCATGGTGTTGTGATCGATAACAGCCCCCTGCGTGCCCATGATGAGGATTCCCGTGCGCCCAATATTTTCAAAATTATTTTTTATTATTCGAAGGCCGGTCGCTTTACCTATCCGAAGCCCCGATCCATGGGGAAGATCGTGAAATCGATTTCCAGTGACGACCAGATTGGTGAAGGGTTGGCTACCGATCACGCCGGAACCTGCCCAGCTCTCAAGATCGTGAACGTCGTTATCTGAAAATGTGACATCGGTAGATC
>Ga0105240_10006694_pt1 | contig 16895 bp, 17 predicted proteins | sample KBSC54metaG_FD_80426 | JGI IMG/M metagenome (GOLD analysis project Ga0105240, IMG submission 80426) | Corn rhizosphere microbial communities from Kellogg Biological Station, Michigan, USA - KBS C5-4 metaG | ecosystem: Host-associated > Plants > Roots > Rhizosphere > Soil | place: Michigan, USA...
ATGCGCTGGCGGCAAGTCCGCCGCACCGAGTCAATGGAACGGCTGTCTTTCTCTCTTCCGCGCCCGACGCGGTGCCGCATGCCCTGTTGCACAACCTGAAGCACAACCAGGTGCTGCACGAGCACGTCGTCGTGCTGCAGGTGGAGGCTTGCGACACGCCGCGCGTGAGCGCGGCTGAGCGCATCCAGGCCGAACAACTGCCGCTGGGGTTCTGGCGCGTCACCGCGCGGCATGGTTTCATGGAGACCAGCGACGTGCCCGAATTCATCCGCATCTTCTCCTACCAGAAGGCGGTGCCTGCCGAGACGATGAAGGTTTCCTATTTCACTTCGCGCGAATCCGTGGGCACCGGACGCATCGCGGGCATGAGCTGGTTGACACAAGGGCTGTTCCGCTGGCTGCATCGAAACGCAGGCCGCGCGTCCGACTATTTCAACCTGCCGGCCAACCGGGTGGTGGAATTCGGGCGGCGTGCCGCTTGAGCGGCATGTCGTCTATTCTTCGCGCATGCACCACCACCTGAGCTCCTCGCCCGAGACGGTCCATTGGGGCTGGTTCGACGCCGCGCTGCCGCACGTGCTGACGATCGCCAGCGGGGATCGCATCACGATTGATTCGCTATCGGGCGGACCCGCAAACCTGCCCGGCGAAGGCTTCGGCGTGCCGCCCGAGCTGCTGCAGGTGCACGCGAAATCGCAGCGCCGGCTGCCGGGACACATCCTCACCGGACCCGTCGCGGTGCAAGGCGCGCAACCGGGCGACGTGCTGGAAGTGCGCATCATCGACGTGACATTGCGGCAGGACTGGGGCTACACCTTCGTGCGGCCGTTGGCCGGCGCGCTGCCGAACGAAGTCGAAGCGTTCGAGCAGATCATTTCGCGCCTGGATCGCGAGAAGAAAGTGGGCCTGCTGCCCTGGGGTCTCGAAATTCCGCTGCGCCCGTTCTTCGGCGTCATGGGCGTGGCGCCGCCCCCGGCTTGGGGTTCGATCTCATCGATCCAGCCGCGCGCGCACGGCGGCAACCTGGACATCAAGGAACTGGTGCCCGGCTCCACGCTTTACCTGCCGGTGTTCATCGAAGGCGCGGGATTTTCCGTGGGCGACGGCCACGCGGTGCAAGGCGATGGCGAGATCTGCACCACCGCGATCGAAACCGCGCTCACCGGCACGTTCGAGCTGCACGTGCGCAAGGATCTGCGGCTGGACTATCCGGCGGCGGAAACGCCCTCGCACCTGGTCACGATGGGCATGGACCCGGACCTGGACACCGCGGCCAGGGATGCCCTGCGCCGCATGATCGATCGCGTCACGCAGGAGACAGGTCTCTCGCGCGCTCGCGCAATGATGCTGATGAGCCTGGTGGCCGATGTCCGGGTGTCGCAGCTTGTCAACGAGCACAAGGGCATCCACGTGATGATGCCCAAGAGCGCGCTGCGGAAAGCATCGAGCTGAACTGACCCGACGCGGGCCTGACCTGTGCGCAGCCGAACTAAAGGAATACCCTTGGCTTCACCGGTGCGCCGCTGAAATATATTGGGTCCGCCCGCGATTTGCATTCGCGGCCCAGCCCGCACTGCGCGGGCGAGCCAACCAAGAGGTATTCCATGACACTATCCCGCCGCCGCTTTTCAGCCGCCGTTTCCGCCGCCGTTGCCCTGCCTGGCTTCATCAGCCGCGCCAATGCCCAGGGTTCCACCATCAAGATCGGCATGTGCGCCCCGATCACCGGTCCGGCCGCCGAGCAGGGCCGCTATGCGCAGACCGGCGCGCGCCTCGCGCTCGACGCCGTCAACAAGGCCGGCGGCGTGCTCGGCAAGAAGGTCGAGTTGATCATCGAGGACGACCAGACGACCAACCCGGGCGTCGTGCTGGCTTTTTCAAAGTTGTCCTCGCAGCCGGACATGGTGGCGTTCATCGGTTCCATCCGCTCCACCCAGGTGCACGCCATGGCGCCCGACGTGCTCAAGGTGGGCAAGCCGGTGATGATCGGCGGCACCGACCCGGCGCTCACCCACATGGGCAACCAGTGGCTGTTCCGATTCCGTCCCAACGACTCTTATTCGGGCAGCGTGATCGCCGACTACGGTGTCAACACACTGGGCAAGAAGAAATGGGCGATCGTCCATTCCACCGACGCGTTCGGCACCGCGGGCGGCAATGCGCTGGCCACGGCGCTCAAGAAGCTTCCCGGCGCCACGGTCGCATTGGACCAGGGCTACGCCAACCAGAGCCAGGACTTCACGCCGGTCGTGCTGGCCATCAAGCAATCGGGCGCCGACGTGCTCGGTTCGTACTTCACGTTCGAGAACGACCTCGGTGTCTTCGCGCGCCAACTGCGCCAGCTTGGCGTGAACATTCCCTGGGTCGGCTCGCCGTCGGTCGTCAACGTGAGTGCGCTCAAGCTCGCCGGGCCGGCCTTGTATGGCACGTTCGGCGTGGCCGATTACGCCGAGGATTCGAGCCCCGCGAGCAAGGCCTACGGCAAGCTCTATCGCGACGCGACGAAGATCGCGCCGGACAACCAGTCCTCCTGGACCTACGACGCGATGACCATTCTGTGCATGGCGATCAACAAGGCCGGCAAGACCGACCCGGCCGCGATTCGCGCCGCGATCCTCGCGGTCAAGGGCTACGCCGGGGCGGAAGGCGAATACAACTTCGATGCCAACGGCGACGGCCTGCACGGCTACAACATCGTGCGCAACGAAAAGGGCAACATCGTTTTCGACAAGCACGTCGAATCGCGCAGCTGAGCGTCGATGGATCTCGCGCTCCAGCTCTTTTTCACGGGCTTGGGGATCGGTGCGGTCTATGCGCTGGTGGCGCTGGGCTTCGTGCTGATCTTCCGCGCCACCAACGTCGTCAACTTCGCGCAGGGCGAATTCTCGATGGTGGGCGCGTACCTGATGGTCGTCTTCGCGGTCGACCTCCAGTGGCCCTACGGGTGGGCGTTTCTCGCGGCGCTCGCGGGCATGGCGCTGCTGGGCGTGATCTTCAACCTGGGCGTGTACTACCCGCTGCGCCATCGCACCTTCCTGCCGGTGATCATCGCGACCATCGGCGCGTCGATCTTCCTGGCCAACACGGTGCTGGCGCTCTATGGCCCGGCGCCGCAGGTGTTGCCCGGTTGGTTCGAGACGCCGGGCGTGCAGATCGGGCCGGTGTACCTGGACAGCCAGTACCTCTTGATCATGGCCGTGACGATCGTGCTCGTGATCTTCAACTTCTGGTTCTTCGAACACACGCTGCTCGGCAAGAAGCTGCAGGCCACCTCGCAGGACAAGGAGATGGCCTCGCTGCTGGGCATTCCCGTCGCAACGATGATCATGCTCACCTTCGTGTATTCGGCGCTGCTGGGCGGCATCGCCGGCATCCTGGTGGCGCCGATCCTGTTCGTCTCGATCCAGATGGGCGCGACCATCGCGCTGAAGGCGTTCGCGGCCACCATCATCGGCGGCTTCGGTGACGTCAAGGGCGCGATCATCGGCGGCCTGGCGCTGGGCGTGATCGAGACCTTCGGGGCGGCCTACATCTCCGTGCCCTATAAAGACGGCTTCGCGTTCCTGGTGCTGGTGGCCTTCCTCATCTTCCGTCCGCAAGGCATCTTCGGCGAACGCGTGGCGGAGAAGGCATGACGCGCCGGCGCTTGGTGGGCACGCTGGCCTTCGCCGCGTTCACCGCGGTGATCGTCGCCGCGGTCGCGCTGATCCCGATGCAGGACTACACGATGCACATCCTGGTGCAGACCGCGACGTTCTCCATCGCGGTGTTCGGGCTGGCAGTGGTGCTGGGCCTGTGCGGCCAGATCAACCTGGCGCAGGCGGCGTTTTTCGGTTTCGGCGCGTACGCCGTCGGACTGGGCACTTCGACGCTGCACCTGAACTTCTGGCTGGCGTTGGTCATCGGCATGGGGTTCGCCTTGGCGATGGGTGCGGTGCTGGGCATGACCACGCTGCGCCTGGGCGGCCACTACCTGGCGATGGTGACGATCAGCTTTCAGCAGATCGTGACGCTGATCATGGTGAACTGGATCGCGCTGACGCACGGTCCCGATGGCGTCAGCGGCATCCAGCGGCCGGCCCTGTTCCAGTCCGCGCAAGCGTTCCTGGCCGTTTGCGTGTTCGCCATGGCGCTCGTCGGCTATATGGTGTGGCAGCTGCCGACGACGCGGCTGGGCCGGGCCATGCGGGCGGTGCGCGACAACGAACTGGCCGCCGGCGTGGCCGGTGTCAACGTGTATCGCGTGAAGGTCGCTGCGTTCGCGCTGTCCGCCGTGCTCGGCGGCATCGGCGGCGGCCTGTTCGCAGGCGGCTTCTCGTATGTCAGCCCCGACCAGTTCAGTTTTGCCGAGTCCATCGTCTTCATCACGATGACCTTGCTGGGCGGCGTGTCCTCGCCGATCGGAGCGCTGATCGGCACCGGGCTGCTGATCGTGTTGCCCGAGAGCTTGCGATTCCTCAAGAGCGTGCCGGGCCTGTATCTCGCGATCTATGGGCTGGCGATCATCCTGATCATCCGCTACATGCCCGACGGCATCTGGGGCTTCGTGCAGGACCGCGTGCGCCGCCTGCTGCCGCCGCCGCCATTCGCGGGAGCGCCGGAGGAACTCGTGCTGACGCAAGCGGGAACGGCGTCGCCGGGCCAGGAGCCGCCCGCGCTGGAAGTACAGCACCTGGCCAAGCACTTCGGCGGCGTCAAGGCCGTCGACGACATCTCGTTCCAGGTGCGGCGCGGATCCGTGCACGCGCTGATCGGTCCCAACGGCTCGGGCAAGACGACCACGCTGAACGTGCTGTCGGGCATCTACACGGCCACCGCGGGAACCGTGCTGCTGGCCGGCAGCGACATCTCCGCCGTGCCCGGCCATGCGCGCACCATCGCCGGGCTGGGCCGCACCTTCCAGAACATCCGCCTGTTCCGTTCGATGAGCGCGCTGGAGAACGTGGTGATCGGCGCCGAGCAAGGCGGGCACCATGCCGAGGTCAGCCACGCGGCCCTGGTCGAGCGCGCCCGCGCGGCGCTGGCCTTCGTCGGGCTGGAAGGGCGCGCGCACGAACGCGTCACCGGGTTTTCTTATGGGCACCAGCGCCTGATCGAGATCGCACGCGCGCTCGCCGGTCAGCCGACACTGCTGCTGCTGGACGAGCCGGCGGCGGGACTGAACTCCAGCGAAAAACTGGGGCTGCTGGAACTGCTGCGGCGCATCGCGGCCAAGGGCCTCACCATCCTGATCATCGACCACGACATGACGCTCGTGACGCAAGTCGCCGAGCACATCACGGTGCTGAACTTTGGCCGCTGCATCGCCGATGGCGTGGCGGCGCAGGTGCTGCGCCAGCCCGACGTGATCGCCGCTTATCTCGGAACCGAACCCGATGCCCCTGCTTTCCATTGACAACCTGGTGGTCCGCTACGGCGAGATCGAGGCGCTGCACGGCGTGTCGCTCTCGATCGAAGCCGGGGAGGTGGTCACGCTGCTGGGGGCGAACGGCGCGGGCAAGTCGACCACGTTGCGCGCGGTCTCCGGGCTGCTCAAGCCCGCCGCCGGCGACGTGCTGTTCGAGGGGCGCTCGATCGCCGCGCTGGCGCCCGAGGCGATCGTCAAGCTCGGCATCGCGCACGTGCCCGAAGGAAGGCGGTTGTTCCCCGGCCTGACCGCGCGCGAGAACATCATGCTGGGCGCTTCCAATCGAGGCCGCGTCGCGAAGGCCCAGCTGGTGCGCGAGTCCGACGAGATGTTCGACCTGTTTCCGGACATCCGGCCGTTCGCCGACGCGCTCGGCTGGATGCTCTCGGGCGGCCAGCAGCAGATGGTGGCGGTGGCCCGTGGCTTGATGGCCAAGCCCCGCTTGCTGCTGCTCGACGAACCGTCGCTCGGCCTGGCGCCGGTGATCGTGCAGAAGGTGTTTGCCATCATCGGTGAGATCCGGCGCCGCGGCACCACGGTGCTGCTGGTCGAGCAGAACGCGCGCATGGCGCTGTCGATGGCCGATCGCGGCTACGTGCTCGAAACCGGCCGGCTCGCGGTGTCGGGCAAACCCGCCGAACTGTGGTCCAACGACGAGGTGCGAGCCGCCTATCTGGGCGGACGGATCGACAAGGACATCTGAGACGCGCCGCCGCTGCGTTCGCATGCAGCGGCCGCGCGGCCAAATTACCAAGTCTTACCCGCACGGCCGCATTCTGCGCGCACGCGCGCCGGCGCCGTTGCGGGATGATCCACATCGACTTCGCGATGGGAGATTTGCCATGGCCCGGATCACATCGATGTTCGCCGCTCTCGCCTTGACGCTGTCGCTGGCGGGCTGCGGCGGCGGCGGCGACAGCGGCGTGCTTTTCGATGTGGGCGTGCTGGTGAACGGGCAGCCCCTCCCGAGCCGGGCGCTCCCGGGCGCGGTCACCGACGTGGACCTCGGCGTCGGGCAGTCGGTGGAGCTGGATGCCACCGAGCCCGTGGTGTGGACCTTCACCATCGGCAACAGCCCCTTGTTCGCCAGCGGCACGACCGTCATCACCAACGGTGTCGCGATCATGCAGACCGACCTCAGCCCGTCGCGGGTGGTGATCGATACGGGCATCGCCGGGCCGCTGCTGCTGCCCATCGAGGTCACGCTCACAGCCACATCGACCATCGACGCGGCCCAGGTCGCCACGGTGTTTCTGCAGATCGGTTGACCCGACACGGGCGCACCGGCGCGAATCGGCCCGATTTTTTTTTGCAAGTGGACGACGAAGAGGGAATTTGCTTACCTACCCGGCTGTGGAAGCGGGCATGATGTGGGCCGTCGAACACCCCTCAAAACGACCGTGCTTCAGTTTCGCATTCTTCCCCACGACGAACTTGTTCTCGCGCAGATCGCGGGGCTGGTGTCGATGCCCGCCTGGGAGCGGGTCTTGCGTGAGCTTGACGAGGCCTTGACCGCCAGGGCGAGGGACCGCCTCGTGCTCAATCTCACCGAACTCGTGGGCTGGCTGGGCGTGCCCGAACGCACTGAAGTCGGTGCGCTGATGGCCGCCCACCTACGCGGCATGAAGAAGGTCGCGCTGTACATCCAGCGCGAAAAGATCACCGGTGTCGTCCAGGCGGAGGCTCAACGCAGGGGGCTGGAGCTGCGCCTGTTCGCCGACTACGAGGCGGCGGTGAGCTGGGCGGCTGCATAGCGCGGGCGGCTGCTCGCCGCGACATTGCATCAGGCGTGCACCGGCCGCCCTTCGAGCTGCGGCGCCGGGGGCAGTCCCGTCGCCTGCAGGATTTCCTGCTCCGACAGCGTCTCGCGCTTGAGCAGCGCCTCGACCAGGCCATCGAGCGCCGCGCGATGTTCGCGCAACAGCCGCTTCGCTTCTTCGTGGCAGTCGTTGATGATGCGCTGCACTTCGGCATCGATCAGGTTGCCCGTCTTCTCGCTGAAGGGCTTCTCGCCCATGAAGCCCGCCGGCCCGCGCAGGTAAGGGTTGTCGGCCGGCGCGAGCTGCACCATGCCCACCGCGTCGCTCATGCCCCAGCGCGTCACCATGTTGCGCGCGAGCTGCGTGGCTTGTTCGATGTCGTTTTCGGCGCCGGTGGTGCGGGTGCCATACACCACTTCCTCGGCCGCGCGGCCGCCCAGCATGCCGATGATGCGCGCACGCAGGTAAGCCTCGGGATAGTTGTAGCGGTCGGTCTGCGGACGCTGGTAGGTCACGCCCAGCGCCTGGCCGCGCGGCACGATGCTCACGCGATGCACCGGGTCGGCGCCGGGCACCAGCAGGCCGAGCACCGCGTGCCCGCTCTCGTGGTAGGCGATGCGCTCGCGGTCTTCGGGACCGAGCAGCAACGGACGCTCGGGCCCCAGCACGATCTTCTCCAGCGCGTCGAGAAAATCTTTCTGGTGCACCGCGCTTTCGCTGCGGCGCGCCGCCAGCAGGGCAGCCTCGTTCACCAGGTTCTTCAGGTCGGCGCCCGAGAACCCGGGCGTCGCCTGCGCGAGTTCCTCCAGGCTCACGTCGCCATCCAGCGGAACCTTGCGCACGTGCACGCGCAGGATCGCTTCGCGCCCCACCTTGTCGGGCAGGTTCACCACGACGCGCCGGTCGAAGCGGCCCGGCCGCAGCAGCGCGCGATCGAGCACGTCGGGCTGGTTGGTCGCGGCCAGCACGATGATGCCTTCGCGGCCGCTGAAGCCGTCCATCTCGGTGAGGATCTGCTGCAGCGTCTGCTCCTGCTCGCTGTGCCCGCCGATGGCCAGTTGCCCGCGCGCGCGGCCGATCGCGTCGATCTCGTCGATGAAGATGATGGCCGGCGCATTCTCGCGGGCCTGCTTGAACAGGTCGCGCACGCGCGCCGCGCCGACGCCGACGATCATCTCGACGAACTCCGAAGCGCTCATCGAGAAGAACGGCACGCCGGCTTCGCCCGCCACCGCTCTTGCGAGCAGCGTCTTGCCGGTGCCCGGCGAGCCGATCAGCAGCACGCCTTTGGGCGCGGTGCCGCCCAGCCGCGTGTACTTGTCGGGGGCCTTCAGGAAGTCGACGATCTCCACCAGTTCGTTCTCGGCTTCGTCGATGCCCGCCACGTCGTCGAACGTGACGCGGTTCGCGGTCTCGGTGTCGTAGCGCCGCGCCTTGCTGCGGCCGATGCCGAACATTCCACCCATGCCCATGCCGCCGGTTTGCGCCGCCGCGCGGCGGTACATCCACACATAGAAGCCGATGATCAATAACGCCGGGCCGAATCCATAAAGCAGCGTCGCCCACCCGTTGCCTTGCTGGATCGGCACCGCGCTGATCTCCACGTTGTGCTGGATCAGGAACGGCTCGAGGTTGCGGTCGAAGAATGCGGGCAGCTCGGTGGTGAAATGGCTGGACGTACGCGCCGGCGGCAGCAGGCGGCGGTCGATGGCCGAACGCGCCGACGGCTTGCCGGCCTGCTTGATGTCCTCGGGGGTGGGCCAGGTCACCGGCGAGCGAAAGCGCCCCTCGATGGTGGTGCCGCGGCTGTAGATCGCGCTGACGTTGCCTTTCGCGGCTTCTTCGCGGAACACCGTGTACGGCACCGTGACCGGCGCATCGCCTTGCGGGAACAAGTAACTCATCAACAGGTAGTTGATGAGAAGCACGAACAGGAACCAGGGCCAATACTTGCGCGGGGGCAGCGTGGCGGGAGGCAGCCTCGGCGGCCGGCTTGCGTTCGGCGAAGGTTTGGAGCCGTTCATGGACCTCCATCATGCCGCGCGCGCGTTGCGCGTGGGGACTTGCGCGACGGCCGAGCAGGCTTGCGAGGCTGCACTCAGTGACTCATGTGCTGCATGCCCTCTTCATGCAGATGCGATGCGGGCGCCATGTTGCCCAGCAGCCCCACGATGGCGATGATCGCGGCGCCCAACACGAGTTCGAGCAGGGCGTTGCGGTACAAGCCGGCAACGCTGTCTCGCTCCGCGTCGGCGCCGCCCGCCTGCAGCTTCGGCACGAGCCGCAAGCGGTTGTAGCCGGCCAGCGCGACGATCAACGCCAAAAGCGCGATCTTGGCCGACACGAGCTGGCCGTATTGCGTCTGCACCAGCGCGGCCAACGTGTCCACCTGCAATGAAGTGTTGACCACGCCGCTGGCGGCGATCGTGAGCACGGCGATCACGCCGAGGCTGGAAAAGTTGGTGGTGGCGGCCGATGCCGCGGTGAGCCAAGGCGACGTCGCGGCGGCACGCGCCCGTTGGAGCACGAAGCAAAGCGGCAGCAAGGCGCCCAGCCACAGGCCCGCGCCCAGCAGGTGCAAGGCATCCACGGTGAGATGCAGCGCGCGCAAGGCGCCTTGCGAGCCGACGGCATGTCCCGCCCAGGCAAGGCTCATCAGGAATAACAGGGCGGCCACGGTGCCGAATGCGTGCGGCGCCGCACTGGCCGTCGCCGATCGACGGGTCCGCAGCTCGATCAACACCAGCAGGCCGAGCGCGAAGCGCAGCATCCAGACGTGGCCGAAGTTGGTGCGTGCCAGCACGGTCTTGAGCACCTCCAGGTTGGGCGAAGCCGCGGCCATCGTTGCGGCGATCAGTGCCAGCCAGACAATCCAGGTCAACAGCGCGATCGACGCTGACCATCCGGCGGACCTGCGAAGCCAGCGCGACATCGCTTCGCGCACCTCATCGGCTTGAGGCTCGCGCGGCCACACCAGGAATCCGAAAGCAAACGCGCCGGCGGCGATCACGGACGCGCCGATGTGAATCGTCCGGACCGCGACGATCAAATCCATGCGCGCCCTGAGTCGCGGGCCGCCCTAGGGTGCGACATGAAAGACGAAGTCGCCTTCGGTCACGTGCGTGTCGACGGACACCACGCGCCACGTGACGGTGTAATCGCCGGGGCCGAGTGCGCCCAGCGCCACCTGCATCAAGGCGCCTTGCACCTGCACCTTGCCTTTGTCGACTTCGCGTCCTTGGCTGTCGGTGACCTTGACGCTGCTGAACGCCGGCTCGATGTCCTGCGTGAACGTGAGCGTCAATTTGGCCGGTGCGGCTTGCACCGTCGCGCCCACTCGCGGCTCCGCGTGGTCGAGGAATGCGTGCGCCTGCGCCTGGCCGCCGAACGCCCCCAGGAACACCAACACCGCGGCGGCCAGCCAGTTCATCGTCCGCTCGCGATCAGCGGCCGGCCGATGCCGCGCGGAAAGATGTCGTCGAGGAAGAAATGCAATTGCGCCTGCCAGCCCACGCCGTGCCCGCTTTGGCGATTGACGGGAATGACGGCCTCGAATCCCACCTGCATCTTTCGCCCGGACCAGATCACACCCGGGTTCACGCTGCCGGTGGTCCGCTTGTCGCTGACCCGGTCGAGCGGCCTTTGCAGCGAAAACTCCACCAGCGGGATCATGCGGCTGAAGGGCTCCGGCAGCCCTATGTCCTTCACGAACGATTGCAGGTAAGGCAGGCTGTATTCCACGGCCAGGCCCAATTGCAGGACGTGCGGATTGCGCTCGACGCTGGTGACCGTTTCGCCGGTGTCGGCATCGATGGCGGTGGATGTCGTGCGGGAGCGGCTGGGAATGCCCACGCCCAGGCTCCCTGTCACCGCCAGCGGCCGAAGCATCTGCATGCTGGCGGGCAGGTCGCCGAAGCCCTTGCCGAAGAACACGGCGGGTGTGTAGGTGCTGAAGCGCTCCGCACCGATCGAGCGGCTGCCCGTCCCGCCGATTTCCCAATCCAGGCCCAGCGAGACCAGGGCCTCGCGCTTTTCGTCCTGGTAGATCTGGTACTTCAGCCCCAGCTCGGTATTCCCGAAACCGTGAACCGCGGGTTCGCCCTGGGGTTTCACGCGCTGGCGTTCCAGCCCGATGGAAATTCCAAAGTCGGGCGTGATGCGCTTGGAGAACTCGCCCGATAGGGAAGTTTCGCGGCCGGCCGGCTCATCGCCGGATGCATTGGTACGAATGGATGAGATCGTCGGCAGCGACAGCTCGTCCGAGACGAACGGGTCGTCGGTCGCGATGGTCGCGGGGAAGAATCGCTTGCCCACCACGCCGTGGGCGAAAGCGGACGACGCCATGGCCGCGCCAACCGTGGCAAGAGCTATCGCGAGAAAGCGCATGGTCAAACGGATGTTCAAGGACTCTCCGGGCAAAGCAGCAAGTGTAAAGGGACGCGCCGAATCGTGCGGCATGCCGGCACGCCCTCAGTCGATCAAGCTGCCGTCATCCGAGAAGAAACGGAATGGGCCGGGGAAGTTCCCGATGTGCACCTGGTGGGTGACGAAGCCCGCGCCGGTCCACTGGTGCAGCAAGTAGCCGGGCGGTTCCATGCTGAAGGTGCTCGGCGCGCCGGGGCGAAGATCAAGTGTCACCTGGTGCGCCGGACTCGGGCAAGTCATCGCGGCGCGACCGCCCACCCGCGCCTGGATGTTGCGATGCAGATGGCCGCACAGTATGAGTTGCACTTGCGGGTGACGACTCACGATCTGCGCGAATTCATCGCTGCCGCGCAGGCCGATCTCGTCCATGTGCTCGATGCCCGTCAGGAACGGCGGATGATGCATCAGGATCACGGTTGGGCGGCCGGGCTGTTCCGCCAGGGTGCGAGCCAACCAGTCGAGCCGCTGCGTGCATAGCTCGCCGCGCCCTTCCCAGGGAACCAGCGTGTCCAGGCCCACGATGCGCACGGGATAGGCGCCATCGATCGCGAATTGCAGGAAGCCTTGCGCGGGCAGGTAGGCGTGATCGGAAAACGCCGCGCGCAGCTCGGCCCGGTCGTCGTGGTTGCCGGGGATGACCACCAGCGGCGGCTTCAGCGGCGCCAGCAGCGAGCGCAGCTGCGCGTACTCCTGCGCGCGGCCAAGGTCCACCGTATCGCCGGTGAGCACCACCAGGTCCGGCTGCGGGTCCAGCGACATCAGATGGTCCACGCAACGGCGCAGCATGGTTGCGGTATCCACCTTGCGATAGGCCAGCTTGCCCGGCGCCTTGATGTGCGGATCGGAAATCTGCGCGATGAGCATGGAGTTGCTTCCTGTGTGGATGCGGGAGACCGTCATGGCGCGAGCAGCGCGATCAGAGCGTTTCGGCCGTGCCCAGCAGCGCCGTCGACTGGCTGGACAGAGTTCCGCCGTTGCCATGAGCGAGGGCGGTCCGCGCGTTCTTCACCTGCCGCTCGCCCGCGTCGCCGCGCAGTTGCCGCACCGCTTCGATCAGCGCGAAGATGCCGTACATCCCCGGATGCACGCACGACAGGCCGCCGCCGTTGGTGTTGACGGGCAGTTCGCCACCGGGCGCGATCGCGCCGTCCTGCACGAAGCGGCCGCCTTCGCCCTTGGCGCAAAAGCCCAGGTCTTCCAGGAACAGGATAGTGTTGATCGTGAACGCGTCATAAAGCTGCACCACGTCGATGTCCTTGGCCGCGAGGCCCGCCATCGCATATGCTTCGCGGCCCGACTGCGCGGCGGACGTGACGGTGAAATCGGGCATGGCGGAGATCTGGCGGTGCCACGCCGCTGTTGCGTTGCCCAGCAGGTACACAGGCTTGCGCTTCAAGTCTTTTGCGCGATCGGCGCGCACCAGCACGCACGCGCCGGCGCCGTCGGTGACCAGGCAGCAGTCGCGAACCGAAAGCGGGTCGCACACCATTCGCGAGCCCAGCACGTCTTCGCGCGTGAGCGGATCGCGCATGAAGGCCTCCGGGTTCAGGCGGGCCCAGGCTCGCGCCGCGACGGCGACGTCCGCCAGCTGTTCGCGCGTCGTGCCGAACTCGTGCATGTGGCGAGACGCCGCCAATGCGTAGGCCGCCACCGGCATCGTCGGCTCGTAGGGATTCTCGTAAGGCTGCGGGTCGAGCAAGCGCCGCACGCTTGCGAACTCCTTGCGCCCGAACGTCGCGCTGCGCTGCGCGCTGCCGTAGCAGACCAGCACGGCGTCGCACTGGCCGCAGTGAAGCGCCTGCATCGCGGGCAGCAGGTGCGCGATGAAGCTGCTGCCGCCGACCATCGTGCCGTCGATGTAGCGCGGATTGAGCCCCAGGTACTCGATCACCGGCAAGCTCCACATGCCCGCCGTCACGCTGGCCGTGCACAGGCCGTCGATGTCGCTCATTTGCAGGCCGGCATCTTCCACGGCAGCGTGCGCGGCGCGCGCCAGAAATTCCATGTCGGTGAATCCGGGCGTCTCGCCGCAGCCGAAAGTGGCGACACCGGAAATCGCGACGCTGCCGCGCAGCTGCTTCAGCTCGTTGCTCATGTCGCGGCTCCCTGCACCTCGAACAGCACGATGCCGCTGCCCTCTTTGACTTCCACCCGCGCCTTCACGCGCTGGCCGATGCGCACCTGCGCGGGCGCGAGGTTGCTCACGCGGCTCATCAGGCGAACGCCTTCGTCGAGGTCGATCACGCTCACGTTGAGGTCGCCGCCATCGGCCGGTTTGCGCCGCACCGTGGTGACGGCGTACACGGTGCCGGTGCCGGCGGGTGTGTGCCATTCGAGCGCCGCGCTGCCGCAATGCGGGCAGATCTCGCGCGGGTAGTACACATATCTGGAGCAGCTGGTGCAGCGCTGGATGAGAAAACGCCCGGCGGCGAGCGCTTGCTGGTGGAAGGCCAGGACGCCTTGTTCATTCATGATCGTTCCTCAGATCGGGTCCCAGGAAAACACATCACCCGATCGCTCGAGCCCGTAGAAGCTCGCCTTGAGCGCGGGCAGGGCGTGGGCCGCGACCGATTGCGGCGTCCAGCCTTCGCCGCGATGCACCGACCGCAGCGGCCGCGGCTGGCTCATCAGGAAGATCTCGTTGTTGCGCACCGCGAAGATCTGGCCGCTGACGTCCTTCGCCGCTTCGCTCGCCAGGCAAACCGCGAGCGGTGCGATCTTGGCCGGCGTCATCTGCTTGAGGCGGTCCACCCGCGCCTGCTCCTGCGGCGTCTCGACCGGGATCGAGCCGATCATGCGGCTCCAGGCGAAAGGGGCGATGCAGTTGGAGCGCACGTTGAACTTCTGCATGTCCAGCGCGATCGACTTGGACAGCGCCGCGATGGCCAGCTTGGCCGCCGCGTAATTGGCCTGGCCGAAGTTGCCCACGAGCCCCGAGGTGGAGGTCATGTGCACGTAGCAGCCGCTCTCCTGCTCCTTGAAGTGCGGGGCCGCCGCGCGGCTCACGTGGAAACTGCCGTACAGGTGCACCTTGATGACGGCGTCGAATTCCTCCGCGCTCATCTTGTGGAAGAAGCGGTCGCGCAGGATGCCCGCGTTGTTCACGACAGCATCGATGCGGCCGAACGCGTCGATCGCGGTTGCGATGATGCGCGCCGCGCTCGCCGATTCCGAGACGCTGTCGGTATTGGCAACCGCCTGCCCGCCCGCGGACCGGATCTCGTCGACGACGGCCTGCGCGGGCCCTTCGTCCTTGCCCTCGCCGGCCACCGAGGCGCCGATGTCGTTGACCACCACTCGCGCGCCTTCGCGTGCCATGGCCAGGGCGATGTCGCGGCCGATGCCGCCACCCGCGCCCGTCACGACGACTACTTTGCCATCCAGCATGCTGTCGCTCATTTCGATCTCCGATCCACAAGCTGGGCCCCCGCGTGAAACGCGGGGCGCCGCCGCACTATTTTGCAGCGCGCGGGCTCAGAACGCCGGGCCTTGACCGCTTTCGGCCTGCTCGCGTGTCAATCCCTGCAGGCGCGCGTGGATGCGGCCGCCGGTGCCCATCGCGAGCGCGAACACCAGTTCGCGGGGACGGGGCGCGTCATGGATGCAAAGCTCGGTGGTGTTGTAGTGGCTGCGAACCCAGGGCGAGTTCACGTACACCAGCGGAATCTGCAGGCGCGAACCCAACGTGGCGACCATCTTGCCGGCGCTGACGAACCCTTTCGCCCCCAGCACCTCCTTCATGCCTCCGCCGCCGGGCGCGTGCCACATGGCGGCGTGTTCCAGCTCGCCATCGGTGCCCACCATCGAGCCCTTGCCGAAGATCTGCGCGTCCTCCTTTGCCGCGCCCAGCGCCTCCAGCAGGCGGTGGGACAAGTCGACCGACAGGGGCCTGAGCGAATTCATGAACGGCATCAGGTCGGCTTCGTACCGGCCGGCGAACGGGTTGTCCATCACCACTCCGGCGACTGCGATGCGCAAGGGCTTTTCGGGGGGCGTGCCGCCGTCGTGATGGATCGTCTCCACGTAAAGGACGGACTTTCGGATCTTGTGCTGCGTCATGTCTTGAACTCTCATTGCACCCACTCGGGCGGCGCGCCATTGAGCACGGCCGAGACGATTTCGCCGGTCCGTGAGATGTGGCGGCGCAGCAGCTCGACAGCCTTGTCCGCGTCGCGGGCAAGCGCCGCCGCCATCAACTTCTGGTGTTCGTCGTGCTTGCGGCGCGGCGCCTGCCGGTGCTTGGCTGCCCATCGCCGATAGTGTTCGGCCCGATCGAACAGCAGGGCGACCATGTCGCGCAGGATGTCCGAGCCGCAGGCGGCGTACAGGCTCTGGTGAAAGGCGCGGTGGCGGGCGGACCAGTCGTCGTCCAGCGCCAGGGGGGCGTCGCCCACGCGCCGCTCCACCAGGGCCAGCGCATGCGCCGCTGCCACCACCGATGCTTCCCAGGCGTCGTCGCCCAGCTTGATCGATTCGCGCAGCGCCTCGCATTCCACCAGCAGGCGCACGCGCACGAGATCCTCCACGCCTTCGCTGGTGAGGCTGGCGACGCGAAAGCCGCGATTTTCAAGCGTCAGCACGATGCCCTGCTCGGCAAGGCGATTGAGCGCCTCGCGCACCGGGCTGCTGCTGACGCCGAAACGGCGGGTGAGCTCTTCCACCCGCAGGCGTTCGCCGGGTTCGAAGGTGCAGCCCACGATGGCCTTGCGCAGTTCGCGGTAGACGTGCTCGGACAGCGGGAGCTCGGATTCAAGCGCGGTCGGTTTCACAGCGCCCGATTGTGAACCATCTAATTCACATGGCATTGGTGTTTGTGCGTATATCGCATTTTGTGCACAAAACGTATGGTCCCGTTCTCTGAATCGAAAGGGCACCATGAAGTTAGTTTCTTATGTTCACGCGGGCAAAGAGGGTTGGGGCGCCGTGCAGGGCGACCGGGTCGTTCCGCTCGCCGCGCGCACCGGCCACGCCGAGATGGCGACTTTCCTGGGCAGCGGCGAATTCGCGCGGCGAGACGAGATCGTGGCGGGCGCCAAGCCGGAGCTGGCGCTTTCCGAAGTGCGCCTGTTGCCGGTGATTCCGCGCGCCGAGAAGATCGTCTGCGCCGTGCGCAACTACATGGACCACCACCAGGAGGTGCTGGCCGCGGGGCTGCAGCGGGAGCTGTCGCAAGAGCCGCCGATCTTCCTGCGCGTCTGGCGCTCGCAGGTCGCGCATGGCGAGCCGATCATTCGCCCCCGTGTCTCCGAGTCGCTCGACTGGGAAGGGGAGCTCGCGGTGATCATCGGCAAGCCCGGCCGCGA
>Ga0105240_10006695_pt1 | contig 16895 bp, 18 predicted proteins | sample KBSC54metaG_FD_80426 | JGI IMG/M metagenome (GOLD analysis project Ga0105240, IMG submission 80426) | Corn rhizosphere microbial communities from Kellogg Biological Station, Michigan, USA - KBS C5-4 metaG | ecosystem: Host-associated > Plants > Roots > Rhizosphere > Soil | place: Michigan, USA...
GCAACGCGTGCTCGACTACGAAGCCCTGAGCCTGAGGAACTTCCTACCCGGCGCCCTGGTCCGGCAGGCAGGCAGCTTCCACCGCTTCGCCGACCCCCACCGGGAGCTGCAGAAAGCGATCTCATTCGCCTTCGACACCATCGTACCCCTGGGTGACAAGCTGCGCGTAGCCAAGCTGCGCAGAGAGTGCCTGAAGGGGACGGACGCGGATATTTTCAACCAGCCAGAACAGACGACGAGGGAATTCTTGCGCCGCTCAGGCTTTTCTCAGGCGATCATTGAGCGGTTTTTTGAGCCGTTCTTTGGCGGGATTTTTCTGGAGAAGAATCTCACGAGCTCGGCGCGTTGGTTTCGCTGGCTCTTTGGGATCTTTGCGACGGGGTTTGCCGCGGTGCCGGAACTTGGCATGGAGCAGATTCCTGCGCAGATGGCGGCTGCGCTGCCGAAGGACGTGCTCCAGTGCAATGCTGCTGTGACCGCGATGGAGAAGACTGCGACGGGCTGGCGCATCCAGATTGGCGATATCGGTGATGGCCGGACGATTCGGGCCAAGCAGGTGGTGATGGCCGCGCGCGAGGCGGAGGCTAAGGCACTGCTGGCAGGAGTTCGGAAGCCGGGTGCTGCTCCGGCGCGGGTGTGGAATCGCACTACGACGATCTACTACGCTGCATCCGCGTCGCCGGTGGACGAGCCGGTGATCGTGCTGAACGGCGACGGGCCGACGGCGGGGCCGGTAAACCACCTGGCGGTGATGAGCATGGTTTCGCCGTCGTACGCGCCGCCGGGAGCTCACCTGATCTGCGCCAACATCGTGGGAGCAGCGCCGGAGACCGACGAGGCGATGGCCGTGCTCGAATCAGAAGTGCGCACCCAGATGCGCCGCTGGTTCGGCAACCAGGTCAATGGCTGGGGAGTGCTGGCCGGGTATCCGATTGCCTACGCACTCCCGCTCCAGACCAGCCACGTGGCAGCGCGCCCCGCTCCGGTGGATGCAGGCATAGTATTGGCGGGCGATTACGTGAGCACAGCGTCGATCCAGGGTGCTCTGCTGTCTGGCGCTGGCGCCGCAACCGCCGCCCGTGCGGCACTGGCTGCCGAAGCCAAGGGGGCCAAGCCTTCTATATCCGTCGCGGCTAAAGCGTAGCCGATGTTGCGGCGCCATGGCGAACTTTGACGCAAGCCGGGGATTTTGATATTTTTAGAAGGTCGCCGGTCTTGCCAGAGACCATAAACGCGAGTCACTCCTCAGTAGCTCAATGGCAGAGCATTCGGCTGTTAACCGAAGGGTTGTAGGTTCGAGTCCTACCTGAGGAGCCAATAAATCAATAACTTACAGCCACCTCCTCTTCCAACTTCGCCGAACTTCGCCGAATTGCTTCAAGACCCCTTTCAGAGCCCTTTGGGTTTCTGCCCTGTTGCCCCATCGCGATGACGGGTGCCGTCCACCCCTTGAGCAGCGCCGAGGCACGAGAATTGACCGCTTGCAGGACACTCTGTTCGATTGGCTGAACATAGATGTCTCCAGTTGTCTTGATGCTCGCGTGCCGCAGGACACTCTGGGTGTCCTTCAATGAGCCATGGTGCTGGAGATCCGTTCCCAGCGTCCGGCGCATTACCTGGAAGGTGACCAGCCGATCCGGGATGCCGAGCTTCCTCGCGATTGGACGAACCCTCCAAACGAGGAAATTCTTCCCCCATCTTGGCACCGCCTGCCCTTTCCGCTTTCCCCGCCCGAAAGTTGGGAACATCAGAGCCTCGGGCGACGTGTCCTTACAGACGGCTTTCCAGGCTTCGATGACCAGCTTTACAGGTTCGGGAACCACGATCAGAGCCCGGCTAGCCTTCGTTTTCAGCCGGCCCTTGTAGAACTGACCTTCATAGGCTGTCCCGTACGGCATGAGTGCTTCTCCCGTCCAGGATTTCCATTGAAGCCCCATAATCTCGCTTGCCCTTGGCCCGCAGAAGATGCCGACGTACAGAAGGCACAGATCGTGAATGTCCTCAACCGCACCGATGAGGGCAAGAGTCTGCTCCTGCGTCATCACCGGTTTGTCAGAGGTTCTCGTCTGTGGCATTTCCAGGTCTTCTCCGGGGTCCCCGGCCAGGAACTTCTGCTTCTTGGCCATGTGAGTGATTGCGCGTACATTCGTGAAACAGTAACGAACGACAGATTCCGAGTACTCCTTCTCAGCCATACCGTTCAGCCAAACCTGAATTCCGAAAGTGTTGAGCGCCTTTAGGGGCAGATCACCAAACTGCGAAGTCAGGTAGTGCTTGAGCTGATAGGTATTGGTCTCGCGGTACGCCGGGCTCCATTTCCCCTGTCGCATCGGAATGTACCGTTCCTCAACGAACCAGCGGAACGTGAGGGAATCATCCGGAGTAAGGCTTTGTATCAAGTTGGCTCCGTTGCTTTCCTTCAGAATCATCTCTCGCAGCAATTGCTCCGCTTTCCACTTCGGAGTTCCTGCTTTTGCGCAGATGGGGACGTTGCGGTGTTTCTTAACCTCCTTCCCATCTTTGTCTTTCCCGTAGATGAGGTACTTGCCGTACCACATCTTCACCTTCGTTCCTTGCGGATAGACGGTGCCCTTCTGGTATTTCATTGGCATAATTGTTCTCCTAAATGCTTCCGTTCCTGGTCGTGGAGAACTATTCCTTCATACACCAAAACGGCTCTGGCGGGAAAGGGCTTGTGTATCGAGCTTTTCCATGAAGAGTTCGACGTCTGCACGGCGATAGCGAACGAGCGACCCAAGCTTGATGCCGCGGATTTTCGGCGACCGGCGCGTCGTATGGTCGCGGACCCAGCGCTCTGAAACGCCAAGTGTCTGAGCAACCTCCCGCGCGTTCAGCAGACGATCGCCGATGCCGGAAGTCGACATGACGCCTGGATGGACGGGAGAGCTCCCGCTGTCCTGAGTAAGACGTTGTGACGATGGAAACTGATTGTCAGCAAAGGCCGGGTGCTGGACCTGATCACTCACAAGGGCGCTTGAATCTTTGGCTGAGAAAGAAATGACCGACACTCTTCACCTCGCACAAAAGGGAGTCTGACGTTCAGTTGCATCGCGGATCTCCGAACTCGCAGAGATCACTCGCTGGATGCAAGCTGTCTCAAGCCTCGGACCGTTAGCCAAAGTTGTCCAATACTTTTGCTTTATCGGGTGATAACTCGGACCGATCAGAGGCTAGCAAAACTGCGTTCAGAGTTACCGAAGAGTTTGACTGCGTAGCAAGCCAGCAACACGCATGTCGATTTTTTCTGGATTCGTTCGATGAAGACGGTTACTCTGGTTTTGAAAGCTGAAGAGAAGGCACGATCACCGAAAAGTCTGTCCGAATTGTTAACGCAGAAGCATCATCCTGCGGGTGGAGCGACCAGGCATGAATGATTGGGCTGAGTTCAGACACTTCAAATACCTGCTTGCAATCGCGGAGTTCAAGGGTTTCCGCGCCGCTGCCGAGCACCTTAACACGGCAGAGCCAAACCTTAGCGTTCAGGCTAAGCAGTTTCAGGAGATGTTCGGGATTCGCCTTTTCAAGCGAACGCCCAGCGGACGCATTCAACTCACGGAAACAGGCATCGCTTTTAAGGCGATTGCTCGTGACCTACTGAAAGCCCGCGATGAGGCAATTGCTGCCCTAATCGCGGTTGAACGGCGTGAGATAGAGTCATTGAGATTTGATTGTGCTTCTTGCATCAGTCGCGATCTTTTTCGCACGGCTCAGGATGTTCATCGGGAGCTCGTTCCAGGCTGCTCGATTCGGCCAACCCATGGGGGAACGACGCAGTTGATCGAAGAGCTCATTTCAGGAAGCATTGACGCCGCTATTGTGACATCCTCTGTCGAACATGAGCGTCTGCACGTTGAGGAAGTCCGGCGCGATCGTTTGTTGGTCTGCCTGCCAAAGGATCATGTCCTCGCTTCTAAGGCAGTCCTGCAGCCGGAAGATTTGCGAGACGTTCCGGTTGTCTTGTATCACCCTCAACTGAATCTGAAGGCTCACACGCAGACGCTCTCGTTCTTGACTGAAGCTGGAGCGCAAGTTGATGACTTTGCCCAGGCATCCCATCCTACCGAGCTCCAGGCGCTCGTCAAGGATGGCTATGGTATTGCTCTTATTCGAGAGGGGACTGCGCTTGACCCAGAACTCACTTCGAGATCCGTGGCTGGAGTCGAATGGACAATGGGTATCAGCATCGCCTACGACAAGCACCGTCATCCCAAGTCGATTCCAGTTCTCGCGAGGCACCTAAAGCTTCGCGTGGGGAACCCTTACGCGAAGCCTAATCCACCAACGGACATTGGGGCTACTAGGGTTGAAAGAGTGAAACAGAAGCGCGGTCCGAAGTCAGAAGGCGGAGTGCCGGAACAGATGTCCCTGCTGGGATGAAACATCGGCACGCTGAGTCCATTGGCTTATCGTCTCTCGGCTTTTATTTTCCTGAAAAAGGCGATTCTTACTTTCCGATACTTCCTATTTATCACCTGATAAAGACAACGAATTAGACGGGAAATCGTGATCGACTTACGCTCTTGGCATACCACGGCCTTGAAGGCCAATGGAGGTGCCGATGTCCCGAGCAGTTCATATCGCTGTCGATCGAAAGACACCCTTCAACCTCACTCATTTTCCTGAGAGGTTGGGCCTACTCTTCACGAAAGTTAACTTGGTTCGCCCCTTGCGCTTGGTGGGACCGACTCTTGTCGCTCTCTCATTTGCGGGTGTCGCTCATGCCCAGGGAACGATGGACTTCACGGGCGCTCAAACGCTCATGGGGACATTCAAGACCTTCGCTATCTATGCGGGCGCGGTCATCTGTTTTGGTGGATTGATCTTCGCCGGGATTCGGATGCTGAGTGGTCGCTTTCAGGATGCCATTCCAGGACTCTTCGGCGCGCTATTCGGCGCCGGAGTGCTCGGCTGGGGTGCCGGTTGGATCGGGTCACTCACCGGGCAGTCGATGTAGGAGGTGACATCGGCTATGACCAGGCGAGGAGAACCGCAAGCAATCAATCAGGCGCTGAACCGACCGAGAGCCAAACTTGGTCTCGATCTTACGGCATGGATGGCGATCGTATTCGTCTGCATTGCGGTTTTCCTCGTAGGGTTTCGTCTGCTGGCGATGATGGCCTTCCCTACGCTGGCGGTTTGCGCGTGGCTCATCATCCGCAAACACCCAAAGATGTTCCAGATCTGGGGCCTGAGCCTCACCCAGAAGAGCTACTATGACCCGCGCAAACGTTGAGCAAGCAAAATTCGTTCCGTGGTTCGCCAAGGCTGGCGCGGCGTGCAGTATCGTGCCCCTAGCCCGCTTCGTGAACAACTATATCTTTGCGCTGAAAGGCGGCGGCTATGGATGTCTCTTTGGGTTATCTGGGATCGACGAAGAGGGCGTGACCGACCAGGAGCTTGAGTCGCAGCTCCGCATGATTGAAGGTGCCTTGCGCGGCATGCCGGAAGGAGCCTGCCTCTACCAGTACACACGCGTCCGCTCCGGTTGTGATCTGCCTCGCCAGCAGAGTTATGCGAATCCCGTGACCCAGGTCTTTGTTGAGGAGCGACTTCGTTTCCTGGAGCAGACGGCGGGCTTTCGCCGCATCGACCTCCACTGGTGCCTGACGCTGGAGCCGTCGAAGGTCAAATCCTTCGAGCGCAGGCCGGAGGAGAATGCCGCCGGCACATCGCGGATGCTTGCCGAGTTGCAGAAGACCGCTACTCTTCTTGCCGGAAACCTCGGGACTTCGATCGGGCTCCGGTTGCTGGACAAGCAGGATGCCTTCCGGTTCTTCAGCTATCTCTTCAACCTTGAAGACTGGGCCGAACAGGGACAGCTCCGCAGCGATACCGGCGTAGACCGACAGATCGTCCAGGCTCCTGTTTCGTGGGAAAGCGATCATCTTCGCGTTGGCAAGCGATTCGTCCAGATGTACTCGCTGAAGACCACGCCAGAAGCATCGCGCCCGAGTCTCTTCGCAGACTTGCTCACGCTCGACTGCGACAGCATCCTCTGCTCCACCTGGAGGCCGAAGTCCAGTGCAACGGCCCGTCGCGAGATCGACCAGCAGGAGAAGTTCATCTCGTTCTTCAAAGTAGGCGTACTCTCCCGTGTCATGGCGGGCAAAGACACCGCCTCGCTAGACACCGGAGCCGGAGCGAAGGCTGCCAATAACGCCGTCGATGACCTCAGCGATGTCATCCGCGCACTCGATAAGAAGGCGCAGGGAGAATACTCGCTTCGCTTGCTGGTCGCCGCCAGGAGCGTAGCTGAGCTGCATGGCATCGCCCCGGCAGTCCACCGCGTCTTTGTCGAAGCACGCGGACAGATCATGGAAGAGACGCTGGGGAACCTCTCCGCGTTCTACGCCATGTTTCCCGGCAATGGGAAGTTCAATGTGTTCCCCATGTGGCTGGGTGAGGATCATCACGCGCGCCTGTCGTCCATCTTTGCGCCGCACCTTGGGCATCCGCAATCCGAGGACCTCGATCACGAATACGTGAATGTGTTCGAGACCCGCACCCGGACGCCGTTCTTCCAAGATGCCTACGTAGATGGCGTGCGGGTGATGCTCATCCTCGGTCCTACGGGCTCAGGTAAGTCCGTGACGGGAAACGTCACGATTGCCCATGAACAAAAGTATGGCGGGTTCACCTACATCTTCGACATCGGCGGCAGTTATGAAAGTGTAGTCGAACTGTACGGCGGTCGCGTGGATCGCATCGGTAAGGACGGGCCCCGTCTGAATCCCTTCACCCTGGAGCCGACCGAGAGCAACATCCAGTTCCTCTACAGCTTCATCAAGCTCCTGCTGACCAACGGCGGCGCAGAGCTAGAGCCTGAAGATGACGACGTGATCCATAAGGCGGTGCAGGATATGTACCTGCTCGATCCTGCGAATCGTCGCCTATCGAATCTCTACCTGCCCAAGAAGCTCGATCGTTACTTATCGAAGTGGGTTGGCAGAGGTGTCTACAGCGCGATCTTCGACAACGTCGAAGACAGCCTCTCGCTGTCGCGCTTGCAGTGCTTCGACTTCCAGGGCGTGAACAACGCCCAGTATGCGGATTTGATCGAGCCGCTGATGGTGTGGCTCCTACGCCGCATCAACGATGTCCTCTTCAATCCCGCCAATCTGGGTGTGCCCAAACACATCCTCATCGAAGAGATCTTCTCATCGATGAAGAACCGCCAGCTGCTGGAAGCAGCATTGGCCTCGATCAAGACCGTGCGCAAGAATCTTGGCGGCGTCACCATGATCGGCCAGTCGGCTGAGGATCTGGGTGCGAACGCGGACTCCATCGTCAACTCGTGCACGTCATTCCTGTTTCTGCGAGATGCGACGTTCAACCGCAAGCGTTACGCCGAGCTATTCAAGATGAATGAACAACACCTCGCTCTCTTCGAGAGCTTGCAGGATCGCGAGGCACTGTACATGCGCCGCGATGGGCTGACCAAGGTCATTCGCCTGAATCTCGACAGCCGCAGTTACGCCGCGTTCTCTACCAAGCCGAAGGATCGTGTTCGCAGGTCGAAGTTGATTGCCAAGTACGGACTCGCCGAGGGCATCGCCCGCTTTGCCCAGGGTGAGACGGGGTAGCCAATTCAGAAAGGACAAATATGAAGCCGCCCATCCCCATCGCCATTGCTCTCCATCTCGCCTTGACTACCGCATCGCTTCGCGCGGCGGCGCCGATGCATCCTCTGCAGCCAAGCGCTCCGCGCACGGTGACCGTGTCGGAGTCTCAGACTCCTCCTATAATTCGCGCGGGTCTGCTGCAATCGACCCTGATCGTTTTGCCCGCCGAGGAAAAGGTCGCCAACGTCTTCGCCGGGGATACGGTCGATTGGGTCTTCGACGGTGGCCATGTGGCTTCGCGCTTCATCAGTGTTAAGCCCAAGACGGCCAATGGATCGACCGACATCCATATCGTCTCGGACCACGGCAACGAGTACACGCTGCAGTTGCGTGAGATCTCGGATGATGCCGATGAGCACTATGACTCGAAAGTGCTGATCGAGCCGGGCGAAAAGGCCGCGAAGGACCGCTTGGCACAGTTGCCAGTATTTGTGCCTGCAGCCGATCTCGACAAGGCGAGGCAGGAAGCTGCGGCCGCGCAGGCGGCCCAGGTCGCCACCCTGAAAACCGAGCAGACGAAAGAGGAAACCTATCGCAGCCAGTATCCCGGCTCGCTCCACTTCGATTTCGTTTGGGATGAGAAGAAAGGCAAGGAGCTCGGTCTCCAACAGATATGGCGCGATGACAAGTTTACGTATCTGCGCGGGCATTTTCAGGAAACGCCTGCCCTCTACGAAGTGAAAGATAAGAAACCTTCGCTCATCAACTTCGACTTCGCGAACGGTCTGTACATCGTGCCGAAGGAAGTGGACGCGGGCTATCTCGCCATCGGCAAACAGCGTGTGGACTTTCATCGCGACACGGAGGGGAGGTAGCTATGACGGAGCCCAACGAAAACATCCCTGCAACTGTTCCCGAACAGCCGGAGTCAAAGCCGCCCTTGAGGAAGGGTATGCCCGTCGTGATCGCTCTGGTAGTGATCGTGGCACTCGTTGGTCTGGCGAATCTCTCCAGCCTTCTGACCGGGAACAAGAAGAACGCCCCAGCCAGCGCACTCACCATGAGCCCGACGACGCCCAACGCCCAGCAGGTGTCGAGCTTCCAAACACAGCAGCAGACGCAAGCTCGGCATGACGCCGAGGAGCTGCAACGACAACAGGCCCTCGCTGCCGCCATGCAGCAGCTCCAGCAAGAACAAAGCGTTCCCGGACCGGAGAGTCCAACCGTCGCGCCGATGACTCCCGCTCAGCGGGATGCCATCTATGGCGGCAGCAGTAACGCTCCGCAGCATACCTCCAACGTCTCCGAGGCGCAGGCCGAGGCCAAGCAGAAGCGGCTCGCCGTAGAGAAGCAGCAACAGGATGCGCTCAACAGCGATACCGTTGCGATCGATTTCTCTCACGCCGGATCAGCTACACCCACCGCGGTCCTCGGTGCCAAGGCAGAGAGCACGGACAAAGCGTCTGCGGAAGATATCCCAGGCAAGTCGCCGGCGAAGGATACGTCCGCCTCATCGGTCAAATCAGATCCGATGTCGCAGTACAACTTCGACCAGTACCAGGGTCAGCTCTATCGAGTCTTCGAGGGCACGGTACTGGAGGGTGTCGTTACCAACCATATCGACGGCGGATTGTCCGGCCCGATCCTCGTCATGCTGACGACAGACTACTACTCCCACGACCACCAGCAGTTGCTCATGCCGCAAGGCACGCGCCTCATCGGCACCGTGCAGAGTGTTGGCAACGCCCAGCAGCGGAAGATGTTCGTCACCTTCCACCGCGCTGTCTGCCCAGACGGCTTTTCGCTGGACTTCGACAAGTATCTCGGGCTCGATCAGGTCGGTACCAGCGGCCTCGCCACCAAGGTCGATCACGGCTACCTGATGGCCTTCGGAGCGGCCGCCGCCATCGGCGGTCTAGGAGGGCTGGCGCAGATCGGGAATAACGGCAGCGTGTTCACGCCGTCCACCGAAATCCGCAATGGCATCTCGGAGCAGTCGGCTGCCGAGGGCGAACAGGTGCTGAATCACTTCCTCAACCGCCTGCCGATCATCACGCTCAAAGAAGGCTCGCGTGCTCGTGTCTATATCGGTCGGGACATACTCATCCCGTCCTACGCGGAGCATCGCGTCGATCCCACCCTCTGACGAAAGGAGCCGTATGAATGCCCATTACGAGCATCTGCTCCGGAAATCTCGCGACGCCAAGCGCGGCGGACGTGAGGCGTGGGCCGCGCAGTCCACCGGCGAGAAGGTCGCGGTCGCGATTGTCTTGAACCGTGCCGATTGGCTCGCAGAGATGGAGTACACGATTGCGGAAGCAATCGACCGCAGCGGGCCGGAGAGGGTGGCCATCCTTCCGCAGGTCGCTCGCCAACTCGCCGAGGAGGACTGAAGCCATGACGTGGACCACGATCAAGCCGCATCTTCCATCGATCTCCGGAATAGCGGTTGCTGTCGTGCTGACCCTGCTTTTAGTCGGCACGGAAACCGGACGAGACGCCCTGGGTTGGATCTACCTCCAATCCACCCAGGCCATCGACCGCAGCATTCACTTTCCGTTTCCCCTGGACAGGTTGGACCCGACCTGCCCGCAGTGCATGTAGTTCAACCCGGATGCACGAGGCACCATGAACATTGAGCTCACAAAACGCCGTAAGTGGATTCTGGGAGGCAGCTTGCTGCTGCTGACCGCCACACCCAGCTTCGCGCTCTTTGGCATCGGAGACATCGTCTTTGATCCCACCAGCTATGCCAGCCTCGTCTCGCAACTGACGACGATGGAACAGCAGTACAAGATGTTGCAGAACAACATCGAGCACTTTTCCTTCAAACAGCAGTGGCAAACGACACTGACTGCTCTCAAGAACGCCAACGTCAAGAACATGTTCGGTGAGACGAATGGCATGACGACGGCCTTCAACAGCAACTCGCCGTCGGCTTCGAGTGCTGGATGGACGGCAGCGACCGTCCCGGTCAGCTCCGACTTACCGACTTACGTCGGCAGTCAGACGCCCGGCAGCCCGCAGCTCTCGCAACTCGCCATGATCGAGATGTCGGACTCGGTTTCCCCCGACTGCATTACCGCAATCGGCCAATACCGAGCCGCACGCCTCCTGAACACTTCTGCGACTACGAGCCTCACGGCTAATCAGCTTGATGGCTCCGCTGGCACGAACAGCGAAGTCCAGCAGCTCAACATGCTTAACGCGGCGGAGGCCCAGAAGATGTCCGAGGCTCAGAACCAAGGGGCTCTGCAGGCTTGTGTCGCATCGCAGATGGCCGTAGCGAACATGCAGCAACGCAATGCCGCCGCGACCGACCTCAACACGGCCGTATTCGTTCAGTCCCAGCACGCCACGCACGATATGAGCGCGGCGAGCGAAGACAACACCTGGCAAACCTACCTGCCGTAACGGAGAGTCATGCTGAAGCTGCTCAACACGAAGCTCTTAATTGCAATCCTTGCGGTGCTGGCTGCACTCGCCAGCGCCGCGATCTATCAACGCCACGAGGCAGCGAAAGCCGCCGCCATCCTCGAACAACAGCAATGAGACGCCGAGCGCCGGAAGCAGGAAGATGAGGCTTTCCGCAAGAAGGTCGAGCAAGACCGGAAGCGGCACAACTCCGCTGCAGGCAACGAGGGCAAGACCTGGAAGAGCTACATCCCCTAATCGCACGGGAGACCATCATGAGCATCGCCGTTCTCGCACAAGCACTACCGTCCGCAAACTCGGGCATGGACTGGCTCTACCAGTTCACTAACAACCTCACCAATCTCACGACACAGAACGGCGGCGCGTTGACCCAACTCGGTTGGACGGAGCTGAGTTGCATCTCTCTTTTCACCCTTGTGAACATGGTCATCAACTGGAACACGAGTACGATGACGTTCCGGCTGCACCACCATCCCGTGCGCGCCGGCGACCTTACTCACTTTCTTCTGAAGCTGATCGCGTGCAGTCTACTGCTCAACTATTGGGTGAACCCGTTCCCAGGCGCGAGCTTCGGCATCAATCACTTCTTCTCGTACATCGCGCAGGCGATGGTTGCAGCCTTCGACCAGCATTCCTTGGATCAGCTCTTGCAGCTTCTCAAGACAGCCGGCGATGGAACATCCATGCCGTCCTTTACTGCGCCTGTTCAGATCCTCTGCTATGTGCTTGTCCAGATCATGCTCGGGCTTGCGTCCGCCATCCTCTTCGTCATCAATTGCAGTGCCTTCATCCTCTATGGCGTGACGGCGCTCTTTGGCCCCGTCTTTGTGCCGCTGCTCATGACCCAGACCTTCAAGGCGAAGTTCTTCCACTTCCTCGATGTGCTCATTAGCTTCGCGATGATTCGCGCAGTCGCCGCTGCCTTCATTTATGTATGGGCGGGATTCATGAACGGGTTCCTTCAGCAGACCTTCAACGGCAACTATTCGATGGATATGTGGATCGCGAACCTGATCCCTTGCTTGATGGTTTTCGTCGCGTTCATCATTAATATGCTGTTCATTCCAAGCATGACGCAGGCCATCTTTGGCGGTGCTGCGGGGATGGCGGACGGAGTTGTAAAGGTCGGTGGTACGGTAGCGTCTATCGCAAAGGTTGCGGGAGGTGCATGAGACGATGCTTCGCTTCATTCTTGATGTTTTGCTACTTCGTGATTTGGTTCGGTCGCGTGCAGCACGAGCCTTCCTCTTGATCTTCTTCTTAGGTGCTATGGCGGCCGGCGTGATCTACGCCATCGTTGTCTTCCACGCGGTCTCGGAAAGGAGCACAAGTCCTCATGTCCACGCACACAGTACCCATTGAGCGCGCGCTAACGCCGGAACAATCGTTCCTCACAGACCAAATCGGGAACGAGGTCTATGCCTCGCACTATGCCGAGCGGAAAGCCTACCGTCTCATCATTGGTTGCGGCACCGCATTGCTGTTCGGTTCTATGTGGTTAAACTTTTCGCTCGCACACCGGCCGATTGCCAATCGTTACATTCGCATCGACGAGATGGGCCGTGCTCAGGCAATTCAATACACTGACCTCAACTACAGTCCCCGTGAAGGTGAAGTCCGGACGTATCTCACCGACTGGGCCAACTATCGCTACAGCATCAATCGGGACGTCATTGCGAAGAAATATCCGCTCAACTACTACTTCCTTTCGGGTCCGCTCGCCTCACAACTGATGGGGACGGATAACCAGAACCATCTCGTCTCGCAAGTCGCTGCTGGCCAACTCGAATCGAGCGACGTCCAGGTGCGCAATGTCACCATCACGTCGATGTCCGAGGAGATGGTGCAGGGAGTCCGTATCGCGCGTGGAACGGCACTTGTGACCTTCGACAAGATCTTCTCCGAAGAGCACTCGCATCAGCCCCGTACCGAGCATTGGCTGCTGTCCGTGACGTACTATCTGAACCCCAAGCAGGTCAGCGATCAGGCGAAGATTTACCCGCAGTACGAGTTCATCAATCCGTTGGGGTTGACCATCACAGAGTTCCACGAGAATCGCGTCTCTGTTGACCCCATGACCCCAGGCAGTACAGGTGTCAATCCCAACGCGATTGCCCAGCCTGCCCAGGGAGCAACACGATGAGCTTCCAGCTCATACTCCCGTTCTTCCCAGAGGAGCTTCGTGCGCTTCTGCAAGACCCGTCGATCTCAGATTTGATGATCAATGGGACGACGGGAGTGTTCGCGGATCGTGGCGGCGTGGTCGCGCATATTCCGCTCTCCACCCCGTACACCAATGACCGCCTGACGGCAGCCATTGAGCGCGTCGCCCGCATCCTCGGACAGGATCTCACCGGCCAGAATCCCATCCTGAATACGCGCTTGCCTGACGGCTCGCGCGTGGCCGTCGTGGGACCACCGTCCTCCATCAACGGGCCGACGCTCACAGTTCGCAAATTCAACCGTTGGTACACCTCCGATGAGTTGGTCCATGCAGGGGGCTTTCCCGCCCACGTCCGAGACACCGTTCTCACTCTCATACAGAAGCGCAAGAACGGCATCATCAGCGGCGGAACCGGTTCGGGTAAGTCAACCCTGATGAAAGCGCTCCTCGACCATGTTCCACTCCATGAGCGGCTGGTCGTCATCGAACAGCCGGCTGAGCTGAAGATCGCTCATCCGAACGCCGTTCGCTGGGAAGCGGTCGATGCTATCCCAGGACAAGTCGCCATCACGCCGAGCCAGTTGGTGGCGGCTGCGCTTCGCCACCGTCCCGACCGCATCATCATGGGTGAGATTCGCGATGAATGTGGCTATGACTTGTTGCAGGCCATGAATACAGGCCATGGGGGAACGCTTTCGACATTGCACGCCGATTCTGCTGTGGATGCCCTCGACAGGCTCGCTGACATGGCCCTCAGTGCGAGGACCAATTTGGACCAGGCATTTGTCCGGTCACAGACCGGCAAAGCCGTGGACTTTGTGCTGCATTGTGAGCGCGATGTCACGGGCCGCCGCCGCGTCCGGGAACTCATTACCGTCTCCGGTTACAGTCACACGGAGCAATGCTTCCAGACGGAGGAGGTCTATCGTGCTTCCGACGCCTGACGCGCAGGCTTCCACCTAGAGAATCCCAACCCGAACCGAGGTCACTCCCATGGTCTTTCATGCGGCTCATGTAGCTGCACAGCCCAACTCGTCCCTGAACGCGCCCAGCATGGCGGCTCCGGCTTGCGACGCGCAGCGTTGGCAACACACGTCCGTCTGCTCGATGCCGTCCGTATCGGAGGACGTCGCGGGGTCATGTGGGGCTGCGGTAGGTGGAGCTTTTCGTCGCAGGAATCGAACGGGTGACTTGTGCCCATTCGGGTTCCTTCCGTCCCGTATCCCGTCCTCTGCTCGGGTTCACGCTTCGGGGCCAAACCGGCGCCCTGCGGCTCGGCGTCGTTCTGCTTCGACTACGTCGCCCCTGCGGGGTCTCGGTTCCTCCCAGAAAAAGTTTGAAAGCGCGGCAAAGAACGCCGCTCAAACTTTTTCCGGGCCCCGCCAAGAAAGTACTCCTTGGCACTTGGGAGCCGGGCCCACTCGCTCGCTTCGCGAAGGGTGACCCGAGCAGCTAACGGGAATAAACACGAAACGGAGATCACCACCATGTACACCAACAAAGTCACCCTCATCGGATTCCTCGGCAGCGACGCAGAAGTTCGCACCAACAACGACCGCAGCCTCACCGTTCTCTCCCTCGCAACCAAGTCCTCCTACAAGAAGGACGGCAAGTACATCGAGCACACGGACTGGCACCGTTGCGTTGTCTTCGGCAAGCTCGGAGAGTTCGCCGCCAAGCTGACCAAGGGCGCACACATCATGGTCGAGGGCGAGTATCGCAGCCGCAAGTTCACCAGCACCAAGACCGACTCAGAGCAGACGGTTTGGGAGGTCCGGGTGAGCTCGATTCTCAAGCTGGATCGGGCAGCCAAAGCGGCGGTGGAAGACGATGAAGAACTCACCGAAGAGGAAGTGGCCGCCTAGGCCCTTCCTTTAACCGAGAGGTCCGGCATCGAGCCGGACTTCTTCGGCTGCTAAAGGCCCCTGAGATACGCGTTCGCAATAGATGCAGAGGAGGTGGTTCGATGATCCAAACAGCCAAAGACTTTCTCGCTCGGAGCTTCGCTCCTTGCTCGACGATTGCTATCCTGCTTCGCACGGAGAGCCCGGCAAAGACACAGCAGCGTGTTGTCACCTTGGAGCATGCGCTCGCGCCTCGTTACCTCGGCTGGTTCGCGCATGAGAATCATGCCGGGGCCAACATCTACGTGGCTGCCAATCCGCTTCGCTCTGGCAGCCGGAAGCGCACGAAAGAGTGCATCGACAACGTAAGGCATCTGTACCTCGACATCGACGAGGATGGCGATGCCCGGCTCGCTGCGCTCCGGGCATCGGATGGCCTGCCCGTTCCGAGCGCCATCCTGTCCACATCGCCCGGCAAATACCAGGTGCTTTGGCAGGTAGAAGGTTTCGACTTCGCAACGCAGGAAATCACGCTCAAGCGGCTCGCGTCCGCCTTCGGCGGCGACCCCGCTTGCACAGATTGCAACCGGGTGCTTCGCGTCCCCGGTTTTGCCAATCGGAAGTATTCTCCCGCGTACTTCGTCGCGGCCGAATACCCATCTGATACCACCTACAGTCCTGCGGACTTCCGGTTGCCGGATGTTGCTGCGATTGCCGCGCTGCCGCTGCGCGGGACTGCGCGGTCGAGCGGCACTCATAAGGACAGTTATTCGGAGCTGGATTGGGCATGGGTTTGCCATCAGCTTGCCCGAGGGAAAGATGCCGGCAAGCTGACCCATGAGCTGGCTTCACGCCGCTCGGACAAGCCCAATCCTCTTTACTACGCGCAGCGCACGATTGACGTCGCTTCCGCACGTCAATGGCTGCTCGAAGGCCTGTCCGTCGAGGAAGTCACCAACATGCTCAAGATCCGTCGGGAGGCCGAACTTCCCGCAACACTTTGCTCTGCTCGTGCGCGGGAGATTGCGGCCACCGCAGAGCGGATGGTAGCACGTAGAAAGCTCGCCTAATTTCATCACCCAAAGGAGAACGTCATGCCGTTGCTTGAAGTCACCCAAACCCGCCACCTCAGCGCTTCCATCCGTCTCACCGATTCGACTGCTACGCAGGTCGATCAATACGCCGCTTTCATCCGCGCGTCTGCCGACGATGTCGTCGAACAAGCACTGGCCTATGTCTTCGGAAAAGATCGCGATTTCCAGGACTTTCTAAAGACACCCGAAGCACAGCGGATAACGCCGACACTTCGCATACGTCGTGCCGCTGCCAATGATGCCTCGGAGCAGCCCGGAAAGAAGCCCGTCTCCGCGGCATCGTCGCCGACACAAACACCGGCATCAGTGGCGGGATCGAAGGCATGATCCTGCACCAACATCTGTGGCAGGGCCACTACGGCGCTGCGCGCCGGAAGAACGTAGACAATCCATCCCTGAAAGGGTTGCGTTGGGAACCAATTTGGTTCCAATGGGAAACGTGCAGAAAACAGGCGGCTTGCCGCCGAGGCCAAATTCGGGCGGTTCCATTGGGAACCGCGCCCGAAGCTGGTCTCAGAAGGATCAGCGATGCTTTCACAGACCTCTGAAATCGAAGACCGCCCTCAGCGGTTTAAGGGACGGGAGGCCCGCACCCAGAGCATTGCCACCCGGTTTACCCGCAATGAAGAAAGAGCATTATTGCGGGTCGCCACAAGCAGCGGAAAGAACCTCCGCGAATGGGCACGGGAAGTTTTGCTGGATGCCGCGAACGCACAGCAACACGGCGATGGGGCGGCGTTGTTTGCCGAAGTGCAAGCCTTACGTCTCCTGCTCA
>Ga0105240_10006697_pt1 | contig 16888 bp, 14 predicted proteins | sample KBSC54metaG_FD_80426 | JGI IMG/M metagenome (GOLD analysis project Ga0105240, IMG submission 80426) | Corn rhizosphere microbial communities from Kellogg Biological Station, Michigan, USA - KBS C5-4 metaG | ecosystem: Host-associated > Plants > Roots > Rhizosphere > Soil | place: Michigan, USA...
AATCTTCATCGAACGTACCTCGGCCTTCCGCGCATCCAAGTCCACCTCGGGAGTCATCTCGATTGGAGGGAAGGTATGTATCACCACATTAAGAAACTTATGTATACGGTTAACGTTGGCACTCCCGACGTTACTTTCGGCAACATGCTTCTTGAACAATTTGGCGGAGCGAACGGTGAACTCGCGGCCGCCCTGCAATACACCATCCAGGGTTGGAACTGCGTTGACGACCTCGCTCGCCGCGACCTTCTCCTCGACATCGGCACCGAAGAACTCAGCCACCTTGAAATCGTCGGCGCCCTCATTCGAATGCATTTGAAGCCGATGAAAGAAAAACGCGAAGCAGCCGAAGCTGATCCCCTGGTCTGCATCGCGGGAGGTGGCGGTGTCTCTCTCAATAACTCCATGGGAAACCCCTGGACCGCTGACTACCTCAAGATCACCGGCGAGCTCGACGTCGACCTGCGCAGCAACATCGCTGCCGAGGCTCGCGCCAAAATCGTCTACGAACGTCTCATTAATCACACCGACGATCCCGGCACCGTGGACGCACTCCAGTTCCTCATGACCCGCGAGATTACCCACATGAAAGCCTTCTCGGCTGCGCTCGAAAGCATGGAGAAGCCTCCATTCTCCATTGGCCGCCTCGCCGCAACGCCCAAGCTTGTGAATGAATACTTCAACGCATCCACCGGCGAAGGAGACGAAGGCGACACCGACATGCACGGCCCATGGCAGACATCTTTCGGCCTGCACCCCGTCGAGTCACCCATGGTCGGCGGACAAGGCCTCTCCAACGGTTCGGTTGATGGTGTTGCCGGATACGAGGCACGCGGCAAGCAGGACTCCGCGCAGAAAGCGACCACCGCAACCAGCGTCAAGACTGTCGACAAGAAATCCGTTCCCCACGCCGACAACGCCGCGCAGACCGGTCGTCAAGCCACGATGGTCGGCGAAACCGTCACTTCCTCCTCCAAATAGCAGTCCGGACGAACCAGTAGGTTGGCATCCCCATCCTGAACGCGCACTTTGCGTTTCAGGATGGGGAGCATCATCACTGCGTCTCCCAGTTCCGAAACACCTGTGACGCGCAGCCCATCCCGTCCTCGATGGCATCTGGTACACTCCCCGCAAATTACAGCCAGAGACTGCCATGCTCTTCAAAGCTCTCAGTGCAGCCGTATATGGAATCGACGCTAACTTAATTGATGTAGAGGTTGATTACAGCGGCGTAGTCACCGACAAGGACGTATTCCACACCGTGGGCCTTCCCGACGCAGCCGTGCGCGAGAGCCGCGATCGCGTCCGTGCGGCCATCAAGAATTCGGGCTATCTCATCCCGCCGACGATCACAACGATCAATCTGGCCCCGGCCGACCTGAAGAAAGAAGGCTCCGGCTTTGACCTTCCAATCGCCATCGGCATCCTCGGTGCATACGGAGCTCTTCGCGTCGACAACGTCGATCGCTTTCTACTGGTCGGCGAGCTCGGTCTAGACGGAAGTGTCCGGGCAATTCCCGGCATGCTGCCCATCGCAATCCTAGCCCGCGAAAAGAAGATCCCCAACCTCCTTGTTCCCGCAGCCAACGCCGCCGAAGCCGCTGTCGTCCAAGGCGTGAACGTCTACCCCGTCGCCTCTCTCCTCGACGTTATCGATCTCCTAAACTCCACCCTGATGGGAAGCGTTCCACGCGATCCGTTCACAGTGAGCACCCAGGAAATCCTCGGCGAGCTCCAGCATTTCTCCGTCGACTTCAAAGACGTTCGCGGCCAGCATACGGCCAAACGCGCTCTCGAGGTCGCGGCTGCCGGCAGCCACAACATCCTCATGATCGGCCCTCCCGGCTCGGGCAAGACGATGCTCGCCAAGCGCCTACCCTCCATCCTCGCCCCGCTTTCATTCGAAGAAGCGCTCGAGACCACCAAGATCCACTCTGTTGCCGGCGTCCTTGACTGTGCCGCGGGTCTCGTAACCCAGCGGCCTTTCCGCTCGCCGCATCACACCATCTCCGACGCGGGTCTCATCGGCGGGGGCATCGTCCCCCGCCCCGGCGAGGTCTCGTTGGCGCACAACGGCCTTCTTTTCCTCGATGAACTCCCGGAGTTCCCACGTAACGTCCTCGAGGTCATGCGCCAGCCGCTCGAAGATCACAACGTCACCATCGCTCGCGCCTCCATGTCACTCAGCTTTCCGGCGCGATTCATGCTTGCGGCCGCCATGAACCCCTGCCCCTGCGGCTATTTCAATGACAAGTCCCGCGAGTGCATGTGTACCCCTCCCATGATCCAGCGCTATGTCGCCAAGATCTCCGGCCCCCTCCTGGACCGTATCGATATCCATATAGAGGTGCCGGCCGTTCAATATAAGGAGCTGCGCGGTGGAGCCGCCGCCGAGGGCTCTGCCGAAATCCGGGCCCGCGTTCTCTCCGCCCGGGACCGCCAGTGCCACCGCTTCAAGAAGTCCGACGACCGCATCTTCTCCAACGCGCAGATGTCCACCCGTCAGATCCGCGCCCATTGCGAGCTCGGCGCCGACTCCGAACGCCTGCTCGAACGCGCCATGCAGCAGCAAGGCCTCACGGCCCGCGCCCACGACCGCATCCTCAAGGTGGCCCGCACCATCGCTGACCTCGATGGAGCCGAGCATCTCGCCGTTCCCCACCTCGCCGAAGCCATCCAGTACCGGACCCTCGACCGCAGCTACTGGGCCTGATTTTCCGACCGTGAACACTCAACTGTGACCGGAATCACCTATCGTCGATAACTCAAATGGTTCGTTAAGTTGAGCGGGTCCCGCATTTCACAACATCGGACTTGCCAAGTGGACGACTACGGCCACCATGCTACACATTACATTATGGTTACATGCCTCGAGCGGGCTCAATTCCACTCGTCACAGAGAGCACGTTTGACCCAAAATAAATATTGACCCTGTTCCGCCTCCGTTATACATTCATGAGTGCCATCCGCAGGGGTAAGATTGCACGGCGCGATTGTGCGTTTCTGCTTTTCCCACCTCATCTCAGTGCCCGGCGCCACTCACCGGTAAGGTGTGTTCGGAGTCAGCGCGAGAGGTGGACACACAAGCGCAAAGGTTCTTGACGCAAGCACTTCGGCCTCCTGCTAGGCACGCTGCCTGTTTCCACAAGACAAACGTTTTGCGGCCAAAGTTTTTTGAACTTCATGCCCGGTTCGTGCGTCTAAAGGGAGGACAGGCTGCTGGGGCAGCTCACCTTACATTTATCAGTTATCTGTACCGCAGTGCCAGGTAGCACTCGCCGGACAGTTCTGGAAGGAGATTCACTTTATGCGTTCTGATTTAGTTTTTGCGGCACTTTCTCATGTGTCCAACCGCTACCAGCTCTGCCAGCTTGCGAGCAAGGCTACCCGAAAGCTGCACAAGCCGAACACTCGGTTGCAAGACACAACCAACGAAGTTCTTGTTCGCTTCCACTCCACTCACCCGGGCGATCTGCCCCAGGCCCAAAAGCCTGCGGCCCGACCGATTGAGACGCGTCGCGCGGCTTAACCGATCTGCTGTATCATCGAGTAAGTTAAGCAAAAACATTTTTTGGGCGGTCACTTCGTACGTTGTATTTGGCCGCTTCAGCCATGCATAGGTCAGGCATGGTGCCTATGACCGCAACTCATTAACCCCCGCCTATTCTTCCTGGAGCACTTCCCCCTCTCGGGTCCCCACTTACCTCCTCTCCGCAGGTGATCATGACCATATCTGAACTGAAAGAAAAGAACATTACGGAGCTGAGCCGTATTGCGCGCACCCTCGACATTCCCGGTGCCAGCGGCCTCCGCAAACAGGACCTGATTTTCAAAATCCTTCAGGCCCAGAGCGAAAAAGAAGGACACATCTTTGCCGATGGCGTCCTCGAAATCCTGCCCGACGGCTACGGATTCCTTCGCTCCCCCGATTACAACTATCTGCCCGGCCCCGACGACATCTACGTCTCACCATCGCAGATTCGCAAGTTCGACCTTAAGACCGGTGACTCGATCAGCGGCAACGTGCGCCCGCCCCACGAAGGCGAAAAATACTTCGCACTGGTCAAGATCGAGGCCATCAACTTCGAGTCTCCCGAAGAGACGCGCAACAAGATCCTCTTCGACAACCTCACTCCTCTCTATCCGCAGGAACGCATCAAGATGGAGACCGTGCGCGAAGCCACCAGCGGCCGCGTCATGGACCTGCTGACGCCGCTCGGCAAAGGCCAGCGCGGACTCATTGTCGCTCCGCCGCGTACCGGCAAGACGATGCTTCTTCAGTCCATCGCCAACTCCATCACGACCAACCACCCTGAGGTGGTACTCATCGTTCTGCTGATTGACGAGCGCCCGGAAGAAGTCACCGACATGCAGCGCTCCGTCAAAGGCGAAGTCATCAGTTCCACCTTCGACGAACCGGCAGCCCGCCACGTACAGGTCGCCGAAATGGTGATCGAGAAGGCCAAGCGTCTCGTCGAGCACAAGCGCGACGTCGTCATCCTGCTCGACTCCATCACGCGTCTCGCCCGCGCCTACAACACCATCGTGCCCCCATCGGGCAAGGTGCTCTCAGGTGGCGTCGACTCCAACGCTCTGCAGCGCCCGAAGCGCTTCTTCGGCGCAGCACGTAACATCGAAGAAGGCGGGTCCCTGACGATTGTCGCCACCGCCCTCGTCGACACCGGCTCGCGAATGGACGAAGTGATCTTTGAAGAGTTCAAGGGCACCGGCAACTGCGAAATCATCCTTGACCGCAAGCTCGTCGACAAGCGCGTTTTCCCGGCCATCGATATCCAGCGCTCCGGCACGCGTAAGGAAGAACTCCTTATCCCGAAGGAAGATCTCCAGCGCATCTGGATCCTCCGCAAGGTGCTCAACCCGCTGTCGCCCACTGAAGCTATGGAACTCCTCATCAGCCGTCTCGAGAAGGTCCGCAACAACGCTGAGTTCCTCGCCAACATGAACCAGCTGTAGGCATATGGATTCCACTCTCTCCATGTCCGTTCGGCTTCGCCGAGTAAGAACCGAGACCACAACCGTCTCGGTTCCTATTACGCAGGAAGTCATGCGGCCCAGTGATGAAGGCGATGGTCCAAAGATGGACGTCGACAAGATCATCGAAGCCGCTCTTCAACTCGGCAAATTCGATTCAATCGAGTGGGAAATCGAAGGCGAGCCGGAGATCCAGTTGCATCCAATCCAGAACGCGCCGGAGACAAAGCCCACCATCCAATAGGTCGCATGCAAGTTCGAAATCCAGCTCTGGGGTCTAGGTGGTACTAAATTTCCAGAGACTGGCCAAAGGCCGGGAGCCCTGCTCTCGGCCTTCGTGTTTCCGCGCACAGGTTCATTCGACTAACTCCTCTTTCGTAAACCGCGGCGTAATGTGCTGCGAACAATTCCAGTCATAACCAACCACGTCGATCACAATCACTCCCTCCACCCTCGCCCCACTCTCCTTCACCAAGCGATTCTCAATCTCCGTATCCTCTCCCGGCTTTAACGCCCGCGCGTTCCCAATGATCTTTAATCGCGCTTGGTGCGGATAGTCCATCAGGAACAGCGACACCCGGTCGTTCCCACTCAGATTCCCCGCTGAGATGTACTGCCGGTTCCCGCTGTAATCCGCAAACGCCAGCGTCCGCCCATCCACCACCTTCAGAAATCCGACAGGCCCTCCGCGATGCTGAATATACGGCCACCCATCCGGCGTGACCGTTGCCATGTAGAAACTGTCCCGCGCCTCCACAAACTCTTTTTCGAACTCGCTCAACCCACCTTCGAGATGCCGTGAGTTCACCATTCGCTCATACTGTTTCCTCGACCCCGCCCGCTCCTGCAGCCTCTTCGCCGCATTCGAAAACATCGTCCGTGCATAAGCATCCCGCATCCCAAACTCCTCCCGCGCGCGCAAGCGGTCAGTATTCAGCGCTCCGCGACATCTGCGGCACTCAAGTGAACACTGATCCCTGTTCCCGTCTTCACTTCACCTTGCGTCCCAGGAAACCGAGCATCAACTTTCCGATCGTCTCCGCATCCTCCTCCAGCGCGAAGTGCCCAGTGTCCAGCAGATGCAGTTCCGCCTCCGGCTGATCGCGCAGAAATGCCCGCGCGCCCGGCTCGATGAAGATCTGGTCGTTTTTTCCCCAGACCAGCAGCACAGGCGGCCGTTTCGTGCGCAGATACTCGTGCCATGCCGGATACAGCGACAGATTGTTCCGGTAGTCGTAGAACAGATCAAGTTGAATTTCCTGGTTACCCGGGCGATCCAGCAGCGATTGGTCGTGCTGCCACGCGTCGGGGCTCATCTGCTCCGCATCCCGCACTCCCGTCAGGTACTGCATCTTCGTCGCCTCAAGCGAAAGCAAACCTTTCATCTTCGCTTCCGTTTCAGCGTTCCGCTCCTTCCAGTACGGCTGCAGGTATTCGCCCCAGAACGCCGACAGACCCTCGTCATATGCGTTGCCGTTCTGCGAGATGATCGCCTGCACGCGCTCGGGATGCGCCGTCGCCAGCCGGAAGCCCACAGGCGAACCGTAGTCCTGGATGTAAATCGAGTACTTCTTGATCCCCTCCTGCTCCAGAAAACGATCCACAATCTTCGCCAGACGATCGAACGTGTACTCGAACTCATCTACCCCCGGCGCATCGCTGTACCCGAACCCCGGATAATCCAGCGCAATCACGTGATACCTCGTCGCCAGCACGAGAATCAGGTTGCGATACATATGCGAAGACGATGGAAATCCGTGCAGCAGCACAACGGCAGGCGCATCCTTTGGACCCGCTTCCCGGTAGAACAGGTTCAGTCCGTCCACCTTCGCATTCCGGTAAAACACCTGCGGAAGATTACCGGAGGAAGTTCCGCGATCTTCACGTTGCATTGTCGAATTTGTCATGGCGAGTCCCTTTTCAGAAGTATTGAGCTGCCTTGCATCTACCCGATCTCGGCAGCATCTATATCCTTAGATACCGAATGATCGGTAAAGTTACAAGATGTTCCGAACGAACGGTAAAATTCATCTATGGCGCATTCCCGTGTCAACGACTCTGACTTAGCAGAAAAGGCCCTCGAGCTCTTCCGCCAGCAGGGCTACGAGGGCACCAGCCTGAACGACCTCGCCGCCGTCACTGGGCTAGAAAAGGCCAGCCTCTACTACCGCTTTCCAGGCGGTAAAAAAGATATGGCCCTTGCCGCCGCTGCCCACGTGGGCCAATGGTTCGAAGCCAATATCTTCGCTCCGCTTAAAGAGCCCGGGCGGCCCGCCGAACGCATCAGGACCATCGCCCGCAAGCTCCGTCTCTTCTACGGTGACGGAGCCAAGCCTTGCATCTTGGACGCCCTTTCCCTCCGCGGCGCTCCGCCCGAGCTCGCCTCCGCTCTCGGAGACGCCTACAAAGCCTGGCTCGAATCCTTTGCCGCTGTCGCCCGCGAATCTGGTCTGAGCAGCCGTACCGCAGAAGACCGCGCCCGCCAGGCCATCATCCAGATTGAGGGCTCGCTTGTCCTCTCTCGAGTGACCGGAAATCGCAAAGTCTTCCTCGAGACTGTGGCCGGTCTCCCGAACTTCCTCACTCACCAGTGACAGCGGCCCCATGCAAGTTCGGCAGCACGCGAAGAGCGCCTCGCACCGCCCTTCCCCGAACTGCCCAGCACTGCTAAACTAGTAAAAGTCTGTGGGGCTGTAGCTCAGCTGGGAGAGCGCCTCGTTCGCAACGAGGAGGCCAGCGGTTCGATCCCGCTCAGCTCCACCATTCCTTCCCATCCGCCCAGCCATAATCTTCCGCATTACGTCGAAACCTCAGCCGCGCATCTCTCGTCCTTAGTACTGAATCCAGTTTTTGTTCTCAGACCGTAGGCAGACTTGGTGACTCCCCTCTTCCCCCGCCAGTCCACCCGCGCCCTCAGTGTTGCGGGCCTCCTCATAGCGCTCTTTTTTGCGCCTCGATCTTGCGCGTCACAGCAATCGGCTTCAACGTTCGACGACCTGGCCTCCGCAGCAGCGGCAGCCCGCGATCAGCAAAATATACCCGTCGCGATTCAGCTTTACACTCAAGCCGAACAGCTCAACCCATCCTGGCAGGAAGGCTGGTGGTACCTCGGGGTACTCCACTACTCCTCCAATCAGTTCGCCGAAGCGATCGGCGCCTTCAACCACCTTCTCGAACTCGCGCCTCGAGCAGTTCCGGCTCTCGCTCTACGGGGCCTCTGCGAATTCGAAACCGGAACCTACGACGATTCGCTGCGGGATCTCGAAATCGCCGCCAAGCACGGAGCCGCAGCCGATCCGCGCAACGAACAAATCATTCGCTTTCACCTAGCTCAGTTGCTCACCCGTGCGAGCAGATTTCAGGATGCCCTGGAACAATACCGCTACTTCGCGACGAACCACATTAACGCTCCTGACCTCATGATCGGCATCAGTCTGGCAGGTATGCGCACTCCGTCACTCCCAAAGGCGGTGCCCGCAGCAGAACGCGAAACACTCGAAGCAGCCGGTAAGGCCGGCTACACCTTTCTATCCGGCGATTCCGATCGGGCTGAGGATCTGTTCCTTCAGCTTTTCGCTCAAAATCCTTCCGCTCCGAATCTTCACTTCTTCTATGGCATGCTGCTCTTCGCCAAGCACCCCGAACTCGCCGTCGAACAGTTCCGGCGCGAACTGCTTGTGAATCCAACTAGCGACGAAGCCAACGCTCTCTTCGCTTTCACGTCAGTCACTGCAGGACATTTTGCAGACGCGCTCGAGCCCGCCCGCCTTGCATATGCCTCAGCACCCGACATGGAGTTGGCCCAGATCGCTCTCGGTCGCGCCCTCGCCGAAACTGGAGACCTGAAGAGGGGCGCCGAGCTGCTTGAACAGGTAATCTCTCACGATCCAGATAACGTCGAGGCCCACCTCGGACTCCTCTCGATCTACTCCCACACAGGAAACAAAGAAGAGCTGAATCATGAGCGCGAAATCTGTCGAAGGCTTGCCAGCTAGCATGCGCGGCCTTGCGCTTCTCGCAATCGTGGCACTCAGCGGGACGCCGTTTGTCCATCACTTGTCAGCTTCTCCGCCATCCCAGTCCCATGGAAAACAGGCGCAAGCAAATGAGGCTTCCGCCACCTGCGGTACCTGTCACGTAGCGGTCGTTCGCAACTACTCGGCTGCTCCCATGCGTCATGCCATGGAACCCGACGGCGCTAATTCAGAACTCATCGCTCACCCTGACCTCAAAACAACGATCGGCCTATACACCTACCGGGTCACGACGAAGGGCGGGCACACCACCTATTCCGTCACAGACGGCTCAAACACCATCTCCACTCCGATCGAATGGATCTTCGGCCAGAAAACACAGACATGGGTGCTTGAAAAAGACGGACGGTTCTATGAGTCGCTCGTCAGCTACTATCCGCGGGACAACACGCTCGACGTGACGCCCGACGATGCGAACATCAAGCCCAGCACTCTGCTGGAAGCGATGGGGCGCCCTGTCTCGACCGCCGAAGTTCGCACCTGCTTCGATTGCCATGCGTCCGGTCTCGTGCCCGGCGAAAAGCTCGTCACGGCGAAGACGATTCCTGGCATCGGGTGTGAGCGCTGCCACGAAGGCGCACAGCAACACATGACAGACGCCGCTGCCGACAACTTCAAAACCATCCCAAAGCATCTCAAGCGTCTCGACGCTCAGCAGGTTTCAAACTTCTGCGGACAGTGCCACCGAACCTTCGACAATGTCATTCGCGATCGTCTGCACGGCAACGGAACCGTTCGCTTCCAGCCCTACCGGCTTGAACTGAGCAAGTGTTTCGTAGGGAATGACCCGCGGATAAGCTGCATCGCATGCCACAATCCTCACCAACCAGCCGATCGAGTCGCGTCACATTACGATGCGAAATGTCTGGCTTGCCACAGCTCAAACAACGCATCATCCGCCATGCACAGCGCGAAGATCTGTCCGGTTTCGAAATCCAATTGCACCACCTGCCATATGCCGAAGACCGACATCCCGGGCAATCACGCACAATTCACCGATCACTACATTCGTGTGGTGAAGACAGGGGAAGACTACCCGCAGTGATTTGGCACTTTAAGGTTCGATCCAGTCGAGCGCATACACATCCTGCGTTCCGCGATCGCGCAACAGCACCGCAGCGCCATCGGGGGCCACGGAGACCGATCCACCGCCCACACCCGTGAACACGAGATCACCAAAGTCTGTGATCTTTTCCACTTTGCCGTCCGGTACGTGAATGCGCTCCACCGCGCCCTTCCCGGTCAGGTCTTTCAGGTAGATGTATTGCCCGTCGCGCGACCAGTTCGGCCAGCTCAGCGTACCGTTGGCGAGTTCTTTCCACTTCTGCGTCTGGAAATCGAAAAGCATCAGGTGACTTGAGTCGCTCGTCATAGCAGAGAGATAGTGTCCGTCCGGCGACCATCGCGGCTAGAACATCTGTGCAGAGCCTGGAAACAGCGATACTTCGTCGTTCATGGTGTTCAGAATCTTGATCGCCTGCCCCTGAACGCGGTTCGCATCATTGGCGTCGCCGCCGAACGCTATGCGCTTTCCGTCAGTCGACCACGTCGGGTCCTGCTCGTTCTGGTTGTCATTCGGCAGCAGTTGACGCGGCGAGCCTCCGGCTGCGGGAATGTCATACATCTTTCCTGGATGATTCGGACCGCCAGGAAACTCGAAGAACAGAATCTTCTGCCCGTCCGGTGACCAGCGCGGCAACACCGGCTTCACCGGTGCGAAGGTCAATTGCACGCGGTCTGCTCCGTCAGCGTTGCTCTTCCAGAGATCCCCCTGCGGGTACGACACGTATACGACCTGTTTGCCGTCACGCGAGGCTTCGATGCAATCCGCGGAAATTCCTCCCATGAAGATCGAAGGCTTTCCGCTCTCCACATCGAAGCTTGTCAGCTCACCGCGAAACGTCATGCCTACTATAAACAGCTTCTTGCCGTCTCTGCTCGGCAGCGGGGATTGCAATCTCATCGGGCTTGAAGTCAGTTGAACCGGCCTGGCCTTCTTTCCAAGGAGTCCCCCACTGCGTGGCAATTCCCATATCTGTCCCTGCGATTGGAACACGTAGTATTTGCCATCAGCAGTCCAAAGCCCGCAGCACTCGTCCTTGGTATTCGACCACTCAGAGATGAGCGGCTCAGGATTGCCACCCTTCGCGGGAACCCGCCATATGGTTCGCTCCCCAACAACAATGCTCGACCCGCTCTGCGAAATCTCCTCCGTCTCTGCCCGCACCTCGGTGTCGTCCGGGGAAATAGATACCCCCGAGACGAAATTCTTCATCGTGGCGATCTTGCGGGCTCCCGTCCCATCAGCGTTCGCGAGGTATACTTCAGTTCCCTGCGCAAACGCCATCTGCTTCCCGTCCGATGACCACGCCCCTGTATGCCCCGTAGCATCTCCCAGACGCCGGGGCGATCCGCCGATCACGGGCAAACTCCATAAGGGTCCGGTTTCGGGATAGCCAGTGCCATCGACAACGAGGAACGAGGACCGATCGGGCGACATATCCACGGGGACCATTTGCTCGCCTGGCAGCGGAATCCGTGCGGGCTCGCCACCAGCTACTGGGATCGCCGCCGTCTCTTCCCGGCCCGAGTCGCCAATGCTGAGGAAGATGCGAGAGCCATCCGTTCCCACCAGCGACTTCTGCACCCCGTCGTGCGTCAGCTGCGCGTAGTTTGCGACCTGCGGCTCAGGGACCGGTCTCACCCACATCCACACTGCCGCCGCCGCGGCAATCACCAGCACGATCACAATCGTCGCAAACAGTCCCCTATGGGATCCGGCGGTCGGCTCGCGCTGGAATCTCCGCGTTGCTACAAACGTTGAGTGCGTCGCATCCGACATCGACTCCAGCGCAAATCCCAGATCCGACGCCGACTGGAACCGCTGTTCCGGATTCTTTTCAAGCCCCCGCTGCAGGATCTTCTCCAGGCCCACGGGAAGATTCGGCTTCAACTGCGCAAGTGGAGTCGGCTCCTCATTCAGAATCGCGCTCATCGCATCGATGGACGTCGCGCGCTGAAACGCTCTCTGTCCCGTTAGCATCTCGTACAGAACAGCGGTAAACGTGAAGATGTCCGAGCGTTGATCCGCGCCGCTTCCACGCACCTGCTCCGGAGACATGTAGCCCATCGAGCCCATCATGATCCCCGGTATGGTCTCTACCTCGTGCGGAGCTTGCGCAAAACTCGACGGTGTCGCCTGCGTTAGCCGCGCCAGTCCGAAGTCGAGTATCTTCACCTGCCCGTCTTTGGTCAGGAACAGATTCTCCGGCTTCAGATCGCGATGCACGATGCCCTTCTCGTGCGCTGCCGCGAGTCCTTTCGCAATCTGCACGCCGTAGTCGATAACCTTGCGCAGCGGAAGCGCGCCTCGCTTCAACCTCTCCCGCAGCGTTTCGCCTTCCAGCAGTTCCGATACCAGGTAAGGCGCGTCCTCGAACACTCCCATCTGGTAAACGGCCAGTATGTTCGGGTGATTGAGCGCTGCCGCCGCTCTGGCCTCCTGCTCAAACCTCCGCAGCCGATCTGGCTCAGGGCCAGAGAATCCAGGCAAGACTTTGATCGCTACGTCGCGGTTCAGCCGTGTGTCACGCGCTCGATACACCTCTCCCATGCCCCCGGCTCCGATGAGCGCGAGGATTTCGTAGTGATCAATAAACTGATGTTCCCCCAACGGCATCTTGCGCGATTATACGCCGCACTTTGGGTGTATCGGCTTGATGCTACAGGCCATACCATGGAGCGTTCTGAGCCCCCGGTCATCTCGCTCGGGCGGGTGTACAGACGGGCTCCGAGACGCCCCGCGGTATACTTGAGCCGTTTCGGACCGAACAGGTTCTCAGCTTCGGTCTGTAGTCAATTTCGGGGGAGTCATTGCCGCAAGTCGAATCGCAGACAGACGCAATCCATGCGGGCCTGAAGCCGCTTTGCGTCGATCTGGACGGCACCCTCGTTAAATCCGATACTCTTGTCGACTCTCTGCTCGTTCTGGCGCGCAACCACCCCCATTTCCTCCTGCAACTCCCCGGCGCCCTGGTGCATGGCAAGGCGGCCTTCAAAGCATTCGTCACCTCTCACGTGGAACTCGACGTCACCCACCTGCCCTACAACCGCAAGGTTCTCCATTTCCTCCAGCAGGAGCGCAATCGCGGCCGAGAGTTGTATCTTGCGACCGGAGCCGACGTCCGACTGGCAGAGCGCGTGGCAAGTCATCTAGGACTTTTCGCCGGCGTTCTCGGGAGTGACGGCAAAACGAATCTCACGGGCGAGAAGAAGCTCGCCATTCTCCACAGCCGCTTCGGTAAGGACGGCTTTGCCTACATTGGCAACAGCACCGCCGATCTTCCGCTTCTCTCCGATGCCTCTGAGCGAATGCTGGCCAATCCGACCGCGGCCCTCCGCAGCAGTGCTCGCAAGCGCGGCATCGCTCCCTCGCACATCTTTGAAGAGCGAGCCAACATCCTTCGCTCACTCATCAAAGCGCTCCGCCCCCATCAGTGGGCGAAGAACCTCCTCATCCTGCTTCCGCCGCTGCTTGCACACGACCGCTCGCTTCCAGTGCTCGGGAAGGCTTTGCTCGCATTCGTCTGTTTCTGCTGCACGGCCTCTGCCACCTACCTCATCAACGACCTGCTCGACATTGAGGCCGATCGCCGCAGCACTCGCAAGCGCACCCGCCCGTTCGCCTCCGGCGATCTCGCGCCCGCTACAGGACTGATCGCCGCAGCCGCGCTTCTAATCCTCGGCCTTGCACTCGCACACCCGCTGCCTCTCCAATTCCTGTCCTGGCTAGTGCTCTACATCGTCAGCACCTTTGCCTACTCGCTCTATCTCAAGCGCGTCGCCCTCCTCGATGTGCTCGTGCTCTCGGGCCTGTATACGGTCCGCCTACTCGCGGGCGGAGCCGCAACCAACACTCCTATTTCGCACTGGCTTGCCGGCTTCGCCATCTTCCTCTTCTTCTCGCTCGCCATCGTCAAGCGATTCGCCGAACTTGAACAAATCCGCCTCAATGGAAAGCAGCTCAAAAACGGCCGCGGTTATCTCATGACTGACGTCGAACAGATGCGAACCTTCGGCACCGCAAGCGCCTTCGCCGCCGTCGTGGTCTTTGCCAACTACATCAGCAGCCAGGACGTGACCAGGCTCTACAGCCACGCAACCTATCTCTGGCTCATCGTCCCCTTCATGATCCTCTGGACATGCCGTGTCTGGCTGCTCGCCTCGCGCGGAGAACTCAACGAGGATCCCGTCGCATTCGCACTCACTGACCTAGCCAGCCTGCTGATGGGTGTCTGCGTCCTCGTCATCGTCCTTCTGTCAATATGACGGGCAAAGCAAAAGAGCCGCCCACTCCGGAGCGGCTCTTTCCCTTCGGATCTGAATCGGACTGATTAGCTGAACAAATCCTTCATCTTGTCCAGCAGTCCCGGGGACGTCGGCTTATTCTCCACCGACATCGACTTACCCAGTTCTGCTATCAGTTCCCGCTGCGCCTTGCTCAGCTTCTTGGGAATTTGTACGACGACCTTCACGATCAGATCTCCGCGGCCTTTCTCGTTCAGGAACGGCACGCCCTTCGCGCGCACGCGGATCTCTTTCCCGCTCTGAATTCCTTCAGGAATCTTCAGCATCACCGGCCCATCCACGCCTTCAATCTCGATCTCCGCTCCAAGCGCCGCCTGCGGAAAGCTGATCGGAATCGCGCAGTGAAGGTTTTGCCCTTCGCGATGGAAGAAATCGTGAGCCCTGATGGACAGCACAATATACAAGTCGCCGCTCTGCCCGTTGTTGCGGCCTACATCGCCCTCGCCGCCATACCGAATCCGCGTGCCATCTTCCACGCCGGCCGGGACTTTAACTGTAAGCTTTATCTCTTTGGTGACGCGCGTCTCGCCACGGCAGGTATCGCAGGGATCGCTAATGATCGATCCTCTTCCCGCGCACGCATTGCAGGTTCGCGCCACCGAGAAGAATCCCTGCTGATAGCGAACCTGTCCTCTGCCCTGACATTGGGGACACGTCACCGGCCCGCGTCCTGACTTGCTGCCTGAACCCTTGCAGGTTTCGCAAGCCTCGAGCCGACGGATGCGAATCTCTTTCTCTGTGCCGAACACGGCTTCCTGGAAGTCGATGGTCAGGTCATAGCGCAGATCGTCGCCACGCATCTGCCGCGACGCGCGCTGCTGGCCGCCCATGTTGAACATCTCGCCGAACAGATCGCCGAAAATGTCCCCCAGATCGACAGCGCCCGAGAACCCGCCGCCGAAGCCGCCTGGCCCTCCGCTGCTCACACCCGCATGTCCAAACCGGTCGTAGGCCGCGCGCTTGTCCGCATCGCACAGCACCTGGTAGGCCTCGCTAGCTTCTTTGAACTTCTCCTCGGCGGCGTGATCCCCGGGATTCCGATCCGGATGGTATTTCAGTGCGAGCTTGCGGTATGCGCTCTTGAGCTCCTGCTCACTCGCATCTCGCGACACACCAAGAATCTCGTAGTAGTCAGCTTTACTCACTCTTGTATTCAAACCTGTCTTTACCTTCTCAATCTACAGATGGGACAGAGACACAAACGGACTCAATCCCCTCATCGTCAGGGACCAAACTGGCCCTTATACGTTCATTCGCTTTTCTGTTTCGGATTCGATACTACCCGCACCAGCGCCGGCCGCAGCAGCTTCTCGCGCAGCTTGTATCCCTTCCGGATCTCTTCCGCAACGTGCTGGTCCGGCATGTCCTCGCGCTCCACCGATCCCATTGCCTCATGATGCCGTGGGTCGAACTCCTGCCCCACCGTCGGCACCGGCTGCACCTGGAAGCCGCGCAGGATCTCTTCCATCTGCTTCACAATCAGCTCCACGCCGGCCTTCAACTGCTCCGTCGTGCCCGCCGACTTCAGCGCCAGCTCGAAGTTGTCCAGCACCGGCAGGAACTGCTCCACCACCGAACCGGTGGCATAATCGCGGAAATCGGCCTTCTCCTTCTCAGCCCGTTTTCGCGCATTTTCGAATTCCGCCTGAAGCCTCGCAACGCGATCGATGAGCCCGTCGCGTTCCTTTTTCACCTGCTCATACTCTGCCTGGAGCTGGTCGATCTCCCCCCGGCTCGCTGGCGCATCCTGGCTCCTCACCTCAGCGGCAGGGCTCTCCCCCGCCTCCGCTACAGCCTGCTCCGGCGAGGCGCTCTCCGTGGCTTCCAAAGTCGACAACTCTGCATCCTTCTCTGGCATATCTCTACGTATTCCCCAAATATTTCGCTTCTTATTCAATTCTAAATTCCTTGGCCGATACTGGTTCGAGACCTCTTCCAGCCCCGCGTAAACACTCTTCTAATCAAAGCTCCAGATACGGCTGGCTCGCTACCGCCGCGAAACGGCGCTAACTTGCTGTTTCTGCTAGGCAAGATGAAATCCAAGCCGCCAAGTCCACTTTCCATGCGTCGACTTCGCCCGCTCTTCGACAGCGAACCGATCTCCTACTGCTCCGGTATCTCCAATATCCGCTCCGACAGCCGCGCCACATACCGCACTGCCTGGATCATCTCCTGGTATTGGATGCGGGTCGGCGCAATCACTGCCACGGTCCCCAGGCTTGTCTCCCCCAGCCGAGTCGGGGAACCAATCAGCACCAGATCCTGCATCGCAGGGGAAGCTTCATCCAGACCGACCACTACCCGCACTTCCTGCTGACTCCCGTTTACATATGCCGTAAGCAAATCCACCAGCCGCTGCTTCGCCTCCAGAGCCAGCAGCATCTGTCTCAACCTCTCCCGATCCGCCTCCGCCGCAATCAGGTTTGCTATGCCCTCCATGTAGAGCACCTGCGAACCCTCTCCCACCGTCAGCGCGCCCTTGCGGCAAAGCTCCT
>Ga0105240_10006699_pt1 | contig 16880 bp, 18 predicted proteins | sample KBSC54metaG_FD_80426 | JGI IMG/M metagenome (GOLD analysis project Ga0105240, IMG submission 80426) | Corn rhizosphere microbial communities from Kellogg Biological Station, Michigan, USA - KBS C5-4 metaG | ecosystem: Host-associated > Plants > Roots > Rhizosphere > Soil | place: Michigan, USA...
AGGACCGCCCGTCGCCGATCCGTTGGGGTCCTCCACCATCCCCCACGCTGACGATGCTGGACAGGCTCTTCGCGACCATGCGCGAGCTCGGGCGGATCGTTCACGCACTGGAGAAAACCGCCCTCGCCGAGCTGGACGACATCGAGGTTCAGGCCGCGCGCAACCATGGGCGCAAAGGCCCGTGACAAGCGGCTCCGGTCTCGGCGGGATCGGGTGCGCGCGAAAGCCGAGCGCGAGAGTAGATCCTGGCCGGACAGTCCCCATATCAGCAGAGCTTGCCAATGGGCGTTCATCGCCCGGCAGGCACGAAGGCCCCGGAGGTTGAGCCCCCCGGGGCCTTCACCCTTGAGGCAGGGGAGCGATTTGGCCTCGCCCAGGTGTCAACCGCCAGCGAGCGGTCCTTGCATGGCCGGGAAGTGCGCAACCAGGCGCTCCCCCTGCCACACCTTGATTTCGTGCGAATGCCCCAGGCGGCCGGCATGGTCGATCGCGTCGTCGTCGTGTGCGAACAGCGCGTTCCGGCGCTCCCGCACCTCGCCGCGCTCGTCATGGAGATCGATCGTGTACGGAGCCATTGCGTCCATCAATGCAGACACCGGAGAACCGTTCGCATTGATCTTGAACAACACCCCCGTCGCGGCCTGCCTGGTGGCGCTTGCCCCGGTCACTCCCGCAATCTCGGCCCCGCAGCGCGAACTGGCGACACGGTTCCGCGCCGTGGCGACCGACATCAAGCTCGGCCCCGGGCCCGATGGCTGGGAGATCGCGCGGTGCGTCCGAGAACTCGTACCGACCATGCCCGTCGTTTACATGACGGGCGATACCGCCCAGGAATGGGCGTCGAAGGGCGTGCCCGGCAGCATCATCCTGGCGAAGCCCTTCGCGCCCGCCCAACTCGTCACCGCCATTGCCACCCTTTCCACCGAGGCGGACATGCAGGCTTCTGTCGCCGCGCCATCTTCCGCCGCACCCGATTGAAGCTCTGCGCTCAGGATCTGACCAATTGCCGCGCCGCTCGCGGTCCAGAATAATTTTGTAAAAAGGCTGATCTTGGGAGTCGGTTTTCACCACAATATCTTGGCTTCTGGCGCACAGCGTAATCGAAACATTGGAACAAGGGCGGCCCGGCACAGTTCAGGTAGCGTGAACGACTTTGAGAGATCAACTGATAGAAGCCGGGACGCCATCGCCTCCCCGAAGCCCGATCCGCGCCAGGGGCTCCGATCGTTCAAATGGATGAACCCTGCTTCCGACACCGGAGCGTGGCTGCGGCCTTATGCTCGCTGGGCCGCGATAGGCGGCAGCGTCCTGGCGCTCGCGGCCGGCCTGTCGTTCTTCATGCTGTTCCGGTAACCGCGCCCTTCCACCGCCCCGCGCGCTTCGTGGGCCGAGGCCATCGCCGCGCGCGCTTCTCGACTCTGCGGGCCGCACGCGGCACTTCAAGTCTAGCAGTGCTCCGGAAAAGTCGCGGGACAGCTAATTCTGTACATGGCGGTTTGTCGGGAGCGAATCCTCTTCGGGGGGGTTAGAGCCCAATGGACAAGTCTTCTCGCTCGTCTTTCGCAACCATTCTGATCGTTGAGGACGAGGCGTTGGTGCGGCTGGAGTTGGCCGTTTGGCTTGCTGAAATAGGCGTCGATACCCTTTCGGCGGAGACAGCTGACGACGCTCTCGCCCTGCTCGACAGCCATTCGGAGATCGACGGTCTGCTCACCGACATCAAGCTGCCCGGCTCGATGGACGGCATCCGCCTGGCGCATCACGTGCGGGGGCGCTGGCCACCGGTGCGGATCATCGTGATTTCCGGCTTCATCGACACACTGCAAGCCGATCTGCCTCAGGGCAGTCTCTTCATCCCCAAGCCGTTCGGGCCCGAAAAGCTCCGTGGAGCGTTGGCGCATCTTGCGCCAGGAGGTCAGCCCGGCGCGCCGTCTAGGAGAGCGGCCTAGGCTTTCTAGGCCGCGGACTCCTCCGCCGGCTCGTCCTCGACGGCGGCGATGTGCTTGTGGATGACTGAGACGGTCGTCCCCGGCTTCGCATCCGCGATCTCAATTCGGGCTCGCAGCTGGCTCGCGAGGGCCTGCACAATATTGGTGCCGAGGCCAGACGTGGCGCTGGCCGCGTCCTTGGGCATCCCCACCCCGTTATCGCCCACGGAGAGGGTCCAGCTGGGACCTTCCGAGCGGTAGCCGACGATTATCTTGCCTTTACGGCCACCGGGAAAGGCATGCTTCAGGGCGTTGATGGCCAGCTCGGTCACGATCAAGCCAAGGCTTACCGAGGCGTCCGCATGCACCGCGCTCCTATCGGCCTCGACCTCGATGGACAGCTGGTCGTGATCGCTGATCATCGACGCGCCCAGGCTCTCGCAGAGCTGGGTGAAATACGGGCGAAGCTCGACGTCGCCGAGGCGGGAGGCCGCCAGCTGTTGCTGAAGGGTGGCGATCGACATCACCCGATTGTGGGCGTCGCTGAGGTGCAGCCTGGTTTCGTCCGACTGCACCTTTCGGGCGCTCTGTAGCAGCACGCTGGCGATGATCTGCAGGCTGTTGGCCACGCGGTGTTGGACCTCCTGAAGCAGGATGGTCTTTTCCCGCAACAGGTCATCGCTGAGCTTTGCGGCAGCCCTCGCGTCGGTGACATCGACAACCGTGACCAGCAGCCGGGTGTCCGCATCACCCCATTCCAGCTTGCGCGCGCTGATCACCAGCCGGCGAGTCCCCTGTCGATCCCGCTTGAGGTCCATCTCATAGCCGGTCACATCGGCTAGCCCGGAACTGGTGGCTTTCAGTAGGGAGCGGAACTGCCGCACGTTCCACTCGCCTGTCCCGAGCTGCGGGACCCGAAGGCCCGACACAGCGGCGGGGTCAAGTTGAAACGACCGGCAGAACGAGGCGCTCGCGGCGATCACGGTGAGATCACCGTCCAGCAGCAACAGAGGCGCTTCGGACGACACCACCATTGCCAGGGCGAGACTGTGTTTCGGGTCTGAGGGGTGCGGTCGGACGGCCATGACTGGCCTTTCCTGGGGGACCGGAGGCTCGCGGAGCGAAAGCCGTACCCGGCAGTGACGGCGTAAAGAAGCGCGCCGCCTGCAACCTAAAGATCGGCGCGAAGCGGTGGCGGGCGCGAACAGAATCTCCCGCAGAATGGCAGACGGTGAAAAGCCCACTGGGTCGCCAGTGGGCTCCGGATGGGCTCTTCTGTGGGCGGGAGAGTTCGCCACCCTCCACCAGCGGAATGCGCCAACGGTATATAGGTTGCTCAGCTTGCCGGCTTCGGCGGATCGCATTCGATTGGACCGCCGGCTGCGCCGTGACTTGGGCGCCGCCCTTTCTCGTCTCGGCACATCAACGCCGAGCGCACGTTAGGCCCAGAGCTCAGCGCCAATTTGCGGAGCTGCTGAGAGTCGGCCCGCCGCAAGAGGCGCGCCCGGATGCCGCCTCTGCGGCGCGGGTCCTTCCCCGCCGGTCAGGCCTGAGCCCGCAGCACCAAATGCTGCCTTTCGCGCATTGCGGGAGACGGCCACAAATAAAACTCACTTGTGGCGCAGAAGTGCGGAAGCATTTAGGAGTTATAGCTATGTACTCTGAACGCCATTACCGATCCATGTCGGCTACCGCCTTAGAAATGTCTGACCGGATCGAGAATAATGAGTTTCGAGATGGGTACATAGAGCTGTCCATATATTGGACCAAACTGGCAAATGCGGCGTCGATTGCCGACCAGCGGAAACGTCCCTTTCCGAGGGCATAGCTGTACCCGTTCTTCTTCTCGGACGGTCGCCCCTGCCGGAAGCGGCCGACTGTGCATACGCAACCCACGGGCGGTAACCGGACGGTCCTTCAGCATCTTGCGCGCCTGGTCGATCGAATGATCAATTGGGTGGCTAGGTACGTCAGTGGAATCTAGCTGCCCGCTCGGGGTGCGGAGCACGCCCGCGGCACACCAGCCGGAGCTGTGGCGAGAGAAAGCTCGCGGCGACTGGGCTCCGGCCGAGCCTGGCGCTGCAGGGCGTCGGTAACGACCCGTTAGCAGCTTGGTCCAATGCTCGAGACCTCTTACCCGAGGCCCCCTAGTCAATGCGCAGTTTTCTCAACCGGTTCTTGAAGGACCAGGCCGGCGCCACGGCGATCGAGTACGGCCTGATCGTCGCCTTGATCGCTGTGGTCATCATTAGCGCCGTGACCACGCTCGGCACGAATCTGAACAAGAGCCTCAGCAAGGCAGGTAGCGCCGTTCGCTAGGCGCTCCATACGAAGCCCCCAAACGCCGCGCCTTGGTAGCTATTCGGCAGCGGAAGGTACCGGAGGCAATTCTTGCTTCCGTCCGCCTCCGGCAAGCCATTGAAAATCAGTAGAAAAATGGTGCCGCCTGGGTGACTCGAACACCCGACCTACGCATTACGAATGCGCCGCTCTACCGGCTGAGCTAAGGCGGCCTCCGCTGAGGGAGAGGGGTGTCTAGCTCGGTTTGGCGGGAAATTGAAGCGTCGCGAGGCCGCGGTCAGGCCTGTTCCTTGCGGCGGCGGGCGGCGGCGGGCTTGGCCGGCGGCGTCGCCGGCTCCGGGTCTTCGCGATCCAGAAGCCTGTACATCGCGTCGCAGAACAGGCTGGCGTCGCCGGCGTAGAAGGCGGCCTCCAGGTCGACGTCGCGGGCGATGCCGCGGCACTCGGTCAGCCAGGCTGTATCGTCGATCAGCCGGGCGGCGGCGGTGACGTAGTCGTCGAGGCTGGCGGCAGCCAGGGAATCCGGCAGGCCCAGGCGGTGGAAGATGGCCACGTCGGCGTGCGAGTGGGCTTCGGGACCGTCCAGGCAGACGCCCGGGATCCCCATCAGCATCGAGTCGATGATGCTGTTCATGTTCCCGTACGGGAACGGGCAGAGGAAGAAGGCGCAGTCGCCGAGCAGCTTCAGGTAGTCCGACCGGGTGGCCTGCGGATGCACCACGGCGTTGGGAACGATCCGCTGGGTCTCCTGCTGCAGGTAGTGGTGGGCGATGCCGATGGCGGCCAGCGGGAAGAGATGGAACTCAACCGGGCGCCTGGCCGCGGCGGTGATGCGGTTCAGGGCGACCAGGAAGTCGAAGTTGAGCTTCATCACCGAGGCGGGGACGGCAATCTTGAGCACGCCTTCCGGCACGGCGAGCGGGGCGCGCGGCGGCGGCGGCGGCTCGGACGGCAGCGGGGCCGCATAGGGGATCGCCTCGGGCGGCAGGCCAAGCAGCTTCTCGCTCCAGACGTCCTGCGAGCCGATGAAATCCTCCGGCAGCACGAAGTAGTCCATCACCGGGCTCATGGTGGTGGCGGTGTGGCCGTAGGAGACACACTGGATCGGCGCGAGGCGCAGGGTGGCGATGGCGATCGAGTAGTTCGACATGCCGACGCCCAGGTGGAAGACGATGTCGGGCGCCTTCTCGATCACCTGGTTGGCGACCGCGACGGTGGCCTGGATGAAGTCGCCCGGCGGATAGACGATCACTTCGTCGAAGCAGGCCCGGGCCTCGTCGTCGATCAGCTGCTCGGTGGCCACGCCGATCACCTCGAACCGTTCGCGCAGCGACTTGACCACCTTGGAGTGGGTGCGGAACACCGAGTGGCCGCCGCGGAAATGCTCGCAGATCACCACGATGCGCGGCTTCTCCCGCGGCGGCGGCGGCTCGCTGATGTCACGCCCGCCTTCGGCCAGGCAGACCTTGCGCATCTGCGCGATCAGGTCCGCCTTGATCGCGTGCTTGCGCGGGCTCGAGGCGTAGCTGCAGTGCATGTAGACCTCGGCCGCATAGCCGAGACGAATACGGCCGAGGGTGAAGTTGTCGAGGTGGCCCGGCAGCCATTCCAGCGCCCGCTCACGAAAGGCGCAGCCGCGCTGGGTGACGCAGACCCGCGCCGACAGGTAGCCGAGCACGCCGACGACGGTGGCGCCCGGATTGGCGCGGAAACACTCGTCGAGGTCGATCTCGAGGGTCCCTGACGGGCTGAAGATCAGCATGAACTGGATCAGCGCCACACCGCTGAGCTGCCACTTGCCGTCCGCGCCGGCGGGGAAGCGGGCCAGCAGGTGCGAGCTGGTCTGGAAACCGCCGATCGAGAACATCACGTCGTTCCAGCGGTGGTAGATGAAGAACACCTCCACGGCCGAAGGCGTCAGCGTGAGGTCCGGCCGGGTGATCAGGTCGCCGAAGGCAGCGGCGAAACGGGTCGCGAAGCGGACCTGGACGTCCCAGGTGCTGACGTTGGTGAAGGGCACGCCCAGGTCGATGCCGCCCATGGAGCCCAGGGTGTCGTCGATGGCCTTCAGGATCCGGGCCGCTTCGTTCAGGGCCGGCTCATACTCGCGGGCGGCGACGTAGCGCTCGAAAGCGGCGAGCGAGGGAAGCTGATTGGTCATCTCAAGTCCGGCGGCCTGACAGAACTGGGGCGCCGTCGCCCGGGACGACCGGCGCGGGCGTGCTTAGCATCGATCACGGTTCAGGGGATAGGGTCGGGTTCTCCTGAGAGACCTTCTCCCCTTGCGGGAGAAGGCAAGGGCTCACCGCTCTTTTGCTCGCGGTCCGAACGGGCGGCGGGCGGGGGCGCTGGGGGCCGGCGCCTCGTCGGCCGGCTGCAGGTGGTCGCCGAAGTCGGCGTCTTCGATGATCGGCGGCAGCGGCGCGCCCTGGCCCGCGGCCACCACAAAGGGCGCGGAATCGGCGTAGGCGGCCGGCAGTTCGGGCAGGTCGGTGATCGCTCGCTCGCGGCGATCGAACCGCGGGTGGACCAGTTCGCCGTCCTCGGCATAGGCGGCGGCGACCCGCGCCCAGTCCTCGGCCCCATAGGCGAAGGCGCGGCCGTCGGGGTCGATGTCCGACCAGTCGGGCTCGTGCGGGGCCTGGGCGCCGCGGGCGACCCAGGCGCGGGCCTCGTCGCGGTCGCCGGCCGCGGCGGCAATGCGGGCGCGCAGGCCGGCAAGGCGGCGGGTCAGGGGCTCGGCCTCCAGGTCGGCGGCGGCCGACCGGGCGCCGAGGGCGTCGCCGGCGACCAGCGCCTGCTCGGCCATCAGGATCCGGCTCTCCCGGGCGTCCAGGTTGAAGGCCGCCAGCGTGGCCAGACGGGCGGCGCGCTCGCGCGGCGTCTCGGCGGTGACGAGGTCGCGGTAGGCGAGCCAGAGGGCGGGGTGCGGTGCGGCTTTCCAGGCGGCCTCCAGGACCTGGGCGGCGCGCGCGGCGCGGCCGTCGGCGGCAAGCAGGCGCGCGGCCAGCACGGCGGCGGGCACGAAGTCGGGCCTCAGCCGGGCGGCCGCCTGGGCGTCCTCGAGGGCGGTCTGGCGCGCCTTGTCGTCGGCGCGCCCTTCCAGGCTGGCGGCGGTCGCGGTGAGCAGGGCTGCGCGGGCGCGCTCGGCGACCAGGGGCGAGACGATCTTGCGCTCCAGCGCGCCCTGCATCAGCTCCAGCGCGGCGCCCCAGTCTCCGGCGGCGAGGCGGGCCTGGAACACCGCCCGCCAGGCCCAGGGCGCGGTGCGGGCGAGGGCGTAGGCGGCCGCGGCGTGCTGCTGTGCGCCGGCCTCGTCGCCGGCCGCCTGCGCCGACAGCATCAGTCCGCGGTGGGCGGCCAGGCGCATCTCGGGGAAGCCCAGCATGGCGGTGTAGGCGGCTCGGGCGGCCGCCTCGTCGCCGGCGGCCTCGGCGGCTTCGGCGGCGAGCAGCCGGACCAGGCCGGGCGAATCGTCGACGAGGCCGGCCGCGCGCTGGGCCAGCCGCCGCGCCTCGGCCCCGTCGCCGGCCGCCGCGGCGAGGAAGCCGCGGGTCAGCGCCTCCGACCCCTGGCGCCGGCGTGTGTCGGCGCGGGCCCGGGCGGCCCGGCGCGGGGCCTCGGCGATCCAGACCAGGGCGCGCCAGAGGATCATCGCCGCCAGCGAGAAGAACACCACCATCAGCACCGCGGCCGCCGCGGTGGCGCGGACGTTCCACTGCAGCCAGGTCAGCTCGGCCGCGCCGGGGTCGCCGCTGAGCGCGACCACCAGCACCACCGCCGCCAGCGCCAGCAGCACGACGATGAGGGTGCGGATCATGGCCCGCTCGCAGGGGCGAGGCCAGCGAGCGCCCGGACGCGCAGAGCGCCCAATCGCCGGTCGATCTCCAGCCGGCGGTCGGCGGCAGCGATCCATTCCTGCAGAGGCCCGCGGGCCTCGTCCGGCAGCGACTTGACGGCCGTGACCGCGCCCTCGAGGTCGCCGGCGCCCGCCTGACGCTCGGCCCGGGCGAGCACGCCGTCGACGCCAGGGGCCGCGGGATCGATCCGGCGCACCACCAGCACCCGGCCGACCAGCGCCGCCAGGCGGCCGAGGGCGCTGGAGTCCCTGCCGGGCTGGCGGGCGGCGGCCGAGGCCTGGGAGGCCAGCGCCGGCAGGCTGGCGATCAGGGCCGCACGGGTCGGCGCGCCGCGGGCGGCCAGCGGGGCCAGGGCGCGCAGCTCCGGCGAGGTCGGCAGCAGGCGCTGGTAGGCGGCGAGGTCCTGGTCGAAGGGGCCGGAGGTCTGGGCCGCTTCGGACAGCTCCGCCGCAGCGAGGGCGGCGACGGCCGAGTCGCCCTGGGTGCTGGCCTCGAGCCGGGTGACGCGCTCGGCGAGCTGGGCGGCGGAGGGCGGCGCAGCGGCGTCCGGGACGGACGCCGGGGCGGCGCCGGCGAGGGGCGCCGCGGCGAGTGGCGGCGCCCGCGACGGCGGGGCCGGTTCCGGCGTGGACTGGGCAGCCGGCGCGGGGATGATCTTGAAGCCGAAGTGACCCAGCGCGACCCCCGCGCCGAGGCAGGCTACGCAGAGCACGGCCCAGGCGGCGGCTCCACCGGCGGACAGGGGGCGGCGGCCGTACGCCGCCGGATCGCGGGACGGCGCCAGCTCGGCCGGGTCGGGCGTCGCGCTCATCGCCGGCCGGAAAGTGCCCGATGCCGCGGGCAGGCGCAATCTCAACCGGACCGCGGACGCAGGAGCAGCGATAGCAGGGCCGTCTCGTTCGGTTCGGCCGCCGACGTGACCGCCGCGAGGCCGGCGCGCGCCAGGGGTTGGGCCACCTGCTTCGAGAGGGCGAGCGCCACCAGGTGCGGAGCCGGCCGGATCTTCACGATCGCGGCCAGAGCGCGGGCCGCCTTGGCGGAATGGACGAGGACGTGGTCGATCTCGGCAAGGCCGTCCAGGAAGGCGTCGGGCGGCGTGCGCTCGACGGTCTCGTAGACCGGGACGTAGCGGACGGTGAGGCCGATCTCCGCCAGGGCCGCGGGCAGGTCGGCGGCAGGCTCGGCCGCGGAGGGGTTGAGAATCACGCCGTCGAGTTCGCGCCGACGCGATGCGAGGGCCGAGGCCAGGGCGGCGACGTCGCCGCTGGCGGAGAGGACGGTGGCGAAGCGGGCGGCGCGGGCGGCGGCCGCGGTGGCGTCGCCGACGGCGAAGACCCGCAAGGCCCGCTCCGGCGACTGGTCGGCGAAGGCGCGCACGGCGTTGGCGCTGGTGAAGGCGATCGCGCAGACGCCGCCGAGGTCGAGGTCGGCGCCGGGAATCGGGCGGACCTCCAGCAGCGGCTCGACGACGGGCTTCAGGCGCAGCGCCACGACGCCGCGGGCCGTGGCGGAAGCGCCGGGCTCGGCGCGGGTTATCCAGACCACGCGCGGCGTCGGCAGGATCGGTTTCGACCTGGCCGAGGCGCGCGCCATCCTGCCTCACTCCGTGAACACGAGCGCCGCGCCGCCCTCGGCGCGGATCGCCTCGCCGAGGCGCCAGCCGAGGCCGCGGGCGGCGTCTTCGTCGCCGGCGCCGGCCAAGGTGACCTCGCTCCGGCGGCGGAAGCGGCGGGCGCCGTCCGGAGTCAGGGCCTCGACCACCAGACTGAGGCGCGCTCCGTCGATCCAGGCATGCGCGCCGACCGCGGTCTTGCAGGACGCCTCCAGCGCGGCCAGCGCGCCCCGCTCGGCGGCGACGGCGAGGGTGGTCGGGCCGTGGCGCAGGGCGGCGACCCACGGCGCGTCGGCGTCCTCCGCCCGGGTCTGGATCGCCAGCGCGCCCTGGCCGGGGGCCGGGGGCTGCTCGATCGGGTCGAGCAGGCTGCGGGGCAGATGGGAGAGGCCGAGGCGGCTCAGACCGGCCATGGCGAGGATGATCGCATCCGCCTCGCCCGCCTCCAGCTTGGCCAGGCGCGTGTCGACGTTCCCGCGCAGCATGACCAGCTTCAGGTCGGGCCGCAGGTGCAGGGCCTGGGCCTGGCGGCGCAGGCTGGCGGTGCCTAATGCTGCGCCTTGCTGCAGCGCAGCAATCCGGTCGGCCTTGGCGCTCAGGAAGGCGTCGCGCGGGTCCTCGCGCTCGGGTATGGCGGCGATCACCAGGCCGGGCGGCGCCTCGGCCGGCACGTCCTTCATCGAGTGGACGGCGCAGTCGATGCGGCGGTCGAGCAGCGCCTCCTCGATCTCCTTGGTGAACAGGCCCTTGCCGCCGATCTCCAGCAGGCGGCGGTCCTGGATGCGGTCGCCGGAGGTGGTGATGCGGACCAGCGGCGCGACCTGCTCGGCATCGTCGGCCGATGCGCCCAGCGCCACGGCGATGCGGCGCTGCATCTGGCCGGACTGGGCCAGCGCCAGCTTGGAGGCGCGCGTGCCGATGCGGACGAGCGGTTGCGGTGACACGGCGAAGGAGCTAGCTGCGAGGCCCAGGGGCGGGCGTCGCCCCGCTGCTACACGGGCCGGGCCCTCCCGGCAACTTAGGATGACCCCGCCCTTCCTCGTGCTCGGCATCGAGACCAGCTGCGATGAGACCGCCGCCGCCGTGGTCGCGCTGGACGGGTCCGGCCGCGCGCAGGTGCGCTCGTCGGTGGTGGCGAGCCAGATCGCCGCCCACGCGCCATTCGGCGGCGTCGTGCCGGAGATCGCGGCTCGGGCGCATGTGGAGCTGGCCGAGCCGACGGTGCGGGCGGCCTTGAGCGAGGCGGGCGTGACGCTCGACGACATCAGCGGCATCGCCGCCACCGCCGGGCCCGGGCTCGTGGGGGCGGTAATGGTGGGGCTGGCCTTCGGCAAGGCGCTGGCGCTGGCGCGCGGTCTGCCGCTGGCGGCGGTGAACCATCTCGAGGGGCACGCGGTGTCGGCCCGGCTGGCGGCGGACGTCCCCTACCCCTTCCTGCTGCTGCTGGTGTCCGGCGGGCATTGCCAGTTGCTGGAGGTCGCCGGGATCGGCGCGATGACGCGGCTGGGCTCGACCATGGACGATGCGGCCGGCGAGGCGTTCGACAAGATCGGCAAGGCGCTCGGCCTGCCCTACCCCGGCGGCCCCGCGCTGGAGGGGCTGGCGGCGGGCGGCGACGAAGCGCGCTTTCCCCTGCCACGCGCCTTGCTGGGCCGCGACGGGTGCGATTTCTCCTTCTCGGGCCTGAAGACCGCCGCCGCGCGTCTGGCGGACGGCATGGAGAGCGACACCGACAGGCGCGACCTGGCCGCGGCGGTGCAGGCGGCGATCGCGCGGCAGCTGGCCGAGCGCAGCCGCCGGGCCATGGCCGCCTACGCCCAGCGCCACGCCGGCCGCGACCTGCGTTTCGTGGTGGCCGGGGGCGTGGCGGCCAACGGCCGGGTGCGGGCCGAGTTGGAAAGCACGGCGCGCGAGCACGGCTTCGGCTTCACCGCCCCATCCCTGAAGTACTGCACCGACAACGCGGCGATGATCGCGCTGGCCGGGGCCGAACGGCTGGCCGCGGGGCTGGTCGACGGGCTGGACGCGGTGGCGCGCCCGCGCTGGCCGCTGGATGCGGCGGCGGCGCTGGCGCAACCCACCCACATCCCCGGGCGCAAGGGAGCCAAGGCATGAAGACGGCCGGCGTGCTAGGTGGCGGCGCCTGGGGCACGGCGCTGGCCCAGACGGCGGTGCGCGCCGGGCTGGAGGCGACGCTGTGGGCGCGCGAGCCCGAGGTCGTGGCGGGAATCAACGGCGCGCACGAGAATGCGCTGTTCCTCCCAGGCGTGGCCCTGTCGCCGAAGGTCACGGCGACTGGCGCGCTGGCCGACCTGGCCGAGTGCGACCTGATCCTGGCCACCGTGCCGGCGCAGCACCTGCGCAGCATGCTGCAGCAATTCGCGCCGTATTGCTGCGCAGCAAAGCCGGTGGTGCTGTGCTCGAAAGGCGTCGAGGCCGGGTCGCTGAAGCTGATGACCGAGGTGCTGGAAGAGACCATCCCGGCCGCGGCGCCGGCGGTGCTGTCCGGGCCCAGCTTCGCGGCCGAGGTGGGGCGCGGCCTGCCGACGGCGGTGACCCTGGCGGCGGCGGACGCCAACCTGGCGCGGCGGCTGGCCGAGGCCCTGGCGACACCGACCTTCCGCCCCTACGCGGCCACCGACATGATCGGGGCCGAGGCCGGCGGGGCGATCAAGAACGTGCTGGCGATCGCCTGCGGCGTGGTCGAAGGGCGGCAGCTGGGCCGCAACGCCCATGCGGCGGTGATCACCCGCGGCTTTGCGGAACTGACCCGGCTGGCGCTGGCCCTCGGCGGCCAGGCGGAGACCGTCGCGGGCCTCTGCGGCATGGGCGACCTGGTGCTGACCTGCTCCAGCGCCCAGTCGCGCAACATGACGGTGGGGCTGGCCCTGGGCCGCGGCGAGACCCTGGCGCAGGCGCTGAGCGGCAAGCTGTCGGTGGCGGAGGGCGTGGCTTCGGCCCCGGCGGTGCGCGACCTGGCCCGCAGGCTGGGGGTCGAGACGCCGATCGCCGACGCCGTGGCCGCCGTGCTGGCCGGCGAACTCGGCGTCGACGACGCCATCGGCGCCCTGCTCGCCCGCCCCCTCAAATCGGAGACCTGAATGCCCCTGTTCGTGATCACCTGCATCGACAAGCCGGGTTCGTTGCCGGTGCGGATGGCGACGCGCGAGGCGCACCTCGCCTACCTGAAGGGACAGGCGGGCGTGCGCCTCGGCGGTCCGTTCCTGGACGAGAAAGGCGACATGGCCGGGTCGCTGCTGGTGGTCGAGGCCGCGGACCTGGCGGCGGCGAAGGCGTTCAGCGCCGGCGACCCCTACGCCCAGGCCGGCCTGTTCGCGAGCGTCGACATCCGCGGCTGGCGCAACACCATCGGGGCCATCGCTTGAGGTCCAACCCGGCCCAGCCGGCGCCGGGAACGACGCTCTGCGCGCTAGCCGACCTGCCCGACCCCGGCTCGAAGGGGTTCGTGTTCCGCGACGGCGAGACCATGTTCCTCGGCTTCGTGGTGCGCGTGGAGGACGAGGTCTACGGCTATATCGACCGCTGCCCTCACGCGGGCCTGCCGCTGGCGATGATCCCGGACCGCTACCTGACCCGCGAGGGCGACCTGATCCTCTGCGGCTCGCACGGCGCCCTGTTCCGGATCGGCAGCGGCGTATGCATCGGCGGACCGTGCGCCGGCCAGAGCCTGTGGCGCTGGCCGGTGCGGGTCGAGGACGGTCGGGTGGTGACGGGTTAGGGCCTCGCGGGCCGCTAGTGCGGGACGGTCGAGGCGCTGACGCCGACGTTCAGGCCGCCTGAACCGGCGGAGCTGTTGGCGGCGCCCGAGCCGTTGGCGCTGGCGGCCGCGCCATGGCGACTGGCCGATCCGTTGGCGGCGGCGTTGGCCGAACCCGCCGCCTGGCCGACACCGTTCAACGCTCCCGAGCCCGAGCCGGCCGCCGCCCCGGACCCGTTCAGCGCGCCCGTCTGGCCGGCCACGTTGCCCATGGACTCGCCGGTCGCGGCGGCGCCTGCGGCCTCGTTCGAGGTCGTCTGGCCGACGCGGTTCACGGTGGCGCCGGCGCGATCGCGGACGCGGCCGGTGGCGGCGGTCGTGCGGTCCGTGGCGCTGCGGGCGGCGCCATCGACCGTGTCCCGAACGCCGGAGGTGTCCGGATCGAGCGAGCCGCGTCCATCCAGGGCGCCGCCAAGCGAGCCGCCGGCGCCGAGCGCACCGCCCACCGTGCCGCCCATGGAGCCGGTCAGGCCGCCGGCGACCCCACCGCCCAGCAGTTGGGCGTTGGCGGCGGAGCCAAGCGCCAGGGCGCCGGCGGCGGTGACGATCAGAAAGATGGAAGTCCTGCGCATGTCGCGTCTCCTTCGGTGGTTCGGAGACGCGCATTTTCGCGCCTCCTCACTGACCGAACGACGCGCGGCGCAGGTTTCATCCGCGGCGAAAGGATTTTGTCAGCGGCCCGCGGCGAGGCGGACGTCCTCGCCGATGACGCCGTGACCCGCCTCCCGGCCGGCGGGCCTGGCTTCGCGGGCCAGATCCGCCACGGCCTCGGCGGCGGCGCCCGGATCGGTTCGCCGCAGCCGAAGCGCGAGCCGGCCCGCAACGATGGGGGCGGCGAACGATGACCCCCGAACGGTCGCCAACCGGCCGGCAAGGTCGGCGGCCCTGATGCCCGCGCCCGGGGCGGCGAAGTCGACATGCAGCGCGCGGCCGGCCTCGGGCAGTACATGGCCGCGCGCGTCCACGGGCGCCACCGCAATCACCTCCGGGTAGGAGGCCGGATAGGCCGGCGGGGCCGCCGGCCCGTCGTTGCCGACCGGCGCCACGATCCGGGCCCCGCGGCGGCTGAGCGCCTTCACCGCCGCCCCGACGAGGGCGTTGGGCGGCCCGACCAGGCTGACGTTGACCACCGGAACGTCGACCTCGGCCATCCAGTCCAGCGCCGCGGCCAGGGCGCCGGCCGAACCGCCGGCCAGGGAGCCGCCGTAGATGTCCCCCACGTACAGGGCGGCGCCCGGCGCGGCTCCGTGGTAACCGCCCAGCCGACCGCTGATCAGCGAAGCGGTCGCCGTGCCGTGGGCGTCGGGCCGGGGGGCGGGCGCCGCGAAGCCGCGCTGCTCGATCGCGACGCCGGCGAACACGGGCAGGCTGGCCGCGACGCCGGTGTCGACCAGACCCAGGCGCGCGCCCGAAGCGGGCGGCGGCCCGGCCCCGAGGTCGGAGGCTTGTGGCGCGCCGCCTGCTTCACCGGACCCGAGATAGAGATGGTTGAAGTCATAGTCGCCGGACGGGTCCAGTCGTCGGAGGCGCCGCAGGGCGTCCTGCGCGGAGACCCCGTCGGGGGCGGTCAGGACCGTCATCTGCAGTCCGAGACTGCCCAGCGAGCGCTGTTCCCGGATCGAGAACCCCGCGGCGCGCGCGGCGGCCAGCGCCTCCGGCGCGACGCCCAGCGCGACCACCTGACCGCGCAGCACGGGATTGCCCGCGGGGTCAGCCTCGAGAAGCTGGCGATTGCGGGCGACCATCTGACCCAGCCGCCGCAACCGCGCATCGAGCAGCGCCTGTGGATCGACGGCGCGATCCACGACCCCGTCGGTCCGCCCGAGCACCCCGGTTGCGCCGCCGACGGTCTGGCCGATGTCCGGCAGCCGGCCTACGACGCCGCCGACCGGGCCCAGGATCTGGGCGGCGGCGGGACCGCCGAGCATCACGCCCGCCAGCGCCAGTGAGAGCCATGTCCGCCGCCAGGGCGTCATGCGACATCCTCGATTGCGCGTCCGCTCGACGCTTTCTATCCCTTGCGGGGATGAAACGCAGGGGCCCGGTCGTTTCATCCACGAAAGGCAAGTTTGCCCTTGGATGAATTCCAGCAGCGCCTCGTCGAGCTGTTGCCGCGCCTCCGCCGGCTCGCCCGGGCCCTGACGCCTCAGGGCGCGGACGCCGACGATCTCGTCCAGGCCGCCGTAGAGCGCGGACTGGCGCGCAGGGGCCAGTGGCGGCCCGAAACGCGGTTGGACGCCTGGATGTTCACGATCATGAAGCACGCCTGGATCGACGAAACACGGGCCCGGAGCCGACGGCAGCGCTATGCGGCGCCGTCGGAGGCGGCGGAGGCGGCCGCAGATCCCCTGGCCCCGTCGCTGGAGCTGCGGCTCGAAGCCGACGCCGTGCGCCGTGCGGTCGCGCGCCTGCCGGAGGACCAGCGGCTGGCGGTCGCGCTGGTGCTGATCGAAGGCCTGTCCTACGCCGAGGCGGCGGCGGTGATGGAGATACCGCAGGGCACCCTGACCAGCCGTCTCGGGCGCGGCCGGGCGGCGGTGATGGCGGAACTGGCGGGGACCGCAGCATGATGCTCGACGACGCCACGCTGGCAGCCTTCGTCGACGGCGAGCTCGCGCCGGACGAGGCGGCGGCTGTCGAGGCCGCTGCCGGGGGCGATCCGGCGTTGGCGGCCCGGATACGGCGGCTGCGCGACCTGCGCCAGGGTCTCGCCGGAGCCTATGACGACGCGCTGACCGAACCGCCGCCGGAGCGGCTCCTGGCCGCCATTCGGGCGGGGGGCTCGGATCGCGACAAGGTCGTCCCGCTCGCCGAGCGGCGTCGGCTGAGCCCTCGGCGCTTGGCGGGCTGGGGCGCGATGGCGGCCTCGCTGTTCCTAGCCTTCGGCGCGGGCCTCGCTGTGACCAGGCTTGCTCCGACGTCGCCGATCGGGGCCGGTCCCGCCGGCAGCCTCGTTGCTCGCGGCGCGCTGGCCGTCGCGCTTGACCGCCAGCTCGCCTCGAACCAGGCCGCGACCGCGCCGGTGAAGATCGGTGTCAGCTTCACGGCGACGGACGGCCGCTACTGCCGCACCTTCCTCCTGCGCGGCGCCGAGCGCCTGGCCGGCCTCGCGTGCCACGATCCGGCCGGCTGGCAGATCGCCATGGCGATGCGGACCGAAACGGTGGTGGGAACCGCCGCCGGCTATCGGACCGCCGGTGACGAAACGCCGGCGCCGATCCTGGAAGCCGTCGACGCCACCATCCGCGGCCGGGCGCTCGACGCCGCCGAAGAGGCCGGGGCGCGCGACGCGGGTTGGGGCGCCCGGCGATAGCCGAGCCGCGTGGGCGCCAGACAGACGGCCGTCACACCACCCCGGCCGACTTCAGCGACGCGATCCTCTCCGCCGACATTCCCAGCAC
>Ga0105240_10006702_pt1 | contig 16874 bp, 13 predicted proteins | sample KBSC54metaG_FD_80426 | JGI IMG/M metagenome (GOLD analysis project Ga0105240, IMG submission 80426) | Corn rhizosphere microbial communities from Kellogg Biological Station, Michigan, USA - KBS C5-4 metaG | ecosystem: Host-associated > Plants > Roots > Rhizosphere > Soil | place: Michigan, USA...
CTCCTCGAGGGCGAAGCGGTTGAAGATGTCCGCCGTCGCGCCGGCGACCCGCACGCGGTGGCGCACGTAGGCAGTGGTCTCCTCGCTGCTCAACGGGGCGAGGTGATAGCGCCCCGTGATGCGCTGCGCGAGCTGGCGCAGCTCGTTGCGCGCGAGCAGCTCGCGCAGCTCCGGTTGGCCGATGAGGATGATCTGCAGCAGCTTCTGGGTGTTGGTTTCGAGGTTGGTGAGCAGCCGCACCTGCTCGAGCACGTCCGGGGCGAGGTTCTGCGCCTCATCGACGACCAGTACCACCCGCCGGCCGGCCGCATGGGCGCGCAGCAGATACTGGTTCAGGATGTCGACCAGGTCCTTCAGGCTCTCCGTTGCATAGTCCGGCACGCCGATGCCGAGCTCCTCGCAGATGGTGAGCAGGAACTCCGGCGCGGTCATCTTCGGGTTGAGAATGAGAGCGATTTCCGCGGTCTTCGGAGCCTGCGCCAGCAAAGAGCGCACGATCGTCGTCTTGCCCGTCCCGACCTCGCCGGTGAGCTGCACGAAGCCGCCCGCCTCATTGATGCCGTAGAGCAGATGTGCCATCGCCTCGGCGTGGCGCTCACTGAGGTACAGGTAGCGCGGATCCGGGGTGATGGAGAACGGTTTTTCGTTCAGACCGAAGAACGCGAGATACATGGAAGAATGAAAGCTACTCGATCGTATTGCCGCGCCGCAGCGCATTCCGGCCGAACCGTGCGCGCACCTCGTCGAGCGCGGAGTCTACGCTCGAAGATCGGGCGTGGGCCGCGCCACTCGCCGTGCCTGGCGGGGCCCGTTCCCCAGCGCCGTTTCCGGCGTCCTGGGTACGAGTCTCAGGAAGTCCTGGCGTCCTGCCCGGGCGCTTGCCGCCCGCGGGGGCTTGCCTGTCGAACAAGCCGAGCTGCGCGGCGGGGCTCAAGTCGGTCAAGACCACCCCCAGCAGCCGAAGTTTCGCACCCGCGTGCTCTTCGAGCCAGCGCGAAAGCAGCTCCCGAGCGACATTGCGCAGCGTCCGCTCCTCATGGGTGGGCGGTGCAATCGCCCGCTGGCGTGTGAAGGTCGTGAAATCGTGACGTCGGATCTTCACCCCCACCCGGCCCGCCATCAGCCCTCGTGCTCGCAGCCGCTCGCAAGCAAGGTCTGCGAGCCTGCAGAGATGAGCGTCGAGCTTGCGTGGATCGGCGAGATCCTGTGCAAAAGTATCCTCGGCGCTCAGCGATTTCTCCTCGAGGTCCGGTTGCACCGGGCGATCATCGATGCCGGCCGCCCGCTCGCGCATCCTCGAGGTATCGCGGCCGAAAAGCGGCCACAGGGCGGCATCGGTCGCCGTCCGCAGGTCGCCCAAGGTTCGCAGCCCCGCGGCCTCCACCCGCTCGCCCAGCTTGCGGCCGAGGCCGGGAAGGCGCCGCACCGAGAGCGGATCGAGCACTTCGCGGATGCGCACTTCCGGTACGACCGTCAGTCCGTCGGGCTTGTCGAGATCCGAGGCGATCTTCGCGACCAGCTTGTTGGTGGCCACTCCCACCGAGGCGGTGAGTCCGGTCCGGGCCCGGATAGCGTCCTTGATCCGCCTGGCGATGACGGCGGGTTGGCCGAGCAGTGCCTGGCTCTCGGTCACGTCCAGGTACGCCTCATCGAGCGACAGGCCCTGCACGAGCGGCGTGATCTCGTGGAATACGGTGAACACCTGGCCGGAGACGTCCCGGTAGCGCTGCATCCGCGGCGGGATACAGATGGCGCCCGGGCAGAGTCGCAGCGCCGTGTGCATCGGCATCGCCGAGCGCACGCCGAACCTGCGGACTTCATAACTCGCCGCCGCCACGACCCCGCGGCCGCCAGGCCAACCGACGATCACGGGCTTGCCAACGAGCTCAGGTCTGTCTCGTTGCTCGACCGATGCGTAGAACGCGTCCATGTCAACGTGCAGGACTGCGCGGGTCATATTTCGGTCGGGCTGCTGGTGTCTTCTCGCGCTCTCACAAGGTGAGCAGACTGTACACGCTGACTGCCGCAATCGTGAGAGTGCCCAGAACGATATACGCGCAGGTGATCCCTGCGAGCTTCGTACCGGTCAGCAGCCAGCCTTGCCCATAGACGCGCCGCATCGACACATAGAAATAGACCGCAAAGTACGCCCAGAGACCGGCGTGCAGCGCTTCGCGCAGCGGCGCTGGCCCGAATGCAGCGATCGGCGCGTAGAGGCTCAGCGCCAGAAACAGGAAGGAATGATTATGCACGAAGAACAACAGGTGCTCGACGTAGTGGCGCGGCGGCTTGCGGTAAAGCGCCTTCATCACGAGCGCAAGCATGGGCAGCAGGATGAACATCGCACGGCCGGCGCTGTGCAGGAACGACTCCCTGAAACTGCCGTTGTCCATGACTACCTTGATGCAGGCGGCATCGAGGCGAGGTCCCAAGCGATCCGCCGCCGGTCCACCGTAGCGGAAATCGGTGCAGATGCTTTTGGCGCGGGCCTCGCTCACTGGCGCGGCTCCGACTCCTTCGGGGCCGAGCGGCGTCAGGATGATTTGCGGGCCCTTGCGGGTGATGACTCCCTGGTGCACGCCGGGGGGCCCCGGCATGTGTGCGGCGACCAGGAAAAAGAGCACGCTCAGGACGAGATACAAGCGCACCGGCGGCAGGTAGCGCACCCGGCGTCCCTGGAGGAACTCCCGCGTCAGGAACCCGGGCCGGAATAGCAGCGCGATCAGCGTCTGCCAGAGCCGCGAGTCGGCATGAGTCAGATCCTCCGCCGCTTCCGTGACGAAGTGCCAGAAGTGATGAACGGGTTGATCATGATGCCGCTGGCCGCACTCGCTGCAGAATTTGTTGGTGAGTGGCGTGCCGCAGTTGGCGCACAGTGTAGTGCCAACCGTGGAGGACGCCGCATCCGCTGTCCTTCCCGTTTCGGCTGTGGTGTCCGGTGGAGTAGCGATCAGAGCGCCTGTTGGCGTGACGGCATCTGCCGGGGCGGGGCTGCTCATGCCGCCCTCACACGGCCCGGACGCTGGCGCTGGCGTCAGTTTCCCGCTCAGCTCCTGGCTGCCGAGGCCCCTCCCCCGGGTGCCGCGTACCGTGCGCCTCTCCCTCGCCACGCGTCCGAGCTCCCAGCTCGTCCGGCGCGAAGTCGTCCACGTGCACGAGGGCCATCACCTTGCTGTCATACTCGCGCAGCGCCGTGGCCTCTGCGTCGGAGATGATGCTCGCGGCGAGCGCCTGTGTGATCTGGCCGGGCAGATCGAGCGCCGTCACGCGCCCGGTCTTGACACCCTCGATGCGGATGCGCTTCTCGATAGGCTCCAGGATCTCGGCGAGTCGTAGTGCCTCCTCGAGCAGTCCCAGCGGGTTGCCCGACTCGAGCGTCCAATAGATGTGCTGACAGAGGCGCTCGCGCGAGTCGCCGGAGCGGGTTACGAGCTCGGCCACCCTGCGTCCCAGCCGGTCCGCGGGGGCGGAATAGGCACGGCCACGCGGGAAGACGATGGCGCGCATCACGCCGGCCAGCAGCCGGTTCGGGAAATTGCGCAGAAAGCCGTGCAGCTGCTCCTGGGCGTGGTAGAGGAGGTTACGACATGCCCACTCCACGATGGGCAGGTCCTGCTCCGGCCGGCCCTGGTTCTCGTGATGCTTCAGCACCATGGAGGCGAGGTACATCGCCGATAGCACATCGCCGAGGCGCGCCGAGAGGCTCTCCTTCTTCTTCAGATAGCCGCCGAGCGTCAGCATCGCCACATCGACGGTGAAGGCGAAGGAGGCGCTGAACCGCACGATGTGCTGGTAGTAGCGCGTGACCGGACCCGATGCGGGCGCGCGGGTGAAGCGCGCGTGTGTGAGCGCCATCACCAGCGAGCGAACGGCGTTGGAGATGGTGAAGCCGACGTGACCGAAGAGCGCGCGATCGAACTCGTCGACGCCGCGGGTACGATCGGCATCGCGCGCGGCATTCATCTCCCGCAGTACGAACGGATGGCAGCGCACCGCGCCCTGACCGAAGATGATGAGATTGCGCGTGAGCAGGTTCGCACCCTCGACGGTGATCGCGATCGGAACCGACTCGTAGCCGCGGGCGAGATAGTTGTGGGGCCCCAGACATATACCCTTCCCGCCATGCACATCCATTGCGTCGTTGGCGACCTGACGCCCCATCTCGGTCACGTGATACTTGAGCATCGCCGAGGGCACCGACGGCTTCTCTCCGCCGTCTATGGCACCTGCAGTGACCGAGCGCGCAGCGTCCATCGTGTACGTCAGCCCCACCATCCTTGCAAGCACGGCTTCGACGCCTTCGAATCGGCCGACCGGCATGTTGAATTGGCGCCGGATCCGCGCGTAGGCGCCGGTCGCCCATACGGCGCCCTTCGCGCCTCCAGTGGCGTTCGAAGGTAGAGAGATGCAGCGCCCGACCGACAGCTGCTCCACCAGCATGCGCCAGCCGGCGCCCGCCATGCGCGTACCGCCGATGATGCAATCGAGCGGTACGAACACATCCCTGCCCTCGATGGGTCCGTTCTGGAACGGGATGTTGATGGGGAAATGCCGCCGCCCGATGCTGATGCCAGGCGTATTTCGCGGAATGAGCGCGCAGGTGATGCCGATGTCGGAACGTTCGCCAATGAGGCCGTCCGGATCGAACATCCGAAAGGCAAGGCCAATTACCGTCGCGATGGGCGCGAGCGTGATGTAACGCTTGGTGAAGTTGAGTCGGATGCCGACGATTTCGCGACCCTGCCACATGCCGCGACAGACCACGCCCGTATCCGGGATGGAGGCCGCATCGGACCCGGCCCGCGGGCCGGTCAGTGCGAAGCAGGGCACCTCCTCGCCGCGTGCGAGCCTGGGCAGGTAGTGATTCTTCTGCTCGTCGGTGCCGTAATGATTGAGCAGCTCCGCCGGGCCGAGGGAGTTGGGCACGGCGACCGTCGAGGAGCAGGTGGCGCTGCGGCTCGCGAGCTTGATCAGCACGCACGAGTGAGCGTACGCGGAAAACTCGAGGCCGCCGTAGCGCTTGGGGATGATCATCGCGAAGAAGCCGCGCGACTTCAGAAACTCCCACACCTGCGGTGGCATGTCGCCCTGTTCGTGCGTGATGGCCCAGTCATCGAGCATCCGGCAGAGCTCCTCGCATGGCCCATCGAGGAAGGACTGCTCCTCGGCGGTGAGTTGCGGCGCGCGGGCCGACAGCAGCTTCGACCACCTGGGCGCCCCGGTGAAGAGCTCCCCGTCCCACCAGACCGTGCCGGCCTCCAGGGCCTCCCGCTCCGTCTGCGACATCGGCGGCAGGAGCTTCAGATAGGCCTTCATGAAGGGCCTGGTGATGACGGCCTTGCGCAGCGGGCGCAGGTTGAGCAGCCAGAGCCCCGCGAGCAGCAGCCAGAGGAGGCCCTTCCAAGCCCCCGCAGGCACCCCGGAGGCGCCGAGGAGCGTGTAGGCGACGAGGAGGACCGTGAAAGTTGCGGTGAACGCGAGCAGCGACAGGCGGCGATAGGCCAGGAACAGCACCGCCGCCACGAACCCGAGGGTTATGAATGCTCCCGCCACCCCCGGGAGTCTACTCTAGCGCGCCTCCGCGCAGGCATCACAGACACACGGTCGTGCCCCGCCGCCGCAGGTGGCGGGCCGGATCGGGCACCTCAGAGCAATGACTTTACGCCCTCGCGCTCTTCCTTCAGCTCCGCCAGGGTCGCATCCATCCGTTTGCGGCTGAAGTCATCGACCGACAGCCCCTGCACGATCTGATACTCGCCGTTCCGGGTGGTCACCGGGTACGAGTAGATCACCCCTTCGGGGATGCCGTAGCTGCCGTCCGAGGGTATCGCCATGCTCACCCAGTCACCCTCTGCCGTGCCATGCATCCAGGTGTGGACGTGATCGACTGCGGCCGAAGCCGCGGATGCCGCCGAGGAGGCGCCCCTCGCCTTGATGATGGCCGCGCCGCGCTGTTGCACCACAGGGATGAAGGTTTGCTCGACCCACGCCGCATCGACCAGAGAGCGCGCCGGTTTCCCCCTGACCATCGTATGACTGATGTCCGGATACTGCGTCGGGGAGTGATTGCCCCACACCGTCATGCGCCGGATGTCGGTCACGTGGGCACCGGTCTTCTCCGCGAGCTGCGACAGCGCCCGGTTGTGATCCAGGCGCATCATGGCGGTGAAGTTGCGCGGATCGAGGTCCTTGGCGTTGGAGCGGGCGATGAGCGCGTTGGTGTTGGCCGGGTTGCCGACCACCAACACCCTGACCTTGCGATCGGCCACCTCGTTGAGCGCCTTGCCTTGAGCGGAGAATATCTGCGCGTTGGCGAGCAACAGGTCCTTGCGTTCCATGCCGGGTCCCCGTGGCCGGGCGCCCACCAGCAGCCCGACGTGGCAATCGCGAAACGCCACTTTGGCATCGTCGCTGGCCACGATCCTGTTGAGCCCTGGGAACGCGCAGTCGGCGAGCTCCATGACCACCCCGTTCAGCGCCTGCAGTGCCGGGGTGACCTCGAGCAGATGCAGGTTGATCGGCTGGTCCGGACCGAGGAGCTGTCCGGAGGCGACGCGGAAGGCGAGGGCATAGCCGATCTGCCCGGCGGCACCGGTGATCGCGACGTTCAAGGCTGGCTTCATGGCGTTTCGGTTCGCGAGAGGAAAAGAAGCGGAATTCTACCAAAGGACCGGCCGACCGAAAGCCACAGGCGGCGGCGCCCAATCAAAAGCACCAGCTGTGCAGAATGACGCTTATCATCGCAATATGATGGTGGAGACTCGGCGGACCGAGGGGGGACTCGCGGTCGACCTGACAGGCGAGTGGCGTGCGCTCTCCTATGGGCAGATCGACGCCGCGCTTGCAGCGGTGGACCTGGCGGGCCTGCGCCACGTGGAAATCTCCACCGACCGCCTGACCGCGCTCGACCTGACAGGGGCCTGGCGCCTGGGGGAGTTCGTGCGGCTGGCCCGGGGCGCGGGCGTCGAGGTCGCCTTTGCCGGCGCGCCGCCGGATCAGCTCCGCCTCGTGGAAGAGATGCTGCGGCCGATCGAGGCAGAGCGGGCGACAGAGCTCACCAGCCTCGCCCACTCCCCGCATCCGGTCGAGGAGGCCGAGGTTGCCACGCTGACCTACATCGGCCGGCGGGCCGTGACCTTGTGGAGCGATATCGTCGGTGCGTTGGCCTTCGTCGGCCGGCTGAGCAGTACCGCGCTCGGCGCCTTTACGCACCCGCGAAGACTCAGGCCGGTCTCGGTCGCCCGCCATGTGTATGACACCGGCATCACGGCCATCCCCATCGTCGCCCTCATCGCCTTCCTCATCAGCGTCATCATTGCTTATATGAGCGCACAACAGCTGCGCAGCTTCGGCGCCGAAATCTTCGTCGTCGACCTGGTTACCATCGGTGTGCTGCGCGAGCTCGGTGTACTGCTGACGGCGATCATCGTGGCGGGCCGCTCCGGCAGCGCTTTCGCGGCCGAGATCGGCTCGATGAAGCTCAACGAGGAGGTCGATGCCCTGCAGGCGACCGGCGTCGATGCATTCGAGGCGCTGGTACTGCCTCGGGCGCTGGGACTCGTAATCTCGCTGCCCCTTCTCACCGTGCTCGCCGACCTGGTCGGGCTCGTGGGTGGCGCGGTGCTGTGCGCCTCGCTCCTGCACATGCCTCTCGACCAATACGTCAATCGAGTGAGCCAGGCGATCTCGCCGAGCACTTTCTGGGTCGGCGTAATCAAGGCCCCCGTTTTTGCCGTGCTGATTGCAATGGCAGGCACGCACAGGGGCATGCAGGTGCGCGGCTCCTCGCGCGAGCTCGGCCGGCTCACCACGGTAGCCGTGGTCCAGGCCATCTTCCTCGTGATCCTAGCCGATGCGCTCTTCGCCGTGCTCTTCATGGAGATCGGCGTTTGAAGTATCCGGTGCTCGAGGTTCGGGGCCTGGTCAACCGCTTCGGCCCGCAGGTGGTCCACGAAGGCCTGGAAATGGACGTTCGCGCGGACGAGGTTTTCGGCATCGTCGGTGGCTCTGGTACCGGCAAGTCCGTGCTGCTGAGGAGCATCCTCGGCCTGCAGCGGCCGCAGGCCGGAACCATCCGCATCGAGGGGCATGACATCACTCAGCTCTCCGGCGAGGCTCTTCGAGCGGTGAAGGCGCGTTACGGCGTCACTTTTCAGCAGGGAGCGCTGTATTCTTCCCTCACCGTGTTGCAGAACGTCCAGCTTCCCATGGTCGAGCACCTGGCGGAGCTCTCTTCCTCGGCTCGTGACGAGCTCGCGATGCTCAAAATCCGCCTGGTGGGTCTTCCCGCCGACGCCGCGCGGAAATATCCTGCCGAGCTTTCGGGAGGCATGGTCAAGCGGGCCGCCCTGGCGCGCGCGCTGGCGCTCGACCCGCGGCTGCTGTTCCTCGATGAGCCGACCTCCGGGCTGGATCCGATTGGCGCGGCGGAGTTCGACGAGTTGATGTTGTACCTGCAGAAGCAATTGCGGCTGACCGTGGTGATGATCACGCACGATCTGGACTCCATCTTCCGCACTTGCAATCGCGTCGGCGTGATCGTCGATCGTCGGATGGAGACAGACACGTTAGAGCGCATCGTCGACCATCCCAACCCCTGGATACAGGCGTACTTTCACGGGGAGCGCGCCAGCATTCACCTCAAGGTGGCCCATGGAGCGTGAAGCGAACTATGCTGCGGTCGGAGCGTTCGTGCTGGCCGTGGCGCTCGTCGCGGCCCTCTTCGTCTACTGGTATTCCGGTACTCGTGTGCACCGGAAGTACGACCACTACGAGATCTACTTCAACGGCAGCGTCAGTGGCCTGGAGCAAGGCGCCGCAGTCCGCTATCTCGGGGTGCGTGTCGGGCGGGTCGTGGAGATGCGCATCGATCCTCGCGATGCGGGCCGCGTAGAGGTGATCGCCGCCATCGACTCCACCACGCCGATCTCGCCCCGCACGCTCGCGGAGCTCAACCTGCAGGGGGTTACAGGGCTCCTCTACATCGACCTGCAGCAGTCCCCGCGACCGGCGCCAGCGACCGTGCCGAGCCTCCAGTACCCGGTCATCCGCGCCGCGCCGTCGCAGTTCGACGTTTTCATGGCGCAGCTTCCCCGGCTGTCCGCCGCCGCCGGCGGCGTCATCGAGCGCCTGAATCGACTGCTGAGTGATCGCAACATCGACAACATCTCGCACAGCCTCGATGACCTTTCGCGTGCGAGCGGCTCGCTTCCCGAAGCGGTGAACAACCTCAACGCTCTGCTCGGGCAGCTCCGCACCGCGACGGCGGAGATGGCCGCCACCGCCAAGAGTGCCCGCAGTGTGATGGATACGGCCGGCCCGGAAGTCGTCACGACCATGCGGCGCCTGCAGACCGTGTCCGACAATCTGGCGCAGGCCACCGACCAGCTCGACAAGATCATCGCCGAGAATCGCGCCGACGTGCGCTCCTTCACGCGCGCCAGCCTGCCGGAGATCGAGGGCTTCGTGCGCGAGGGCAGAGCGGCGGCCAAGGACATTCGCCAGCTATCCGAGAGCCTGCGCCAGAATCCCTCGCAGCTCCTCTATCAAGCCGCCCCGGCGGGCGTGGAGATTCCGCCTTGAAACCGAGCAAACTGCTCCGGCTGCTCGTGCCGCTCGTGCTGAGCCTGAGTGTCGCCGGCTGCTCCGGTCTGCTGCGCAGCAACGCGCAGCCCGTGCAGGTCTACACGCTACGGGCCGATGACGCATCGTCCAACGGCGCAGCCGATCCCGCTCCGGCCCAGACCCTTTCGTTGCGTGTGGCGCATCCGCTGGCCGGCCCCGGTCTCAATACCTCCCAGATCGTCTTGCTGCAGCCCGATCATCGTATGAACGTCTACGCGGCGAGCGCATGGGCCGCCGACGCGCCGGCACTGGTCGAATCGCTGGCGACGCAGACACTACGTGCCTCGGGCAAGTGGCGATCCGTGGAGGATGCGGAAAGTCCCTTTCCATCGGACGACCTTCTCCAAATCTCCATCAGACGCTTCGATGCCGATTATTCCGCCGGCAGCGACACGCCGCCGACCGTGCACGTGACGCTCGACTGCACGCTGGGAGCCGAGGATGGCCGCACTATTCTGGCGAGCTTCGTGGCGGACGGATCGGCTGTGGCGGCCGCAAACAAGCTGAGTGAGGTCGTGGCCGCCTTCCAGCAGGCGACCGATCAGGCGCTCGGGTCGATGTCACAACAGGCGTCTGCATCGGTGCGCAGGCCCTCGGCGGGCACTGCGGGTGCCCGGAGCCGCCAGCGCGGCAGGAAGTGAAATACCGCCACGCGCACCACGCCGGCAACTTCGCCGACGTCCACAAGCACATAACGCTGCTCGCGCTATTGGGCGCTCTGAAACGCAAGGACAAAGGCTTCTTCTATCTGGAGACGCATGCCGGCCGCGGGGCGTATGACTTGTCGGGGGCGCCCGGCGAGTCTGCCACCGGCATCGGACGCTTGGAGTTTGCGGCGGGCGCCGCCTGGCAATCGGGCGCGTCAGAGGTGAAGGACTACGTCGAGCGCGTGGAATCGTTGCGCCGCGACCGCCGGGAGTCGAAGCTCTACCCAGGCTCGCCGCTCCTCGCCGCGAGCGAGCTGCGCCCGCAGGATCGCGCAGTGTTGGTCGAGCAACTGCCTGCCGAGGCGCGCGCGCTCGAGAAGGTGTTGCCCCATTCGGGTGCAGGCCTGCGCGTAGAGACCGGTGACGGGTTCGAGCGCCTGCGCGCCTGGCTGCCGCCGCGGGAGCGGCGCGGCCTCACTTTCATCGACCCGCCCTACGAGGAGAGCCGCCAGGACTTCGAGCGGGTCCGGCAGGCCGCTGCCGAGGCGCTGCGGCGCTTCCACACCGGCATCGTGGCGATCTGGTATCCGATAAAGGACGAGCGCGACACGGCCGCCTGGCATGCAGCCCTCGCCGGCGAGCTGCACTGCGAGCGGCTCGCGGCGGAGCTCTCACTCTATCCGCGTGATTCACGCGTTGCGCTCAACGGTTCCGGGATGCTCATCCTCAATCCTCCCTACCAGTTGGCTGAGCGCATGGAGACATGGCTGCCGCAACTGCACGCCTGTCTCGATTTGGGGCATGGCGGCGGCACCAGCGTCCGCTGCCTCAACACGTGAGCTCCGCCCCGTGACGGCAGCGCCTCGCTGGAGCAGAATTGCCTCATGAGCGGCATCGATCAGTACGGGGTAGTGGGCCACCCCGTGGCCCACAGCCTCTCTCCCTTCATACACGCGATGTTCGCGCGCCAGACCGGGCAGCCGATGAGCTATCGCCTGTTCGATTTTTTGCCCGAGGAGTTCGATGAGCGTATCGGCGTGTTTTTCGCCGAGGGCGGCCGGGGGCTCAACATAACCCTCCCCTACAAAGTCGCTGCCGTAGCCCGTGCCCACGAGCTGACCGTCCGCGCCCGTCATGCCGGCGCGGTCAACACGCTGGCGATGCGCAAGGACGGGACGATACTCGGGGATAACACCGACGGTGTCGGGCTGACACAGGACCTTTGCGTCAATCAGCGCCTGATCGTGACACGCCGGCGCGTATTGGTCGTCGGCGCGGGTGGCGCGGCGCGTGGCGTCCTGGCGCCGCTCCTCGGGCTCGAGCCGGAGGTCGTCGTGATCGCCAACCGCACGGCGGATCGGGCCAAGGCGCTCGCGGCGGCATTCGCGCAGATGGGCAGGGTGCAGGGTGTCGGATTCCGCGACGTCACAGGCGGCTCTTATGACCTCATCATCAATGCGACATCCGCCAGCCTCACCGGAGAGATACCCGCCGTGCCGGCAACCGTCGTCGGAACGGAGACGTTCTGTTATGACATGGCCTATGGGAAGGGTGACACCCCTTTCGTCCGTTGGTGCACCGAGCTCGGCTGCCGGGCGGCGGTGGCCGGCTGGGGGATGCTCGTCGAGCAGGCGGCGGAGTCTTTCCGTGTCTGGCGCGGCGTCAGGCCGCTCACCGGACCGGTGCTCTCGGCGCTCAACGCATCGTGACCAGCTCTTCGGCGCTGGTGGGGTGGATCGCCACCGTGTCGTCGAAGTCCGCCTTGGTAGCCCCCATGCGGACCGCGACCGCGAAGCCCTGCATCATCTCGTCGGCGCCCGGGCCGACGACGTGCACGCCGACGACACGCTGCTTCGGACCAACAGTGACGAGCTTCATGTCACACCGCGGTTTGGCCACGGTGAGCGCGTGATACATCGGAATGAAGCTCGACCTGAAGACGGTGACTGCCTCGTCGCCATAGTCGTCGCGCGCGGCCTGCTCCGACAGCCCGACGGTGCCGATCGGGGGATGGCCGAATATGACGGTGGGGATGTTGTGGTAGTCGAGATGCCGGTCCGCATTGCCGCCGAACAGGCGATCACTCAGGCGACGGCCGGCGGCGATTGCCACGGGTGTGAGCGGCGCCCGGCCGGTCACATCGCCGATGGCATATAGGCCGGCGGCACTCGTGGTTTGGTACTTGTCAGTGACGATGAAGCAGTAGGCGTCCAGCTCCACCCCCGCTCGGTCCAACCCCAACTCCTCGACTGCGGGCGCGCGGCCGATCGCCCAGAGGACGCAATCGAATGGCTCGAGTCTTCTGCCGTCTCGCAGTGACATCGCGAAGGACGCGCTGGCATCGCCATCGAGTGCCGACGGCCATGCCTGCGTGACGATACTTACGCCTTCCTCGCGGAGAATCTTCAGCATCGACTCCCCGATCATGGAGTCGAATTGCTTCAGCATCGTTTCACCGCGCAGAACGAGGGTTACTTTGGAGCCGAGCGCCGCGAAGATGCCGGTGAGCTCGATCGCGATGTAGCCGCTGCCGACGACCGCCACCCGGACGGGCCGCGCGGGCAACTCGAAGAATCCGTCCGAAGTGATTCCGTGCTCGGCACCCGCAATGGCCGGCAGCAGCGGCCGGCCACCGGTGGCAATGATGATGTGTGGGGCGGAAAGCGAAGTCGTTGCCACCGTCACGGTCCGGCTGTCCACGAAACTCGCGCGGCCGCGGATCAGGGTCACGCCGCGCTTGGCGAGGTTGCCCTCGTAGATGCCGTTCAGCCGCTGGACATAGGCGTCGCGTTTGTCCTTGAGCAGAGGCCAGTCGTGAGCCCCGGCCGTCACCGCGAAGCCGTAGTCCGGCGCCTCGTGCAGACCCTCGGCGAGCCCGGCGGCGCTCCACATGATTTTCTTCGGCACGCAGCCGACGTTCACACACGTCCCCCCGAGGCGGTGCGATTCTACCAGCGCAACCCTGGCCCCGTACTCCGCCGCGCGCTGGGCTGCGGCCAGCCCTCCGCTGCCGCCGCCGATGACAATCAGGTCAAATTCGCTCATGGGGCATTTTAGCTGGCAAAATAAATAGCCCGAAAGCGATTGATGAAGCGCCGCAGGCGACTTCGGGCCAGTCAAGAACCATAGGTGCGTGATGGACAATCCCCTGCTCGCCGAGGAGCCGCTACCCCCCTTTCCCCGCATCCGTCCCGAGCACGTCGAGCCGGGCGTACGAGAGGTGCTGTCCCGTGCGCGGGCGCGGATGGGAGAGATCGCCGCACTGGACAGTCCGACGTTCGCAACCGTCGTGGAGCCGCTGGAGGAGCTGCGTCACGCCGTCTCGCGCGCCTGGTCGCCCGTGAGCCACCTGAACGCCGTGCTCAACTCCGAGGCGCTGCGCAGCGCCTACAACAGCTGCCTGCCGCTGCTTTCCGCCTATCAGACCGATCTGTCGCAGAGCGAGCCGCTCTACCTGGCCTACCGCGCCATCGAGGAGCGGCAAGGCGCAGTGCTGGATCCGGTGCAGCGGCGCTTGCTCGAGCACACGCTGCGCGACTTCCGCCTTGCCGGCGTCGGGCTCGGCGCCGCCGACAAGCAGCGCTTCAAAAACGTGATGCTCGAGCTCACGGGTTTGCAAGCGAAGTTCGAGGAGAACGTGCTGGATGCCACCAACGGCTGGAGCTATCCCGTCTCAGACGGGGCGCTGCTGCGCGGTCTCAACGAGATGATCGTCGACCAGGCCCGCCGGCGCGCTCACGACCAGCGGGTCGACGGCTGGATCCTGACGCTCGATCAGCCGACCTATGTGGCAGTGGTGACTGACGCGGAGTCAGATGTTCTACGCCGCGCCTTCTACGAGGCGTGGAGCACACGCGCTTCGGATCAGGGCCCGAATGCCGGAAAGTGGGACAACGCGGAAGTCATGGAGCAGATCCTGCGCAAGCGCCACGAGGCTGCGCGCATCCTCGGGTTCGGCAACTACGCCGAGTACGCTCTCGCGACCCGCATGGCACACACCGTGCCGGAGGTCATGCAGTTCCTCGAGGAGCTGTCGCAAGCCGCGCGCCCGGCGGCGATGCGGGAGTTCGAGGAGCTCGAGGCATTCGCCGGGCGCAGGCTGGAAGCTTGGGATGTCGCTTTCCACGCGGAGCGGATGCAGCGTGAGCGCTACGCCGTCTCGCAGGAGGAGTTGCGTCCCTACTTCCCGCTGCCGCGCGTTGTCACTGGGCTGTTCGAAGTCGCCGAAAGGCTGTTCGATATCCGCATCCGCGAGCGCAATGGCGCTCCGGTGTGGCACCCGGACGTGCGGTTCTTCGAGATCGAGAACGCCGCGGGTCGGCCGGTCGGCAGCTTCTACCTCGATGCCTATGCGCGACCCAACAAGCGCAGCGGCGCGTGGATGGACGAGTGCATCGGTCGCAAACGGCTGTCCACGGGCGCAACGCTGCCCACGGCCTACCTGGTGTGCAATGTGTTGCCTCCGGGTGAGGGCCGCCCGGCGCTCCTCACGCACGACGATGTGCTGACCCTCTTTCACGAGTTCGGGCACGGCCTGCATCATCTGCTCACCCGCGTCGATTATCCGACCATCGCGGGCATCAACGGTGTGGCCTGGGATGCGGTCGAATTGCCGAGCCAGTTCATGGAGAACTACGCGTGGCATCCGGATGTGCTCAGCCGCATTTCCAGCCACCACCAGACCGGGGCGCCCCTGCCTGCGCAGACGCAGGAGCGGCTCCGCGCCACCCGCAGCTTCCATGCGGGGCTGCAAATGATGAGGCAGCTCGAGTTCGCTCTGTTCGATTTCAGGCTGCACGCCGAGTACTCCCCGGAGCGCGGGGGTCGCGTGCGGGAGGTGCTGCAGGAGGTGCGCCGCCAGGTGGCCGTGGTCCGGCCGCCGGAGTGGAACCGCTTCCCGAACAGCTTTGGACATATTTTCGCCGGTGGCTATGCGGCCGGGTACTACAGCTACAAATGGGCGGAAGTCCTCGCCGCGGATGCCTTCTCGGCTTTCGAGGAGCGGGGGGTCTTCGACCGCGACACGGCGGCGCGGTTTCTGGACTCCATTCTGTCCCGCGGAGGCAGTCGCGATGCCCTCGAAGCCTTCGTGGAGTTTCGCGGCCGCCGACCCGATGTCCGCCCCCTCCTGGTGCAGCATGGAATAGCCGCTGCGGGCGAAATCGCCGGCTGAGCGCCCGCGCACCCCTCAGGTCTCATGCGCCAGCGCATGGAAATGTGCGTCACGTCGCAGTGACGAGGAGGGTCGGCTCCTAGACTGCTCGGACTCCCGCTCCGGTAGCGGCACGAAGCCGTGCACTAAACCACGAGAATGAGCAGCGCCCGGCGTAGTGACTTCGACGTAACCAATTCCGTCCAGGTGAGCTCGCCGGAGGCGGTGCTGCGCGCGGTCGAAGCGCTTTATCGGCCTACCTGGCCCGATGCACCGATGGATCCTTTGCGGCGGTCCTTCGAGCATTTCGAGCGCCTGTTCGCGGGCGACGTCTCCGGCTTTCATGGCGTCGATACCGTCTACCACGATCGCCAGCACACCCTCGATATCACCCTGGCGCTGGCGCGACTGCTCGTCGGGTACGAGCGTCAGGCAGCAGATGGCGCCGAAGCGGTGCGTCTGGGCGGCGAGCGTGCAGTCGCGGGTCTCATTACCGGGCTCTTCCACGACGTCGGATACCTCCGGCGGGCGGACGATCAGGACACGAACAACGGGGCGGAGTTCACCCGCACCCACGTGACCCGGGGCGCGCGCTTCCTCGAGGAGTTCCTGCCCGAAGTGGGCCTCACCTCCTGGGTGCCGGTCGCACGCGAAATCATCCATTTCACGGGCTATGAGCTGCCCTTTGCCGAGATCGAGGCCCGCGTGCCGGACCCGCGCGACATCATGGTCGGGCACCTATTGGGCACGGCCGACATGATCGCGCAGATGGCCGACCGCTGTTACCTCGAGAAGTGCCGCGACCGGCTGTATGCGGAGTTCGTCCTGGGTGGTGTGGCACTGCCGATGGCCGCCAATGGCGGCCGTCAGATCAAATATGCCTCGGGCCTCGACCTCCTGCGCCAGACCCCGGATTTCGTGGCCGAGGTCCGCGAGAAGCGCCTGCAAGGGGAGTTCCACTCCGCCTACCGCTACCTGGAGGTCCTGTATGGCGGCCGGAATCCCTACATGGAAGCCATCGACCGCAATGTCGACTACCTGCGCCAGGTGCTGCGGAGCGAGAATTGGCGGCTGCTGCGGCGCAACCCACCGATCTTCGCGGCTGCCGACGACCCGATGTCCACCATGCGCGGCCTGATGGTCGGCTACATCAAGAAAGTCTGGTCGGGGTTTTAGACCGGGGCTAGTATCGAGGGCTGATCCAGGCAATCAGCCCTTAGTGACCACCGCCAACCTCAAGCTGAAGTATGCGAGCGCCGCGTTTGCGATGGTACTGCTCGCAACGGCGGCGGTGATCGCCTTCCTGGTATGGCGGCTCCCACCCGACCCCCTGACCGCCCAAGGGGTCGGCGCGCTGGCGGTGCTCGGCAGCGTGGCAGCGGCGGTGATCGCCTGGCGGGCGGCCCGCGGCATCCAATCCTCCACCGCAGCGCTCATCCGCAGCGCCGATC
>Ga0105240_10006703_pt1 | contig 16873 bp, 14 predicted proteins | sample KBSC54metaG_FD_80426 | JGI IMG/M metagenome (GOLD analysis project Ga0105240, IMG submission 80426) | Corn rhizosphere microbial communities from Kellogg Biological Station, Michigan, USA - KBS C5-4 metaG | ecosystem: Host-associated > Plants > Roots > Rhizosphere > Soil | place: Michigan, USA...
ACAGGAGGAAAACGCAACGGCTCGAAAGGATAACAAAAGTGAAACCATTACGGATAACGAAAGTGATCGGTCGACGCGGAGGGGAGTACGGTCGCCAATGGTTGGTGAGGTCTTGTGTTTGTTGACAAACAACCACCTCCCCCATCCGTTAGGCAACGCACTTCCCTCCGCGCAGAACGATCACTTTCGGTATCCCGTGTTTCACTTTCGTTCTCCCTTCAAGCCTTTGTCGAAGACCAGCAAACCGAGTGGCACGTTCCGCAATCCGCGCCACGAGAGCGTGTGACCTCGCGCATCGCGGAGCAGCATCTGACTCGAGATGCCTCCGTCGAGCGCCACCGCCCGCCGGCAGCCGAGGGCGCCCATGAGTGCTGCCATCTCGGGAGTGGTGAGCCCGAATGGGACGAAATCCATCGCCCCATCGAGCGCGTCGAACCGCGTGAGCACGACGACCAGCCGCCCGTCGCGAAGCTCGCCTAACGCAAGGCGCGCATCGCGGTGGCGGAGGTCGATGGCCGCGGCGCCCGATCCCGGCGCTTGGAGCGCCGCGGGTACGTCGCCGTCGCCCTCGAGGAGCGTCGGGTACGACTGGAAGGCCGCCTCCACGCCCGGCATCGGCTGCGCGAGGCTGTCGCCCGGTACCCAGCGCACGCGGCCGGCCGTGTCGATCACTACCGCCGTCGACAGCGGGCCGTGTCCGGGCGACAGGAACTGTCTGCCCCGCAGCACCACCCATCCCCACGGCATCGAACCGACGAATTGTCCAGCGTTGAGCGCCACGCGCGCGTCGTTAGGCGCGCGCGCGATGCTCCATGCCGCGGCCATGGCGGGCCCGCTGAACGCCGTGTCCAACCGGAACCGCACGAGGCGTGGGTCGATGCGCACGACCATCACGCGGATCCGCCAGGCTTCGCCGCGTCCGGCCAAGCGAGCGGACGCCCAGTCGATACCCGGTGCCACGGGCTGCCACGCCAACGCGTCCGCCAGCTCGGGGAGTCGGGCTGCCCATCGCGTCGGCGCACGCGCCGACCGCCACCAGGTGTACGTGCGGCCGTCGCGCTCGATGGCGAGCGCGCTCGACGGAAGCCCGGAAACCGGACGCGCCGGCGTTTCCGGAGCAGCGAGCGCCGCGCACAGCGCGACCGCCGCCGCGCCAGCCGCACGTCGACCGATCATCAGGTCTGGTTCGCCTTGTAGATGTCGTCGATCAACTGGTGCAGTTGGGCCGCCTTCGCGCCTAACGCATCCACTTCCTTCTGGCTGTAGCCGGGGATGCCTCCACTCCGATTCTGGTTGGCGAGGAAGGTCAGGACGCGCTCCCGGGCGGTGGCGAATTGGGGACCCGTCAGGCCGCTGCGCCTGGCGCCCGTTGCCTCCGCGGTGTCCTGGGTCGCGCGAATCGAGTCGCTGATCGCGTTTTCCAACTTTGACAGCGCTTCCCGCTGGACGCGCCACGCCGGCTCCTGCACCGCCTTCCCGCACTTGGCGTCCGCTGCGGCCGTATCCTGCTTGGCATTCGGATACGCCGACTGCATCAGCTGCAGCTGAATCTTGTGCACCGCCGCCGTGTCGCCTCGGGCGCTCGCCTGTGCCATCGCCTGCGCCGCTTGCATGTACCGCTGCTGGAAGGCCGGATCGCTCATCGCTTTCGCCTGGGCTTCCTTCGTGTGCGTCTGTTGCAACGCATCGATGGTCTGGCTGCGGCACGACTCGACCTTGGACGAGCTGTTCTCGTACGCCTGCTCATCCTTATCGTGCGCGTCGGCAATCTTTCCGCGCTGGTCCGACGCGGCCTGGCGCCGCTTAACCATCGCCTGCAGGCCGTTCTGTCCCGAGCCCACGAGAATGTTGCGCTCCGCCGTTAGGCCGGCGATCACCTGGTCGACTTGTGGCGCGCCGAGCTCCACGGTCGTTTCGTCGTACACCGGCGCGGGGCCCGTGGCCTTGCCCGAGCTCGGCGCCGTCTTGTCGACCGCCTTCTTCACGAGCTTGCCGAACTGCGCGTGCGCGGTCGCGGGCATCCCCGCCGCGAGCGCTGCCGCGGTCGTCGCGAGCACGAGTGCGCGTCGCGCCCAAGGATTCAGGGGTGCTGTCGGTGCAGGCATGGCGCTCCTCCACAGGATGAGATCTGGCAGACTGGTGGGTGCGCCAAGCTATGGCCTTCCTGTCGTTTCGGCATCAACGATGTCAACACGTTGGGCGCCGATACTTTGGCGTGCTAACGCACGTGTTTCTCGAGGAACTGTCGCACGACCATCGCCATGCCATCGCGCTCGGAAACCACTTCCTCGAATCCCAGCTCGCGGCGAATGCGACTCGTGTCGTAGTCGACGTTCTGCTCGAAGCGGCAGTCTTCGTGGAACAGCGGTGCGTCCTCTCGGGCCGGGAGGTAGGCAAGTCGTTCCGCGATGGTGGGTGTGTGTTCCTCGCCGACGTTGAACACGCCACGAGCCGTGTCGTGCGTCGCCGCAAGTACGATGGCGTGTGCAACGTTGTCGACGTGACCATGTGTCCACCGCCACGCCGGATGCGTTCGAAAGCCATACACGGTTGCGAGATCGGCGTTGTCGTCTGCGCCGTACACCTTGGGCAGTCGCAGAATCGTCGCCGGCAGCGCAGGGTTCGCAGCGATCTCGCGCTCGGCGAAAATCTTCTCGTAGAAGTACTCGATCTGCTCTTGAAGTGTGTCCGGCTTCCGATACGGAAAGAGAATCGTCCGCAGTGCAGCAGTTTCCTTCAAGGGTGTCGGGTCGAGCGGCCCTGGCTCCGTTTGGTGAAAGCATCCGTATGCGCGGTACACGTCGCCGCTGCTCACCATCACGATTCGGCGTGCGACGCCGGCAAACGCATCTCGCGCCGCGGCCGCATCGCGTTCGCCCATCGCCATCATGTGAATGACGACGTCCGGGTGAATCGCCAGAACCTCGTTCGGATACTCGACCACCGGCGTCGCGCCCCGCCGGTCGACGATGTCCCGGACGGAGGCTGGCATCGCGCAGCGGTGTTCTCCGCGATGAAAGACCGCGACGCGGTGTCCTAACGCAGCCAGGCGCTGGACGACGCGCGGGCCGATGAATCGCGTGCCGCCAACCACGAGTATCTTCATTGCCATGCCTGGTTGAGCACCGATCGGGGCGCCGATGCAACGCGGGGGCGACGCATGGTGCGTCACCCCCGCGTGCTGGTCTAACGCTAGGAGCGCGTCGCGTTAGACCGGGAACAACATCTCCCGGTACTTCGGCAGCGGCCAATGGTCGTCCGGCACGAGCAGCTCCATCGCATCGCAGCTCGAGCGCAGCTCGGCCATGCGGTCGGCGCCTTCGGACGTGAGCAGCTTGGCCTGTGTGAGCGGGTCGTCGTGGAGCCGGTCCGCCTGATCGATCACCTTGGCCAGCGCCGAGCGTCGTGTCTGGATCTGCTGCGCCACGGTGCCCACCTCTTTCGCCGTCTCCAGCTCCGGAATGACCGTTAGGCCGAGCTCCTTCGCTTTGGCGGCGGTGTCGATCAAGGCGCCGTGGTAGGCGTACGCCGCCGGCAGCACCATCGTGTCCACCATTTGCCGAACCGTGTGCAGCTCGATCAGCATGTCCTTCGTGTAGCGCTCCATGTGCACGTGGAACCGCGACTCGAGCTCCTCGCGCGTCAGAATGCCTAACCGCTCGAACAGCGCGCGGGCCGGCTTGGTGATGAGCTCCTCGAGGGCTTCGGGCGTGCGCCGCAGGTTCGGCAGCCGGCGCTTGGTGGCTTCCTTCACCCAATCGTCCGAGTAGTTGTTGCCCTCGAAGCGCACGTCGGCGGTTTCCTTGAACGCCTTGCGCACCACCTTGAGCACGGCGTCATCCGCCGACTTCGTGCTCTCGAGCGCCGTCTTGAGCTGCTCCGTCAACTCGCCGATCGATTCGGCGACCGTCGCGTTGAGCACCATCACCGGGAACGCGATGGTTTGCGATCCGCCGACGGCGCGGAACTCGAACTTGGCGCCCGTGAACGCGAACGGCGACGTGCGGTTGCGATCCGTATTGTCCTTTTGAATCTCCGGCAGCTTCGCCACGCCTAACTTGATCATGGCCTGCTCGGCGTTGGACGAGGTCTTGCCGGCGGCGATGTCCTCGATCACGCGCGTCAGCATGTCGCCCATGAACACCGAGATGATCGCCGGCGGCGCTTCGTTGGCGCCTAACCGATGCTCATTGCCCGACGTCGCGACGCCGGCGCGCAGGACGGCGGCGTGCTTGTGCACCGCCTTGAGGACCGCGGCGAGGAAGATGAGGAACCGCAGGTTCTGGTGCGGTGTCTTCCCCGGCTTGAGCAGGTTCACACCGTCCAGCTCGTTGTCCGACGCGATCGCCATCGACCAGTTGCAGTGCTTGCCCGAGCCGTTGATGCCGGCGAACGGCTTCTCGTGCAGCACGGCCTGCAATCCGTGACGCAGCGCGACCTTGCGCAGCGTCGCCATCACCAGCTGGTTGTGGTCGACCGCGACGTCCGTCTCCTCGAACACAGGCGCCATCTCGAACTGACTCGGCGCCACCTCGTTGTGCCGGGTCACGATCGGCACGCCTAACTTGTACAACTCGTGCTCCACTTCGGCAATGCACGCCTGCACGCGCTCGGGAATGCCGCCGAAGTAGTGGTCCTCGAGCTGCTGCCCGCGCGGCGGCGGCGCGCCCAACAACGTGCGGCCGGCCATCACGAAATCCGGCCGCAGCGCGAAATGGGCGCGGTCGATGAGAAAGTATTCCTGTTCGGGTCCGAGCGTGGTGTACACGCGATACACGCCGCGGTCGCCCAACAGCTCGAGCAGCGCCATGGCCTTCTGCGACAGGACGTCCGAGCTGCGGAGCAGCGGCGTCATCTCGTCGAGCGCCTCGCCATTGTAGCCGATGAACACGGACGGAATGCAGAGCGTGCGCGTGTTCCCCGATTCGACGATGAAGATCGGGCTCGCGGGATTCCACGCGGTGTAGCCGCGTGCCTCCCACGTGGCGCGGAGTCCGCCCGACGGGAAGCTCGAGGCATCGGGCTCGCTCTGAATGAGCTGCTCGCCCGTGAACGACTCCATGGGCTGGCGGTCGTCGTCGAACGACAGGAAGGCGTCGTGTTTTTCTGCCGTTAGGCCGGTCTGCGGTTGGAACCAGTGCGTGAAGTGGGTGACGCCGCGCGAGATCGCCCATTCCTTGATGACCTGGGCGACGGTCGGCGCGATGTCCTGGTCGAGCTTCTTCCCGTGGCGGATCGAGGACAGCAGCTTGGCGTACACGTCGCGCGGGAGCTTCGCGCGCATCTGCCTAACGCCGAACGTGTTGACGCCGAAGTATTCGGATGTGGGTGGATGCGTCGGAGGCGCGCTGCCGTTCGTGCGCGCGAGATCGGGCGCCGGGCGGTCCGTGATGTCCCTGAGGACCGCCTTGCGAGTGGTGGTTGATGGCATCGTGTGACCGGGTTGGCAGGTGACGATTGTCCTTCGAGCAAAGAATTCAGTCGGCGACTGCTGCACCGCGAACTCTGCTCTGCCTGCACAAATTACACCGCGTTTCGGCGCTTTTCCAGCCCGATCGCGCCGAGCGCGACAGTAAGAGTGTAGTTTCTGCGCGTTTTCGTGGACACGGCGCGCGTCCAACTGGGCCGGTCCAACGCCCCCAAGGGGCGCCCGGCCAAGGGCTTAGCGCGGCGGCGCCGCGCCAAGCCAGCCGTTCCAAGATGCTGCCCGGTGCACGCCGCCGGGACCCCGCTAGCCCAACTACATCTTCACCAGCTCGACCCGCCGGTTCTCCTGGCGTCCTTCGGCCGTGGTATTCGGCGCGATCGGCTTCGACGCGCCGTAGCCCTTCGTCGACAGGCGCGCTGCATCGACGTGCGCCATCGTCACGAGATACTGCTTCACCGCCGCCGCCCGCCGCTCGGACAGCGCTTGGTTGCTCTGCGCGCCGCCCACGTTATCGGTGTGGCCCTCGATCATCAGCTTGAGGTCCGCATGCGCCGTCAGCATGTCGGTGATGCTCTTGAGCGTCGGCGCGCTTTCCGCGCGGATGTGGTCGGAGCCGACGTCGAACAAGATGCCGTGCGTGGCGACGTGCCCCGAGGCCGCAAGCGCATCGTAGAGCGGCTTGCCGCCCTCGGCGACGCGGATGTTGCTGATGGATGCGGGATCTGTCTGGTCACCATTCACCAAAATCCAGACGCCTTTTGCTCGGCCGAGTTCGGCCTTGGGGACGTTGGCCACGCGCACCCCGTTCAGGTACGTTTTCACGTAGGCCCCATCCGCCATGACGGCGATGTGAGTCGGGTGCTGGATTGCATTGGGATCGAGGCGCGCCTCTGATGGCACAGGCCCCGCGACACCACCGCCATCGGGTCGAAACTCGATCTTGGACTGGGGGACGGGCACGCTCGCCGGATCCACAAACTGTATGGAATTGACCCATCCGTGCGCGCGGTCGCCGTCGAAGTCGAATTCCACCGTGAAGCGCTGCGGCATCGTCTCGGGGAGCGGAACTTTGACCTGGCCAAGGCCGGTCGCGCGCAGGAAACGCGCACCGTTCGATTCGGCGACCTCGAAATTGCCGGACACGAGGTCGAGGCGCTTCGGGAAGTCGCCGATGTTGTCGCCGGCGAAATCCTCGGCAAAGAGTACGTGGTCGCCCGGCACGAAGTCGTAGTTGACTAACACTGTGTTAGGCCCCGGGGCCGCGGCTCCGGCCGGCCCCGCGCCGCCCGCGCCGCCCGCGCTGTCCAGCGCCGGCTGAGCCGCGGCGGCCGCCTGCGCCGCCGCGGCGCTGATCGCCGCCGCCGAGTCGGCGCTCGACACCGGCTTTCCGCTCGCGTCGGTCACCTTGATGGGCTTCCCGCTCGCCTTCGCCTTGTTGATGCACGCGGCGTCGGTGATCGCGCAGACAACCGCCTGGGCCGCCTTGCTCACCGCGCTGTCCATGGCCTGATCGGCCTTGTCGTTGGCGACCTGCTTCGCCTTACTGCCTAACTTGCTGAAAATGCTCTGGCTGAGAGCAGGTTGGCTTGCGCCCGCGATCGCGGTGCAGACCAGGAGGAGTACTCCCGTGATGTGACGCATGGCTCTCGACTCCGCATGAAGTTCCATCGACCGACGAACCGACACCGCGCAATCGTGCCCCGGCGGTCTCGAAGATACCACTCGCCGGAGGAACAAGCACGCGCGCTGGCTAACGCGGACCGTGCACTGCCCTGCTCGCTTTGCCGAACGGCACAGCTCGCTTCGCGATCTTGAGCGACAACGCGGTTTCGGTCCGACAAAGCGAGAAAATCGCGGCGAACCAGACGTTTCACCGGAAGGGTCTCAGCACTATCGCCGGCAGACGCACCTTCGTTCTCTCGTCGGACCCCACGGGAGTTCCCGGTCGTCACGCGGCCTTCAACAATCTCAACACCTTGAGAGACGAAACCTTTCGGCTCATCACGCTCGGCCAGCTGGCGTTGATCGCCTCCGACGGGTCGGAGGACGCGTCACTCTCCACGCGGCGGCGAAAACTGGCTCTCCTGGCCGTTCTGGCTACCGCCGGCCGCCCGCTCTCGCGGGCCGTGTTGGCCGAGATGTTTTGGGGTGACCAGGACGAGGAGCGCGCTCGGCATTCCCTGAGCGATGCCCTCTCGCACCTGCGGCGGGTGCTCGGTCGCGACGCGATCGCCTCGCGCCAGACCGACGTGTGGATCGCCCCCGACTGCAAACTCACCGTCGACGCGCTCGAGCTGGCCGCGGCAGCGGCCGCGCGCGACACGGCGCGGGTGGTGGAATTGTATGGGGGCCCATTCATGGACGGCGTGAGCGTGCCCCGCTCGTGCACGTTCGAGGAGTGGGTGGCGCGCGAGCGCGACCGTCTCGAGCGTCTGTTTCTCAGCGCCTGCGACGGCCGCTGCTTCCGCCTGGCCCGCTCTCGCGAATGGGACGAGTGCGCGATGCTCGCCGCGCGCTGGCTCGGTATTGCGCCGCTGTCAGTGGACGCGGCGCTCTACCGGCTCAACGCGCTCAAGGCGCCGCTCACGCGCGAGGCTTATGCCCGCGCACTCGTGGCGTACGACCGACTCGTCCGCCGCTTGCGCGACGAATACGCGCTGGCACCGGACCAGCGGGTGTCCGCGTTAGCCACGGACATCGCGGCGGGCCTTCGGGCGGCGCCGGCGGCGGGTGTGGCACAGGCGGCGGCCGCGGCCCCGTTCGAGAGTGCCGCAGCGGGCGCCACCGACGCGCCGCACGCTGCTCCGGCATCGCCGGCACGGTTAGGCAGAGCGTCGCGCTGGGTCACGGTCGCCGGGAGCATCGGGATCACGCTGCTGTTGGCGGCGCCCGGCGGCCACGGCGGGCGGGCACCATTGCCTAACGGAGGGCCGGTCGTGGCGGTTGCGCCCGTGCGGGTGCTGGGCGCCGACGCGTCGAGCGCCTGGATCGGCGCCGCGATCGCACAGCTCGTGGCCGCGGACCTGGCCGACTCGGGGCAGGTGACTGTCGTCCCGCCCGAGCAGGTGCTCAACGCCGAAGGCGGGGCGATGGCCGCCTCGGACGATGCGACGCGCACGCTCGGTGACCGGCTCGGCGCAACTTGGATAGTGGACGGCGGCCTGGTTCACGGCGACACGCTCTACCTGCTCGACGTGAGCGTGCGCGAGGCGTCGTCGGGGCGCGTCGTGCAGCTCTTCACCGTGACAGGACGCGAGATGGCGGGTCTGGCGCGCCAGGCTGCGATGCGCCTGCGCTCGACCGCGCTGCGGCCGGCGAGCGGAGCACTCGCGGGCGTGAGTCGGCCGGCCGCCGAAAGCGCGTCCTCATACGCCGGCCATTCCTAGCTTAGCTCAGCTGTGCGATAAACGGCGCATTCCCCGCACATCAGCACGACATAGACGCGGTGTCATAGTAGGCGACATACCGTGCACCGTACTCGATTGTCTGCAGGAAATGCAGAAATCGGTTGACATCAGCGCGGCGCCGAGCCTAGTTTGCGGATGGAGCTGCGCTCCTGAACTCCGGGAGCGTGATCGTGTTTCCCATCCCACGCAGCAGGCCCCACCATGAAGCTCATCACCTGCATCATCCGCCCGGAACGACTCGCCGTCGTCAAGGAAGCGCTGTTTCGCGCCGGGGTTACCGGCATCACCATAAGCCGAGTAAGCGGACACGGCGGAGAACGTGAGGTGGTGGAGCACTACCGCGGCTCGGCCCTCGTCCTCGAGTTCCGCGACAAGGTCAAGCTGGAGATGGCCTGCTCCGAACCCTTCGTCGAGCCGACCATCGATGCGATCACGTCGGCTGCCCGCACCGGGCAGGTCGGCGACGGCAAGATCTTCGTGCAGCCGCTCGATCGCGTCGTGCGGATTCGCACCGGCGAGCGCGACAACGCGGCGCTTACGCCGGTCACGGCGGACGAAGTTCAGCGCAAGGCAAAGGGCACACTGGCGGCTGTGTCATGATCGCACCGCCCGTAGACGCGGGCGATACGGCTTGGCTGTTGACGTCGACCGCGCTCGTGATGGTGATGCTGCCGGGCCTGGCGCTTTTCTACGGCGGTCTCGTCCGGCGATCCAGCTCCCTCAACACCCACATGATGACCATCGCCGCGTTAGGCGTGGTGGGCGTGCAGTGGGTGCTGTGCGGCTACTCGCTGGCCTTCGCGCCGAGCGCGCCGTGGATTGGCGGCCTTGCGTGGGTCGGCTTCGCGCACGTCGGCGCGGACGCGAACGCCGCCTACGCGGCCGGCGTCCCGCACCTCGCCTTTGCCGCCTTCCAAGCGATGTTCGCCGCCATCACCGTCGCACTCATCTCGGGTGCGGTGGTCGAACGCATGCGATTCCCTGTATATCTCGCGTTCGCCATCGCATGGACGACGCTGGTGTATGATCCGCTCGCGCACTGGGTGTGGGGCGACGGCGGCTGGCTCCGCTCGTTAGGCGCGCTCGATTTCGCGGGCGGCACGGTGGTCCACGTGAGCGCGGGCACGTCGGCGCTGGTCGCGGCCGCGATGTTGGGCAAGCGGCGGGATCTCGGTCGCGCGTCGCTTGTGCCGCACAACGTCCCGCTCACCCTCCTCGGCGCCGGGTTGCTGTGGTTCGGATGGTTCGGATTCAACGCCGGCTCGGCGCTCTCCGCGTCGGGAGTCGCGGCTAATGCGTTCGTCACCACGAACACCGCCGCGGCGGCAGCGCTCACCGTGTGGATGCTCATCGATCACGTGCGGACCGATCGCTCGACCGCTGTCGGCGCGGCCACCGGCGCAGTGGTCGGCCTCGTCGCCATTACTCCCGCCGCCGGCTACGTGACGCCGCTCGCGGCCATCGCGATCGGCGCGATCGGCGCGGGTGCGAGCTACGCGGCCATGCAATTTCGGGCGCGCACGAAAGTCGACGACGCCCTCGATGTGTTCGCGTGTCATGGCGTGGCCGGCATCACCGGTGCGCTGCTCACCGGTGTTTTCGCGACCAGGGCGGTGAACCCGTCGGGGGCCGATGGTCTCTTGGCTGGACACCCGGCCCAACTCGGTGTCCAGGCGATCGCGGTGGCCGCAGCCATACTGATTGCCGGCGCCGGCACCGCATCGATTCTGGGAGTGCTACGCGCGTTCGGATCGTTGCGCATTGCGCTCGCGGATGAGATCGCGGGCATCGACGCCTCGCAGCACGGCGAGCAGGCGTACCACGACGGCGACTTGGGCGAGCCTGCAGGCGGAGATGTCGCGCTTGGGGGCAGCGTGCTGATCGCGGCGAGCGAGATGAACGAAGAGCAGGGACGACTCACCGGCGCTCTGCTGGCGTAGCATTCGGCGGAAGAACGGGCCCCGTAACGGGGCCTTTTTTTGTCTGGTCTGCCCAAGGGCGGCGCGCAGTGGAGCGCTCTGTTACACGTCGGTCAGCGCTTCGTCCCGAGATTGTACGCTCCTGCGCCACCGACATCGATCTCCGTGAAAATCCTCTCATGCTGCGAGCGACGCTTGCGGCGCGAGCAGTCAGGGGCACCGTTGGTCACCCTGCAACGCCTTCCCAAAATCGCCGTGAGCGCGCGTCCACTCATTGCCTGTCTGCTGTGCGTGATCGCCGGTGCTTGCTCGGCCGGCCCTCCCACCATTCACCTCGGCGTTGCCGGCCCGTTCGCCCAGCCGTTCGGCGATATGAACAAGAAAGGTATCGAGATGGCTATCGCCGAGGTGAACGACTCCGGCGGTGTGCGCGGGAAGCATCTCGAGCTCGACGAGCGCGATGACGGAGCGGACGGCGCAAAGGCAGCGGGCATCGCGCAGGACTTCGCCGCGAATCAGGCCATCGTCGGTGTGGTGGGTCACGTGACGTCGGGTGCGATGGTAGCGGCAGCGAAAGTGTACGACGCCGGACGGCTCCCGGCGATCGCGACGTCGGCGACGACGCCCGAGCTCACCGGCATGTCGCCGTGGGTGTTCCGCGTGATCTCGAGCGACTCGAGCAACGGCATCACGATCGCGCACTTCGCCGAGAGCATGGGACGCAAGCGCGCCGCCGTGCTGTACGAGAACGACGCGTACGGCCGAGGGCTTGCCTCGAGTTTTCGGCGCAGCTTCACCGGGCAGATCGTGAGCATCGATCCGATCTCCGCGAACGTCACGAACGCCGAGCCGTACATCGCGTACTACAAGACGCGATCGCCCGACGTGGTGTTCGTGGTCGGTACGCAGAACTCCGGGCTCGTCGTGCTGCACGAGGCGAAGCGCGAGAAGTTCGCAGCCGACTTTTTGGGCGGCGACGGGTGGACCGGGATCGTCACCGATACGGCGATGTCCGAGGGCGTGTACGTCGGCACGGCCTTCACGGTGGAAGATCCACGGCCGGAAGTGCAGCGGTTCGTCGCCGATTTTCGCGCGCGGTATCACGAGACGCCGGATGCCTACGCCGCGTTGGGCTACGATGCGGCGCGGATGATGGCGCGGGCGATTCAGGAGGCCGGGCCTAACCGCGCGGCGATCCGCGCGTACCTCGCGTCGCTCACCGACGAGACCGCGTACCATGGCATCACCGGCGTGCTGCGGTTCGGCGCCGACGGCGATCCGCTCACCTCATCGTATCGCATGACGCGCGTGCACGGCGGTGCGTTCGAGCTCGTGACGCCGGGCGCGGGGAGTGCGCAATGAGCGAGTCGACGTTCACACCGATGCGCCGGACGACCACGATTCGGGCGCGCCTGCTGCTGGGATTCGGCGCGCTGGTCCTGTTGTTGATCACCGCCGGCGTGCTGGCGCGCGCGTCGATGAGCGCCACTGCGACCACGGTGGACCACGTGCTCGAGGACATCCAGCGCGAGAACCGGTTGGCGGCGGAATTCACGGCCGACATCGCGCGCGGGTTAGGCGCGGCGAACGCGTACCTCGCCACGCACGACTCGGCGACGGGCGAAGCGTTCCGCCGGTTCAGCTGGGACGCGCACGAGGTGCAGCGTCAGATGAACGCGCTGCCGCGCCAGTCGGCCGATGAAATCGCGCTCATCTCCGACATCGACTCGCGATTGAGCGATGTCGAGGTGCGGTACAACCTCGCGCACCGGCTGCTCGACCTCGGGCGCGGGCCCGTCGCGCAGGCGCAGGCGGCCGCGGCGCGTCCCGTGGTCGACACGCTGCTGGGGCAGATCGATCGGTTAGGCCGGCTCAAGGCGAACAAACTGGTGATCGCCTCGTCGCAGCTGCGGGAAGACACGGACCGCCGGTCGCTCATCCTCCTCGCCGTGGTGGCCATTGCGTTAGGCGTCGCCGCGACGATCACGATCCGCACGGTGCGGTCGATCGATCGCCCCCTGCGGGCGCTCGTCGGCCACGCGCGGCAGTTGAGCGGCGGCGATCTGGCCGCGCGCACGACGGATCCGATGCCGGAAGAGTTCCAGCGTCTGGCCGAGGCGATGAACCACGCCGGCGACTCGCTGTCGAAGGTGGTGTCGGTGACATCGGGGACGGCGCAGCAGGTCGCAGGATCGGCCACCGAGTTGGCTGAGGCGTCCACACAAATTTCCGATGCCGCGAGCCAGGTCGCGTCCGCGATGTCGGACGTGACGTCGGGCGCGTCGAATCAGGTACAGCAGCTACGAGACATCGACAACGCGCTGCAGGTGATTCGCCAGCGCGCGGACACCGTGCGCGGCGGCGTGCACGACGTGAAAGGGCTGGCGCACGAAATCGCTGAGTCGTCGGCTGCGAAGCGGCCGGAGCTCGAGCGCGCGCTGGACTTGCTGCTGCAAATCAAGACGACGGTCGAAGCCGCGGCAACCGAAGTCCAGGCGTTGAACGACACGACCGCGACCATCACAACGTTCGCCGATACGGTGCGCGGCATCGCCGACCAGACAAATCTGTTGGCGCTCAACGCGGCGATCGAGGCCGCGCGCGCTGGCGATGCCGGCCGCGGATTCGCCGTCGTTGCCGCCGAGGTACGAAAGCTCGCGGAGCAAGCCCGTTCGGCGTCGGCAACCGTGGTGCAAATGACGCGGTCGATCACCGAGCGGATGGCGCGCACGTCGGAAGCGATGCAGGATGGCGTGACGCACGTCGCCGAGATCGAGCGCGCGGCGCGCGGCATGGACGACACCCTGTCGGTGATTGCGTCGGCGTCGGAGCGCACCCGCACCACGGCGTCGGGCGTGGGCGTGGCGGCGGAAGAGAATCTGCGCGCGGTGGAACAGGCGGCCACGGGCATCGCAGCGATTGCGCGCGTTGCCGAGTCGCACGCGTCGGCGGCCGAAGAGGTGACGGCGTCGAGTGAAGAGCAGAGTGCTGCATGCGAGCAGATGAGTGCGACAGCGGCCACGCTGCATCGCGGTGCGATGCGACTGAGGGAATTGGTGGACGGACTCGGCGCGCGCACGAACGGAAACGGCGCGCACTAGCCGGGGAAGCAGTCGCCGAAGGCTGCTGGCGGGAAGAGGGAAGCAGCGGCTTGCGCCGCTTGAGGGAAGCGGCGCCCTACGGCGCCTGTGGGATGTTCCACAAGACTTGCCGCCGCGCGAGATTTATCGCAGCGTGAGCGTGTCCCCCAGCGAAGCGCTTCCCGCAGCGACAGCGCTTCGCTCAGCGAGAGCGCTTCCCCCAGGCGGCGCCAGCCGCCGCTTCCCTGAACGGAGTTCCCGTGCCACTACTCCACAAGATGACCACCACTGCGATGTCACTCGACGGCTACCGCGTGGTGCAGAATCTCGGAATCATCCGGGGCATCGTCGTGCGGTCGCGGTCGATCGTCGGCAACATTGGCGCGGCGTTGCAAACGTTGGTGGGCGGCAACATTTCGCTGCTCACCGATTTGTGTGAGCGGACGCGCGAAGAGGCGTTCCAGCTCATGTTGACGCACGCATCCGAAGTGGGAGCCAACGCCGTGATCGCGGTGCGCTACGACGCAACCGAGGTCATGAACGGCGTGACCGAAGTTTTGTGCTACGGCACGGCCGTCGTGGTGGAGGGCGAACAGGGCGCGGCTGCGTAGCGTCGTGCGCGCGACACTTGTCACGTCGCTGCGCCGCTCCTATGCTCTCGGTATGGTTCTCGCGGCGCGTGTCCGCGTGGAGGAGCATGCCCTATACTCGCATCGTGCAGATCAACGTTAGGAGTCGTGCCGCGGCCGCGGCGTTGGGCGTCGCGGCTCTCGTGGCGGGCGGCGTGCTGCTCGCATTCGGATTGACGCTCGTGGCGGGCGCGGCGGTGGTGGGTGCGGCAGCTGGCGGCGGTCTGTTGCTGTATCGCCGGCTGGCCGGGCGGAGGGAGCAGCGCGTTCGGCCGCGGCACGGGCTCGACCCGTCGCTCGAAGTTTTTCCGGCGCGGCGGTCGGAACCGCCCGGGCTCTCACCGCGGTCCCGCTAGCGCCGGCTGCCTAACGGAACGCTCCGGCGGCGAGGGACACGATGCGCAGGGTCTCACACGTGATGCGCGGCGCGGCGGCCGCGGGGCTCTCGGCCGCGCTCACGGCGGCAGCGGGTCATTCACGGGGTGGTCTCATGGCGTTTTCCATCACATCTCCGGCGTTCGCGGCCAACGGATCGATTCCCTCGGTGTACACGTGCGAGGGACGCGACATCGCGCCGCCGCTGGCGTGGAGCGGCGCGCCCGCGGGCACCAAGGCGTTCGCGCTCATCGTGGACGACCCGGACGCACCGGATCCCAAGGCACCGAAGATGACGTGGGTGCACTGGGTCGCGTACGACATCCCGGCGACGGCCAACGGCCTGCCGGAGGGTGCGACCGCCGGCCAACTGCCTAACGGAACACGCGAAGGCAAGAACGACTGGAAGCGGACCGGCTACGGCGGGCCGTGTCCGCCGACCGGCCGGCACCGGTACTTCTTCAAGCTGTACGCGTTAGGCGCGACGCTGGGCGATCTGCACGGTCCGTCGAAGGCCGACCTCGAGAAGGCCATGAAGCCGCACGTCATCGGGACGGCGCAGCTCATCGGCACGTACGAGAAAACGCACTGAGGCCGGGCGCACGGATGTCCGCGCGCCGCTACCGTCCTACTGCGAGTTAGGCAGCCGCTCGATCGTCGACTTGATGGTCTGCGTGATCGGCGCACTCTCCGAGATGGCGTTCTTCATCGTCAGGTCGATGCGCTGCGTGGACTGGGAGCCAAGGTATACGCCATCGTGGCTCAACACGTGGACGGAGTTCACCGAGCCCTGTCCCAGGAGCGTGACCTTCTCGCTGTCGGCCGCGGCCGATGACTGTCCACTCTGCACGATGTCGGTGTGCCGGACGACGCGCCACGCGGGCTTGCCGTTCACCGTGGTATCGCCGGTCACCCGTGTTAGGCTGATGGCGCGCGCGGTGACGTCGAAGCCGTCTTTGTCGACGTGGTCGGTGGTGGTGTCCGCCCAACTCGTGCCGGCGGCGACGGGTTTGTTGGGGAAAGACACGAGGAAGCGGCGAAATGCGCGGTAGAGCGCAATGAGGTCGGCATCGGTGGTGCCGGCCGGCGGGTCGAACCGATAGACCTTGCCCCGCGGCGAAATCAAACCCGTGAGCTTGTCACCGAAGAGGTGGCGGACGTCGGGTGCCGGTGCGTCGAACTTGCTCGAGACGGCGACGGAGTCGAGCGTGATGTCGAACTGCAGCGTGTCGCGCGACTTGGCGGACAGCTTGAGCGTCACGAGCTGCGTGGTGGTGACGTCGAACTCGAACGGCGCGCGACCGCCGCCCTGGACCTGCTCGCGGTGGTTCTCGGTCACCAGGCGATAGTGCTGGGTGCCGGGCGCGTACGCAAAGTTGCCGCTCTGAGCCGCCGCGCCAACGCCTAACGTGACGCAGAGGAGGAGGCCGAAGCCGGCAAGGGCGTGTCGCATGACGAGCTCCTTCGAGAAACAGTGGTACCGCGTGCACCGGCAGCCCGGCTGGCCGCCGCGTCCCTCTCGGTTAAGCATACCACCGGCCACGGGCGATTCCGAGGCCGCCGAACCGGTTGGCGGTGGTGGAGGGTCCGTTGCAGTAGCTGGCCTCGAACGGATCAGTGGTGGAGAGTCTCCTCGCAAAGGGTTCAAAGGATAACAAAAGTGAAACTGAAGGCGGATAACAAAAGTGATCGTTCTGCGCGGGGGGAAGTGCGGTAGCGCACTGGAAAGCCAGAATGTTCTCTTTCAAAAACAGGCTCTTCAGGCAAGTTCGTGAATGGAGTGGCGGTGGTGAGGCGGGCGCGGTGTCCGTCGGTGTCCGGGTGTCCGTTATCGAGTCGTGGATGCTTGCCAGACAGCGGAGGCGGACACGCGCGCACGACCGAGCGCTCGCGAATCCGCCTCCGACGACGAGGATAGTCTCACGACTGTGAACGCGGACGAGGCCGGACACAACCGGACACGACAGGAATAGCCGTAATGCTTCTGCAATCCGCGCTGCCTTTCCCGGAAATTCCTGAAGAACCTTTTTTGTTA
>Ga0105240_10006705_pt1 | contig 16868 bp, 14 predicted proteins | sample KBSC54metaG_FD_80426 | JGI IMG/M metagenome (GOLD analysis project Ga0105240, IMG submission 80426) | Corn rhizosphere microbial communities from Kellogg Biological Station, Michigan, USA - KBS C5-4 metaG | ecosystem: Host-associated > Plants > Roots > Rhizosphere > Soil | place: Michigan, USA...
CACCGGCGACATCGGAAAAGCCGTCGAGCGCACGCTCACCACGAAGCTCGCGCCCGCGCGGCTCCGCGTGATCAAGGTGCCGCACCACGGAAGCCTCACCTCGAGCACCGAGGAGTTCATCAGGTCGCTGCACCCGAACGTCGCCGTCGTGTCGGTCGGGCGCGCGAACCACTTCGGGCACCCCGTCCCGCAGGTCCTCGACCGCTACAGGTCCGCAGGCGCTGAGATCTTTCGAACGGATCAGGACGGAGCGGTGAGGCTCGACACAGATGGCGCCTCGCTCACGGTTCACACGTTCACTGGACGTCACCTGTCACTCGAGGCATCTGTTACTCATCACGAAGACACGAAGGGCACGAAGGCCACGAATAAATGACGCTCATACGAGCAACGTCAACGCTGTCGCAGGATCTCGAACGGCTCATCGCTCAAACGATCGGCTGTTGCCTCGCCGTCCATCGCGAGCTCGGACCAGGCTTGAATGAGAGTGCCTACTCACGCGCGTGTGGCATCGAGCTCGCATTTCGCGGAATCCAATTCGAAACGGAACGCTCGGTCGTCGTCCGTTATCGCGATAGCGTCGTGTGTCAGCAGCGCATCGATCTGTTTGTCGACCAGGCGCTAGTCGTCGAGGTGAAGTCTGTCGAGCGGATACACCCAGTGCACGTGGCGCAAGTCGTCAGCTACCTGCGTGCGACCGGAGCCCGTGCCGGGCTCGTAGTGAACTTCAACGTCCCGATGCTCAAGCAGGGCATCCGTCGGGTCGTTCTCTAGAGTTGTCGGCTGCAGCTTCGTGGTCCTTCGTGTCTTCGTGATGAAGAGATCATCGCTACTGATCCGTGCCCAGTGCCTTCGCCTTTTGCCACTCCCTCTCGAGCGCTTCGAGCGGCAGGTCGTGCATCCGTCGGCCTGATTCGTTGATCGCGCGTTCCATGGTGGTGAACCGTTTCGTGAACTTGTCGTTCGCCTTGCGCAGCGCGGTCTCGGGATCGATGCGGAGCTGGCGGGCGAGCTGGGCGATCGCGAATAGCAGATCGCCCATTTCCTCTTCCGCGCGATCGTGGTCGAGCGCCTGGTGGTCCGCCACGACCTCGCGGATCTCGTTCACCTCTTCCTGAATCTTCTCGACCACATCGTCGACGCGCGACCAGTCGAAGTGGACCGACGCGGCGCGGAGCCCAATCTGGTACGCCCGGAGCAGCGCCGGGAGGCTGACCGGTATGCCGCTCAGCAGCGTCTTGCTCGAGGTGCCTTCTTTCTGCCCTGAGCGCTCCTGCGCCTTGATTTCTTCCCAGCGCGTCCGCACCTGTCCCGCCGATTCGAGCGCCGCTTCGCCCTCGTCCCGCTTGAAGACGTGCGGATGCCGGCGCACCAGCTTGTCGTTGATGGCCTTGAGCGCATCTTCGATCGTGAAGCGGCCCGCCTCGGATTCGAGTTGGGCCAGGAACACCGCCTGCAGCACGAAGTCGCCCAGCTCTTCGGCGAGCGCGGCGTGATCGCGGCGGTCGATCGCGTCGAGCACTTCGTAGGTCTCTTCGAGCACGAACGGCTTCAGCGTGTCGATCGTCTGCTCGCGGTCCCACGGGCAGCCGTCGGGCGAGCGGAGGGTCGCCATGATTTCGACGAGGCGGTCAAATGCGCGCATCTGATAATCTCATCCAGTCCCGATCAATTCTCCAATCAATCAGCCAATCACTAGATCCTATAATCACGAGATACGCATTCTTATGTCCGACCTGTCCTTCACCGCCTTCGTTCTTTCGCTTGCCAGCACGGCCGCAATCCATTTCGGCGACCTGCCCGATCCGATCTCCGGCAAACCGGGCGAGCTGAATCTTGAAGGCGCCTCTCAGATGATCGAGATCCTCGGGCTGCTCGATCAGAAAACCCGGGGCAATCTCACGGCTGAAGAGCGGCAGGTGCTCGAACAGGTCCTGTACGAGCTGCGCATGCGTTTTGTCGAGGCCTCGGGCGGCGCCAAGCGCATCATCGAGCCTTAGCGACGAATGCTGCGCGTTACGGTTCTCGGCAGCGGCACGTCGCACGGCGTGCCCTCCATCGGGTGCGACTGTCGCGTCTGCCGGTCGTCCGATCCGCGCGACAAGCGGACGCGGCCATCGATCCTGCTGGAGCTGTCCGCAGCCGAGGCTGCGCCGATGGCCGCGGCGGTCCGATCGATTCTGGTGGACACGTCCACCGACTTGCGCACGCAGGCGCTCGCCAACGACGTGCGCCGCGTGGACGCGATTCTCTTCACCCATCACCACGCCGATCACGTCTTCGGCCTCGACGATGTCCGCCGCTACAACCAGATGCAGCGGAGCCCGATCCCGTGCTTCGGCGACCGCTCGACGATCGACACGCTGCGCACGATGTTCTCGTACATCTTCAATCCGCCGCCGCAGATCGGCGGCGGACTGCCGCAGCTGTCGCTGTTCCCGCTGGCCGGCCCGTTTTCGCTCGGCGGCGTCGAAGTCGTCCCGGTGCCGGTCTGTCATGGACGCCTGCCGGTGCTCGGATTCCGCGTCGGCTCGTTCGCGTATCTCACCGACTGCAATCAGATTCCGGATACGTCGTGGCCGCTCCTCACGGCAGACGGCGGCGTCCGGACGCTGATTCTCGACGCCTTGCGCCATCGTCCGCACCCGACGCACTTCAGCGTGAGCGAGGCACTCGCGGTCGTCGATCGTCTCGCACCCGACCGCGCGTACTTCACGCATATCTGCCACGACTTGCCGCACGCCGAGACGTGCGCGCAGCTGCCCGCCGGCGTGGAGTTGGCCTATGATGGGCTCGTCGTGGAGATCCCGTGGACGTAATCCACTTTCCGGATGATCAGCGCCCCAGGCGCTGGTCGCAGCCGGTGCTTGCGCTCGGCAACTTCGACGGCGTCCATCGAGGCCACCGCAAGATCCTCGACCGCGTGCGCCGCGTCGCCAGCGAGCGCGGTGCGACGTCGGTCGTGATGACGTTCGACCCGCATCCGCCGCGCGTCGTGCGGCCCGACAAGGCGCCGCCGCTGTTGATGACAAAAGAGCAGAAGCTCGAAGCGCTCGCGGCGGCCGACGTGCAGGGCGCGGCGATTGTCCGCTTCACCCACGAGCTCTCGCAGTGGGATCCCGAGACGTTCGTGCGGCTCGTCCTCGTGGACTGGCTGCGCGTGTCGGAGGTGTGGGTCGGGGCAAATTTTCTGTTCGGCCACGCGCGGGCCGGCAATTTCTCGACGCTGCGCGTGCTCGGCAGCCGATTCGGGTTCCGCGCCGAGAAGATCGATCCGGTCCGCTACAAGGATTTCGTCGTCAGCAGCACGAGGATCCGGCGGTTGATCAGCGAGGGACGCGTCGACGAAGCGAGCGCGCTCCTCGGTCATGAGTACGCGCTCGACGGCACGGTGATGCACGGCGACGCGCGCGGCCGAAAGATCGGGTTCCCGACCGCGAACCTGTGCACCCAGAACGAGCTGCTGCCGCCGCACGGCGTGTACGCGACGACGACGACCGTGGACGGGATCGTCCACGCGTCGGTGACCAACGTCGGCGTGCGCCCGACGGTCGATTCATCGGGCCGCGCCGTCGTCGAGAGCCATATCTTCGGCTTCGACCGCGATATCTACGGGGCGCCGATTCGCGTCGGCTTCGTGCAGCGGCTGCGCGACGAGCGCGCGTTCGAGTCGATCGACCAGCTGCGCGCGCAGATCGCCGCGGACTGCAGCCGGGCGCGCGTGCTCTTCGATCGTCTTTCACTGTAAAATCGCTGTTTGTGTCGGTTCCCGAATTCTTCTTCTCGCTGGATCTGTCCGACGAGCGTGCCTTCGACAGCATGATGAGCGATCTCACGGCCGGCATCCTGCGGCACGCCGGCTACGCGCCCGACGCGGTTGCCGACATCGGCGCGACAGTGAGCGCGGCCCTCCACCAGGCCGCAAGCGCCGGCGCCGTTCGCTGCGGCGTGCAGTTCAGCGCCGCCGAGGGCGAGCTCCGGATGGCCGTCTCCAGCAACGGGACCAGCTGGCGCGCATCGCGGCCGCTACCCTGATGACCATGCGCCTGTACAACACGCTCTCGCGGACCGAGGAGGAGTTCACCCCCGGCCCGGATCAGACCGTTCGCATGTACACGTGCGGCCTCACGGTGTATGCGCGGGGCCACATCGGCAATTTCCGGACCTTCATCTGCATCGACGTGCTGCGCCGGACGCTAAAGTACCTGCTCGGTTACAAAGTCCGTCAGGTGCTCAATTTCACCGACGTCGACGATCGAACGATTCTCGGAGCGCAAAAGGCGGGGATGGATCTCCGCGCGTATACCGACCAGTACATCGCCGCGTTTCGGGAGGACGCGAACGCGCTCGGGCTGGAGGACGTCGAAGAGAATCCGCGAGCGACCGACGAGGCGAACCTGCAGGCGATGGCGAACCTCATCGCCGCGCTGGAGCGCAAAGGACACACGTACATCAGCGACGGGTCGATCTACTTCAAGATCTCGACGATGCCCGACTACGGCAAGCTCGCGCATCTGGACCATGGCGGCATGAAGCCGGGCGCCCGCGTGGACAGCGATAATTACGCCAAGGAAGACGCGCGTGATTTCGTGCTGTGGAAAGCGGCGAAGCCGGACGAGCCCACGTGGACGATCGTCGATCCGCCCGGCCGGCCCGGATGGCACCTCGAGTGCTCGGCCATGGCGCAGCGGCTCCTCGGCGACACCATCGACATCCACGGCGGCGGCATCGACCTGATTTTTCCGCACCACGAGAACGAGATCGCGCAGAGCGAGTGCGCGACCGGTAAGCCGTTCTCTCGCTTCTGGGTTCATGTCGAGTACTTGATCGTCGACGAGCAGAAGATGTCGAAGTCGCTCGGCAACACCTACACGATTCCCGACATCATCGAGAAGCGCTATCGGCCCTCGGCCGTGCGGTACCTCCTGCTCTCGGCGCACTACCGCAAGCAGCTGAACTTCACGTGGGAGAGCCTCGGCAGCGCCGAGAAGGCGATGCAGCGGCTGACCGATTGCCTCGCCCGCGTCGACGCGATCTCGCGTCCCGGCGCGCATCCGGAGCTCGCGGCCAGAGTGGAGCAGGCGCGCAAGGCGTTCGCCGACGCCATGCAGGACGATCTGAACACCGCGGCGGCCCTCGGCGCCGTCTTCGAGCTGGTCAGCGATCTCAACTCCGCGATCGACGCGGAGCGCGTTGGCAAAGACGATGTGCCGGTGATCAAGGATGCGTTCGAGATGGTCGACCGCGTGCTCGGCATCCTGAGCCTGCGGCGCAGGGAAGAAGCGCAGCCGCCGGTACCCGTCGAGGAGATCGACCGGCTGATCGAAGCACGGCACGCGGCCAGGCGCCGCCGCGACTTCGCCGCCGCGGACCGGATCCGCGACGACCTCGCGGCACGCGGCGTGCTGCTCGAGGACAGCGCCGGCGCCACCCGTTGGAAGCGAAAATGACCGACACAATCAACATCCGCACGCCGCTCCCGGGCCCGCGCGCCAAGGCCGTCATCGATCGCGACGACCGCGTCGTCTCGCCGTCCTATACGCGCTGTTATCCGCTCGTGATGGAGCGCGGCTACGGCGCGATGGTCGAGGACGTCGACGGCAACACCTTCCTCGATTGCGCCGCTGGAATTGCGGTGAATTCGACGGGGCATTCGCATCCGGACGTCGTGAAGGCGATTACCGATCAAGCGCAGAAATTTCTGCACATGTCGGGGACCGACTTCTACTATGAGCCGCAGGTGCGGCTCGCGGAGGAGCTGGCGAGCATATCCCCGACCGAGGGCGGCGCGCGATCCTTTTTCGGCAACTCCGGCGCCGAGGCGATCGAAGCCTGCCTTAAGCTCGCGCGATATGCCACCGGTCGGCAGAACATTATCGCGTTCCTCGGCGGTTTCCACGGCCGCACGATGGGCGCATTGGCGCTCACCGCCAGCAAGGCGATCCAGCGGCGCGGCTTCGGGCCGTTGATGCCCGGCGTGTACCACGCGCCTTACGCCGATTGCTACCGGTGTCCGCTGGGCCTCACGTCCGACAACTGCGCGGCCGAATGCCTCGACTATCTCGAGGATCAGCTGTTCGTGCACCTCGTGTCGCCAGACGAAGTGGCGGCGATCGTCCTCGAGCCGATTCAGGGCGAGGGCGGCTACGTCGTGGCGCCGGACCAGTTCGTGCAGCGGCTGCGCGAGATCACGAAAGCCAACGGCATCATGCTCGTGGACGATGAAGTGCAGTCGGGCATGGGGCGGACCGGAAAGATGTTCGCGATCGAGTTCACCGGCGTGAAGCCGGACATGGTCGCGATGGCGAAAGGGATTGCGTCCGGCATGCCGCTCGGCGTCGCCACGGCGACGGCGGCGATCATGGCGTGGCCGCCGGGCGCGCACGCGAGCACGTTCGGCGGCAACCCGGTGTCGTGCGCCGCGGCGATTGCGACGATCAAGCTGCTCAAGGAGCAACTGATGGCGAACGCGGCCACGGTGGGCGCGCACTTGATGACCGGGCTGAAGGCGCTCATGGACAAGCACCCGCTCATCGGCGACGTGCGCGGGCGCGGGCTGATGATCGGGGTCGAGCTCGTGCGCGATCGAAAGACGAAAGAACGGGCGACGACCGAGCGCGACGCCGTGATCGAGGCGGCGTTCAGACGCGGCCTGCTGCTGCTCGGCGCCGGCAAGAATGCCGTCCGCTTTTCGCCGCCGCTCGTGCTCACTACGGCGCAGGAGGACACGGCGATCGGCATCTTCAGCGACGCGCTGGCGCAGGTCGAAAAACGGTAGCCGCTTTGCACGCTCCGCCGCGCATGAGCCGAGCGCGCGTCGAGCTTGGAAAAACCGGCGAAGATCTCGCGTGCGCCGAGCTCGAGCGGCGCGGGTACGCAATAGTTGCCCGCCGTTACCGAGTGCGCGGGGGCGAACTGGACATCGTCGCGAAGGATGGCGCCACGCTCGTGTTCGTGGAAGTGAAAGCGCGCATCGGGCACGAGTTCGGCGCGGCGGCCGAAGCGGTCACCGCGCTGAAGCGACGACGGATTGCGCAGCTCGCGCTGCAGTACGTGGCCCGCTCACGATCGTACGATTGCCCGTGCCGCTTCGACGTGGTGACGATTCACCTCGACGCCGGCCGTCCGGTGATCGAAGTGTTTCAGAACGCGTTCGATGCCTGAACTACGAAGAGATCCGGTCACAGGTCGGTGGGTGATTATCTCGACCGAGCGCAACAAGCGCCCGAGCGATTTCCATGTCACGCACGTGCGGCCGATCGCCCGCGAGCATTGCCCGTTCTGTCCCGGCCATGAGGCGATGACCCCCCCGGAGGTGCTCGCTTATCGATCGAACGGCGCCGCCCCGAACGGCCCGGGCTGGGACGTCCGCGTCGTGCCGAACAAGTTTCCGGCGCTCAAAGTCGAAGGCGGATTCGATCGGGAAGCGGACGGCATGTTCGACCGGATGAACGGCATCGGCGCGCACGAAGTGATCATCGAAACCGCCGATCACGCCAAGACGCTGGCGACGATGACGGAGGGGGAAATCGAGCGCGTGCTCCTGGCGTATCGCGATCGCATTCGCGATCTCAAACAGGACGGGCGGCTGCGGCACATTCTCGTGTTCAAGAATCATGGCGCCGCGGCCGGCGCGACGCTCGAGCACGGGCATTCGCAGCTGATTGCGCTGCCGCTCGTGCCCGACTTCGTCCGCGAAGAGCTCGACGGCGCGCGCAGGCATTTCGCCGAGAAAGAGCGGTGCGTCTTCTGCGATATCGTGCGGCAGGAGCTGGGCGCCGGGCGCCGCATCGTGCAGGAGAACGCCGACATCGTGGCGCTGTCGCCGTACGCGCCGCGCTTTCCGTTCGAGACGTGGCTGCTGCCGCGGCGGCACGGCGCGCGGTTCGAGGATGCGCCGGCGCACGAGTACGAGAGCCTCGCGCGCATGCTGAAGGCGGTGCTCACGCGGCTCGATCGCGCGCTCGAATTCCCGCCGTTCAACCTGGTGCTGCACACGGCGCCATTCACCGACGAAGCCGTCGAGAGCTACCACTGGCACATCGAGATACTGCCCAAGGTCGCGCGGTCCGCCGGCTTCGAATGGGGCACCGGCTTCTTCATCAACCCGACGTCGCCCGAGGAAGCCACACAGGTGCTGCGCGCCTTCTCGCCGTAGCGCGACGCTCGCGCCTTTCGCCGTAGCGCGAGGCTTCAGCCGAGCGTCTTGAAGGTCCTCCCGACCGTGTGGTACTCTGAAGTTTCGCGCGGGAATAACTCAGTGGTAGAGTGCGACCTTGCCAAGGTCGAAGTCGCGGGTTCGAATCCCGTTTCCCGCTCCAACTTTTCTCACCGGCCGCGCGGGCCTGGTCGGGCCCGCGTGGCGGTTGCACCCTCCACGCTGCGGCTACACGGAATCGAATCTCGCGACAGCATCCGGCCATCCGAGCAGGAGTGGCCGCGCCCAGAAGCGGTAGGCCGCCAGGCTGGCGGCGCACAGCGGGACCGCCGCGATCACGTCGACGACGTAGTGCACGCCGGTGATGAACGTCGACAGCACCAACGCGACGTTGAGCGCGATCAAGGGCATCAAGATCCGCGCGCGGCCGCGGAAGGCCCACGTCACGATGAGCGCGCCCGCGACGTGAAACGAGGGCAGCGAGACGAGCCCTTCCAGTTCATCGAACCTCACCACCGTCATCGTGCCATCATGAAATCCCTGGATCTGCCGCATCAGTCGCGTCATGTCGATTGTTGATGCGAAGTGGTAGTACGCCGGCGGGCAGACCGCGGGCCAGATGGTCAGCGCGGCGACGGCGAGGATCAGGCAGAAGTGGAAGTGAAACGCAAACTCCCAGAGCCGTTCGCGCTCGCGTAGAACGGCGAGGACGATGACGGTGAACAGGAACTGCGGCAGCAGCGTGGCATACGAGAGCGCCGCGGCGATCGAGATCAACCGGTGGGCGCCGGTCCACGCAGCGAGCGTCGGCAAGTGGACGCCGAGCGCCGCGTCCGACGCAGCGAGCCACGGATCAGCGTACGGTGCGCCGAGCGCGATGGCGCCGTACTGCATCGGCGACGCGACGTTGGTCAGGAAGACGATCAGCAGCACGATGAAGAGCGCCTCTGCGGCGAACAGTTCGCCGCGCGCGCCCGGGACGAAGTAAAAGTTGAGCCAGACGACGAGCAGGGCGGCGAGCAGAACGGCGCCGAGCCATGTGGTCGACCAATCGAGCGTGAGGCCGCGGATGGAGAAGAGCAGCACGTCGGCGGCGAGGACCGCACCATTGGCCGCCGCCAGCCATCGTCCGAGTAGATTCAGTCCGATGTCGGCGAGCGCCGGGCGTGCGCCGGCAGTCGAGGCGGTGTTGGTGCGGGAGCCGTCGGTCAGTTGTTCGAACGAGGAGACGATAGCGTCAGCGCCGTCCGCGAGGATTCTGCGGCGGCGGCGGAACGCCCAGACGGTGAGCAGCACGATGATGAGGGGCACGAGCGCGATCTGCACGAGTTGGTGCTCGCGCACCGCCGCAACCCACGTGCCCGGTTAATCGGCCGCGGCGGTGTCACGACTGCGCGCCGCTGCACCATTCGCCTGACGATTCTGTCGCCGCGCGGACAAGGCCGTGCGAGCGTCATTCAAGGAGGAGCACATGGCTGCGGATGTTCCGCGTCTGTTTCGCATCAACGTCGAAGTCGGCAATCTCGATCGAGCGGCGGAGTTCTACGCGACGCTGTTCGGCGTGCCGGGCCGGCGGCAGCCCGGGTCGCGCTGCTACTTCACGTGCGGCACTGTGGCGCTGCAGGTGGTCGACGTGTCGTCAGTGGGGGAACCGCACCCGGCGGCGAAGGCATTGTATTTCACCGTCGGCGACCTCGACGCCGTCCACGCGCGCGCATCGGCGCTCGGTTGCCTCTCGCGCGAGGACGTGCACGGTGCCGCGGCCGGGGAAATCAGCGTACGCCCGTGGGGTGAGCGGTCGTTCTACGCGGAGGATCCCTGGCGGAACCCGCTGTGCTTCGTCGACTCGGCCACTGTATATGCCGGGTGAGCGGCGGTCGCACGGGACGGATCGGTCGTAAGAACGTTGCAAGCCACCAGCGCGTTCAGGTAACGTCTACAGACTACCGAGCACTCCCCGCGAGGCGCCGTCGCCAAGAGGTAAGGCAGAGGTCTGCAAAACCTCCACCCCCGGTTCAAATCCGGGCGGCGCCTCCAATCCTTGTAACAAAATTACCGATCGCTATTTCGCCAGCGCCGTCTTTTTGTCCCGTCCACAGCTGCTCATGCCGACCGCGGAAGGCAAGACGCGTCGAGCTGGCGGAGAACGAATCGGCGGCCGCTCCGGTCGCGGACAGCACGAACCGACTCGAAGGCGCGAAGACGCACCGCCGACGAACAGCGCGAGCTCGTGACACAACTCGCCGGAATGAAGGCCATGCTGGCTCGGATGAATCGCGAAACCACCGCCTTGAAGGTCAGGAAATGGTCTCGGCTATCATCGTGGTTCCGAAAATATCCATCGAGGATTCGCCATGCTGAGGAGAGTCTCACGACCGTTAGTGCTTGCGCTCGCGCTCGCCGAGATCATCGTCGCCGCGCCTGCGCTGGCAGCAGACGTGCTCTACGTCAAGGCGGCCCATGTCATCGTTGACGCGGCCAAATCGGCGATCAGCCCCGGCGCGCTCGTGATCACCGATGGGGTCGTGACCGCCGTGGGCGCGAACGTGCAGGTTCCAGCCGGCGCACACATCATCGACCTCGGACCACTCACGATCATGCCCGCGCTCGTCGACGCGCATACGCACTTGGTGGCTGCCCCTCCGAAATCGCAGCCGGGACCGCCCACACCGCTGGCGACGCCGGGGTATGCCGCGCTGCAGGCGCAGCAAAAGGTCGCGTCGGCGCTCCCGCTCGGGATCGCAGCCATGCGGGTCCTCGGTGCGACCGACTTCGTCGACGTCTCGGTCAAGAACGCGATCGACGACGGTATCATCCCCGGCCCGCATCTGATTACTGCCGGACACGCACTGTCGGCGCCCGGCGGCCGCGCCGATGTCATGCCGCTCCCTTACACGTTCGACATGCGCGACCTGTACACACCGCTGAACGGCTTCGTGAGCTCGCCGGCCGACGCGGAGAGGGCGGTGCAACTGCAGATCAAGTATGGCGCCCGCGTCATCAAGCTGCTGGCGTCGGGCGGCATCGGCTCGCCGCTCGACTCGCCGGCCGACGAGCACCTTACGTTCGAGGAGATGCGCACCGCCGTGGAGGAGGCGCACATGCACCATCTCAAAGCCGCCGCACACGCTGAAAACCTTCAGGCCATCATGGATGCCATGCGCGCGGGTGTCGACTCGATCGAGCACGGCTCGGACCTCAACCAGGAAGCCGTCGACTATATGAAGAGCCACCACATCGTACTGGTGCCGACGGTCGCCATCGTGAGTGCGGCGCACCGCCCTCCGCCGCCTGGCGCCGCCTCATATAGTCGCTACAAGGCGACGCAACTCGCGGCGAAGCACGAGGCCAGCTTCTCGCTGGCGCTGCAACACGGGGTCACGATCGCGGCCGGCTCGGACAGTTCGTATCCGCCGGGGAATACCGGCGTGATCGCCGAGATCGTCAGCGAGGTCGAGCACGGCATGTCCCCGCAGCAAGCCCTCGCGTCGGCGACGCTGCACGGCGCGGCGCTCTTGGGCTTCGACAGATTGGGCACACTCGCGACGGGGATGGAGGGCGATTTCATCGCGATGGAGGGGGACCCGCTCACCGATATTCACGCGATCGAAAACGTCAAGGTGGTCGTTTTCAAAGGCCGGATCGTCACCGACAAGACGAAGCCCATGTCGTAGCAGACCGCGTTCGCGGCCGACATCGCCGCCGTTTTCGACCAGGAGTTTTCGAAGAACCTCCTCCCCGGTTCAAATCCCCGCGTAGACACGCCGACCCTTTGCGATCACAATTCGCTCGATGCACGACCTTCGGTACGCCTTGAGGATGTTCCGGCTGAATCCGGGCTTTGCGGCCGTCGCCATCCTCTCGCTCGCGCTCGGCACCGGCGCCAACACGGCCGTCTTTCAACTCCTGAATGCGATCCGCCTGCGAAGTCTTCCGGTTCGTGCGCCAGAGCAACTGGTCCAGCTGCGCGTCGACGACATGACCCACGCGCGCGGCAACTGGCTGCGCGACGCGGCCTTGACGAACCCGCTCTGGGAGCAGATTCGGGACGAGCGCCAGGCGTTTTCCGGACTGTTTGCCTGGGCCGATGAACAACTCGAGCTCTCGTCGGGCGGCCAGTCGCGCAACGTGGCCGCATTGTGGGTCAGCGGCGATTTCTTCAACGTGCTCGGCGTGCAGGCACAGCGCGGCCGCGTGTTCACCAGCGCAGACGACCATCGAGATTGCGGACTGCGCGCCGGGGTCGTCCTCAGCGACGGATTCTGGCGACGGGAGTTCGGCGGCGACGAGTCGATCGTCGGCAAACAGATCTCGTTCGGCGACCACCGCGCGGAAGTGATCGGCGTCGCCGCACGACAGTTCTCCGGCCTCGAGGTCGGCACGACCTTCGACATGGCGATTCCGTTGTGCGCAGAGCCTGTCTGGCACGGCGCGAATACCCGGCTCGATTCAGGAACCGTCTGGTGGCTGAGCGTGATGGCCCGGCGAAAGCCAGCGGTCTCGATCGAACAGGCCGCCGCGTTGATGCAGGTCCGATCGGCCGCAATCTTCAAGGCGGCGCTGCCGGCCGCGTATCCGCCGGAAAGCGTCAAGCCGTATCTCGCGATGAGGCTCGTCGTCACCCCGGCGCCGACCGGCCTCTCGCACGTGCGCGATCAGTACTCAGGACTGCTCGTGGTGCTGCTGGCGATCACGGGGCTGGTTCTGCTCATCGCGTGCACGAACATCGCGCACCTGATGCTTGCGCACTCGAGCGTGCGGCGACGCGAAATGGCCGTGCGGATGGCCGTCGGCGCGTCGCGCCTGAGGCTGGCGCGGCAGCTGGCGAGCGAGAGCCTCGCCCTGGGGATCGGCGGCGTCGGCGCCGGACTGCTGCTCGCGCGATTGGTCGACCGCGTTCTGCCGCGGTTTCTCACGGCCGAGAGCGGCCGTGTCTTTCTCGACATGTCGTTCGACGTCCGCACCTTCGCCTTCGCCGCCGCGTTGGCGATCGGCACGTGCGTTGTGTTCGCGTCGGCGCCGATTTTCCGCCTGATGAAAGCGGATGCCGCGACGGCCGTGATCTCGGGCGGCCGCGGCGTGACGTCGGATCGCGAGCGATCGGGGGCACGCCGTGCGCTGCTCGCGTCGCAAATCGCGCTGTCGTTCGCGCTGCTCGTCGGCACGCTGCTGTTCGCGCAAAGCCTGCGCGGGTTGAACAGCGTCGACGCCGGCTTCGACCGGCACGGGATCGTCGTCGCGACGCTGAACGACTCGGATTCGAAGCGCTCAGCCGCCGATGCCGTCGTGTTCCGGAGAAACCTGCTCGCGCAAGTGCGCGCGACGACGTCGGTCGAAGCGGCAGCCGAGGTGATGATCGTCCCGCTGACTGATGGAAACTGGAACAATCGAATCTGGATGGACGGTTCCGATCCAGCGCATTCGTCCCTCGTCATGCGGAACATGGTCGGTACCGAGTACTTCAGGACGTTGAGGACGCCGCTCGTCGCCGGCCGCGAGTTCACCGACTACGATCTGACCGCGTCATCTCCCGCCGTTGCGGTGGTAGATGAAGCGTTCGTCGCCGCGTTGGGATTGGGAAGCCACGCACTCGGCCGGCGCTTCTGGGTGGAGCAGACGCCATTCGAACCGAAGGCGTCGTATGAAATCGTAGGCGTTGCGAAGAACACCAAATACCGCGACTTGCGCGGCGCGTTCGAGCCGACCATGTTCCTGCCGCTGTCGGAGGGCGCGCTCGTGAGGCTGAAGAGCGCCGGCGGCGACTTCATCGTTCGCTCCAGCGGTTCGACCGACAACTTGCTGTCCGCGATGCGACATACGCTTGCCGCTGCGAGCCCACAGACGCGGTATACATTTCGTGTCTTCGATACGGTCGTCGAGGAGTCGCTGCTGAAGGAACGACTCATGGCGACGCTGGCGGGGCCGTTCGGCGCACTGGCGTTGCTATTGACGGCGGTCGGTCTGTACGGCGTCACCTCGTACACGGTGACTCAGCGCACTCACGAGATCGGCATCCGGATCGCGATCGGCGCGGAGCCGCACGGCGTCGTCTTGATGATCTTGCGCGAGACCGCCGTCGTTCTTGGTCTCGGACTGTGCGCCGGCACGCTGTTGACGCTGGCCGCTGGGCGGTCCGCCGCGGCATTGCTGTTCGGCGTGAAACCGTACGATCCCGCGACGCTCCTCATTGTCGGCTTCTCGCTGGCCCTCGTCGCCGCCGCGGCGAGCTATATCCCTGCACGCCATGCCGGGCACCTGAACCCGTTGATCGCGTTACGGCACGACTGAACCGCATCTTCCGTTTTTCGGTAGCGCGGTGGACCGGTACGCTCAAATTCCACAGATATTTACGGCTTGCTTGCACCGATCCGGCCTTTCAGAGAGCCGGAAAGTGGCAAGCCGCTGGCACACACCCGGCGCCATGACGCGATTCACCCGCACGCTGTGGGGCCGGCTCATGTGCAGCCTGGTGATGGCCGTGCCCTTCGTGGCCTTCACCGCCCATCGGGCCGACGCGCGGGAACAGCTATGCGATCCCTCGTTTGAGGACTGTCGCACGCCGCTCCTCACGCTCATTCAAAACGAAACGTCGGAGATCGACATCGGCCTCTGGTACATGACCGACGCGCGCTACTCGAACCTGCTCGTGCAGAAATGGCAGCAGGGCGTGCGCATCCGCGTGCTGATGGATCCGCGTGAGTTTGCGCAGGACGCGACGGACCAGACGATCATGAACCAGCTCCAATCCGCGGGAATCCCGATGCGCAAACGCATCGCGTCCGGCATCGAGCACTGGAAGGCGATGATCTTCGCCAGCCAGAGCACGGTGTACTTCGGCTCGGCGAACTTCAGCCCAGATGCGTTTTTCCCGATTCAGCCGTACGTGAATTTCACCGACGAGATCGTGTACTTCACCGACGATCTGTCGGTGGTCGACAGCTTCATGACGAAGTTCGACAACGCGTGGGTCGATACGACGAGCTATGCGAACTATGCGAACGTGACCGGGACGCTCGCGCGCTCGTATCCGACGTCGGCCATCGATCCGGCGTTGAATTTCGTCCCCGACCAGGACTACGCCACGCGCGCGGTGGCCCAGTACAAGGCCGAGACGCAGAAGATCGACGCCGACATGTTCCGCATCACCGATCTGCGGCACGTCAACGCGATCATCAGCGCGTTCCAGCGCGGCGTGCCGGTGCGCCTCATCGTCGATTCCGCCGAATACCGCACCGCGATCCGGCTGTGGGACGCGTACGACGTCGACATGATGTACATGGCGGGGATTCCGATTCGCGAAAGCGTCCATCAGGGGTACGACCACGCGAAGCTCGTGCTGCTGTACGGGCTCGGAGAATCGATCTTCGGTTCGTCCAACTGGAGCTCGCCGTCCGGCGACTCGCAGCATGAGCACAACTACTTCACGACGAACAGCTCGCTGTTCAACTGGCTGGTGACGTACTTCGAACGCCGGTGGAACAACTCGAACCCGGTGGGCGCGACCGAAACCGTACCGTTCACTCCGCTGCCGCCGGACCGGCCGGTGTATCAGACGCCCGCCAATGGCGCGACGGGCCTGTCCACTTCGGGCGTGTCTCTCGTATGGGACGGCGGCCCGTGGGGTCAGGTGTACGACATTTACTTCGGCACGACGCCCACGCCGCCGCTGTTCGCCGCAAATCAGAAGCTGGGCCCGGACGATCCGACGAAATCGCCGCCGCAGTACCAGCGCATCGCGCTGCCGACGCTGCAGCCGGGCACGACGTACTACTGGCAAGTCGTGTCGAAAACGCTGGCGAACATGACGACGACGGGATCGATCTGGAGCTTCACGACCGCCGGCACAATCGGTTCGCAAGGATTACCCGCTCCGTGGGCGGACACGGACATCGGTGCCGTCGGCGTCGCCGGCTCGGCCTCCTACAATGCCGGCACCTTCAGCGTGTCGGGATCGGGCGCGGATATCTGGGGCACTGCCGACGCCTTCCATTTCGTCTATCAGTCGCTGACCGGCGACGGTCAACTCGTCGCGCGCGTCGCATCGATCACCGCGGGAAATTCGTGGGCGAAGGCTGGCGTGATGATTCGCGAGACGTCGGCCGCGAACGCCGCGTACGCGCAGATGCTCGTGTCCGCCGGCAAAGGCACGGCGTTCCAATACCGGCAAGCCGCCGGCGCGTCCGCCCTGAACGTGACGGGAATCGCGTCGGCCGCTCCGCTCTGGATCAAGATCGTGCGCGCCGCGGACACGATCACCGGATATCAGTCGGCCGATGGCTCCACGTGGCAGACGATCGGCAGCGCGACGTTCGCGATGGCGAGCAGCGTGGACATCGGCCTCGCTGTCACGAGTCACGACAACACCCAACTCGCGACGGCGACGTTCGATTCGGTCGCCGCCAGCGGAGGCGTCGGCGCGGCGCCGCCGGGAGCGCCTGCATCGCCCAGTCCGGCTTCCGGCGCCACCGGTGTGAGCACGCATCCGACGTTGACATGGTCGTCAGCCGGCGCGACGACCTACGACGTCAGTTTCGGCACCAGCAACCCGCCGCCAACCGTGTCGATGGGGCAGGCGACAGCGTCTTACGTGCCGGCGCCGCTGGCGTCCGGCACGTCGTACTTCTGGCAGGTGGTCGCCCACAACAGCGCGGGCGACGCAACCGGGCCCGTGTGGTCGTTCACGACCGTGCCGGGCGTGCCGGCGCCGTGG